>Ga0116225_1001274_pt1 | contig 18272 bp, 12 predicted proteins | sample Sb_taG_8_FD_88968 | JGI IMG/M metagenome (GOLD analysis project Ga0116225, IMG submission 88968) | Peat soil microbial communities from Weissenstadt, Germany - Sb_50d_c_BC metaG | ecosystem: Environmental > Terrestrial > Soil > Wetlands > Peat | place: Germany: Weissenstadt | collected 2010-09-21 | reverse complement strand
TTGCCGGGTCTTCGGTCGAGCGTCCATTCTCGCATCCCCTTCCCTGGAAAGAAGTAGGATGACAAAAATGCCGCTGGCTGGATACCCGGCATTTCTTCAATACCTGCAATCCGGTAGGGTCAGAGAATGTCGAAGCGAAGCTCATCGAGTCGAGCGACCCCGCGATACCGGTCCAGGCCGACCTGGTATTCGTTTGTGATGTGCTTCATCACGTCGCGGACCGCTCGGCTTGGCTGGCCAAACTCGCGGCAGAAATGAGGCCTGGCGCGCGGTTGGTTCTCATCGAATTCAAAGAGGGTAACCTGCCCGAGGGGCCGCCCGAAGCGGCAAAGATCACTCGCGCGCAGATGCTGGAGCTGGTGACGCAGGCCGGGCTTACACTTGCCTCCGAGCGGGCCGACCTGCTCCCGTACCAGACCTTTCTGGTGTTCCGGAAGCCCGATTAGCGGATGCAACGAACGTTGACCGACAACACGATTTTGCAGCCGGGGACGCACCGCGCCCCCGATCAGGCCCCACGGGGGTCGTCTCGACCCAGCTCGTGGGAGGTACTCCTTGCCTTCTTGCGTCTGGGCGCCGTGTCGTTTGGCGGTCCCGCGATGGTCGCCTATATCAAGCGGTTGGCAGTGACGCGCAAGGGCTGGCTCCCCGTGGAAGACTTCCACCAGGGCGTCGCGCTCTGCCAAGCCGTGCCCGGCGCGACAGCCATGCAGTGCGCCGCCTATGTCGGACTCCGGGTGCGAGGGCTGCGGGGAGCGGTCTTGGCGTATGTCGGCTTCGGGTTGCCCGCATTCCTGCTGATGCTCTCGCTCTCGATCGCGTACCGGTACGCCGTGCCACTCCAGCCGATGACTTCGATACTCGCGGGCCTTCGTGCCCTGGTGGTTGCGCTCGTAGCGAACGCCACGTGGGTGTTTGGCCGGTCCTCGGTGAAGAGCTTCCACGAGGCCATGATCTGTCTCGCCACGGCGGCCCTCTTCTTTCTGGGTGGCAGCCCGTTCTTGATCCTCGTCGCTGCGGGGCTCGGGGGATCGTTACTCCTCCGCGGGCCGGTGCGGACGCCCTCGCGAGAATCGCCTCCGCAGGCGATTGGCTGGGCAGCGCTTCGCCCGGCGGCTCTGGTCCTCGCGCTGGGCGTGGTGCTCGTCGTCACGCTTTCTCTTCTAAACCAACAGCTCGTGCGGCTTGGCCTCGTCATGATGAAGGTCGACGTGTTCGCGTTCGGCGGCGGCTTTGCCTCCGTGCCGCTCATGTTCCGCGAGATCGTGGACGTGCGAAACTGGTTACCGGCGGATGTCCTCATGGACGGCATCGCGCTCGGACAACTGACGCCCGGGCCGATCGTCATCACCGCCACATTCGTGGGCTACCAGGTGGCGGGGCTCACCGGAGCCATCGTCGGTACCGTCTGCATCTTCCTGCCATCGTTCTTCGCGGTGGTGCTCGTGGAACCCTGGTGGGAGCGGCTTCGCTCGTCATCCCGGTTTCAGGGCGCAACGCAAGCCCTCGTGCTCTCCTTCGTCGGACTACTAGCATCGGTGACGGCTCAGTTCGCCCACTTGACGCCGTGGAACGTACCGTCCGCTCTTCTCGCAGCCCTGGCCTTGACAGCGTTGCTGTCCAAGGTCGACGTCCTATGGGTCGTGCTGGCTGGCGCCGTGATGTCGGCTCTTATCGGGGGGCGACTCGTTCCCCTGGGACTGGTGCCGTGATAGCAGTGTGAAGATCGTGGGATTCAACACATGTGGCGGATGCCCGGGAAAACGAGCGGTCACTCACGCAAAGGCCATGATTCAGCGCGGGGCGGGGGCTATTGCCTTCGCTTCCTGCATCGCCAAGGGCACGCCCATCGGTTTCCCATGTCCGCACTTCATCGCCATGAAAGAGACTGTACGGCGAGCGATTGGGCCTGATATACCCGTCATCGATTTCACTCATTAGAGTTCAATACGATGAAGACGCGCGAGAGCGGGATGCCGGATGAGTCGATGTGGGAAAGTTTCTTCGACCCGCCAACCGTGCTGGCCAAACTGGGACTGACAGACGAGTGCCGTGACGTGGTCGATTTTGGTTGTGGCTACGGGACGTTCACGATCCCGGCGGCGCGGATCGCGCAGGGCATTGTCCATGCGTTTGACATCGAGGCTGAGATGGTTGCCGCGACGGCGGCCCGTGCGAAAGCGGCTGGTCTGACTAACGTCCAGGTGTGGCAACGTGACTTTGTTGCCGATGGCACTGGTTTGACGGACGCCAGCTTCGACTACGTCATGCTGTTCAACATTCTCCATGCCGAAGACCCTTTGACGTTGCTGCGGGAAGCCCTGCGCGTGCTGTCACCCGGCGGGCGATTGGGAATCATGCACTGGAACTACGATCCTGCGACACCGCGCGGCCCCAGCATGGCCACCCGTCCTCGGCCCGAGCAATGCCGAGCCTGGGCCGAACAGGTGGGATTCCGCTTGGCCGGACCAGAGTTGATTGACCTCCCCCCGTACCACTACGGCATGGTGATGTCGCGGCCTCAAGCCGAAACCGAGACGATGGAGATCGTCAGGTGAGCAAGAAACGGCGGGTTCCAAAGACAAGAGCGGTCAGTCTGGGGGTTCAACCGATCCTGCCGCTGCTGGATCACGCCCTGGACGCGCCGACCGTCTTCACGCCCCGCGAGCTAATCGAAGCCGTCCGGGCTCAGCGCGGCAGGGACAACGAAGCGATCCCGCCGGTCTGCGTCCTGGAATTCGATGGTGACCTGACCGACGAGCTGATCCGTCGAGGCGAGGTCGAGCGCTGCGCCGCATGGCCGTGCTTCCACACCGAGATGTGGATCTGGCGGAGCGGCGACCTTTCCTGCGGCATCGTCAGTCGCACCATCGGTGGCCCCTACGCTGTGCTGGTCGCCGAGCAGATGGTGGTCTGCGGGGCGAAAGTCATCATTGGGCTGGCATCGGCTGGGCGGGTGAGTCCGGCGTTACCGATTCCTAGCGTGGTCGTGGCTGATAGCGCCATTCGCGACGAAGGCACGTCGTACCATTACCTGCCGCCTGGTGAGGTGGTGCAGGCCCCGAACGAACTCGCCGAGGCGCTGGAAGACGAAATCAGCCGTGCCGGTTTGCACGTGCGACGCGGTTTGGTGTGGACGACCGACGCCCCGTACCGAGAGACGGCTGCGCAGATCGGGCGGCACGCCCGCGCCGGAGCACTGGCGGTGGAAATGCAGGCCGCATCGCTCTTCGCGTTCGCCACGCGCAGCAAGGTCCAGGTCGGACTGGTCGCCCAGGTGAGTAACGCCCCGGACCATGAGGGGCAACCGTTCGACAAGGGGCTCCCCGATGTGAATCGGCTGTTGCTGGGTTGCATCTGTGAAGCGGCAAGCCGCGTGTGGGATTGCGCGGTGTTCGGTCCGCCATCCAACACGGGCGTGAATCCGGGCATCCTGTAGCGGCCCGCGACAGCCCGCGGCTAATGAACCTGGCGGTGTCCCGTCCGCCACGTCCGGCCCACCGATCTCGAACGCCTGGCCGTCTTTGGGACACTCATCCTGCGTTACAGGATAGGTCACGAGGACTGAGGTTCGCTCAGGATTCTGAGAACTCTCGGACGAATTTCCACTCAGGCTACAGAACTGCCGCCACCCACCCGATTAGGATGATGAGCCAAGACCGCTTGATCTGAGCGACAACGCCCCTATCATTTTAGGATCGGGGTTCGTCTGTCTCTGGACGTTCACGGTGCGGACAATCGTCGCGTTGTTCCTGACTGGCATCATCCTCGCTTGCCCTTTCCTCTGCGGGGCGGCCGAGGCGAGCCACCTCACGCACCGAGAGCACGCAGCGGGTGGCCCGTCGAACGGCCCCGCACCGGCTCACTGCCCCGAAGACAATGACAACTGCGTCTGCCGAGGAGCCGTTCAGTCAAGCAATGTCCGAGTCCCAAATTCGGACGTTATTAGCCTTCCGCTCCCCCTCCATGGGCTAGTCGGCACCCTCGCCCACTCGCCCGCCCATTCGCTCGCCCATCTCACGAGTGACGGTTCACCGACCGGGTTAGCCAGTTGGGGCGATTCCGTCACGGTCCGAGCACTCCTCCAAAACTTCCGCTGCTGATTCAGGCTAGGGCCCTTTTCGAAAAGCTTGAGGCGAGGACGCTCATCGTCCGTGCCTTGGGCATTCGCCCGTCTCCCCGGGCCACCTGAAAACCCCCTCATATTCGCCTTCGCCTTCGGCGCTCGCGGCTAACGCCCAATGCGTCGAGGCGTGGGGTCCGCACACCCTCTCAGCAACGGGGGCCGGTCGATGAAACGGACCTTAATTCTTTCGTTCACAACCCTTCTCGTCGTTGCCATCGCGGGCATCGCCGTCGCGGTCGCCCGCCCGCAGTGGATGCCCGCGTGGGCTCGCATCAACCCCGAGAAGCTCCCCACCTGGGCACGCTTCGGCGCGAAGACCGCCACGCCGGCCGAGGACGCGGGCCTCTACTGCAAGGAGCACGGCGTGCCGGAGAAGTTCTGCACGCTCTGTCACCCGGAGCTTAAGGACAAGCTCATGCTCTGCAAGGAGCACGGGAACATCCCCGAAGACATATGCACACTCTGTCACCCCGAGGTTGAGAAGAAATACAACCTCAAGATGTGCAAGGAACACGGCCTCCCTGAATCGTTCTGCTACAAGTGCGGCAAGGGACCATCGGCATCGCTCGACCAACCCGATGATGGCTGGTGTGCGGCGCACGGTAAGCCCGAAGCCCTCTGCCAGGAATGCGCCGAGCTTCGGGCCAAAGGACAGCCACTTCCGGTCACGAAGACCGGGACGGCGAAGGTCTGTCGGGATCCTCTCCCCATCGTTCGCCTCGCTTCGGCAACACTTGCCCAGCAAGTCGGCATCCAGACGACGGAGGTGACCGAGGAGGAGCACGCTCACCGGCTCGTCGCCAACGCCGAGACGGCCTACGACGCAAACCACTACGCGGACATCACGCCGCGAGTGGCAGGGTTTATCAGAGAGGTTCGCGTTGACCTCGGAAGGGCCGTTAAGCATGGCGAAGTTCTCGCCGTGATCGACTCGGCCGAGGTGAGTGCGGCAAAGACTCAATACCTCTCGTCTCAGGCGTCGCTCAAGCTCGCCCAGGCGACCGCCGACCGGACGCAATCCCTCACCCGATCGGGTGCAGTCGCCGGGAAGGCCGAGCTTGAGGTGATGACGGCTCTCAATCAGGCCCAGGCGAGCACCATGGATGCCGAGCAGAAGCTCCGTAACCTCGGATTCGGTGACGCAGAGCTTGCCCAGATTCTTGAGACCAAGGACACGAAGAACCTTTTGAACGTTGTCGCTCCGATTGATGGGACGGTGGTCGCAAGGCACGCGGTGAAGGGCGAGGCCGTCCAGGCAACAACCCAGCTTTTCGCCGTTGCTGACACCTCCCGCGTGTGGGTTTGGATTGATGTCTATGAGTCAGACATTCAGAAGCTGAAGGCCGGACAGAGCGTGAGCTTCGTTGTCTCGGGAACGAGTCCCGACGAGGGCTATGCGACCGTCGGGCAGGTGACTTGGATTGGGGCCGAGGTCAACGAACAAACCCGAACCACCCGTGTCCGGGCCGAGGTTACAAACCCTGACGGGAATCTCAGAGCCAATCAGTTTGGCGAGGCCACGATTCAAATCGGCACCGAGCACAAGGCCGTGGTGGTCCCGAAAGAAGCCGTCCAGCGGAAAGACAAGGTTGACGTAGTGTTCCTCCCCGAGGGGGAAGGTACTTACCGGCCGCGGCGGGTGACGACGAAGCCCACCGACCGGAGCGACGTCCTTGAGGTGACATGGGGCTTACAGCCCGGCCAACGGGTCGTGAGCAAGGGAGCGTTCCTCCTCAAGACGGAAATCATGAAGGGCGCGATTGGTGCCGGTTGTTGTAAGTAACCAACCGCGTCCCCAAGGGAGCCCTTCACGATGCTCAATGGTCTGATAAATATCAGTCTCAAGAACCGATTCGTCATCCTCCTGCTCACGGGCATTCTCATTACCCTCGGTGTCCGGGCAGGCATGAGGCTTCCGCTCGACGCCTTTCCCGACACGACCCCGGTTCAAGTCCAAATCAACACCGTCTCTCCCGAGCTTGCCCCCGAAGAGGTCGAGCGACAAATCACCTTCCCCGTCGAACAGGCCCTTGGGGGTCTTAAAGGGCTTCAAGAGGTTCGCTCCATCTCGAAATTCGGGCTCTCGCAGGTCGTTGCCATCTTCGAGGACGGGACGGATATCTACTTTGCCAGGCAACAGATTAACGAACGCTTGAACGAGGCCCAGCTTCCCGAAGGCTTCGAGCGGCCGACCATGGGTCCGGTCGCAACGGGCCTGGGAGAGGTGTACCACTACTTTCTTTCGAGCCAGGTCTACGACCTCACCGAACTCCGCTCGCTTCAAGATTGGGTGGTCCGGCCGCGGCTTCGCCGTGTGCCGGGGGTCGCCGAGATCAACGCCTGGGGTGGCCTTGCCAAGCAGTTCGAGGTACGAGCCGAGCCGTCGAAGCTTGCGAAATACAAGCTCACGCTCGACGAGGTCATTCTTGCCCTCCGGGAGAACAACAAGAACGTCGGCGGAGGCTACGTCGTCCGGGCCGATGAGTCGAGCCTCATCCAGGGCGTCGGCCGGGCTCGCTCCATCGAGGAGATCGGAAAGATTGTCATCACGGCCCGCGACGGCGTTCCCACCCGCATCAAGGACGTGGCCGAAGTCGGAATCGGCCACGTGATTCGTCGAGGAGGCGTTACCGCAAACGCCAAGGGCGAGGTTGTCTTGGGCCTTGCCTTCATGCGGATGGGTGAGAATTCGCGGGACGTCACGATGGCCTTGGACAAGGCCATGCAGGACGTGAAGAAGGCCCTCCCCGCTGGCGTCGATGTGACGGTCGCTTACGAGCGAACGCACCTTGTCAACCAGGTCTTAAAAACCGTCGAGAGAAATCTCTTCGAGGGGGCGATTCTCGTCATCGCGGTTCTCTTCGCGTTCTTAGGGAACTTTCGGGCCGGACTCATCGTCGCATCGGCCATTCCGCTTTCCATGCTCTTTGCCGTCACGATGATGGAGCGAGTCGGGATTGCCGGGAGCCTGATGAGCCTCGGGGCCATCGACTTCGGTCTAGTGGTTGATAGCTCGGTGGTCATGGTCGAAAACTGTGTGAGGCACCTGGCCCACGACCGGACCGACCGGAAGAAGCTGGACATCATCCGCGACGCCGCGGTTGAAGTGAGAAAGCCGACGATGTTCGGCGAACTCATCATCATGATTGTTTATCTTCCGATTCTCACTCTCCAGGGAATCGAGGGAAAGCTCTTTCGGCCGATGGCTTTGACCGTCGTCTTTGCCCTCCTGGGGTCCATGGTCCTTTCGCTCACGCTGATGCCAGCCCTCGCTTCCATCGGCCTCAAGCGTAAGACATCCGACAAGGGAACGTTCATCGATAGGCTCGCCCACAGGTTCTTTCAGCCGCTTCTTCATCTTGGCCTTCGCTTCCCGAAGACGACGCTCGCCTTCGTCGGGGCCATCACCGTCGCGACAACCATCCTTGGCTTTAGTCTCGGCTCCGAGTTCGTCCCGCGGCTCAACGAAGGGACGATCGTCATCAACACGATTCGGCTCGCAAGTGTCAGCCTTGAGGGGTCTCTCGAATACGGGAGCCACATCGAGGCCCTGCTCAAAGAGGAGTTCCCGGACGAAATCGAGAATATCTGGAGCCGGACCGGGACCGCCGAAGTTGCAACCGACCCGATGGGCTTCGAGGTCACAGACGTCTACATCTCGCTCAAGCCGCGGGAGCAATGGAAGAAGGCGAAGACGCAGGACGAGTTGGTTTCTGCGATGGCCGAGCTGACGGAGACGCTCCCGGGCATGCGGGCTGTCTACAGCCAGCCCATCGAGATGCGCATCAACGAGATGGTGGCCGGCATCCGGGCCGACCTCGGGATCAAGCTCTTCGGCGATGACTTGGAGGTCTTGAAGGAGAAGGCCGCGGAAATCGAGCGTGTCGTGAAGAGCATCAAGGGTGCGGCCGACATCTCGACCGAGCAGATCACGGGACTTCCGGTTCTCAAGATCGAAGTCGATAGGGACGCGCTCTCTCGCTACGGAGTTCCCGCCCGGCACGTGCTTGACACCATCACCGAGGCGGGAGGCATCAAGGTCGGGGAAGTTCTTGAGCCAGGAAGACGATTTCCCCTCGCCGTCAGGCTCCCCGAATCCTATCGAGACGACCCCAAGGCCCTTGAGAAGATTGTCATCCCCACGGCATCAGGACAGAGGCTTCCGCTCACCCGGCTCGCTCGCTTTGAGGAGACCGAAGGCCCCTCGACCATCCAACGCGAGTGGGGACAGAGACGAATCGTCGTCCAGGCGAACATCCGTGGCCGGGACATGGGCTCATTCGTGAAGGAAGCCCAGGAGCGGATTGGGCGAGAGGTGAAGCTTGATAGCGGCTACTACCTCGACTGGGGTGGGCAGTTCGAGAATATGCAGCGAGCCGAGAAGCGGCTTTTCATCGTCGTGCCGCTGGCACTCGCCCTCATTCTGAGCCTCCTTTACCTCACGTTTCACTCGGTCCGAGACGCCCTGATGATTTTCAGCGGCGTCCTCTTCGCCCGCGTGGGCGGTGTCCTGGGGCTCTGGGTCATGGGGCTGCCGTTTACCATCTCGGCAGGCGTCGGCTTCGTCGCCCTCGCAGGAGCGTCGATGCTCGAAGGCTTGGTGCTCGTCAGTGCCATCCGAGACCGGATCGGCCACGGCATGCCGAAGCGAGAAGCCATCGAGCAGGCACGGCTTGCAAGGCTCCGCCCCGTGCTCATGACGGGGACGGTGGCCGCTCTGGGGTTCCTCCCCATGATGCTCTCGACCGGCATCGGGGCCGAAGTTCAGAGGCCGCTTGCGACCGTCGTTTTCTTCGGCATGGTCTGCGATACGTTTCTCACCATGCTCGCACTCCCCGTGCTCTATCTCCTGTTCGGGGAGGGACCCGAACAGCTTGAAGCCGCAGAGACCGCCCACGCGGGCGACGGTGCTGTATTGTTCGGCCACGAGCGAGTATCTGAGGCAGGCCCCAGACCTCGAAAGGAGTCGAGGCGATGACGCACCGCGTTTTCTTCGGGAGCGTTCTTTCTGCGATGACACTTTGCCTTGGGGCCCAGAGGGCAGATGCTCAGGCGATGCTCGCAGACGACATCATCATCCTGTCCAAGGGCCAGAGGGAGCAGGAGCGAGCCAGGACCAACACGCATCTCGGACCATCGCCCGGAGCGGGAGAAGCACCGTTTCGGGTGACCCCCGGTGCGGGCGAGGCCCGCTTGGGCGAACAGCCGGGAGGTCCGGGGTTTACTTCCACGAAGCAACAACGCGACGTGCTCTCGGCCGCAAGTTCCGACGGGAGGAGCATCAGCCAAGTAAGACCAGCGAGGATAGCTCCGTCGGCGAGGATTCAGAGCCAGAAGATACCGATATACGGGCCGCTCGAAGTACCGGATGTCTCCGACGAAGGTCCGCCGGACGGCTTGACGCTCGACACCGCGATTGGGCGGCTTGCCCAGGTGAACTATGGGCTTCGCACCAAGTTCCAGGAGATTCCCAAGGCCCAAGCGGACATCCTTTCGGCAGGGCTCCGCGGAAATCCCCTCGTCTTCGCCAGTGCCGACGGCGTCCCCTACGGGAGCTACTCGCCGCGGCGGCCGGGAGAGAACGGCTACAGCGTCGTTCTCATCCAGCCGATCGACGTGAACCGAAAACGCCTTGTCCGCGTCCATGTCGCCGAGCAGGCGAAGAAGGTCTTGGAGGCTCAATACCAGGACGCCGTTCGGCTTGAGATTGATAATCTCTACACCGCATTTGTCGATGTGCTGGACGCAAGGGAAACGGTTCGCTTCGCACGGGCAAGCCTTGCGGGCCTAAACCGGGTACTCAAGACCACCGAGGAGCAATACCGAAAAGAACTCGTTCCTCAGACCGAGGTCGAGAGTGCCGCAATCCAGCGAGACACGGCCGAGGTGTTTCTTGAGCAGGCCGAGACCGCACTTAGGCAGGCCAAGCGAGCACTTGCCGTCTTACTCGACATCCCACCGGCTCAGGCGGACAGCCTTGAAGTCCGAGGCTCACTTCGAGATGACCTGGCCCCACCGCCACCGCCGGAGGAGCTGGCGAAACTTGCCCTTTGCGTCAGGCCCGATATCGTCTCCTACCGGCTTGGTATTCGCCGTGCCCAGGCAGACGTTACGCTTCAGAGGGCCGAGCGGTTCCCCGACGTCTTTGTTCTTTACACACCGTATGGGTTCCGGAACAACGCCCCTGTGGACGAGAAGAGTGCCACGTCCTGGAGCGTCGGGGCACTCGTCAGCATCCCGCTCTTTAACCGAAACCAGGGAAATATCCGCCGAGCCGAGCACACCGTCATACAAACCCAAATCGAACTTACGAGCCTTGAGCGGCAAGCCCTCTCCGAAGTCGAGCGAGCCTCTCTCGACTACGCCTCGACTCGTTCAGCAGCGGAGCGGCTTGAGCGAGGGATTCTCCCGCGGGCAAGGCGACTCAGGGACCAGAAGTATACCCTCTACACCCAAGGCCAAGAGAACATCGTCAGTTACTTGAATGCCCAGAGGGATTACAACGAGGTCGTCAGGCAGTACCGCGACGCCCTTATCCGCCATCGCCGGAGCATGCTCCGGCTGAACACAGCGGTGGGGCAGAGAGTCTTGCCGTGATCGCCGTTTATGTGGTTAGTCTTGCGCTGCGTCACGCTGGAAAAGAGAGGCGGCTCCGACGGGAGTTCTTTTGACAAACTCACCGCCGTTTGAGCCGACTGATCCCTATGAACCTAAGCAAGGAGCCCCAAAACATCCCACTCAGCAGACAGGCGTCAGAAGCGGCCCCAACCGCTCGCCAGGCGTGCGTGTTTCAAGTGGGGGGGATGGATTGCCCAAGCTGCGCCGACAGCATCACGAAGGCCCTCGGCAAGCTTGAAGGCATCCAGGACGTTTCGGTGGATATCCTTGGTGGGAAGGTAAGAGTCTCCTAAGTCACACCTTACCCACATCTACTCCTCATCAGATCGTTCAAACCACCTGTAAATAGCCGGAAGCACAATCAAGGTCAGTATGGTGCTACTGACAATACCGCCGACCACGACCGTCGCAAGCGGCCGCTGCACCTCGGCGCCCATTCCCTGCGCCAGCGCCATGGGAACAAAGCCGAACGACGCGACCAACGCGGTCATGAGAACCGGACGTAGCCGAGTCGTACATCCTTGGACGACGGCCTCATCACAAGGGATACCTTGCCTCATTAGCTCCGCGATGAATGACACAAGCACCAGGCCATTTAGAACGGCCACTCCCGAGAGGGCAATAAAACCGACACCTGCTGAAATTGAGAGGTGCGCGCCGCGAAGCCAGAGCGCCGCAACCCCGCCGGTAAGCGCTAACGGCACCCCAGTGAAGACAAGAATCGCACGCCGCACCGAGCCGAAGGTCGCAAACAGCAAGACGAAGATGAGGCCGAGCGCGAGCGGAACCACTACCATGAGTCTTTTTTTCGCAGCGATGAAATTCTCGAACTGTCCGCCCCACCCAAGCCAATATCCTTCTGGGAGCCGCCCCAAGCGCTGCTCCACCTTCTCTTGCGCCTCGCTCACGAAACTTCCAAGGTCTCGTGCTCTTACATTCGCGGTAACCACAACGCGTCGCTTCCCGTCTTCACGGCGAATCTGTTTCGCGCCTTCCGTAAGGGTCACCCGTGCCACACTCGAAAGCGGCACGTACGCTGGGCTCTCGTCAAAAGCGAGATCCCCATGCGTAGGTCGCTCCCACTCTTCCGCGCCATGAATGGGAACAGGCAGCCGAGAAATTCCGTCGACGTCGCTACGAAGATCGTCTGCCAGGCGCACGACCAGCTTGAAACGCCGATCCCCCACGATAACCTGTCCAGCCTCCTTGCCGGCGAGCGCTACCGCGACGACGTCTTGAACGTCACTGGCGTTAATGCCGTAACGCGCCACCGCGCTCCGGTCGACCTCAATGCTTACCATGGGCAGGCCGCTTGTTTGCTCGATCTTCACATCCTCGGCACCCCGTACCCGCCGCAGTTCATCGGCGATTAGCTCGGCATAACCCGTCATGAGACGCAGATCCTCGCCGTAAATCTTCACGGCCAGATCGCTTCTCACGCCCGAGATAAGCTCATTCATGCGAAGCTCGATCGGCTGACTGAACTCGTAGTTCTGGCCGGGAAGCTTACGCACCACCGCCTCCATCGCCTCGGCCAGCTCGTTCTGTGTCGTAGCCTTTTTCCATTGCTCGCGGGGTTTAAGCGCGATGTAGGTGTCCGAGACCTCCTGGCCGCATACGTCGGTGACCACCTCTGAGGTGCCGGTACGAGCAAAAATATTCTCTATTTCGTCCGGGAAGGCCTTGAGCAGCGCCTGCTCTACCTGCTGCTGCATTCTGACGCTGGCCGAGAGGGAGATGCTCGGTATACGCGAGGGTTGAAGCGCAAGCGCGCCCTCGCTCAGTTTCGGGATGAACTCCGTACCCATGCGTGCCGCCAAGGCTCCCGCGAGGAACACCACGGCGACGGCACAAGCCGCGACCAACATACGCATCCGCATGGCCACGCGCAGTATCGGCAGATAGAGACGTTTCGCTGCCCGCATCACCCATGACTCCCGCTCCGAGATCCCGTTCCGGAAAAGAAGTGCCGCGAGTGCGGGTACGAGGGTAAACGTGAGAAGGAGAGCTCCCCCAAGCGCAAGCAGCACGACCTGCGCCATCGGCTTAAACATTTTCCCCTCAACCCCCCCCAGGGTAAGGATGGGCAGATAGACGATCATGATAATGCCAACGCCGAAGGTGGTCGGTCTGGCGATCTCGGCGGCAGCCTGCTTAATGCCGGCAAAGCGCTCCTGCCTGGTGAGTGTTCGGCCAAGAACATGTCGTTGCTGGCCTAGTGTGCGCATGATGTTCTCAATCATCACGACCGCCCCGTCGACAATGATGCCGAAATCGATCGCGCCCAAGCTCATCAAATTGCCGCTGATTCCGCCTTGTACCATGCCGGTCACGGCGAAGAGCATTGAAACGGGGATCGCAAGCGCCGCGATCAGGGCCGCCCGTATGTTTCCAAGGAGCAGGAAGAGCACCACCATGACAAGCACCGCACCTTCCGCCAGGTTCTTTTCCACGGTCTCAATCGTCGCATTGACCAGATAGCTGCGGTTATAGAGCGTTCTCACCCGGACGTTCGCGGGAAGACTGCTTTGCACCCGGTCAAGCTTCTCATGGACACGCTCTGCAACGACACGACTGTTCTCCCCGTAGAGAAGAATGGCAGTGCCCACGACCGCCTCCTTGCCGTCCACGGTGCCCGCTCCGGTGCGTAGCTCATTCCCCAAAACAACCTCAGCGACGTTTCTGACGAAAAAAGGCACCCCGTCGTGAGTGCCAAGCTTGATGTTCGCAATATCCTCGAGCGTTTGAATCTGTGCCGTGGAGCGCACCGTGAGCTGCTCGCCGCGATGCTCTATGTAGCCACCGCCGACATTCGAGTTGTTTTTTTCCAGTGCCTCGACGATGTCCTGAAAGCTGACGTGGTACGATATGAGGCGTAGCGGGTCGGGCCTTACCAGGTACTGACGCTCGTAGCCCCCGATCTGATTAATCTCCGTGACGCCAGGGACGCCGCGAAGCTGGGGACGCACAATCCAATCTTGGATTGATCTGAGATCCGTCAGAGAGTACTCGGAGCCATCCGGCTTGGGGCCTATGGCTTCGACCGCCCAGAAGTAAATTTCACCTAACCCCGTCCATATGGGGCCGAGGAAAGGTGTCCCGACACCCTGCGGCAGGCTTTCCTTCGCCTCCGCGAGCCGTTCACTGACGAGCTGCCGGGCGCGGTAAATATCGACGTCGTCTCGAAAGACCACGCTTACTTGGGAGACACCGTAGAAAGAGACGGAGCGCACCTCCTCCACCCCAGGGATGCCCTGCATCGCCCATTCGATCGGAAACGTCACGCGCTTCTCGATCTCTTCCGGTGAGAGCCCGGTAACCGCGGTGTTTATCTGCACCTGCTTGTTCGTGATGTCAGGAACAGCATCTATTGGGAGAAGCGTGAAGTTCCAAAGACCAAGACCTACAATGCCGATCGCCGCGAGCACCAGCAGCCAACGATGCCGGATTGAAAAGGGGACAATATAATTCATCATGAAATGGCCTCTAGTCCTCGTGCGTTGCCGTGCCTTTTTCCGCCTCGGCTCGGAGAATAAAGGTGTTGCCCGTGTAGTAATGGGCGTCTGCACTCAGCCCTGAAAGGATCTCCGTATACCGGCCGTCGCTCTTCCCGGTCACCACCGCGCGGCGCGCAACGCGGTTCCCATCAGGCACGAACACCACCGATTTGCCGTCAAGCTTTTGAATCGCAGCTGCCTCCACCGCAAGCGGCACCTCGTCTTCGGAGGCGATGATTTTTCCCGTAATGAACTGACCCGGATATAAATCCTCGTTCGGGGTTCTTACCTCAGCCCGCACCACCTTAGACTGCGTGGCCTCGTCGAGCACCGCTGATACGAACGCCACCTCTGAGGTAACCGGTTCCGGCCGATGTTCAATCAGGATAAGCACCCGTTGCCCTTTTTTGACCGTTCCGAAGTCTCCGGGGAACAGGAAAAAGTCGGCCCACAGCTCAGAGAGATCCGTCACAAGGAACAGATCTTTTCCCTCGGCAGCGAATTCGCCGGCGCTCGCATGGCGCTTCACCACCGTGCCAGATAAAGGCGATCGCAGTTCATAGGGCTGAAGGCTCTGGTTACTCTCAATGACGGCTAAAATCTCCCCTTTTTCCACGCTATCTCCCACATGTTTGCGGCTTTCACGAATCGCGCCGGGGAAGCGGGGAACGACGTGGATGGTTCGGTTTTCATTGGGAAGCAGCCGCCCGTTGAGCAAGAGGTATTGCGGAATCCGTTGACTCGCGGCCGTCGCTATCGAAAGGCCGCTGTCCGCTAGCACCTCCTCGGAAAATTCGAAGGAGGCGTCTTCCTCGTGGTAGCTGCCATGCGCATCTTCCAGCTCTTCGGAGACGGCAGCCACCCAAGGCAGCGCCGCGTTCAGCAGTACGCCAAGTACCAGGAGAGAGCGAAAAAAGAAGTGCAAATATCTATGCCGCATGTGTTTACATCTCCTTCCCTAAAATCACCGTTAGCTCAACCCTTCTCGCGAGCGCCTCCGACCAAAGCTCAAGGTATTTCGCTTGTGCCTCGTAAAGCTCCTTTTGACTTTGCCAAAGTTGAAGCATCGCCCCTTGTCCAGCTCTTAATAGCTTCTCATGGCTTTCAACCGCATGGAGGAGCGTGGGGATAACGTTCTGCCGATACGCTGCGGCTTGTGCTTCAACGGCCCGCGCGCTCCCAAGGACAAGGGCCGCTTCTCTCTCGAAGGTATGACTCTTCAGATAGGCAGTCTTCGCAGCGGCCGCCCGCTGCTCCGCCTCTCTTTTCAGCCGTTCCGCCTGGTTCCTGTCAAAAAGAGGAAGCTCAAAGGTGACGCCCAATCCCACGTACTGCGTGCCTTCTCCCGTTCGTTCGTACCCGATAACGGGCGCAAAGCGTGGGAAGCTGTCTTTTCGCGCGAGGTCGACCTGCGTCTTTGCGAGATCGAGCATGAGTGTCGCTCGCTCAACCTCGGGAAGCGACTGCTGCAAGTCGGGCGCGAGCTCCTTCGGCAGATCGGGGAGAGGAAGAGGGGCTATCTGGCCGATCGGAAGAGGATAAGAACTCAACCGCAATAGCTCTCCTTCGGCGCGTGCCCGGTCGGCCTCAAGTCCCAGGCGGTCTGCTTCAAGACGTCGTTGCTCGGCAACAAAAAGCGCGCTTTCCGCGGCGCCCATGAGCCCCTTCTTGGTAGCCTCTTCAAGGAAACGCGCCACTCGCGCGGCACGCCCTTTTGCCTGGTCAAGCTCTGTGCGTCTTTCGTCAAGCGCCCAGAGCTTCCCGTACGCCAGACGAATCTCTTGGGTCAGGCGAAGAATGGCTAGCTTTTGATCGGCCCGCGCCGCACGTTCTATTGCCCTTGAAACCTCTCCCCTGAGGCTGAAGTAGCTGAGGCGGAGCGGCTGCGATATGGAAGCCGCAAGCTCAGTCCTGTCAGCTGTTCCCCGCGATGCCACCGCCGGGCGTATCTCAGCTTGGAGTTCCGGGTTTGGCAGTGTTGCGACTGCGATGCCCTCTGCAAGCATTGCCGCCAGTTCAGCATCGCTCTGTACGATGGCGGGGCTTGCGGTCAATGCCTGCGCGAGGATCTGATCGTATGAGACCTGCTGTCTATGCTCCGCGAGAGCTGCCCTGCCAGGCGCGATAAGGAGGCATAGGAGAATGGTAGGAATCCAAAATTTCATGAAAGACCCACATCAAGAGAAAAATGTGCGTAACGCACGCGAGGCGAGGAGGGCTGCGAGCTACAGCGCTGGAGGGGCGGTCGGAGATAAGTGCACCGCTAACGCGTTCGGTCGCGCTATGCGATGGAACAGCGCAGCTGCAACAATCGGTGTTGATCGAGAAGGTGTGACGGCGGAGCAAAAAATCGCTGGCGGAGATCCATCGTCGAGCGGGATATCCACTGAGTTCCGACCCGAGCACTCCGCCTGGCTCGGGGAAACCGCTGCACAGAGCGAGCAGGGTTTGCCGTGTTCGTGGGAATCTCCGGGAATGCCATGGGCAGACGCGCAAGATCTCGCGTGGAAAGCGTCTTCGATGCGGCAGTGATTAGCCATCGCCAGCCACGTCACGACGACTATGATACGAGTCAGCAACTTCCTCATTGGCCACGACAGCGTAAAGTCCAGCTATTCGTTACATACTTACACAGGGAACGCAACCGGCACCCCGTCCCCTGGGAAGTTGGGTTTTACCCAACATCCGCCGGGCCGAGCACACGGTCATGCAGACCCAAATCGAACTCTCGGGTCTGGAGAAGCAGGCCCTCTCCGAGGTCGAGCGAGCGTCCCTCGACTACGCCTCGACTCGTTCAGCAGCGGAGCGGCTTGAGCGAGGGATTCTCCCGCGGGCAAGGCGACTCAGGGACCAGAAGTATACCCTCTACACCCAAGGCCAGGAGAACATCGTCAGTTACTTGAATGCCCAGAGGGATTACAACGAGGTCGTCAGGCAGTACCGCGACGCCCTTATCCGCCATCGCCGGAACATGCTCCGGCTGAACACGGCGGTAGGGCAGCGGGTCTTGCCGTGAGCCCGAGGAGTCCACATGTCCCACAATCACCCCCATGGTGCCGAGGCGAGCAACCCGCGTCTCGGGCTCTCCATCGCTCTGACGCTCGCCTTCGTGGTCGGCGAGGCTATCGCCGGCTACCTCGCTCATAGCCTTGCACTGATGTCGGACGCCGGGCACAACTTCAGTGATGCTTTGGCCCTCATCCTCTCGTGGTATGGCCTGCGGGCCGCGAAGCAGCCGGCATCGTCGAAACGGACCTTCGGCTCTCACCGGGTCGGCATCCTTACGGCCCTTGCAAACGCCTTGATGCTCGTCGCTATCGGGGCCGTCATCATTTGGGAAGCGGTCGAACGCTTCCGCGACCCGCAGCCGGTCCATAGCGGCCCGATGATTTGGGTCGCCCTCGTGGCCGTCGTCCTGAACGGGATGATTAGCCTTTGGCTCCGAGGTGCGGCGAAGAGCGACCTGAACATGAGGAGTGCCTACCTCCACATGCTGGGGGATGCCGTCTCCGCGTTGGGGGTCGTTCTCGCGGGGATTCTCGTCGCCGCCACGGGGAGCCCGGTCGCGGACCCCGTGGTCTCGCTCCTCATCGGGGCGGCTATCATCTGGAGTTCCTGGGGCATCATCAACGAGGCCGTGAACGTCCTCCTGGCTGCAACCCCCGAGGGGATTGATTCTGCCTCATCGCCGTGGTGGGGCATCATGGGCGGGGACATCTTGGGTAGGTCCACGGTCTTGACGAGCTTCAGGTCCCCGTCGCACCTCAGCAGTTGGCCGGGACGCAGGACGAAGATCCCCGCGTCGGTCGCCTCCCATTGACTCTCCATCGCCGCGTGCTGCCGGTGCATCTCCATCATCATCGGCATCATGCCGTGCACGGGCATGCCCCGCGTCATCATGCCCTTCATCTGGGGCTGGTCAGTCGTGCGCGGCTCCTGGGCCTGATCCTGTCGGGGTTCCTGCGCCGCGACGGCCATCGCCACCGCGACCGACAGCGTCCCGAGTGCCGATGCGCCCCAACTCCATCGCT
>Ga0116225_1001273_pt1 | contig 18292 bp, 14 predicted proteins | sample Sb_taG_8_FD_88968 | JGI IMG/M metagenome (GOLD analysis project Ga0116225, IMG submission 88968) | Peat soil microbial communities from Weissenstadt, Germany - Sb_50d_c_BC metaG | ecosystem: Environmental > Terrestrial > Soil > Wetlands > Peat | place: Germany: Weissenstadt | collected 2010-09-21 | reverse complement strand
TGGAAAACCCCGAAGGCGTGGTCAGCTCGATCAAGCGGTTGATGGGGCGCGGCATGGCCGACGTCAAATCGCTGTCGGGCACGCTGCCGTTCGATCTGGACGAGGCGGCGGAAGGCGGCATGGTGCGCCTGCGCGTCGCCGGGCGCACACTGACTCCCATCGAGATTTCCGCCGACATCCTGCGCGCCGTCAAAGCCCGCGCCGAAGCCATTTTGGACACCAAAGTGGATCGCGCCGTGGTGACGGTGCCGGCCTATTTCGACGATGCCGCCCGCTCGGCGACCAAGGATGCCGCGCGTCTGGCCGGGTTGGAGGTGCTGCGTCTGGTCAACGAACCGACGGCGGCGGCGCTGGCCTATGGCTTGGATAATCAATCCGAGGGCTTGTACGCCGTCTACGACCTGGGCGGCGGCACCTTCGATATCTCGCTGTTGCGCATGGAAAAAGGCGTCTTCCAGGTGCGCGCCACCGGCGGCGACGCGGCCCTGGGCGGCGACGATTTCGACCACGCCATCGCCGAATATTTCCTTGCTGAACGCGCCGAAACCCTGGGCAAGGCGGTCATCACCTCGTCCGAGGCCAAGCAGGCGCTGGCCACCGCGCGCATGGCCAAGGAATGCCTGTCGTCCAGCAGTTGGGGCGAATGGGTGATCGAGGTTGACGGCACCCCCAGCCGCCACCGCATGGAACGTCCCGTCTTCGAGGCGCTGGCCGAACCCTTCATCGCCCGCACCATCCACATTTGTCAGGGCGTGCTGGCCGATGCCGGCGTCGATGCCGCCGATGTGCAAGGCGTGGTGCTGGTCGGCGGTTCGACCCGCGTGCCGCTGGTGCGCCAACGCGTCGCGGAGTTGTTTGGCCGCGAGCCCCTGGCCGACATCAACCCCGACGAAGTGGTCGCCGTGGGTGCCGCCTTGCAGGCCGAAGCGTTGACGGTCGGCGCCGATACCCTGTTGCTGGACGTCACCCCGCTGTCGCTGGGCATCGAGACCATGGGATCCATCGTCGAAAAGGTGATCCCGCGTAATACCCCGATCCCGGTGGCGATGGCGCAGGAATTCACCACCTATCAGGACGGCCAGGCGGCCATGCTGATCCACGTCGTTCAGGGCGAACGTGAGATGGTCGAGCAAAACCGCTCGCTGGCCCGCTTCGTCCTCAGCGGCATTCCGCCGATGACCGCCGGGGCGGCGCGCATCCGCGTCACCTTCGCCGTCGATGCCGACGGGTTGCTGACAGTCTCGGCGCGCGAAACCACCACCGGCGTCGAGCAGGAAGTGTCGGTCAAGCCGTCCTATGGTCTGACCGAGGACGAAATGGCCGTCATGCTGCGCGATTCGATGGAACATGCGCGCGAGGACATGGAAGCCCGCGTGCTGGCCGAAGCCAAGGTCGAGGCCATCCGTTCGGTGCTGGCGGTGCGCTCGGCGCTGACCGTTGATCACGACCTCTTGTCGGCGGACGAACAGAACGCTATCCATGCGGCTCTGAACCGCGTCGAGGAGTCCGCCAAGGGCTCCGACCGCGCCGACGTACAGGACGCCGCCGCCGCGCTGGAAGCGGCGACCAAGACCTTTGCCGAACGCCGCATGGATCGGGGCATCCGCAATGCCCTGGCCGGGGTCAGCGTCGAACGGCTGGACACGAGCCTGGGTGACGGCCAGTAAGCCGTCCTCAAACGAAAAACTGGAAAGGCCCATTATGCCCAAGATGACTTTTATCGACCCCGACGGCACCCGCCATGAAGTCGATGCGCCGGAAGGCCTGTCGGTTCTGGAAATCGCCCACCACAACAAGATCGAACTGGAAGGCGCTTGCGAAGGCTCGCTGGCCTGCTCGACCTGCCATGTGATCGTTGCCCCGGAATGGTCCGACAAGCTGGTCGATCCCAGCGAAGACGAAGAGGACATGCTGGATCTGGCCTTCGGCCTGACCCAGACCTCGCGCCTGGGCTGCCAAATCATCATGACGGCGGATCTCGACGGGCTGGAAGTCAGCCTGCCGGCAGCGACCCGTAACATCATGGTCGATAAATAACAGGTTGAGGAGGCCGGCATGCGCTGGACCGACATCACCGACATCGCCATCGCCCTGGAAGAGGCGCATCCTGATGCGGACAACGTGAACCTGCGGTTCACCGATCTGCACCAGTGGGTGTGCGCCTTGCCCGGCTTCACGGGTGACCCCGACGGCTCGAACGAGGGGCTGTTGGAGGCCATTCAGATGGCCTGGATCGATGAGAGGAATTAGGCGATGAAAGCTTCGGACCAGACGCTGTTCTCCCGCCTTAAGGCCTCCTGCGCCGAGGAGTGGAGTGTTTATCTCAACCACGCCTTCGTGCGCGGGCTGGGCCAGGGCAGCCTGCCCGAGGAAAGCTTCCGCCATTATCTGGGTCAGGATTATCTGTTCCTGATCCAGTTCGCCCGCGCCTATGGTCTGGCTGTCTTCAAAAGCGAAAGCCTGGAAGATTTGCGTCAGGCGGCGTCGGGCATGGCCGGCATCCTCGACGAGATGGGCCTGCATGTGAAGTACTGCCACGACTGGGGCATCACTCAGGCCGAAATGGCGGCGCTGTCTGAAGCCCGCGCCACCACCGCTTACACCCGCTATGTGCTGGATCGCGGCGTGGCCGGCGACCTTCTGGATTTGCAGGTAGCGCTGTCGCCCTGCGTCATCGGCTATGCCGAAATCGCCAGCAACCTGAAAGCCGAATTCGGCGAGGCGCTGGCCGGCAACCCCTATGCCGCCTGGATCGACTCCTATGCGGGCGAGGACTATCAGCGGCTGGCGGCGGCGCAAGCGGCGCAGTTGGACCGTCTGATGGCGACGCGCGGCGGCCCTGGCCGCTTCGCCGCGCTGGCCGCCAGTTTCCGCCAGGCGGTGGTGCTGGAAACCGATTTCTGGGAGATGGGCCTCTCTTTGGCTCGCTGAGGTGGCGTCTTTGTTCGGTCTTCCCGCCGCCGACGCCGCCGCGCTGGCTTTTTCGCTGGTGCTGTGGTGCGCCTTTGCCATCGCCATGGACCATTCGCCATGGCGCGAGCGCAGTCTGACGGCGGCTGTCAATGCTCAGCGGCTTATTTGGATGCTGCGCCTGACCAACCGCGAGAACCGCGTCAATGACGGGTCGCTGATTGGCAATCTGATGCGCAGCATCGCCTTTTTCGCCTCGGCCACCATCATCATCCTGGGCGGCGTGACCGCTACCCTGGGGGCCCTCGATCGAGGCTACGACGCCACCCGCGTATTGCCATTCCTGCCGGCGGTCAGCAAGGAACTGTTCGAGGTCAAGCTGCTGCTGGTCGGGCTGGTGTTCATCTACAGCTTCTTCAAGTTCACCTGGTCGCTGCGCCAGTTCAATTACTGCTGCATCCTGCTGGGCGGCGCGCCAAGCCCCGGCGATCCCGACGAGGAAAAGCAGTCCTTCGCCAAGCGTGCCGCCCGCGTCAACGAATTGGGCGCGCGTAGTTTCAACCAAGGCCTGCGCGGCTACTATTTCGCGCTGGCGACTCTGGGCTGGTTCATCCATCCTGCCGCCTTCGCCGGAGCGACGGTGTGGGTGGTGTGGATCCTGTGGCGGCGCGAATTCCGCTCCAAGACCCGATTGGCCCTGCGCGGGCAGTAAGGTACAGCATGAGCAAGCGTATCGTTGTCGCCATGTCGGGCGGGGTGGATTCCTCGGCCACGGCCGCCCTGTTGCAGGAACAGGGCTGGGACGTGGTCGGCGTCACCCTGCAACTGTATGACCATGGCTGCGCCACCGGCAAAAGCAACACCTGTTGCGCCGGCAAGGATATCCACGACGCCCGCCGGGTCGCCGACGCGCTGGGTATCGCCCATTACGTCATCGATTACGAAAGCAACTTCCAGGAAGAGGTCATCGACCGCTTCGCTGATTCCTATCTGCGCGGCGAGACCCCGATTCCTTGCGTGCTGTGCAATCAGACGGTCAAATTCCGCGACCTGCTGGGGGTCGCCCGCGACCTGGGCGCGGAGGCTCTGGCCACCGGCCATTACGTGCAGCGGGCCGAGGGGCCATCCGGTCCGATCATGTTGCGCGGTGCGGATCATGGCCGCGACCAAAGCTATTTTCTGTTCGCCACCACCCGCGAACAGCTGGACTTCCTGCGCTTCCCCTTGGGTGGCATGGCCAGCAAGGACGAAACGCGCGCCATCGCCCGCCGCTTCGGCCTGCCGGTCGCCAGTAAGCCCGACAGCCAGGATATCTGCTTCGTCCCCGATGGCGATTACGCCGGACTGGTCAACCGCCTGCGCCCCGGAGCGGTACGCCCCGGCGACATCGTCGATCTGGACGGCCGCGTGTTGGGACAGCATCAAGGCGTCATCCACTACACCGTCGGCCAGCGCAAAGGCCTGGGCCTGGGCGGCGGCGCGCCGCTGTATGTGGTCCGCGTCGAAGCCGATACCCGCCGCGTCGTCGTCGGCCCGCGCGAAGCCCTGGGCCGCCGCCACATCGAGTTGAGCGGCGTCAATTGGCTGGGCGACGGAGACGGGCAGGGGGTGTCGGTGGCGGTCAAAATCCGCTCGACCCGTGAACCCGCCCCCGCCACCCTGACCCTCGGCCCCGCCGGCACCGCCACCGTCACCCTCGACGCCCCCGAAGAAGCGGTGGCCCCCGGTCAGGCCTGCGTCTTCTATAGCGAGGAACGAGTGCTTGGCGGCGGCTGGATCGCCGCTGCAAAAAGCCCACAAAGTCGGCTTGACAGCCCCCCGGCAACTCTATAAAAACCCATCTCCACACCCTGTGGCGGGGTAGCTCAGCTGGTTAGAGCACGGGAATCATAATCCTGGGGTCGGGGGTTCAAGTCCCTCTCCCGCTACCACCATTACAGTCCTCGGGTCCGCCGCCAGTTCGGCGGTCCCGAGGAACTGTTCGATCAGCCCCAAAACCCTGATTCGCACATCACCGCGCTCTGGCAGCGGGTGGATTTCCAGCCTTTGGATCAGGGGACGGATGAGTGCCGCTGCCTCTTTGGCTGCCGCGTCGTCAAGGCCAGCCAGGGTGGTGCCGAGTTGGGCCACGCGCTGGCGGTAGAATTCGACGGCACGCGGGTGGATTTCGAGCACTGGTTCCGGCGGAGACGCTGCCAGTTCCGGCGCCAAGCGGTCGCGTTCGGCCTCGATCCCAATGAGCCTACCCTTCATCGAGTCGGTGGCGATGCCGTCGGCGATGGCGTCGATGATGTTATCGACCTGTCGGCTTAGTTTGGTGACGGCGGCGGCAAGGTCGGACCGGCGCTTTTCGGCTTTTTGCCGCAACCGCTTTCTCTCGGCGTTGAACTCATCGAGGAAGGTTTTGAGGGCATCGGGGCCAAGCAGATCGTCCTTGATGGTGGACAGCACCCGGCCTTCCAATTCGGGCATCCGGATCGTCCTGCCGTTGTCGCAAGTGCCCTTCTCCCGATGTGCGGCGCAGGCGAGTTGGTCCTTGCTCTTGATCGTGTAGGCGGCTCCACAGCAGCCGCAAAACACCAATCCCGAGAACAGGTGTTTGGGGCGGCGGTTCCGATGTATCGGCGTTCCGGATGTCTGACTCTTGCGCGCCTGGGCGGCGTCCCAGAGCTCATCGGGGATGATCCGCAGATGTGGCGCGTCCGTTACGACCCACTCAGCCTGGGGACGGAGGCGCGACAGTCGCTTGCCCGTTTCCGGATCCTTATCGAAGCGGGTCCGGTTATAAATCAGCAGGCCGATATATGCCTCGTTGTAGAGGATGCCGTTCTTTCTTGAGCGGCTGCCATTGATGGTAGAGGCGTTCCAAATGCCGCCGAAGGGTGAAGGAGCGGCTTCGTGGTTTAACGTCGAAGCGATTCTTCTCGGGCTGATACCGGCGACGTAGTCCTCGAATATGCGGCGGATCACGGCCGCCTCGGCTTGGTTCACCTGTCGCTTGCCCCGGATGGGTTCGCCTTTCTGATCGAACTCGCGGACCACGTCGTAGCCGTAGGACAGGCCGCCCGGTGAACTGCCGGCGAGCGCTCTGCCGGTCTGGCCTCGCCGAACCTTTTGGGCGAGGTCGCGGAGGAACAGCGCATTCATGGTCCCCTTGAGGCCAATGTGCAGTTCGCCGATGTCACCCTCGCTGACCGTTACGATCCTGACTCTGGCAAAGGAAAGGCGTTTGTAGAGGCCGGCAATGTCCTCCTGGTCGCGGGACAGTCGGTCCAGCGCTTCCGTCAGCACGATGTCAAACCGGCCATGCTGGGCGTCACCGATCAATTCCTGAATGCCGGGTCGCAACAGCGAGGCCCCGGAAATGGCGCGGTCAGTATAGCTGTCCACCACCGTCCAGTCCTGGCGCTCGGCCTGCTGGCGGCAAAGTCGCAACTGGTCCTCGATAGAGGCATCGCGCTGGTTGTCGGTGGAATAACGGGCGTAGAGGGCGACACGAGGCATCGGTCTTCACTCCTTGCCGGCCGCCTGATTGTCGTTGGCGGCCTGTTTCAGCCAGTCGCGCGCCGCTTGGCGGGCCAGCAGACGCACCAGCGGAATGAGGCCGGCATGGGCGCTATTGCCCGCCGCCGCGTTGTCGTTGGCTGGCAAGGGCAAGCTTACTTCGGCGGCGATGGGGCGCCGCATCGGTGGGGAGCCCCCAGGGCAGCCCATCACGGCGTTGCTCGGCCGCTCAATTTTGCCATCGGTCCCCCTTCAGGAGTGCTACGCCAGTCTACCCCAATGACGAGGGCAGGATAAAACGACACAAGGTGCGCGGCGGTCGGGGCGTTGTTTGAATTGGAGAATTTGACCATCCGCGCAATGTGCGGACAAACCCCAAACATTGCGCTCCAATATCAACCGATTGATTTCCCTGTATCTTTTGCACATTGCGGAAGGCCGGTTGACCAGACCGCGCATGAAATGTCATTGAAATCATTGGAGAAATATCTGAAACCTGCCACCGACCGACCGACCGCCATGCTCGGAAAAAGACAAGGCCCGACAGGGACTTGGATGACGACGTGGCAGGGGCTTTTATCTCGCCGTCAGTTCCGCCCCTCGAGTCCCCTCTTTCGCATGACCCATCCCCCTCGATGCTGGACCACGGGGTTGGAAATCATCCCCTTCGCGTGCAGGCTCCATCGCCTGCAAGTCGAAGCCCTTCCATGTGCGGCAACCGTCATGCAGGCCGAGGAGCAACAGCGCCAAAACGGCATCGTCGATACGGTCGGTGTCGATTTCCATGCCCACCTCGCCACGCCATCACGGCAGGATCATACCACGGGAAACCGCCCTGTCTGACGGTCGATGGAGCTGCCGCCAATCGTAGGTGAGACGGTGGATCGATCAAAGTGGTCGTAAGGCAAGATTAAAGGGTTGTCTCCACGAGACGCCTAAGTCCTTGTCTGCACGTCGCTTTTTAGCGAGACAGGAGCTGTGGTCGTGGAGGCATTTTTCGGTAAGTCTTTGATTTTCCATGCGGTGGTGGAGGAGGAGGGCCTACGGCCAGGGCATGCCGGAGAAGCCCGTGCTTCCCTGCATCCGGCGGTCCAGAGTCCGACCGCTTCACGCTGAGATAGGGCTTCACCTTTTGGGATGTCGGTGGGGCCTAGGTGATGCTTCGTAGACGGCAATGTAGACGACGCGCACTGTCGTAGACGGCTGTTTCCGCTCGCCGCACGGGCCATGGTCAAGCCCAGCGGAGCCGTATCCTGCCGGGAGGATACCGTCCCCGCGCCTTGCCGGGGATTTGCGAGATTCAAAACCCTGGACGGCAGGGTTCCACGCTCCATCCGGCAGGATGGCATCCGCCTAAAACAGCCGCGTTTCCCATGCACCCACGGTCTTCTCGGCAATCACCGTCATCAGCGGAATCTCAGACAGAGGTCGGTCACCAAGGAGTTCGTTAGCCACCAGGGCGAAGTCCATCCAGTCGTCCTCGGTCGCCTCGTCCTGCCGCAGGGTCAACGCGTTCCAGGCCAGCAGCTCGGCCCATCGGGCGCGGCGAGCGGGAAGGTACTTGTCCAGCACCAATGCCGCCCGGCGTTTGGCCGATAGCTGTTTACCCTCCAGCAGAGCGTCGATGGCGCCGTCGTCCTCGAACCACGACTCCAGGAACAGAAAGTTATCCTCCCATGTCGCGCTGCCCTTGAGTGCCTCGGCAAGCGTTGCCGCATTCTGGCGGCCTGCTGGGATATCGGACAGCAGTTGGGCCACCAGGCTAGCGACTGGGGCGGCTTCGGGGTTGATGGAAGGCAGCCCGGATCTCTCGACGACATCGACCAACCCGAAAGGCGGCAGCACGCCAGACTCGCGCGCCGCAGCCAAAGCATGGCCCAAGGTCAGCCGCACATGGTCGAGGCTGCTGTCGTAGCAATCGGCCTGGGTCTCCACCTGGAACAGGAAGCCGTCGGCCTCCGCCTTGGTGAGGCCCGCGTTGACCCAGGCGTCGCGCACGCCGACGCCCTGCTTGAGCAGCAACGCGGCGGTGGCTTGTCTGCGTCCGTCCTTAACCACCACGAACAGGCTCTGCGCGCCCGAGCCGTCGATTCCACTGGCGACCACCTCCCGCACCGCGCCCGCCTTCAGCGGGGCACATTCGATGCCCTTCTGGCGGCAGGTGCGGATGACGGCATCGACCGCCGGGCGCTCGTCCTCTGGCAGCCAATTACGGATCGTGATCAGCCGCCGCAGCATGGTGCCGGAGACAACCCCGGCGGAGGCCGCTTGTTGTAGCAGGCTGGCGGTGTCGCGCCGAGTCGTCGGCCCCGAGTCCAGCAGCCAACCGATGGCGGCCTCGCGCAAGGACGGATCTGCTGCTCCCAACAACGCCGCCACGATGCCCGCCCGGTGGCTTTCTGGGAAGGTCGAGGTCTGCTCGGCCAGTTCCGCGTGGAGGGCGAAGGCATCACCACCGCATGCCAGCGCCATCTCAGCCAGGGTGTCGTCGATTTCGGCCTTGCCGGGCAGGATGGAAACCGACTCGTGGTCGATCAGGCTGGCCATCAACTCCTGGAGGTCGTCGCCGAGATCCAGCTTGGCACTGGCGAACTGACGCAGAATCAACAGCAACGTGCCGGGATCGAGCTTGCCATCCTCCACCAGCGACCGCACCTTCGCCCGTACCGCCGCCACCGCCTCGACCGCATTGGAGGCGTTTCGTTCGACCCCATACCTGAGTATTTCCAGGGCTTGGCCGACCATGAAGCCGTAGGCGTCGACCAAGGCGCCATTCGGCTTTTTCTTTCCGGCCTCCTTGGCCAAGAGGTCGAGGACATCGGGCACGCCATTCGGTGCCGCCGCCAGCGCTTCGCCAACACCCTGGAGGCCGCCGCTCATATGCCCATCTGTCAAATCCTGGGCGACCAACTTAGCGAGTTTGGTCAGGGCGGCGCGCGGTATCATGGGGCTGGACTCCGGGACGAAAAGGCGATGAACTTCGAGCGCATGGTAGCCGAGACGGGCGAGGACGGCGACGCCATTTCCAACGTCTCCCTGGAGCGCGTTTTACCCCCGGCTCTTGCGTCGGCCGTTCCGATGGCTATTGAGCGGGCCGCGCCAACTTTTCGGATAATCGTCGATGATTTGGTCTCAATTCCAGCCCGGACAAGAGGTGGCGCACGCGGGCGAAACCAAGTAACGTCTTACCCCTCTGAATGGTTGCCCTGGCGATGCCGGATTTTCCGCGCAGGTATGCCGGGAAATGGTCGGGATTTTGGACAGCATGGCACGAGCGGATCTCCTGAGGCGGTTTGTCGACGTTCTGACGGAGATGGGGGGGAGTGCGGGGAATCAGCGCCTCTTGGAAACGCTGGGATGGCAGGCCGAAACCTATGAGCAGGTCAAGGCGGAGTTGATCGTCGATGGGAAAATCGTCACGGGCCGTGGCCGTGGCGGGTCGGTCAAACTGAAGAATGCTGTTCCCGTTGAAACCAGTGCCGCCCCGCAAGACGTGGATTCCACCGAGGAACAGGCAACCCCTGCTTCGGCACCAAAAGCCCCAAACCGCCGTCAGAAGACCAATGGCAACGGCGCCAATCTTGGCTTCGAGGCAGATCTGTTCAAAGCCGCCGACAAACTGCGCGGCAACATGGAGCCATCCGACTACAAGCACGTCGCCCTCGGCCTGATCTTCCTCAAATATATTTCCGACGCCTTCGGGGAAAAGCGGAACGCCCTTCTTGCGGAAGACCCGACTGCGGCGGAGGATCGGGACGAATATCTGGCCGACAATGTCTTTTGGGTGCCGCAGGAAGCGCGCTGGCCCTTCCTCCAAGCCAATGCCCGGCAACCGACCATCGGCAAGCTGATCGACGACGCCATGCTGGCAATCGAGGTCGACAACGAATCTCTGAAAGGCGTGCTGCCCAAGGACTATGCCCGCCCGGCCCTTAACAAGGTGATGTTGGGGGAACTGGTCGACCTGATTAGCTCTATCAATTTGTCCGACAACGATTTCCTCTCCTGTCCGGACATCTCGGTCATGCGGGACATCACGGCGAGCAAGGACATCCTCGGGCGCGTCTATGAATATTTCCTTGGCAGCTTTGCCGGGTCGGAAGGCAAGCGGGGAGGCGAGTTCTATACTCCCCGTTCTGTGGTCGGCCTGTTGGTCGAGATGCTGGAACCCTATAAAGGACGCGTCTACGATCCTTGTTGCGGGTCGGGGGGGATGTTCGTTCAGTCCAAGAAATTCGTCGATGAGCACGGCGGACGCCTGGGCGATATTGCCATCTATGGCCAGGAATCCAATTACACCACCTGGCGGCTGGCCAAGATGAACCTGGCGGTGCGCGGCATCGACGCCGACATCCGCTGGAACAACGAGGGCAGCTTCCACAAGGACGAACTGAAAGACCTGCGGGCCGATTTCGTCCTGGCCAATCCGCCGTTCAACATCTCCGACTGGGGCGGCGAGCGCCTGCGCGAAGACGCCCGCTGGAAATTCGGCGCGCCACCCATTGGCAACGCCAACTTCGGATGGCTCCAGCATATCCTGCATCACCTCGCCCCCAACGGCACGGCAGGCGTGGTGCTGGCCAACGGCTCGATGTCGTCCAGCCAGTCCGGCGAAGGCGACATCCGCAAGGCCATGGTCGAGGGCGACGTGGTCGACTGCATGGTGGCGTTGCCCGGCCAGCTTTTCTATTCCACCCAGATTCCCGCCTGCCTGTGGTTCCTGGCGCGCAACAAGAACCCCGGCAACGGCTGGCGCGATCGGCGCGGCGAGGTGCTGTTCATCGACGCCCGCAAGTTGGGGCATCTGGTGGATCGCACGCGGCGGGAACTGTCGGAAGAGGACATTACCCAGATCGCCGACGCCTACCATGCGTGGCGGGGCGAGCCGGAAGCGGGCGCCTATGCCGACGTGGCGGGCTTCTGCAAGGCGGCGAAGCTGGACGAGGTGCGCGGGCATGGCCATGTGCTGACGCCGGGGCGCTATGTCGGGGCGGCTGATGTTGACGAGGATGAGGTGCCGTTCGCGGAACGGTTTGCGCATTTGCGATCAATATTAGAAAGCCAGTTCGCGGAAGGGGACGAGCTGACGGCCAAAATCCGCCACAACCTCAAATACCTTATGGGGAGTCCGGAATGAATCTTGATCTGTCATCCCTGCAAAAAGCCCTGGCAACGTTGGACGAGGCACTTCAGGCGCAGGCGGTCAGCCCAGAGAACAAATTCATTCGTGACGCCTGTATTCAGCGTTTCGAATATTGCTATGAACCGGGTCACAAGATGTTGCGGCGCTATCTGGAAGAATCGGAACCGACTCCACGGGATATCGGCGATCTGTCTTTTCCCAATCTTATCCGTCTGGGATATGAGCGCGGGCTTCTGGGGTCTGAATGGGTCGAATGGAAAGGATTCCGCGACGCCTGCAACATCACCAGCCATGCTTATGACGAGAGAAAAGCCAATGACGTGCTTGCCGTCATCCCCGCTTTCTTCACCGAGGCCAAATACCTGTTGGCCCAAATCGAGAAGCGGCAGGAGGACGAGGCTTGACCCAACCCGTCGATATCCGCCCCTGTGATCTGAAGATCGTGCAAGATATCTTGCATGATGTACTGCCGCCGGATGCGCAGGTCTGGGTGTTCGGCTCCCGCGCCAAATGGACGACCAAGGATTCGTCCGACTTGGATTTGGCCATTGATGCCGGGCGGGCTTTAACAAGCAAGGAAGCAAGCGCCCTGGCCGATGCCTTCGAGGAATCCGACCTGCCCTACACGGTCGATGTGGCCGATATGTGGAGCGTCAGCGATACGTTCAGGGAGATTATCGAGCGGGATAAGGTGGCGTTGCAATCGTCGGGAAAGAAGGGAAAGGCGGTTGCTGGGTGGCGCACAGCAACAATCGGTGATTTTGTAACGCTTCAGCGTGGAATCGACCTGCCGAGCAACGCGCGCACAAATGGCTCTGTTCCTATTATGGGATCATCCGGCATTACCGGATATCACGACAAGGCTGCGTGCAAGGGGCCGGGGGTTACCGTTGGCCGAAGCGGTGCTTCGATCGGCGCGGTCAGTTATATTGAAGAAGACTATTGGCCTCTGAATACATGTCTCTATGTGAAAGATTTTCACGGGAACAACCCACGGTTTTGCTATTTCTTTTTGGAAACACGCGATCTTGCCGCTCTCAATTCGGGAAGCGCCCAACCTTCGCTAAATCGTAATTTTGTGCATCCGTTGTCTGCATCTTTTCCAAAACGGGGAGAGCAGGATTCAATCGTTGCTCTCCTCGGCTCCCTCGACGACAAAATCGACCTGAACCGCCGGATGAACGAGACGCTGGAGGCGATGGCGCGGGCAGTGTTCAAGGACTGGTTCCTCGATTTCGGCCCCGTCCGCGCCAAGGCCGAAGGCAGTCAACCGCTTGGCCTGTCTCCCGACATCGCCGCCCTATTCCCCGATGCCCTGGATGACGAGGACAAGCCTGTGGGATGGCGACTGGTACAACTTGAAGAGGTTTGCCAACTCAATCCGACTGAGCGACTTGGGACGGGTGTAGCCTCGCCCTATTTGGACATGGCCGCACTTCCGACCTTTGGGAGTTGCCATGATAGTCCAATTCCACGGGCGTTTGCGTCGGGGGCAAAGTTCCGCGACAATGACACTTTGCTGGCCCGCATCACGCCATGCCTGGAAAATGGGAAGACGGCCTATGTGCGGGGCCTTGGAGACAACGTTATTGGATGGGGATCGACAGAATTCATAGTCATCCGGCCTAAGGCGCCCTTCCCACCCGAATATGGTTATGTTCTCGCCCGGAATGAAGTGTTCCGCGACCATGCTATCCAGAGCATGACGGGCACCTCCGGTCGCCAACGTGTTCAGACCGACCAAATGGCATCCTTTCAAGTGACTGAACCGTCCCCAGCCGTATTACGGGCTTTTGGCGACGTGCTCCACCCTTGGTTCGAGAGAATAGCCTCTAACGCGGAAGAATCCCGCACCCTCGCCCAACTCCGCGACCTCCTGCTCCCCAAGCTGATGTCCGGCGCAATCCGCTTGAAAGATGCCGAAAAAATGGTGGGTGCATTGCCATGACCGACGCCATCCGCATTCCCCCTCGCGTCGAGCGGGTCAAGATTGGAAATTTCCGCGCTTTGCGAAACGTGGAGTTCGAAAACCTGACGCCCCTGTCCGTCCTGCTCGGGCCGAACGGTAGCGGCAAATCAACTTTCTTCGACGTATTCGCCTTCCTGTCGGACTGTTTTTCGGAGGGTTTGCGGCGCGCGGTGGACAAGCGCGGTGTCGGGCTGAAAGACCTTCGTAGCCGCGATAGCAAAGGGCCAATCAGCTTCGAGATTGCCTACCGCGAAGGATATCAGAAGGGCGAACAGCGACCGCCCCGCATCACCTATCATTTGGAAATCGACCAGGACGGTGGTCGCCCTGTCATCGCCCAAGAATGGATGCGGTGGCGGCGTGGACAGACTGGGCAACCCTTCCATTTCCTTCGATATGAGAAGGGGATTGGATCGGTCGTCACTGGCGATGTGCCGGAGAGCGAGGATCAGAGAGCCGAAAAGGCATTGTCCGGGCCGGATGTCCTGGCGGTCAGCGCCTTGGGGCAGTTTGCCGAAAATCCTCGCGTCAAAGCCCTGCGGGATTTCATCACCGGATGGCACCTGTCCCACCTGTCGGCCAAGGATATGCGGGGCATTCCCGAGGCCGGGCCTCAGGAGCGATTGTCGAAATCCGGCGACAATCTGGTCAACGTCATTCAGCACCTGAAGGAACGTTATCCCGAGCGGCTGGAAGGCATTTTCGAGGCACTGCGCCGCCGCATTCCGCAAATCGAGCGGGTCATTCCTGAAACCTTGCCCACGGGTCATCTGCTTCTGATGGTGAAGGACGCCCCCTTCTCTGAAGGGGTTCAGGCCCGTTACGCCTCCGACGGCACCATGAAGCTATTGGCCTATCTGGTTCAGTTGAACGACCCCATGCCGCCGCCGCTGGTCGGCATCGAGGAGCCGGAGAATTTCCTGCACCCCAAGTTGTTGCGGGAATTGGCCGAAGAGTGCGATCAGGCCACCGCCAACACCCAGCTTATCGTCACCACCCATTCGCCGTTCTTCATCAACGCTCTGACCCCACAGCAGGTTTGGGCCATGATGCGTGGGGCGGACGGCTATACCGTGGCCAAGCGAATTGCCGACATGCAGGGGATTCAGGCCATGTTGGACGCTGGGGCAGTTCTCGGCGACCTGTGGATGGAAAATTATTTCGAAATTGGCAATCCCTGACGGAGACGTGACTTGACGGTCTTTATTCATGTTGAGGAACCCTCCATGGAGGATGCGCTTGACGTCTTGTTGCCGCGGCTTCTCGGGGATCGAAGTGTCGATGTGCGAATCATTGATCACGGCTCGAAGCAACGGTTGCTACAGGACTTGCCTGTCCGCCTCGCCGGATATGTTGGGCGGCTTGCCAACGAGGATATCCGCGTTTTGGTCGTCATTGACCGCGACAACGATGATTGTTGCCTCCTGAAAGCCAAGTTGGAACTGATCGCCGCCAAAGCAGGTTTGCCGACCAAGTCCAGGCCCGATACGAACGGTGTATTCCGTGTCGTCAATCGAATTGCCATTGAGGAACTTGAGGCGTGGTTCTTCGGTGATATTCTAGCTCTCTGCGCGGCCTATCCCGGTGTGCCACCCACTCTGGCCAACAGAGCGGGTTTCCGCCACCCAGATGCCGTCACCGGAGGGACATGGGAAAAGTTGTTACAGGTGTTGCAACGGGCGGGACATTACCGCGCCTCCCAACGCCTCCCCAAAAGTGAGGTCGCCCGCAGAGTGGCCACCTTCATGGAACCAAGCCGCAACTGCTCCCCCAGTTTCCAGCAGTTCGTCTGCGGTCTGACTGCGTTGGTGGCCTGATGTCGGTCATCACCGAAAGTCATGTCGAGGACGCGAGTCTGTCCTGGCTGGAAGCCCTCGGCTACGCCGTCTCCTATGGCCCCGACATCTCAGCAGACGGCTCCGCGCCGGAGCGCGCCAGCTATGGCGATATCCTCTTAATCGACCGCCTGCGCGCCGCCCTGACGCGGCTCAACCCCCATCTCGACGCAGATTTTCTCGACACGGTCGTCCGCAGGCTCAAGCAGACGGAAATGCCGTCTCTGGTCGAGGAGAACCGCCGCCTGCACAAGTTCCTGGTCGAAGGCGTCCCCGTCGAGGTGACGCGCGCCGATGGCACCATCGGCGGCGACACCGCGCGGCTGATCGACTTTGACGACCAAGGCAACGACTGGCTGGCAGTCAATCAGTACACGGTCATTGAAGGCGGCCATAACCGCCGCCCCGATGTGGTGGTGTTCGTCAACGGCCTGCCGCTCGGCGTGGTCGAGTTGAAGAATCCTGGCGACGGAAACGCCACCATGCAAGGGGCCTTTAACCAACTTCAAACCTACAAAGCCGAGATCGGCTCGCTGTTCCGCACCAATGCCGTGCTGGTCACCTCGGACGGCCTGCTGGCCCGCATCGGCTCATTGACTGCCAATGTCGAGCGATTCATGCCTTGGCGGACTACCGATGGCGCTGGGGTCGCACCGAAGGGAACCCCGGAGTTGGCGACCTTGATCGCCGGCGTGTTCGACAAGATCCGTTTTCTATCGCTGATCCGCAATTTCACCGTGTTCTGCGATTACGGCGACGGGGTGGGCAAGGTGGTGGCGGGCTACCATCAGGTTCATGCCGTTAACCATGCCGTCGAGCGCACCATCGAGGCGTCCCGCCCCAAGGGCGACCGCAAGGTCGGCGTCATCTGGCACACCCAAGGGTCGGGCAAAAGCCTGCTGATGGCCTTCTATGCTGGCCAGATCATCAAGCACCCGGCGATGGAGAATCCTACGCTGGTGGTACTGACCGACCGCAACGACCTGGACGAACAACTCTTTACCACCTTCAGCCTGTGCAAAGACCTGTTGCGCCAGACGCCCGTCCGGGCGGAAAGCCGAGAGGATTTGCAGAAGGCCCTGACCAGGCCGTCCGGCGGCGTGGTGTTCACCACCATTCAGAAGTTCGCGCCCGAGGCAGGCGAGACGGTCTATCCCTGCCTGACCGACCGCCGCAACGTGGTGGTCATCGCCGACGAGGCACACCGCAGTCAGTACGGCTTCCGCGCCAAGGTCGACCGGAAGACGGGCGATATCAGCTACGGCTTCGCCAAGTACCTGCGCGAAGCGATTCCCAACGCCTCGTTTATCGGCTTCACGGGCACGCCAATCGAGCAGGCCGACGTCAACACCCCCGCCGTCTTCGGGGAATACATAGACGTCTATGACATAAGCCGCGCCGTCGAAGACGGGGCCACCGTGCCGATCTACTACGAGAGCAGGCTGGCCCGCATTGAATTGGACGAATCGGAGAAGCCCAAGCTCGACGAGGAGGTGGCCGAACTCACGGAGGACGATGCCCTTGACGAGCAGGAGCGGCTGAAGAGGAAATGGGCGACGGTCGAAGCCTTGGTCGGCTCAGAAAAGCGCATGGAACTGATTGCCGAAGATATCGTTCGGCATTTCGAGGATCGCATCGCCGCCATGGACGGCAAGGCGATGATTGTCTGCATGAGCCGCCGCATTTGCGTCGCCCTGTACAACGCCATCACCAAGCTCCGCCCCGACTGGCACAGCCCCGACGACAACACCGGAGCCATCAAGGTGGTGATGACCGGGGCTGCCTCAGACCCGGAGGGCTGGCAACAGCATATCGGCAACAAGGCTCGCCGTGATGCTCTGGCCAAGCGGGCCAAGAACCCGAAGGATCCGCTGAAGCTGGTCATCGTCCGCGACATGTGGCTGACCGGGTTTGACGCCCCTTGCATGCATACCATGTACATCGACAAGCCGATGCAGGGGCACGGCCTGATGCAGGCCATTGCCCGCGTCAACCGGGTCTTCCGCGACAAGGGGGCCGGGTTGGTGGTTGACTACATTGGCATCGCCCAGAACCTGAAAACGGCCCTCGGACAATATTCGTCCGGTGACCGGAGCAAGACCGGCATCGACGAAGCCGAAGCGGTCGCCGTGCTGATGGAAAAGTACGAGATCGTCCGCGACATGTACCACGGATTCGACTACCTGCCGGGCCTTACGGGGACGGCAACCGAGCGGCTGGCGGTGATGGCTGGGGCCATCGACTGGGTGCTCGACCTCCAGCAACAGGCGGCGGCGCGCGAGACCTCGGAAGAAGCCAAGAAGCGGGCGCACCGCCGCTACGGCGACGCCGTGCTGGCCCTGTCAAAGGCGTTTTCCCTGGCCAGCGCCAGCGACGATGCGCGCGAAATCCGCGACGAAGTCGGCTTCTTTCAGGCCATCCGTGCCGCCCTGGTCAAGAGCGTCCCCGGCAGCGGCAAGACCGGAGCAGAGCGAGATTTCGCCGTCCAGCAGATCGTCAGCCGCGCAGTGGTCTCGACCGAAATCATCGACATCTTGGCAGCGGCGGGAATCACCACGCCGGATATCTCCATTCTGTCCGATGAGTTTTTGGCCGAAGTTCAGGGGATGGAGAAGAAGAACCTCGCTCTGGAAGCGTTGCGCAAGCTACTCAACGGCGAAATCCGATCCCGTAGCCGCACCAATGTCGTCGAGACACGGGCATTTTCAGAGAGGCTGGAGGCGGCCATCGCCCGCTACCACAGCAACGCCTTGACCACCGCAGAGGTGTTGCAGGAACTCATCGCTCTGGCCAAGGACATTCGGGCGGCGCGTAGCCGTGGCGAAGAGGCAGGCTTGTCCGAAGAGGAAATCGCCTTCTACGACGCGCTGGCAGAGAACGAGAGCGCCATCGACGTTATGGGCGACGACAAGCTCAAGGTGATTGCCCACG
>Ga0116225_1001270_pt1 | contig 18314 bp, 19 predicted proteins | sample Sb_taG_8_FD_88968 | JGI IMG/M metagenome (GOLD analysis project Ga0116225, IMG submission 88968) | Peat soil microbial communities from Weissenstadt, Germany - Sb_50d_c_BC metaG | ecosystem: Environmental > Terrestrial > Soil > Wetlands > Peat | place: Germany: Weissenstadt | collected 2010-09-21 | reverse complement strand
CGGCCAGCATCGATTTTCTTGAGAAAATGGCGGAACTGGGCGGCAAGGAAAACGAACAGTGGCGGATGATTCAGTTGCTGGTGGTGCAAAGCGGCAGCCCTCCCGCCTTGCAGGAGGCGCGCGCCCGTATCGAAACCGACTTCTTCCAAAAAGGCGAACAGATCTACGCCCAGATCATGCCGGCGGCGCATGGCAACGGCCAATATCCGCTGACGGTGTCGGAGACACGCGCCCAGACCACCGGGGTGATGCTGCCGGCCCTTCCCCCGATGCGCGAGGCGGCTATCTCCGTCGCGCTCCAACGCCTGGATGAGGAGAGGCAGGACGCCATCCTGCGGTTGGCCCTGGCGTTGGGGCTTGCCCTCGCTTCGGTCGCGGTGTGTGTCGTTGCCGGCTCTCTGTTCTCGCGACGCGTCCTTTCTCCGCTGACCGAATTGACTAAGGTGATCGAGCATCTGGCGGGCGGAGATACCGGCGTGACGGTGCCGGATGCCGATCGGCATGACGAGTTGGGGCAGGTGGCCCAAGCGGTCGAAACCTTGCGAGTCAACGCACAGAAGGCAGCCGAAGCCACCATCGCCACCGAAGCCATGCATCGCGACCGCGAAAGGCATGCCAAGCATATCGAGCAGCTTTGCGCGACCTTTGACCACGACTCCGGCACCGTGATCCAAGACATGGCGGCGGCGGCGGCGGGATCGCTCAAAAATGCCCATGCCACCACCCAGGTGGCCAGCGAGGTCAATCAACGCGCGGGCACCGCCGCTCAGGCCGCCTCGGAAGCGTCCGCCAGCGTTCAAGCCGTGGCGGCGGCGGCCGAGCAGTTGGCCGCATCCATCAACGAGATTTCCGGGCAGGTCTCGCGAGCCGCCACCATCGCCGTCCGGGCCGTGGGCGAGGCCGGACAAACCACCGAGCGCATTGCCGGTCTGGCCGATGCGTCGTCGCGAATCGGTGATATCGTCAGTTTGATCCATGTCATCGCCGCGCAAACCAACCTTCTGGCCCTGAACGCCACCATCGAAGCGGCCCGCGCCGGCGATGCCGGCAAGGGCTTTGCCGTCGTGGCCGGCGAGGTCAAGAATCTGGCGACCCAGACCGCCAAGGCCACCGAGGACATCTCAGCGCAGATCGGCTCGATCCAGGCCATGACCGGCGAGGCCGTGCGTTGTATCGAGGATATCGCCACCACCATCGGCCATATGAATGAGATCACCTCCGCCATCGCCGCCGCCGTCGAACAGCAGGGCGCCACCACGGCCGATATCGCCCGCAATGTCCAGGTTGCCGCCGATGGCACGGCCAAGGCCTCCGTCACTGTTTCGGGCGTTGCCGAATTGATGACCAACACCGTCGAGTCTTCAATGGAGATGGTAAGCATGATGGAAGCGCTGGGGAACCGGGCGCAGAATCTTACCGAAAAGGTGTCGACGTTCCTGAGTGCCGTACGGTAGCAAGGGTGGGTGACGGGCCCGAACGCCTTTCCGCAGCCCCGACAATCTGATAGGACTTTAGCAAGAGGACGCGACAGCCGGATTGGACGATACTATGGCAGCCTCATCGGATATTCGGGCCAACTGGCAAGCCGCCTTCCCGCATGAGCAGATGGTCGAGGACATCCTCTCCGGCCGCCTTGCTCCGGGATCGAAGATCGACTTCGCCGATTTGATGCGGCGCTATTTCGTCTCCACCGCCGATTTGCATGAAGCCATCATTCGCCTGTCCAACGAAGGCTTGGCGGTGCTGGACGGACCCACGGCCTTGCGCATTTCCCCGGTCTCGGTGGCAGACCTCAAGGATTTAACCGCCGCCCGCGTGCTCATTGAAACCGATGCCCTGGTCCGCTCGATTCAGGCCGGCGGCGCGGCCTGGGAGGCTGGCGTAAGCGAGAGCTATGCGAACCTAGCCGATATCGATTGTCCGCCGACGGGAGACGCCCGCCCGCAGGTCGAGGCCTGGGAACGGCGCAACCACCGCTTTCACACCGCCTTGATCGCGGCCTGCCCGGTCCGCCGGCTCAAGGATTTCAGCGAGCTACTGTATCGCCAGCATGAACGCTATCGGCGCTTGCTGGCCGACCGGCGTCTGGTGTCGCAAGATGTCCATGCCGAACATCACGCGCTGTTCGCCGCCGCCCTGGCCGGCGACGCCGAGCGCGCCGCCCAGGGTCTGCGCGAGCATATCCGCCTGTCCGCCGAGACCCTGGCCGATGGCATCGCCGATGGAAGCTGGTTCGGCTCGCCGACCCGCAATTAGTCACGCTTCGTTGGCGCCCTTGCGGTGGCGATAGGCCAGTTGCGCCCGCGTCAGGCCCAACATGCGCGCCGCCTCGGCCAGATTCCCTCCCGAACGCTCGACCGCCGCCTGGATGATCAGGTTTTCCAAGGCGTCCAGCGGCAGCTCGCTGCTCAGGAACTGCTCGATCACGCCGCCGGCGCTGCCGCTCGTGGTTGGTGGGGGCGCGGAGGAAGGCTCGCGGCTGTTGGTCAGGAAGCCGTCCTGGCCGATGCCGAAAAATGGCGTGTTCACCTCTCCGCCGGGGGAGAACAGGTGAGCGACATCCAGCGGGGCGCCATCATCGGGGCAGAGAATGACCGCCCGCTCGATGATGTTCTCAAGCTCGCGGACATTTCCCGGATAATCATAATCAAGAAGGTAATCCAACGCCCGATCGGTCACACCGGTGACCGTCTGGCCGTGGCGCAGTGAATACTTTCCCAGGAAATGCCGCACCAGCACGGGAATATCCTCCCGCCGCTCGCGCAGGGGTGGGATATGCACGGGAAATACATTCAGCCGATAGAATAGATCCTCGCGGAACTCTCCGCGCTGGACGGCTTGGCGCAGATTGACGTTGGTTGCCGCCACCACGCGCACATCGACGCACCGCGACGAGGTTCCACCCACCGGCTCGATTTCGCGTTCTTGCAGAACCCGCAGCAGCTTGCCTTGAGCGGCCAGATTGAGAGTGCCGATTTCGTCGAGAAAGATGGTGCCGCCATGCGCCCGCTCGAAGCGCCCTGGCCGCGATTGCACGGCTCCGGTGAACGCGCCGCGCTCGACGCCGAACAACTCCGCCTCCACCAGATTTTCCGGGATGGCCGCGCAATTGATGGCGATAAAGGGCTTGTCGCAGCGCTTGCTCAGGCTGTGCAGGGTGCGGGCGAACATCTCTTTGCCGACGCCGGTTTCGCCCAGAAACAGCACCGTGGCGTTGGTCGGAGCCACCTTTTTCAGCAACTGGCACACCGCCGAGAATCCCGACGACGCCCCGACCAGCCCCGAGGGCATGGCCTTGTCGTCCGCCACCGGCAGTGCTTGGCTGGAGGCGCCATCGCGCATCACCAAACTGGCAAGGCCGTCGGGCTGTAGATAGATCATGTCCGGATTGGGATCGTCCCATTCCTGCACCGGCTTGCCGATGATCCGGCAATGGTGGCTGCCGGTGCCCCGGCATTCAACCTCGCGGTACAGAATGGGTTGCCCCATGAACACGCTGGTATAGCCGCTGGCATAGCCGATCTGCATCCAACAGACCGGTTCGGCGCTCATGCCGAAGGCGGCGAAGTGGGCATCGACTTCGGACGAGCTGTGCCAGATGAATTCGCCGTAATGATGACCGCTCTCCAGATCCACCTCGGCGCGCACCGTCTCGACCGAGACGATGCCCTCCAGCGCATGCAATTGCGGACCGGCGAGAAAGGCGGCGACCGGGTCGCTGACGCGGATACGCTTGGCCAGTTGAGCATCCTTGCAGCCCGAAGCATAGCCCATGCGGGTGAGCAGGCCGCGCGCCGCCGCCGTCCCCAGAGAGTTCACCAACTCATGCCGCAGGCTGGCCAAGGCCGACAGATGCAGCAACACCATCCGCTGGTCGTCGAGCCAGATCCGCCCGTCCTTGGGACAAAAGCGCAGGCGAGCCGATAGATCGGCGAAATCCGAAGGGGACGTTTCGAGCTGCGGCAGCAGAGGAACCATCGTGCCGTCGGCGGGTACGGGCGCTCCCTCCCAGCGTGTGAGGTTTAGCGGTTTCTTGATGGTCATGCGGCCCTCCCAGGTGCCTGACAACGCTCGCCGGGCCGGACGTTTTCGTCTCTTCGAACGATGCGTTGATCGACCTAGGCTACCGGGCCGGCGGGGCGTCCGCAAGACTCCAGACGGCCGCCAATTGATGAAAACATCAAGCCTCAGGCCGCCGTCGCGTCCGCTGTGATCATTTCATCACCAGAAAGCTGACGAGATTCCGAGAAATATCTGTCTCAGAAAAAAATATCCCGCAATTCCGCCATTCCCTAAACCTGCCGAGAGATGGCACGGCGCTTGCTAATAGCAAACTGAACCAAAATCGCCGGAAGCGGTGAAATAAAAACCTACCGAGGCAACTGTCTGGGGACGTCGAAATGGCCGATTTACTGACCAGCTATGCCTGCGTCAAAACGATCCGGCATGGAAAATTTGTCGAGTTCGATTTTTCGATCAATGACAACGACCTATCGGTCGAATTGATCATGCCATTTGGCGCGTTCGAGGAATTTTGCAGGATGCGCAATGCCATCGTGACTTATCCCGATGGTGCAGCGTCTCCCGAAACAGTCGGCGTGTCGCAGCCCGCCTTGCCTGCCGGTCTCTACCGCCCGCCCCACCAGCACAGCGTCCCGAACGAATGATGCTCCTCAGGCCCTGTTGCGGCCTGGACGCGGACGCTCAACGACAGAGAGTAAGGAGGAACACGGTGTCAATCGATATCAAGACCATCAAAGTGGAACAACGCCGCAATACGTTCGGCCACATCGCCCGCCGCTTGGGCGGCGATAAGCCCGCTTCGCGCTACGAAGAAGGGACGTTCGACATCCAGGCGACGGCCAACTTCCATTACAAGCCGCTGTGGGATGTCGATCATTGGCAATATGACGAAGGCCGCACCCAGATCCGCCTGAAGGACTGGTATGTGCTGCGCGACCCGCGCCAGTATTACTACGCCAACTACACCATCGCCCGCGCTGCCCAGTCCCAGGCCAACGAACGCGCCTTCGATTTCGTCGAAAAGCGCAATCAGCTGGCGCTGCTCAGCCCCGCATGGCGGGAAACCGTCTCCTTCTATCTGCTGCCGCTGCGGCATGTGGAGTGGGGCGCCAACATGAACTGCGGCAACATGTGCGACCGCGGCTATGGTACGGCGGTGACCGCGCCTTGCCTGTTCTCGGCCGCCGACCATCTGGCCATGGCGCAGATCCTCGGCCGCATCGGGCTGGCTCTCGACGGCAACACCGGCACCTCGCTGGATGCCGCCAAGGCCCGCTGGATGGAGGCCGGGGAATGGCAGGATCTCCGCCGTCTGGTCGAAGACAGCCTGGTCATCGAGGACTGGTACGAACAGATGGTGGCGCAGAACCTGTGCTTTGACGGCCTGCTCTATCCCCTGGTCTACAAGCTGTTCGACGCCGAAGGCCAAGCCCATGGCGCGACCGGTTTGTCCATGCTGACCGAATTCATGTCCGAATGGTTCGCCGAGCACAGCCGCTGGGTCGATTCGGTGATCAAGATCACCGCCGCCGAGTCGGGCGAGAACAAGGATCTGATCAACGGCTGGCTGTCCAAATGGTCGGCTGCCGCCGCTGCCGCTCTGCGGCCCTTGGCCGTCCGCGTGCTGGGCAACCAAAAGGGCGCCGCCGCCATCGACACCGTGGTCGCCGACCTGAAGAAACGCGCACTCACCCTTGGCCTTACCGCCTGACTGCAAGGAATCCGTCCATGCCCCGTATCGTTTCCATCACCTTGCAGAACACCGATGACGCCCGGCCCATCATCGCCGCCATCACCGAGGACAATCCTGGTCTGGTCATCCACTCCTATCCCGGCATCGTCAAGATCGACCGCGAGGGCAGCCTGACCGTCAAGCGCAGCTCGGTCGAAGAGCGGTTGGGACGCGACTGGGATCCGCAGGAAATCCACCTGAGCATCGTCTCGATGGCCGGCAACCTGGATGAGGAAGACGACTACTTCAATCTCTCCTGGGCCTAGACCACCTACAACAAAATAATAGCAGGGAAGCGCCACAATGAATGCAAACGTAAAATTGGGTCTGAAGCAGCGCTATTCGCTCCTCACCCGTGGTCTGGACTGGGAGACCACCTATCAGCCGAAGGAAAAGATATTCCCCTATGCCGAGTTCGAGGGGATCAAGATTCACGACTGGTCGAAGTGGGAAGATCCCTTCCGCCTGACCATGGAATCCTACTGGAAGTATCAGGCGGAAAAGGAGCGCAAGCTCTATGCCGTTCTGGACAGCTTCGCCCAGAATAACGGCCAGTTGGGCATCAGCGAAGCCCGTTACGTCAACGCCCTCAAATTGTTCCTGACCGGCATCTCGCCCTGTGAATATCAGGCGCATCGCGGTTTCAACCATGTCGGCCGCCATCTTCCCGGCGTCGGCCCGCGCGTTGCCGCGCAGATGCAGTCTCTGGACGAACTGCGCCATGCACAGACGCAGATTCACACGCTCAGCCACTACAACAAGTTCTTCGACGGCTTTCATGAGTTCACCCACATGCATGACCGCGTGTGGTACCTCTCGGTGCCAAAATCGTTCTTCGAGGATGCGCGCACCGCCGGCCCGTTCGAGTATTTCATCGCCATTGGCTTCGCCTTTGAATATGTGCTGACCAACCTGCTGTTCGTGCCGTTCATGTCGGGCGCCGCCTATAACGGCGATTTGGCGACGGTGACCTTCGGCTTCTCGGCGCAGTCGGACGAAAGCCGGCACATGACCTTGGGCATCGAGGTCATCAAGTTCCTGCTGGAACAGGATCCGGACAATCTGCCGATCGTCCAGAAGTGGGTGGACAAGTGGTTCTGGCGCGGCCATCGCGTGCTGGGCTTGGTCGCCATGATGATGGACTACATGCTGCCCAAGAAGATCATGTCCTGGCGCGAAGCCTGGGAGATCTATTTCACCGAAGCCGGCGGTTCGCTGTTCGGCGATCTGGCCCGCTATGGCCTGAAGGTTCCCAAATACGCCGATATCGCCAGCGCCGAAGCCGACCATATCTCGCACCAGAACTGGTGCACCTTTTACCAGTACAGCCAAGCGGCTGGCTTCCATACCCAGCTGCCGACCGCCGAGGAAATGGATTGGCTGTCTGAAAAATACCCGACCACCTTCGATAAGTACTATCGCCCGCGCTACGAGATGTGGGCGCAGATGGAGAAGGACGGGAAGCGCTTCTACAACAACGCGCTACCTCAACTGTGCAACGTCTGCCAGATCCCGATGGTCTATACCGAGAACACGGATCCGAGCGCCGTCTCCGGCCGGGTCTCGGAATACAAGGGCGACAAGTACCATTTCTGCTCGGATGGCTGCAAAGACATCTTCGACGACGAGCCGGAGAAGTACAGCCAGGCGTGGCTGCCGGTTCATCAGATCTTCCAGGGCAACTGCGGCGGCCCCGAACTTGAAGACGTGCTGAAGTGGTACCGCCTCAATATCGGCGCCGACAATCTCGACCAGGCCGGCTCGCCCGATCAGAAGATGTGGGACCAGTGGATGGCGGACCGCGCCGGCGTCGGCGGCTGACCCAATCGTAACCGGGGTGCGCCAACGCGCGCACCCCGCCCTACCAAACAAACAAATTCAATGGAGGACATAATGGCGGTCATCGCCCTCGATAAGGACTATGCCGACAAGGTCGAAATCCGCGACCGGATCGAAAACTTCCACGGCAATCAAGTGGTCTATGTCCACTGGGAAGACCATTTGAGCTTCTGCGCCGCCCTGGCTTTTCCGCTGCCGCCATCCATGCCGTTCGGCGCCTTGGTAAAGGATGTGCTGCCGGTTTATTACGGCATGCATCCGGACTTCCCGCAGATCGACTGGTCCGCCGTCCGCTGGGTCGTCGATGGGACGCCGCTCATCCCCGCTCTGGATAAGTCGCTCCAGGAAAACGGCATCGGCCACAAGTCCAGCATCCGTTTCTGGACGCCGGGCCTGGACGGCTACAACCACTCGCGCGCCTGACGAAAGGGAGGGATGCGGTGACCCATACGCTGACTATCGAGCCCAATGGCGAAACCGTCGAAGTGGCGGAAGGGCAGACCATGCTGGACGCCTGCCTGCGGTCGGGAATTTGGCTTCCCCATGCCTGCGGCCACGGGCTGTGCGGCAGTTGTAAGGTGGACGTGGTGGAGGGCGACATCGATCATGGCAGCGCCTCCACCTTCGCCCTCATGGATTTCGAACGGAGCGAAGGCAAGACGCTGGCCTGTACGGCCATGTGTCTGTCCGACGTCACCATCGAAGCCGATGTCGACGAAGACCCCGACGCCCGCCGCATCCCCGTCCGCGATTTCGCCGGCACCGTCGTCGGCTTGACCGACCTGACCCATGACGTCAAAGGGCTGACCATCCGCCTGCCCGGCGACGGCCTGGAGTTCCAGGCCGGTCAATATGTCAATCTGACCCTGCCCGGCATCGAGGGGGCGCGCGCCTTCTCGGTCGCCAACGCGCCGCAGCGACGGAACCTGATCGAGCTGCAAATCCGCCGCGTGCCCGGCGGGCAGGCGACCGGATATATTCATGAGACGTTGAAGCTGGGAGACGACATCACCCTGAGCGGACCCTATGGCCGCTTCTTCGTGCGGAAATCCTCGGCCGCGCCGATGATCTTCCTCGCCGGCGGCACCGGCGTCTCCAGCCCGCGCGCGATGATCCTCGACCTGTTAAGCGAGGGACGGAGCGAGCCCATGGTGCTGATCCATGGCGTCCGGGCCGCGCGCGATCTCTACGATCAGGCGCTGTTTGCGTCGTTGGCGACTGATTACCCGAACGTCACCTATGTTCCGGTATTGTCGGATCAACAGCCGGAGGATCGCTGGAGCGGTGAAACCGGCTTTGTCCACGAGGTCTTGCACCGCCATTTCGGCGGGTTGTTCGCTGGCCACAAAGCCTATATCTGCGGCCCGCCGCCGATGGTCGAGGCCTGCATCCGCACCCTGATGCAGGGCCGGTTGTTCGAACGCGACATCTTCACCGAACGCTTCCTGACGGCAAAAGATGGCGAAGGCCCCGGCATGCACAGTCCGGTGTTCAAGCGAATCTGACCGCGTCGCCGGCCAATCGCCGCCTGAAAAAAAGGGGTGGGCCGTCCCCGGCATGGGACGGCCCACCCCAGGCGGGGCTTAGAAGGGGATGAGCATGCGGGTCCAGAAAGTATCGCCGCTCAGCACGTTGTTGGCACCGAACCCATGATTATAGGTTCCGGTCAAAGCCAGCGGTCCGAAGTCGTAACCGACGATGGGACCGGCGGCATATTTGGTCTGACGATTGCCGCCCGCGGCGGTAATACCCGCCTGGATGCCGGCATCCGTCGATTTGTCGTTCTGCAGCTGGTTGACGGAATAGCCGCCCAGGCCTGCCGTCCACTTGCCGATGGTCTTGGTCAGGGTGTAGTCGCCAACCAGGACATCGCCCGAGGTGTAATGCGACGCGGTGTTTTCGAAGTTGATGTCGTAGTTGAGGCTGGCGCTGATGTTCCAGCCGTCATGCAGCCAGCTCAAGCCCAAGGTCGGCTCGACCGACCAATAATTGGTGCTGTTGGGCACGCCCTGGTAGCCGCCGCCGGAATAGCTGATGACCGATTTCTGCGCCGTGCCGTCGGGCACGTAAACGGCCAGACCGGTCGAGACATGGAAGTCGCTCGGCAGGCTCCATGACAACTGGCCGGGGATGACGATGGTGGAGAACCGTCCGGAATCGGACTGGTTCAACCCGCCGCCCGAGGCGCTGATATAGGTCAGCGGCTGGGCCAGCCCCACGGCGTAATCGGCGCCCAGAACCTTGATGCCCGGATTCCACAGCAACACCGGCACATCGACGAAGACGTCGGCGTTGACCGAAGTCTTGTTGCCGCTGCTGTTATAAAGGGTGGACGGCAGGATCATCGTGTCGTTGATGAAATAAACGCCCTGAGGCGGCAACGCCCCCGCCGGCAAGCCTTCGGTTACACCCGGCAGATGCGGCGACCAGTTTTCTTCGGCCATCGCCGGACCGGCAGCCAGGACGGCACCGGCGGCCAGAGCGATTTTGACTGTTTTTTTCATTTTGGAAGCTCCCCCTTCTTTTGTTTGTATTAACGGCGTCACCCCTTGGGGATGCCGCCGACAGCGAAGTGCTCTGCGGGAATTTCCCGCAGGATGACGCGGACCGCCGCCGCCGGAGCGGAGACGGACGTCACCACCGCCTCGGTGACGGCTTTCATCAGGTCGGCCTTTTGCTGCTTGGTGCGGCCTTCCATCAGGGTGATTTCTACGATCGGCATGAGCTTTACTCCTCGACGCTGAAGGAAATTGCGCCCAGCGACTGGAACTCGGTGCGGACATGCATGCCGGCCGCCAGCGGATGGGCGGCGGTGGCTCCGCCCGCCATGACGATGTAGCCGGGCTCCAGCCGTTCGCCCCAGCGCGCCACCATACGGGCCGCCGCCACCAGGGACCGCACCGGATGGCCGAGAATGGCGGCGGTCGAACCGGTCTGCACCGCCCGCCCGTCCACTTCCATCACCAGACCCAGATTGGAAAAGTCGATGCCCGGATCGACCCAATTGCCGATGACGAAGCCGGACGACGAGGAGTTGTCGGCGACAACGTCCGACAGGGTGAACTTGAAGTCCTTGTAGCGGCTGTCGATGATTTCCATCGCCGGGGCGACGGCGGCGACCGCCGCCATCGCCTCGGCGGCGGACACCTCACCCGAGAGCGGAGCCTTCATCAGAAAGGCCAGCTCGGGTTCCACGCGGGGGTGGGCATAGCGGGACAGGGAGACGCGCCCGCCCTCCTCCACCCGCATGGCGTCGGTGAGGCGACCCCAAATAACTTCGTTGACGCCGACCTGCTGCATTTTGACGCGGCTGGTCAGGCCCATCTTGACGCCGACGCGGCGTTCGCCACGGGCATAGCGGCGGGCCAGGGACAGCGCCTGAATGGCGTAGCCTTCCTCGACGGTCAGCTCGCGCAGGCTGGACAATTGAGGAATCTCCCGCCCGGCGAGGGCGGCTTCGTCGACGATGCGGGCGAACTCGTTCAAATTGGTCATTCCGCGGCCCTCCCCTGTGCCTTTGCCTTCACCAGATCAAGCGCCACATCGACGATCATGTCCTCTTGCCCGCCGACCATCTTACGGCGGCCCAGCTCGACGAGAATTTCGCGGGTGTCGATGCCATAGGTCTGGCTGGCCCGCTCGGCGTGACGCAGGAAGCTGGAATAGACGCCGGCATAGCCCAACGACAGGCTTTCGCGATCGACACGGACGGGACGGTCCTGCAACGGACGCACCAGATCGTCGGCGGCATCCATTAGCTGGAACAAGTCGCAGCCATGGTTGAAGCCCATGCGGTCAAGCACGGCGATCAGCGCCTCCAAGGGCGCATTGCCCGCCCCCGCGCCCATGCCGGCCAGCGAGGCATCGACGCGCACGGCGCCGTTCTGAATGCCGGCCACCGCATTGGCGACGCCCAGCGTCAAGTTATGGTGAGTGTGAATGCCGATCTGGGTCTCGGGCTTCAACTCGGCGCGGAACAGCTTGACCCGCTCGGCCACCTGTTCGGGCAGCAGCGCCCCCGACGAGTCCACCACATAGACGCATTGCGCGCCGTAGCTTTCCATCAGCTTGGCCTGCTCCAGCAACGCCGCCGGAGGGATCATATGGGCCATCATCAAGAAGCCGATGGTGTCCATGCCCAGCTCGCGGGCAAAGGCGATGTGCTGCTTGGATACATCGGCTTCGGTGCAATGGGTGGCCACCCGCACCGACCGGGCTCCGGCGGCATAGGCGTCCTTCAGGTCGTGCTTGGTGCCGATGCCGGGCACCAGCAGAACGGTGGTGACGGCATGGGTCAGCACGTCGGATACGGCTTCGATCCACGCGTGGTCGGTATGGCTGCCGAAACCGTAGTTGAAGCTGCCGCCGGCGACGCCGTCGCCATGGGTGATCTCGATGGCGTCCATCTTGGCCGCGTCCAATGCGCGGGCGATGGCCACCACCGTTTCCAGAGAATACTGGTGGCGCATGGCGTGCATGCCGTCGCGCAGGGTGACGTCCTGGATATAGAGTTTGGGAGTCGGTACGGTCATGGGATCACCCGTTCACTGTGCGCTCGACCCAACGGTCGGCGGTAGCCATGGCGGCCGAGGTCATGATGTCGAGATTGCCGGCATAGGCCGGCAGGTAATGCGCGGCGCCCTCGACCTCTAGGAAGATCGACACCTTGATGCCGGTGAATGCGCCATAGCCGGGGATCGTCAGCGGCGCGTTGTCGCCGATATGCTCGAACTGCACCTTCTGCTTCAGACGGTAGCCGGGCACATAGCTGCGCACCTCCTCGACCATGGCCTCGACCGAGGCTTCGATCGCGGCCTGATCGGCGCCTTGCGCCAGCACATAGACGGTGTCGCGCATCATCACCGGCGGCTCGGCCGGGTTGAGGATGATGATGGCCTTGCCGCGCACAGCGCCGCCGACGGTCTCGATGGCCCGCGCCGTGGTTTCGGTGAACTCGTCGATATTGGCCCGCGTGCCCGGCCCCGCCGAGCGGCTCGACACCGAGGCGACGATCTCGGCATAGGGCACCGCCGTGGAGACGCGGCGCACCGCATAGACCATGGGAATGGTCGCCTGCCCACCGCAGGTCACCATGTTGACGTTGGTCAGATCGAGATTGCTGTCCAGATTGACCACCGGCACGGTATGGGGGCCGATGGCGGCCGGCGTCAGGTCGATCATCTGCTTGCCGGCGGCCATGCAGATATCATGGTGACGCTGATGCGCATAGGCCGAGGTGGCATCGAACACCACCTTGATATCCGGCCATTCCGGCATGGCGATCAGCCCGTCAATCCCACCGGCGGTAATGGCCACGCCCATGCGCTTGGCGCGGGCCAGGCCGTCCGAGGCTTCGTCCACGCCCACCATCACGCCCATTTCCAGATGCTTGGAATTGCGCATGATCTTGATCATCAAATCGGTGCCGATATTGCCCGATCCAAGAATGGCGACTTTCGCCTTGGTCATTGTTGTTACTCCTTGGAGAAAGCGGCGCGGACGGACCCCAGTCCGGCGATGCGCGCTTCCATCACTTCGCCCCATTGCACCGCGACCATCGGACCCAGCGCGCCGGACAGCACGGTATCGCCCGCCTGCAGCGGACGGCCGGCGCGGGCCATGGTGCGGGCCAGCCACCACATGGCGTTGAGGGGATTGCCCAGGCAGGCGGCGCCGACGCCGGTCGACACCGGCTCGCCCCGGCATTCCAGCACCATGCCGCACAGCCGTAGGTCGATATCGGCCAGCCGCTTGGGCTGATTGCCCAGCACATAGAGGCCGGACGAGGCGTTGTCGGCGATGGTATCGACGATGCCGATCTTCCAATCGGTGATGCGCGAATCGACGATCTCGATGGCCGGCAAGGCGCAGTCGACGGCGCGGATCACGTCGGCGATGGTCAGATGCTCGTCGGTCAGATCACGCCCCAGCACGAACGCCACCTCGGCTTCGGCCTTCGGCTGAATGAGCTGATTGCGCGAGATTTCCCAGCCGTCGGGCACGGCCATGTCGTCGAACAGCATGCCGTAATCGGGCTGATCGACGCCCAACTGACGCTGCACCGCCTTGGAGGTCAGGCCGATCTTACGGCCCACCAGCCGCCGGCCCTGCCGTTGCGCCCGCAGCGTGTTCAGCTCCTGAACGGCATAGGCGGCATCCACCGCGCCCTCGGCGAAAAGCTCGCGCACCGGCGGGATCGGCGCGCGGTTGCGCCAGGCCTCGTCGAGCCGGTTGGCGGTGTTTTCCGCCAGCGCTTGATTGAATTGCGTGTTCATGGCGGCCCTCAGAGCTTGATGCAGACGTTGCGGAGTTCGGTGTAGAACTCCAGCGAATGGACGCCGCCCTCACGGCCGATGCCCGATTGTTTGGTGCCGCCAAAGGGCGTGCGCAAATCGCGCAGGAACCACGAATTCACCCACACCAGACCGGCTTCGATCCGCCCGGCCATGCGATGGGCACGGCTGACATCGCTGGTCCACACCGAGCAGGCCAGGCCATAAGGGGTGGCGTTGGCGAGGCCGACAACTTCGTCTTCGCTGTCGAAGGGGGTGATGTGGCAGCAGGGGCCGAAGATTTCCTCGCGCACCACGGCGGCGGTTTCCGGCAGGCCGGTCCAGATGGTCGGCTGCACCCAAGCGCCGTTGGCCAGGTCGCCCGGCATGTCGGGAATGCCGCCGCCGGTGACCACGGTCGCGCCGTCCTCGACCGCCTTCTTGTAGTAGGACAGCACCTTCTGGCGATGCTCCTGGCTGATCAGCGGCCCCATATTGGTCTTCGGGTCATTCGACGGGCCGATTTTCAAACCTTCGGCGCCAGCCTTCAGGCGGCGGACAAATTCGTCGAAGATGGGGCGCTCGACATAGACGCGTTCGGTGCCCAGGCAGACTTGGCCGCTATTGGCGAAGGCCGAGCGCATCGTGCCTTCGATGGCCTTGTCCATGTCGCTGTCGGCAAAGACGATGGCCGGGTTCTTGCCGCCAAGCTCCATCGAAGCGGCGCGGATACCGGTGGCGGCGGCGCGCATGATGGCCTCGCCGGTCCGCGTCTCGCCAGTGAAGGTGATGGCGTTAACGCCCGGATGGGTGGTGAGGAATTCACCGGCCGACTGCGGACCGAAGCCGTGGACCACGTTATAGACGCCGGGGGGAATGCCGACCTCGTTCATGATCTCGCCGAGCAAGGTCGCCGTCGAGGGGGTTTCCTCGGAGGGTTTGACGATCACCACATTGCCGCAGGCCAAAGCCGGGCCGACCTTCCAGGTCATCAGCAGCAACGGCAGGTTCCACGGGCACACCACCGCGACCACGCCTTTCGGCACCCGCAGGGCGTAATTGATGGCGGTGCCGCCGTCGGGCGTATCCATCTGGAAGAATTCGGAGGAGACGTTCTTGACCACGTCGGCGAAGATCTTGAAGTTCGCCGCGCCGCGCGGGATGTCGAGATGAGAGGCGAGGGAGCGGGGCTTACCGGTGTCGGCGATCTCGGCTTCCAGAAATTCGTCGAAGCGGCGGGTGATGCCGTCGGCGACCGCGTGCAGCAGTTCGCACCGCTTGGCGACCGTCATCCGCCCCCATTCGCCGGACAGCGCCTGACGCGCCGCTTTCACCGCAAGATCGACGTCGGACTGCGACGCTTCGTGGACGACGCTGACCAAAGCGCCGGTCTCGGGCGAGCGGTTCTCGAAGGTCTTCCCCGAGGTGCCCGGGATAAACTGCCCGCCGATGAACTGAAGCGTCTGCTTCGCCTGGCTCGCGCTGGCGGCGTGCAGCCTCTCGATTTTGCTAGTCATCCTCTCTTCTCCCTTTACTTTAAACCAATGGCGGCCAAACCCGCCTGGGCGCATGCGCAATCTTGTTCCTCGGAGGCGCCGGAGACGCCGATTCCCCCGACGATTTTTCCGTCCACCACGATGGGGAAGCCGCCGGCGAAGGCGACGAACCGATCGCGCTGCGTGATGCCGTCGCGCAAAGCCGGATTGTCCTTGATCAGGTCGTACAACTGGGCCGTTGGAAGACCGAAGCTGACAGCGGTGTACGCCTTGTCCTGAGCGATGCCGATGGAATGCAGGAACGCTCCGTTGGCCCGCAGAAAGGCGATAAGGTTGCCGCCGACATCGACCACCGCGGCATTGACCGCGCATCCGATCTCCGCGCCCTTCCCGACCGCCGCTTGCACGGCGGCCAGGGCGGCCTCGGTCGAAATGCTGTCCTGTCTGATGCAGGTCAGCATGGTCTTAGGTCACAACCGTCAGGAAACGATCATTCAGGGCGCGCTCGTAGTAGAAAATACCCTTGCCGAGTTCCTTGTCGTCCCACACGCGGACCGGGTTGTCCGGATAGTAGGTGATGCCGCCGCAATAGGTTTCCGTGCGGTTGCCCGAGGGATCGAAGAAATAGATGGTCTGGCCGCGCGTGATCCCGTGGCGGGTCGGCCCGATATCGATGGAGATGCCATAGCGGGTGATGATGTCGGCGGCCTTGCCGATGTCGTTCCAGTTTTCCAACTCGAAGGCGACGTGGTGGAACTTGCCGGGTTCGGGATGGTTCACAAACGCGATGTCGTGCGCCTTGATGCCGCAGGTCAGCCAGATGGCCAAAGTACCGGTCTCGGGCAGATCGACGCGTTCGGTGACCGAAAAGTCCAGAACCTCGCAGAAGAACTTTTCGACTTCGCCGATGTTCGGTCCATAGAGCAGACCGTGATCGAAGCGGCGGGCCTGCATGCCATGGGGTTCGTCTTCCCAGACATCCGGGTTCAGGGTGGAGGGGCGCTGTTCGGCCAAATCGGCATGAGCATAAAGCTCGATGCGATGCCCCGAGGGAATGACGAAGCCGACGCGGCGGCCCAGGCCCGGCTGCTCGCCGGCCGGAACGGCGTCGGTCTTGAGGCCAAAGGCTTCGACGCGCGCGGTGAGCGAGGTCAGGACATCGTCGCTTTCCACCTTGAAGGCGAAGATGTCGAGACCGGCATGGTCGGCCTTGCGCAGAACCACGGAGTGGTGATCGAACTCGTCGCGGGCCTTCAGATAGACGCGGCCATCCGGCCCCGTGCCGACCATGTTAAGGCCGATGCGGTCGACATAATGAACAACCGCCGCATCCATTTCCAGAACGCGCAACTGAATGAACCCAGGACGCAGCACACCAGTAATAGCCATTAAGGCCTCCCATATTTGAACGTTTATTGGTTTATTTAAGCCGTCTTGGACAGACGGGAACCGCTTCAAGAACCAGGTTGGAGTGGGGATAGACCCGGCAGGCCAGCACGAGCCCTGCCGCTTCCTCGGTTTCCGAGACATGCGTCCGGCTCATCGCCGAGGTTTTGTAGGTGCCGGCGGTGATGCGCACTTTGCAGATCCCGCATCCGCCGCGCCGGCAGCCGACCGTCACCGGGCTTGCGACGCCAAACACCAATGAATTGCGGTGCCGCTCGAAAGCATCCAGCACGCTGGCGCCATCGGGGCATCGCACCGACAGTCCTGCCTCCGAAACAGTGATGGTGAAAACCGCGCTGGAAACTGGCGCCTCCGGGCTGGCGGACAGGCAACCCTGTGCGGTCACCGCGTCGTTGGCCGTGGGCTGCGTGACGTCTGACAACAGCATGACAATCTCCCTGGCAGCCCATTTCTGGTTTTGGCTTTGCGGGGCTGGGGGGGCGTCCCCCGGTCCCGCCGCACCTGCATGGCTGGCATGCGGATATCAGCATCTTTCGACGACAGCCGTCAATAAAAATATCGATATTTTTACGATCATCATATGTTGCGACGCACAAGCGATTGTCCTCGCATAACCTATGGCATGCGTTAAAATCGGCGCTGTCCTAACCGCTTTTGGAGACGCGAAGTATGGACGGAACAACCATAAAGATAGACGCCCAGGAGGGCGGAAAACCCTCCAAAGGCACGAAAACGCTGATCGAATACGCCTATCAGCGCCTGCGCAAGGACATCATCAGCGGCGCGCTGGCCCCAGGGAGCAAGCTGCGCATCGAGCATTTGCGCGCCGGCTACGAGATCGGCTCAAGCACCCTGCGCGAGGCCCTGACCCTTTTGGTTGCCGACGCCCTGGTCATCTCGGAAGAGCAACGCGGCTTCAAAGTCGCTCCCATTTCGCTGGACGACCTGAAGGACGTCACCCGCATGCGCAAGATGCTGGAGACGTTGGCGCTGAGGGAATCCATCGAGAATGGCGACGATCAATGGGAAGGCGGCATCGTCGCCGCGTTCCATCGCCTGAGCCGCGTCGAAGAAAAACTGGCCAGCGAACCGGAATTGGTCGCCGACAGTTGGGAGGATCGGAACAGCGAGTTCCATCAGGCCCTGATTGCCGCCTGCTCGTCCCGCTGGACTCTGCACTTCCGGCAGATCCTGTATTACCAGTCGGAGCGCTACCGCCGGTTCTCGCTGGTCTGGCAGACTGAGCGGCGGGATGTGCATGCCGAACACAAAGGCATCATGGACGCCACCTTGGCCCGCGACGCCGATCTGGCGTGCCGGCTCACCGAGGAACACATGGACAAGACGCTATCGACCATGACCCGCATCATGGAAATGGCGCCGTTGAAGACGTGACGGCGGGGCCGCACCGGCGGGGCCGCAGCCCCGCCCGCCGGCCCTACCCCAGCACCACCAACAGATCCTTGGTCTCGACCTGCATGCCCGGCGTCACGGCGACCTTGACCACCGTTCCGGCGCGGTCGGCGCGGACGGCGGTTTCCATTT
>Ga0116225_1001260_pt1 | contig 18392 bp, 14 predicted proteins | sample Sb_taG_8_FD_88968 | JGI IMG/M metagenome (GOLD analysis project Ga0116225, IMG submission 88968) | Peat soil microbial communities from Weissenstadt, Germany - Sb_50d_c_BC metaG | ecosystem: Environmental > Terrestrial > Soil > Wetlands > Peat | place: Germany: Weissenstadt | collected 2010-09-21 | reverse complement strand
CGGTTGCCGGTGTGCTTCTTGACGGTTTCCAGGGCTTCCTGAAACATGACGGTTGTCCTCCTGAGGTTTCTTGGACGCTGAGTCCTTGTAATGCCGTGTACTCAGCGCCCGCGAGGCCTGGGGAGTCAATTCGACCTAGGTATAACGGTTCCGTGGAGCAACCTGTGGTGGTGGCGCCTTCTACTCATCCGGGCTGGCGACGAAGGTTTCGCTGACCACCGTCTTGCCGGTGGCGGGCTCGGTCAGCACTAGATTCAAGGGGCGGTTCTTGCGGTCCTCGGTGCCTGTGGTGGTGACGTAGAGGCGGAAGCTGCCGACGCTGTCGCCGGCCACCGTCAATGGCACAGCCTGGGCGCCGCCGGCGCCGCCGATGATATCCAAGGTGGCCCCGCCGGGGATGGCGCCGGCGGTCAGGATGAACTGGCGGTCATGGCGCTGCATGTTGAGAATCTTGTAGTCATAGCCGTTGCGCACCATGCCGCCGGACAGTTGCACGGCGACCGGGGTGCGGCCATGCAGCACATCGACCCGCAGATCCGAGCGCAAGGCCAGCGAAGCCAGCATGGCGCAGCCGGCCACGGCCAGAACACCGGCGTAAAGCACGGTGCGCGGGCGGATCAGCTTGGTGGTGGCCGGCAATCCGCGCCCGCGCGCCACCATGTTGGCGCTGGAGTCATAGGAAATCAGGTTCGCCGGCAGGCCGAACTTCGCCATCACCGTGTTGCAGGCATCGACGCAGAGACCGCAGCCGATGCAGGCTAGTTGCGGGCCGCGGCGGATGTCGATGCCGGTGGGGCAGACATGCAGGCACAACTGGCAATCGACGCAGTGGCCGCGCCCCTCGAAGCTTTCGCCGTGCTTGACGTGCCCACGCGGTTCGCCGCGCCACGCCTCGTAGGAGACGACCAGCGAATGCTCGTCGGTCATCGCCATCTGGAAGCGCGAATAGGGGCACATATAAACGCAGACCCGCTCGCGCGCATGCCCGGCCAGCAAATAGCAGAAGCCGCCGATGACGCCGATGAACAGATAGGTGGCGAGCGGCGCTTGCAGGGTGAATACATCATGCAGCACCTGGAAAGCGTCGCCGAAATACAGGGTGAAGCTGAGCCCGCAGAGGAAGGCGATGCCCAGCCAAATCACATTGACCGCCGCCAGACGCCCAATCTTGCCCAGCGACAGCGGTTGTTTGGTGAAGGCGATGCGGGCGTTGCGGTCGCCGATCATGTGCTCTTCGACCCAGACGAACAGGTCGGTATAGACCGTCTGCCAGCACAGGAAGCCGCACCACACGCGCCCGGCCAGCGACGACATCAGGAACAGCGAGATGGCGGCGATCAGCAACAGGCCGGTGAGGTAATAAACCTCCTGCGGCCAGATCTCGATCATGAAGAAATAGGCGCGGCGTCCCACCATGTCGATCAGGATACCCTGGCCCGGCGCGCCCGGTCCGCGATCCCAGCGAATGAACGGGGCCAGATGCCACCAACCCAGCAGGATCGCCGTCGCCCACCATTTCAGCGTGCGGAACCGGCCTTTGACCGCACGCGGCTGGGCTTTGCCTTTTTCCGTGTAGAAGGGAACGCCTCCGGTCGGGGCGGGGGTGGCGGGCTGGGGATCGAGGGCGGTCGTCATGATGCGCAGTCCTGACTGGGGCGCGGGCGGTCGGTTGGGGGCGTCGCATGGCCTCCGTCCTATTCCCGTAATTCATCTGTGATTATCCGGCAATGACGCCCGCCTGTATATTAGAAAACACAAGGGAAAGGCCGGCAGTCCTAGCGCAGAAGGTCAAACGCCAGTTTGCCGATCAGCGTCACCACCACCACGAGAAACGCCTTGCGGATGAACCCCGACCCGTGGCGCAGGGCCATGGCGCTGCCGATCTGCGCGCCGATCAGATTGCACCCCGCCATGCCGATGCCGGTGCTCCACAGCAGCGGGCCATGGCTGGCGAAAAAGCCGATGGCGGCGATGTTGGTGGCGCTGTTGATGACCTTGGCGCTGGCCGAGGCGCGCAGGAAGTCCATGCCGAACAGCCGCACGAAGGCGAACAGCAGAAAACTGCCGGTGCCGGGACCGAAGAAGCCGTCATACAGCCCGATGACCAAGCCCAGCAGCCCGCCGCGCCAGCGGTCGCGCGGGGTCAGCTCGCGGGTTTCGACATGGCCGAAATTCTTGTTCATGAAGGTGTAGACGGCGGCGCTGATCATCAGCACCAGCACCAGCGGGCGCATCCAGTCGCGCGGCAGCCACGCCACCAGCGCCGCACCGATCCAGGCTCCGGCCAGAGCCAGAAGGGTGGCCGGCAGAACCACCCGCCAGGGGATGCTGACGCGCCGGGCATAGCGCCATACCGCCGAGCCGGTGCCGGCGAAGCTGGCCAGCTTGTTGGTGCCGAAGATGGTGGCGATCGGGGTGTCGGCGGGCAGGGCGCTGAACAGCACCGGGATTTGCACCAACCCGCCGCCGCCGACCACCGCATCGACCATGCCGGCGAAAAAGGCGGCTCCGCCGAGAAACAGCCAATGCGCGGCCAGGGGAAGCCAGTCGGGACTCATGGGGAATGCATCCGGTCGGAGGTCGATTGGGTCATTATGCGCGATGCCGGGGCAGAGGAAAGGACTGACGACGCGATGGGCCGATGACATTGTATTGCGGCGCACCTAGATAAGAGGACGACGCAATGATGGGGAATGACGCGATATGGACACGGCCAATCTTCACGCCCCTCGCGGTGCGACTGCCGCCCCAGATAAAGATCTGCCGCTGAAGGAGGATATCCGCCTGCTGGGGCGGCTGTTGGGCGATGTCGTCCGCGCCCAGGAAGGCGATGCGGTGTTCGCCGTGGTTGAAGGCGTGCGCCATGCCTCGGTGCGCTTCAACCGCAACCGCGACTGTGCCGCCGGGATCGAGATGGCTGACATCCTCAACAACCTGTCGCGCGACAGCACCAATTCGGTGGTGCGGGCATTTTCCTATTTCCTGCATTTGGCCAATATCGCCGAGGACCAGCACCACATCCGCCGCAACCGCGACCACGAGATCTCGGGCTCGCCGCCGCGCGAGGGCAGTTTGGCGCATGCGCTGGATCGCCTGGACGACGCCGGGGTCAGCGTCGATGATTTGGCCGAGTTCTGCCAAACAGCGTTGATCAGCCCGGTGCTGACCGCCCACCCGACCGAGGTGCAGCGCAAGAGTATTCTGTCGCTGCAACGCAAGATCGCCGCCTTGCTGGACCAGCGCGACCGCACCCGTCTGACGCCGGAGGAAACCGAGGAGAATGAGGCGGGGCTGGAGGTGGCGATCCTCACCTTGTGGCAAACGCGGATGCTGCGCCCGCAGCGCCTTGCCGTCATCGATGAGGTGAAGAACGGCGTATCCTATTACGACGACACCTTCTTCGCCGAGGTGCCGAGGCTGTATCGCCGTTTCGAGGATTTGCTGCGAGCGCGCCACCCCGAACGGGAGTGGTCGCTGCCGCCATTTTTCCGCATCGGTTCGTGGATCGGCGGCGACCGCGACGGCAACCCCTTTGTCACCGCGCCGATTCTGCGCCAGAGCATGCGCCTGCAATCGACGGCGGCGATGAACTACTATCTGGCCGAGCTGCACGATCTGGGCGGCGAGTTACCGTTGTCCCAGCTTCTGGTGACCATTTCGCCAGAGCTGGCCGTTTTAGCCGAGCATTCGCCGGATATGTCTCCGCATCGGGTGGACGAGCCCTATCGGCGGGCGCTGACCGGCATCTATGCGCGGCTGGCCGCCACCATCCGCGTGCTCGACGATCATGAGTCGCTGCGCCATGCGGTGGCTATCGCCGCGCCCTATCGCAGCAGCGCCGAGTTGCTTGGCGATCTCGATATCCTGTCGGCTTCGTTGATGGCGCATGGCGGCGCTATGCTGGCGGGGCGGCGGCTGCGCCGCTTGATCCGGGCGGTGCAGGTGTTCGGCTTCCATCTGGCCCCCATCGATTTGCGGCAGAACTCCGACGTGCACCAACGCAGCGTCGCCGAGCTGCTGGCGGTGGCCGGGCGCTGTGCCGATTACGCGGCGCTGTCCGAGGACGACCGCATTGCCCTGCTGGCCGAGGAGGCACTCAGCCCGCGTCCGCTCTATTCGCCCTATGCCGCCTATTCCCCGGAAACCACCGGGGAGATGGCGATCTTTTTCGCCGCCCGCGACTTGCGCGACCGTTATGGCGACGCCGCCTTGCCCAATTGCATCATCTCCAAGACCGATGGCGTGTCGGACCTGCTGGAGGTGGCCTTGCTGCTGAAAGAGGCGGGGCTGCTGCGGCCTGGGGCGACGCCAACGCTGGCGATTAACATCATCCCGCTGTTCGAGACCATCGAGGATCTGCGCCAAGCTCCGGCGACCATGGACCGGCTGCTGGCGCTGCCCGGCTATCGCGCCTTGATCGCCTCGCGCGGCGATGAGCACGAGGTCATGTTGGGCTATTCGGACTCCAACAAGGACGGCGGCTTCCTCACCTCGGGGTGGGAGCTGTACAAGGCCGAGATCGAACTGGCCAAGGTGTTCGCCCGTCACGGCATCCGCATGCGGCTGTTCCATGGGCGCGGCGGCTCGGTCGGGCGCGGCGGCGGTCCCAGCTATCAGGCCATCCTGGCCCAGCCGGTGGGGGCGGTATCGGGGCAAATCCGCATCACCGAACAGGGCGAGGTGATCGCCTCGAAATACGGCTCGCCCGAGGTCGGACGACGCAATCTGGAAGTGCTGGTGGCCGCCACCCTTGAGGCCAGCCTGCTCGATCTGGAGAACACCGTGGAGCCCGCCGAGGCGTTCTATGAACCGATGGAGCGGCTGTCGCAACTGGCCTTCGCCGCCTATCGCGATCTGGTCTACGAGACGCCCGGCTTCACCCAGTATTTCCGCGATTCGACGCCGATTTCCGAGATTTCGCACCTCAATATCGGCAGCCGTCCGTCGTCGCGCACGGCATCCGAGCGGATCGAGGATTTGCGGGCCATCCCTTGGGTGTTTTCCTGGGCGCAGTGCCGCTTGATGCTGCCCGGCTGGTATGGCTTCGGCAGTGCGGTGGAGGCGTGGCTGCGCGAAACACCCAACGGCTTGCCGCTATTGCAGCGGATGTATCGGGGCTGGCCGTTGTTCCGCACGCTGCTGTCGAATCTCGACATGGTGTTGTCGAAGAGCGATCTGGCGATTGCCTCGCGCTATGCCGAGCTGGTCGCCGACGCCGAGTTGCGGCAGCGCATCTTCGCCCGTATTCGTCAGGAATGGGAGCTGACCCGCCAGCATGTGTTCGCCATCACCGGGCAGGACGGCTTCCTCGCCGACAATCCGTTGCTGGCGCGCTCATTGCGCAATCGCGTGCCCTATATGGACCCGCTCAATCATCTTCAGGTGGAATTGCTGCGCCGCCATCGGGCGGGCGAGACAGACGAGCGCGTGCGGCGCGGCATCCATCTGTCGATCAACGGCATCGCCGCCGGCTTGCGCAACAGCGGCTGAGAACGGTCGGACGATGGCCCCGCGGCGGCGTACCTACCGCGGGGCCATGATCCTTAAGCGGCAACCGAGACGCTGGAGAGCGACGAGTTGGCCTGATTGGCCCATGAGGAGTTGGAAGACTGCTCATAGGTGCTGATGGCCTTCATCAAGTCCGACATCAACTGGTTGGTGGTCGAGCTGTTGCTGCTGCTCGACGTGCTGGCCGAGGCGACGGTGGTCGAGCTGGTCGAACTGGCCGAAGCGGTCTGCGGCGGGGGCGGCGGCGGGCCATTCGGAGCATTGGCCTGCATGGCGCTGGCGAACTGCGACTCGGTCAGGCTGCCGGTGCCGCCGCTATCCAGCTTGGAGAATAGGGCGGAGGCTTGGTCGGCGCTGACATTGTCAGGGCGACCCGCAACGAATTCTGCCTGGGTGACCGAGCCATCGCCGTTGGTGTCGAGCTGGGCGAACAACTGCGCCGGGCTGGGCGGGCCGTTGGTGCTAGACGCGGTGGAGGATGCGCTGGAGGACGAGTCGGTCGTCGAAGCGGTCGAGGAGCTACTGGCGCTGGTCAGCGCGGCGATCAGATTCTGCAGCAGGCTGTCGATGGAGCTGTCCGACGAGCTGGAAGCGGAACTGGTGCTGGTGCTGTCCGACGACGACGTGCTGTCAAGGCCTTCAGCATGGTGGTGGTGGTGGTGACCATGCCCGCCGCCGACCTGCATGTCGCTGCCGGACTGCGAGGTGGAGCTGGCGCTGTTGGGATCCCACTGGGCGAACTGGGTACTGGAGCCGGTGGTGGCAGAGGAGCTGCTGGCAGAAACGGTGGAGGACGTGGTTGCCGCCGAGCCGCCCTGCTGCATCTGGATCAGCATAGACTGCATCTCGCTTCCCATTTGCTGGAAAGCGCTGGTGAGGTCGCTGGTCGTTACCGAACTGGCGCTGTTGCTGCCGGAGCTGCTGGCGAGCGCGTTGAAGAGGTCGGTGGCTTGGCCGCTGCTGACTCCAGGAGGCGCGCCTGCGACAAACTCGCTCTCGGAGACCTGGCCGTTGTTGTTGGTGTCGAGCTTACTGAAATACTGGTTCAGTTGAGCCGTCGTTGCGGAGCTACTGCTCCCTAAGCCGTTGATCATGGTTGCTCTCCATGGATGGGTCGGAGCCATGAAAAGCTCCGCAACAGGTTAAACGTGCTCGTGTTGCAGACACCTGCGCTCTTTTTACTAAATTATTTTCGGGTGGATATTCAATTAAAGAAACTTGCTGTTACACGATTGGCGGCAGGTGAAAGAATAGACGTATTACTGGCGTTATTGCCATGGCGGTGTCGTTTTATCAAAGCCGCAACGGCCTGCCGGTCGAAGGTCAGCCGACTGCTAAGCAAATAGCGGGCCAACGTACAAATCCTTTATAACGCTTTGATTTTGCTTGAATGACTCGGTAGTGGCGGAGTTCACTCGGCAAAGGTGTCTCGGCTGACCCGGCAATTTCTGCCGGGGAAAAATTGCCCTCGGTCATTTTTGCCGCATGGAAGCCCGGTCCTCGCCGTGTAATGCAGTGTGGTGTTCAAGGCGCCGCTGCTTTGGGAGGTATGGGGATGACCCGGCAAGAGTTCGACCGTCTGCTCTGCGGCTGCGGGCTGCAAATCGAAATCGGCGATGACCGTGCGGGTCGTGTGATCGCCCGGGTGATGGCGCGGGTCGAGCATCGCCGCGCCCCGCCGGCATGGTCGCTGCCGGCCGCCATCGCCGCTTGGGCGCCGCCGTTGTCTTTGGCTCGTGTCGCCGCCGTGATGATTGCGGCGGCGCTGTTGGGCGCCGTCGTCGGCGATCGTCTCGGCGCGGCTCAAGCGCAGACGATGCAACTGGCCTCGCTGTTCACTGCCACTCCGTTTTTCCCCGCAGGCTCGTGATGGCCGCGAATACCGCCGCTTTGCGTTGGCTGCTGCCGATTTCGTTGGCGCTCAACGCCTTTCTCGTTGGGGTCGTCATTGGCCGCTTCGACCATCGGCCATTCGGACCGCCACCGCCGCAGGAGATGGCCGAGCGCATGGCGGACGGCTTGCCCGCCGCCGATGCCGCGCTGTTGCGTCAGGCCTTCGCTGCCCATTCCGGCCAGTTCGACTTGGCGGATCAGGCGATGCATGGCTTTCCCGAACGGATCCGCCAGGTGCTGGATGCCGCCGACTACGACCCGAAGGCCTTGCAGGAAGTCTTGATGGAGGGGCATGCCGCGCACGATGCCCGCGACGAGGCGATGTCTTTGGCGCTGCTGGACGCGGCGGCCAAGATGTCGGCCGAGGGGCGGCGGAAATTGGCGATTGGACGCCCGCCGCCGGGTGGTCCTCGCTGAGGACGCTGTGGCCGGCACGAACGCCGCATGGACCAAGCCCCGGCAAAGGGGCCGGTCCACGCGGCGGAAGACTTACTGCTGCTTGGACAACACGCAGAAATGCCCGGCGAACGGCAGCGGCATTTCGAATTTGTAGCGGTCGCCCTTGAGCTTGACGAACTCGTCGACGGCCAACTGGGCGCCGTCCGAGAAGAAGCCGTAATCATCGACGACGATATGACCACCAGCCGGCATGACGCCGTCGAGGTAGTGCAGGGCGTCCTTGATCGGCTCGTAGAAATCGAAGTCGACATAGGCGAAGGCCACCTGCTTGGGCAAGTCGGCGGTCTTCAGGCTCTCGTTGACCCAACCCTTCTTGATCTTGATGCGGTCGGTGGGGAAGTTCACCTGGGCCAGCTTGGCCAGCACTTCGCTCTCGGGCGAGGCCATGGTGCCCTTGTACTTGTCCATCGAACCAAGATTGAAGATGTCGTGGATCAGCTTGTCCTCGGGGCCGGGCTGGGGCAGGCCTTCGAAGCTGTCGAACAGCCACAGCTTACGGTCGGTCGGCAGGATCTCGGCGGCCATCAGGCGCGAGGTGGCGCCCTGGGCGACGCCGAATTCACAGATATCGCCGGCGACCTTCAGACCCTCATGCAGCGAGCGCAGGATATAGGTCGCCTCGCTGATGGTGGTGCCGATCAGGTCGTTCAGCAACTCGGCGCGGCCTTCGCGGCGCGGCAGCTCGGGGAACATGAACATGCGGTAGAGTTCTTCGATCTCGACCGCATCCTGAATGTGAATCTTGCGCATGGTCTGCGACATGGTTAGCGCGCCGAGGACGCGCTGGTATTCCACCGCAAGATCGGGATTGCCCGACGACAGGTCCACCGGGGCCGCGGAGGCAAGACCAGCACCGGCAAAGGCGTGGATCGGCAGAACTTCATAGCCAAGCCGGCGGGCGGTCGACAGGGCAAGTTTTTTCAGCAAATTCAGCATTGTCGGGGCTTCTACCGTGAAAATTGGGGACAAATAGTCATCGAACGCTGTGAGTTATAATACCGCAGCACACGAAAACAATGGGTTTTTTGCCGGCATCGAAGTCTCACTTGGTACTGGGTAAGCCGGGAGGCGCGCGTAGGTATCGTTCGGCGAACTCGAAGACCACCAGATCGGGTTTTGTCTCCGTCGCCAAATTGAAGTTGAAATTGGCGCCATTGTGGTGGGTGAACACCGGGTCGCGGAAGGTCTCGTAGAGAAAGCTTGGCCCCAGGATGTAGTCGCTGAACGAATCGCCGAATACCAATAAGCGCGGCTGGTTCGTCAGGTCGGTATGGATATAGCTGACCGGCCAGCCCCAAACCTTGGCGACGGCTGGGGCGATCTCGGTGCCGAGAATGTGGCTGGGGCCGCGCCAGTTCAGCTTCTCTTCGGTGTAATGCAGATCCTTCTGCAGGCCCAGCAGGCCGACAAGATCAGAGTTGTCTGCGCCGATGCCGACATCGTAGTCGTTTAGCGTGACCGCCGGGACCGTGGGGAAACGCAGGTGGACACGGTCCATCAATTGGGAATAGGCGATGAACGCGGCGCGTTGGCCCCAATGGGTATCGCCGCGCGGATATAGCAGCGGGTGCTGGATCTTGGCGGCGATGATGGCGGCGCGGGGGTCGATGAATTCCAAGGTGCTGCGGTGCAGCCGGGCGACCACCTGATCGACGCGGTTGGTGGCGCCGGGGCGCGGCTGATAGGCCGGCAGCAGTTCCGGATAGATGGTGCTCTTTTCGGGGGCGAGGACGATATAGAACGGGATTCCGCGTTTGGCCAGCCAGTCGCGGTCGGCCTCCATGGCGGTGATCCACTGCTCCAGCGTCGCATCGGTGAAGATGTCGTCGCCGGTGTGCTGCTCCATCAATTTGTCGGCGGTATAGAACAGCCAGCCGTCGTTGCCGATGGCGACCAGCGGCGTGCTGCTCAGGCCCAAATGGTAGCGCATCAGGCTGTTCATCCGCACCAGCTCCGACCGCAGGCCGAAGCGGTCGCTCACATAGGCTTCCGCCCGCCCCGAGAAGTCGCGCAGACGGTGCAGGGTCGTGGGCCATGCCGGCGGCGGGGCGAGAACGCGGTTCTCGGCCTTGCCGTCCGAGCCCAGACCGGCCAGTTGCGTCATCGACGGCACCAGCAGGAACAGCGCGAATAGCAGAATCAGCAGGCGCGGCGGCAGTCCCCGGTGGGAGTGGTCGCTGCCATGCACCATGTCGATGTCCGGTTGGGCGGGAGTTTTCCGATGGCTGGTCATCTTTGCCCTCACGCCCTAGAAGCGGAAATAGATAAAGGGATTATAGGCGCCGCCGGCCAGACTCATCGTCGCCAGCAACAGAAGCCCCATCAATCCGACCAGTCCGAGCGACGGCCCCAGCCGCAGACGGCCGACCGACAGGCGATCGCCCACCCACACCGCGATGGCGGCGCCATGCGGTCCGGCGGCCAGCAGGCCAGCGGCGATCGCCAGCATGACATCCAGGCCCAGATAGCGGCTCATCAGGGGGGCAGCCACCGCACTGGCGCCGAAACCGGCCATGGCCTTGAGGTAATGCAGCGCCTGATCCAGGCTGTCGGCGCGGAAGAACACCCAGGCGACCATCACGCATAGCAGCACATAGGCGTGGCGCAGCACCACCGGCAGGCGCTCCAGCAGGCGTCCCATGCCAAGCCGCTCGATCACCAGATAGCCGCCATGCAGCAGGCCCCAGACGACGAAGGTCCAGGCGGCGCCGTGCCAGATGCCGCACAGCAGGAACACCACGAACAGGTTGACATAGGTGCGCCACGGCGACACCCGGTTGCCGCCCAGCGGGATGTACAGGTAGTCGCGGAACCACGACGACAGCGAGATATGCCAGCGCCGCCAGAAATCGGTCATCGAACGGGCGACATAGGGGTAGCGGAAGTTCAGCGGGAAGGTGAAGCCGATCATCAGCCCCAAGCCGATGGCCATGCTCGAATAGCCGCCGAAATCGAAATAGATTTGCAGCGTGTAGCAGGAGATCCCCAGCCACGCCAGAGGGGTGGTCAAATGCTCGGCGGGCAGGGCGAAGATGGCATCGGCGCTGGCGGCCACCGTGTTGGCGATCAATACCTTTTGCGCCAGTCCGATGACGAAGATGCGGATGCCGCGCGCCGTGCGGTGCGTCGACATCACCGGATGATGCAGCTCGCCGGCGATGGTCTTGTAGCGAATGATCGGGCCGGCCACCAACTGCGGGAACATCGAGATGTAGACGGTCAGGTCGCGCAGGCTGCGCTCGGCCTTGACGTCCTTGCGATAGACGTCGATCAGGTAGGACAGGGCATGGAAGGTGTAGAACGAAATGCCCAGCGGCAACACCAGATGCGGCACCTTGACCAGCAACGGAGCTTTGCCGAATAAGGAGAACAGGTCTTGAGTGAAGATTCCGACCAGGAACGTTGAATATTTGAACAGCACCAGCGGTGCCAGATTGGCGGCGATGCCCAGACTCAGCCACATTCGGTCGCGTCCCGTGGCGTGCGCTTTCTCGATGGCTAGGCCGAACTGGTGATTCATGCCGATCGACAGCAGCATCAACAGGATATAGGTCGGCTCGCCCCAGGCATAAAACACCAGACTGAACGCCAGCAAGACACCCTTGCTACGGCCAAAGAGGTAAAATGCGAGAAAGAACAGCGGCAGGAAATAGAACAGGAAGACGACCGAACTGAAGACCATCGTGACTTACCCCTGACGCTGCGCGACAACCAACAGGTTTTTGCCCAGGACGCGGGACAGCGGCAGATCCAGCAGCCGGCTGAGGGGGAAGGCAAAGCGGTCATAGGCGATCAGCGCGCGCACATTGACTTCGCCGCTTTCGTCGCCCATGGCCTTGTAGACCAGGGTGGCGGCATAGCCGAGCGAATCGACATATTCGTTGCGCTGCACGGTAAAGCCGGACTCGCGCAGCAGAGCCCCCAGCGGGCCGCGATGATAGCGGCGGAAATGCCCGACCTTGCGGTCCATGCTGGAAAACAGCGACTGGAACGCCGGCACGTAAATCAGCAACCGCCCATTCGGCTTCAGCTTGGAGCGCAGCAGGCGTAAGGCGGCGCCATCGTCTTCGATATGTTCGAGGACGTTCAGCGTATAGATGAAATCGACCGAGGCGTCGGGCATCTCGGCGATGTCGGCATGGGCGGCGAAGCCCTGATCGAGCAGGCGCTGACGCAGACCCTGGTCCAACTCGACGCAGGCGACATTATGCCCGCGCTCGCGCAATGGAGTGGCGAAGGTGCCGGCTCCGGCGCCGAAATCGACGACAAGATCGTTCGGCTGGCAATGGGATTCCACCAGATCGATAAGGAAGCGGTTGTAGTTGACCGCCTCTTTCATGACCTCAAGAATCTCGGTACCGGTATAGGCATCAGCGGCTTGGCTGCACATAAGGGCTCCGTCGAGGTCCGTGGTGGGGTTTCTGCCAGATGACGGAGATGATTACTCTAAGCGCACCCGTCCTGTCGAGCGTCTGTGTACCGGGGAAACCCGCGATGCGGCTAAAACGAACCTGTTCCGCACCGGCGCGGTCGCCTACAATCGCCGCTGCCGCCATCCGTTGGAGCCGCCATGCCGATCGTCTCGCCCGCCCCCCTCGCATCCCTGAGTCCCGCGCTGTTCGCGGCGGCGACTGGTCGGCTGCATAGCCTGTTTCAGCCCGACATCGATACCGCAGCGCCCATGCTGGCGGCGGCTATCGGCGGCAAGCGGGTGCTGGTGATCGGCGGTGCCGGCAGTATCGGCTCGGCGGTGACGGTGGAACTGGCGGATCTGAAACCGGCGGCGCTGCATGTCATCGACCAGAGTGAAAACGGTCTGGCCGAATTGGTCCGCCACCTGCGCAGCCGCCCCGCTGGGTTGGAGGTCGCCGACTTCCAGACCCTGCCGCTGGATTATGGCGCACCGGTCACCGAGATGTTCCTGCGCGCCCAGGCGCCCTATGACGCGATCTTCAATTTTGCCGCGTTGAAGCATGTGCGCTCGGAAAAGGACGTTTTTTCGCTGTTGCAGATGCTCGACACCAATCTGTGCAAGCAGGTGCGCTTCATGGGCTGGCTGCGCGATCTCGGTTATGCGTCGCGCTATTTCTGCGTGTCTACCGACAAAGCGGCCAATCCGGTCAGCCTGATGGGATCCAGCAAGCGATTGATGGAACATGTGCTGTTCTCGGAACAGGCGGTGCCGGGCCTGCAAGCGGTCATCACCTCGGCGCGCTTCGCCAATGTGGCGTTCTCCGACGGCAGTCTTCTGCAAAGCTTCCTCAACCGTTTGGCCAAGCGCCAACCGCTGGCGGCGCCGCGCCATACCAAGCGCTATTTCGTGTCGTTCCAGGAAGCGGCGCAAATCTGCCTGCTGGCTGCGCTGACGGCGCCGGGGCACAGCATTGTGGTGCCCAAGCTCGACCCGTCCAAGGATCTGGTCGATTTGCAGGCGGTGGCCGAGCGGGTGCTGCGCCATTTCGGCTTCGAGCCGGCCTATTACGACGACGAGACCGCCGCCCGCCATGCGGTGGCGGCGGAGATGACCCAGGGGCGCTATCCGTTGCTGCTGACGCCCCTCGATACCGGCGGCGAGAAGCCCTATGAGGAATTCGTCGGCCTGGGTGAGGAGGCCTTCGAGATCGGCCTGCAAACCCTGCGGGCCGTGCCCTATCTGCCGCCGCCGCCGGACAGCCTGGGACGGCTGCTGGAGGTGGTGTCGTCCGCGGTGTGTGGTGAGCGCAGCTTCGTCAAAAGCGAACTGGTCGCAGCGATCAAGGGCGTCATCCCGCATCTCGCCCATGCCGATAGCGGGCACAACCTCGATCAGCGGATGTAAGGCGGGCGGCTGTCCTGCGCGCATGATTGGAACTATGGTACGTCATGGCCGGAACAAGTCCGGCCATGACGGTTTATAGTTGCGAATACAAGCTATTAACATGCGAACACGCTTTTAAGCAAAAGAACGTGCCGGGCCCCAGTGGGACAAGCCCGCGCATGACGATAAATATGAGATGCTATAGGTGGTGATTCGCCGTCTTACAACGTCGTTTCGACGCGGCCATAGACATCGTCTTCGCGGATGATGTCGTCCTCGCCCAAATAGCTGCCCGACTGCACCTCGACGATGATCAGCGGCAGTTTGCCGGGGTTCTCCAGCCGATGGCGGTGGCCGGAGGGGATGAAGGTGGATTCGTTTTCGTGCAGCAGGAACACCCGCTCGCCATTGGTGACCTGGGCGCAGCCTTGCACCACCACCCAATGTTCGGACCGGTGCAGATGCTTTTGCAGGCTCAGGCGTTCGCCCGGCTTGACGCTGATTTGCTTGACCTTGAAGCGGTTTCCCTCGGCCAAGGTGCGGAACCAGCCCCAGGGGCGATAGACCAGCGACGAGGTGGTCGCTTCCGGGCGGCCGGCCTTTTTCAGTCGTGCCACCATCGGGCTTAGCTCTTGGGCGCGGGACTTGTCGGCGACCAGCACGACGTCGTCGGTGGCGACCACCACCAGATCCTGCACGCCCAGCGCCGCCAGCATGACGCCGTCCGAGCGCAGATAGCTGTTTTGGCAGTCCTGCGACACGACATCGCCGATTTCGGCATTGCCGGCGGTGTCGCGGTCGCTGATTTGCCACAGCGCCGACCACGATCCGATGTCCGACCATCCCATATCGACCGGCACCACGGCGGCGTGGGCGGTTTTTTCCATCACCGCATAGTCGATCGACTGGCCGCGCAGGGCCGAGAAAGCGGCTTCACCCAGGCGGAAGAAGAACAGGTCGTTCTGTCCTTCGGCCATGGCTTGGCGGCAGCCGGCGACGGTTCCGGGGTGGTGGAGGTCCAGTTCCTTCAGCCAAGCGCCGGCCGAGAACAGGAAGATGCCGCTGTTCCAGAGATAGTCTCCGGCGGCCAGATAGGTTTCGGCGACCTCACGCGACGGCTTTTCGACGAAGCGTTCGACGGCGAAAGCGCCATCGGCCAAGCCGTCACCGCGCTTGATGTAGCCATAACCGGTTTCGGGGGCCGAGGGGATGATGCCGAAGGTTACCAGCTTGCCTTGACGGGCTAGGGGTGCTGCGGTGTCCAGGGCGGCGCGGAACGCCGCGCTGTCGGTCACCACATGATCCGACGGCATGACCAGCAGCAGCGTCTCGGGCTCGGCTTCCATCAACAGAGCCGCGACCGCCGCCGCCGGAGCGGTGTTGCGCCCAACCGGTTCGATGACCACGGCGCGGGCGTCCTGGCCGATCTCGCGCAGTTGCTCGGCGACGATGAAGCGGTGTTCCTGGTTGCACACCACGATGGGGGCGCTGAACTGCGGACCCGCCGCCACCCGAAGCGCGCTGTCTTGCAACATGCTGTTGCTGGAATACAGGCACAGCAACTGCTTGGGAAAAGCCTCGCGCGACAACGGCCATAGCCGCGTCCCCGAACCACCGGACAGAATGACCGGCTGAATCACGGTGCTGAGCATGGCGTTATCGGGCAAGGCTGTTATCCCATCCTGCGCCGACCCCCAAAGAGGGGTCAGTCGTTATTGTCGTGACGACGGACTTTAGCTTCCTGGGCGATGACCCGCAGATCCGACTCGACCATTTCGGCAACCAGTTGCGGGAAGGTCACCTTATGCGTCCAGCCCAGCTTGGTGCGCGCCTTGGTCGGGTCGCCCAACAGCAGTTCGACTTCGGTCGGGCGGAAATAGCGGGGATCGATCTCGATCAGGGTCTCGCCGCTGGCGGCATCCACACCGATCTCATCGACGCCGGCGCCGCGCCATTCGATGACCTTGCCGACCTTGGCGAAGGCCAGTTCGATGAATTCACGCACGCTGTGCATCTCGCCGGTGGCCAGGACGTAATCATCCGGCTCGTCCTGCTGCAGGATGCGCCACATGCCGTCGACGTAATCCCGCGCATGGCCCCAATCGCGCTTGGCGTCGATGTTGCCGACATAGAGCTTCTTCTGGAAGCCCAGATGGATGGCCGAGACGGCACGGGTGATCTTGCGGGTAACGAAGGTCTCGCCGCGGGTGGGGCCTTCGTGGTTGAACAGAATGCCGTTCGAGGCATGGATGCCATAGGCCTCGCGGTAGTTCACCGTGATCCAATAGGCGTACAGCTTGGCGGCGGCATAGGGGCTGCGCGGATAGAACGGAGTGGTCTCTCGCTGCGGCGTTTCCTGCACCTTGCCGTACAGCTCCGAGGTCGAAGCCTGATAGAAGCGGGTGCGCTTCTCCAGCTTCAGGATGCGGATGGCTTCGAGCAGACGCATCGGCCCCAGGCCGTCGGCGTTGGCGGTGTATTCGGGGGTCTCGAAGCTGACCTGCACGTGGCTCTGAGCGGCCAGGTTGTAAATCTCGGTCGGCTGAGTTTCCTGCACCAGCCGGATCAGGCTGGTGGCGTCGGTCATGTCGCCATAATGCATGAAGAACCGCACGTTCTGCTCATGCGGGTCATGGTACAGGTGGTCGATACGACCGGTGTTGAAGGACGAGGAGCGGCGCTTCAGCCCGTGGACGGTATAGCCCTTTTCCAGAAGCGATGCCGCCAGGTAGGCCCCATCCTGCCCGGTCACGCCGGTGATGAGCGCAACTTTATCCGCCATTCTTCAGTCCCCAGTCATCAAGTTCACGACCATGTCGAGCTGTGCTGTTAGAGAACCACCACTATGAAGTCAAGCCTTTCGCGGCGAGAAGCCGGTATGACCGGGAATCTTCCTGCCAATCGTAAGTGGCGGTTGGAAGCGTACCATCCTTTCCGTATAGTGCAGCCGAGGCGATTAGCGTGCCGCTGTGCCGCGTGGCATTATCGCTGTACCTTAAAACCATTCTCAGGGGCCCGCCATGGGGCCGAACCAAGGCGCTCATCGGCCCAGTATGCAGCTTTCCATCGTCACGCCCCTGCTCAACGCCGGCGACCACGTCGCCGAAGCGATCGACAGCGTCATCCAGCAGCTTGACGCCCTGCACGCCGAGGGCTTTACCGTCGAGCATATCGTCATCGATGGCGGTTCGACCGATGGCACCCATGCGGTGTTGGCGCGCTATCCGTATTTGCGCGTGGTGATCGGCCCAGACCGCAATCTGTATGACGCCATCAACAAGGGGATCGGTCTGGCGGTCGGCGATGTCGTCGCCTTGCTCAATGGTGACGATCTGTTTGCACCGGGGGCATTGCTGACGATGATGCGGGCCTTCGCCCGCCGGCCCGATCTTGACAGCGTTTGTGGCGGCGTCGAGGTCTTTGCCGATGGCCCCGCCGAATCGCGGATGGTGCTGACGCGGATCGACGCCACGCCAATCAAGCAGCTTCGCCTGTGCGACGTTATCAGCGGCGTGCCGCTGACCAATGCCCGCTTCTTCCGCCGCCGCGTGTTCGAGCGGCTGGGGATGTTCGATCTGCGCTTTCCTATCGCCAGCGACCGCGATTTTCTCATGCGGGTGGTTCTGGCCGATCTCCACCGTGACGTGGTCGAGCCGGTGGTTTACCGCTATCGGGCGCATGCGCGGTCGCTGACCTTCGGCCCGCTTGAAGGGCGAGCCCGTTGCCGCTATGACTACGCCCAGTTGACCATGGCGCGTCTGGCCGAGGCGACCACTCCCCAGGCGCGTGCCGCCTATCGGAGCTGGGCTGCCTGGGTCACCGGCTATGATATTCTGGCCGCATTGCGCCAGGGCCGGCATGGGGCGGCTTTGCGCGGGGCGGTCGAGGGATGGCGGCGCGATCCGCTGTGGCCGGCGCGGTTCCTGTGTCTGGCTGCTGGTCATTGGCGCGAACGCCGCCTGCGGCATCCCGCCGACGTCACGGTGTGACGCGCGGCTGTTAGCATATTAGGGGGGAACGACATCGTGACAGCGCCCGACCAGACCCCCGTTTGTGACGCCAGCGGTTCGCGGCCGACGGTCAGCGTCGTCATTCCCTGCTTCAATCACCACGCCTCGATCCTGCGCGCCGTACAAACGGTGCTGGCGCAGACCTGTCCTGCCGACGAGATTCTGTTGATCGATGACGGTTCCGAGCCGCCCTTGGCCGACATGCTGGGCGAGTTGCCGGCGCCGGTGCGGCTGGTGCGGTTGGCGTGCAATGCGGGGGCAGCGGCGGCGCGCAACCACGGCGTCGCGCTGGCCACCGGCGACATGGTGGCCTTTCTCGATTCCGATGACGAGTGGCTGCCGACCAAGCTGGAGCGGCAGGTGGCCTGGATGGTCGAGCGCGGGGCGCGCATCGCCGCCTCGGCGTTCTGGTACCACAAGATCATCAACGGCAGTCTGCGTAGTGCCCGTGTACGTTTGCCGCAGCCGGCGCTACGCCAAGGCGATCTGGCCTTGGGCTGTTTCCTGTCGCCCGGCTCGACCTTGATGGTCGAGCGCGCGGTGTTCGCCGAGGTTGGCAGCGTCGATGTCGGATTGCGGCGTTTGGAGGACTGGGACTGGCTGCTGCGCTGTCTGTCACACGGTATCGCCATCGCCGTCATGCCCGAGCCGCTGTCGGTCGTTCATAACGGCGGCTGGCCCAGCCCGCAGGCGGTTCGCCTGTCCACGGCGCAGATGTGGCGGCG
>Ga0116225_1001256_pt1 | contig 18455 bp, 20 predicted proteins | sample Sb_taG_8_FD_88968 | JGI IMG/M metagenome (GOLD analysis project Ga0116225, IMG submission 88968) | Peat soil microbial communities from Weissenstadt, Germany - Sb_50d_c_BC metaG | ecosystem: Environmental > Terrestrial > Soil > Wetlands > Peat | place: Germany: Weissenstadt | collected 2010-09-21 | reverse complement strand
TCTTGTATGTCGACCAGTTGCAGGACAATTTGCGGCCGCCGCTGATGGTGACCGATTCGCCGGGTTCAGCGGAGTAGATGACTGGAGCTTCGCTGCCCGAATCTTCAGATCCAAATACGAGCGAACTCTTCAGGTAATAGGTGCCCCCGCGGATCACGACCCTGGCGGAAACAGAAGTTCTCTTTGACTCCCGGACCGCTTGCTGCGCTCGCTGCAGAGTGGCAAACGGCAATGCTGCAGTGCCCGGATGATGGTCGTTGCCGGAAGGTGAAACGTAGAAGCAGCCGGCTTCGCGCGGCTGGCCGGCTGCTAAAGCCGCAAGAGCATCAGGGTTAACACGGGCGGTCGCCGCAGCAAACGTCGCACCGCCACTTAGCTTCAAGAATTCTCGTCTGCGCATGGATTTTGATGCGACAATGGACGGACCAAATCGTACACACTGGGGCGAAGATAATCAAGGCCTGACGGAGAGCCGCGAGCGATACTGTGTAGAGATGGGGTGCAGCAAAAAAAGATCAATGATTGGCTAGCGACAGATTGGATGGTCCTTTGATCCACCGAGAACTTGATGCAGGTTTGTTTGTCCTGCCATTGCGGCGTTGGCAGATTTTGGCCCTGGCATTACCCGCTCGCTGACGTCAGGAGCGCTTTGGTGTCGGCAATGTGATCCAGCATCTGGCGGCGCGCTTCTTCCGAATTCCGCTCTTGGATTGCCGCATAGATTCGCTTGTGAAAGGTCAGCGGCCGCTCGAGAGGAACGCGCTTGGAAAGCTGCGACATGCTAGTCAGTACGTTGCGGTGGATTACTTTGAAGAGCAGGTGACAAATACGATTCCCGCTGGCCCGAAAAATGCATTCGTGAAACGCAAGGTCCGCATCCAACCTCTCTTGGTTCGTACGGCAGTTCTCCATCGCCACAATCGCCTTTCGCAGCCCGATCAGGTCCTCGGCGCTGGCGCGCTGGGCCGCCCGCGCCGCGAGTTCCGGTTCGACAATCATGCGGGTCTCGAACAGTTCATGATGGGAAAGGTCGTCTAGGAGGATGAGAAAATCAACTGGCTCCTTGAGGGTCGACTCGGCGCTGGCGCTCAGATACGTCCCATCGCCGACCCTTTGGATGAGCACGCCCATAATCTCAAGTACTTTGAGGGCCTGACGTAACGAAGCGCGGTTTACGCCGAACTCCTTCGCCAGTTCACGTTCAGGGGGAAACTTTCCCCCAGGTGCGACGGCCCCGGTCGAGATAAGGCGCTTAATCTTCTCGAGTATTTTGGCCGTAATCCGGGTGTCGGCCGGTGCCTTGCGCCGAGTCTGTACGGAAGTTGTCATATGCGCGACAACAATTGCGACCTTGTTCTTCGACAAACAAACAGAGAGCAGTTTTCATTTTAGCGAGATTCACACAATTGGTACAGCGACTCACTGACGGATATGTCTCTTGCCGATTCTGATGAGCTGCCATCCCCTGAAGGCTTCAAGGCACGGCTCCCAAAGCCGTGCCGCCACCTGGGTTCTCCGCAGCTGGCTAATATTCCCATTGTTTGTCGCGCACGGGTTCCAGAATCTTTTGCACCTCTGCAGTGAGTCCCAGGTCACACGATTCCTCATGCCATTCAACGTTACGTCGTACTGATTCAGAACTGGCGGAACTGAAGAGAGTAGTCAAAATCTTAGGGTTTTGGCTGGCAAACTGCAGTGCCACTTTCGCGATGGAAGTTCCTTGCTTTCGGCAGAAATCGGCCGCCGCTTTGAAAGTAGCTCGATCCTGAGCCCCTGCAGGATGCCAATCCGCGGGTCCACGGTCTGTCAACAAGGCACTGCCGAACGGAGAACCATTGATAATTCCAATTCCCTTAGCGTTGGCAATAGGCAACAGTTCTGTCAATCGCGTGTCGTTTAGGCAGTAATGATTGTGGACCAGGCCGGCATCGACGTTGAGAGAAGAGAAAATTCTCACCCAGAGATCTATCGGGTAGATTCCGAAGCTGACACCGCCTATCCGCCCTTCCTGTTTCAACTCCAGTACAGACTCGTAGCCTTCCGTCAGAGCCCACTCCGTCTGCTTTCGCCCTTGGTATTCGATATCGTGGATGTGAATCAGATCGAAATAGTCAGTGCCCAAGCGTTCAGCGCTCTCGTCAATCGATTTGCGAATTCGATTCCGTGAGTAGTCGAGTGTGTCCTCGCCGTAAGAGCCAGGCTTGGTATACTTGCCCACTTTCGTCGAGAGATAATACTGATCACGTCGGACGCCACCCAATGCTTTCCCCAGAACAGTCTCAGAGACTGTGCCTGCATACGCCGGTGCCACGTCGAAGTAATTAATTCCACATTCGAGCGCCACGTGGACGGCCTTGATAGCTTCACTTTCATCGACAGAACGGAAAACACCGCCAAGAGACGAAGCCCCGAAGCTCAGCCGGGAGACCCTCATCCCGGTGCGTCCAAGATTGCTGTATTCCACAGGAAGCTCAATCTTGCATTGGATAACTGCGCAACCACGTGTCACGCGCTGAAGAGGTGCGAGCAGCTGTTCACAACCATGCTAACAACCGCAACGCATCTGCTTCGCAACACTCGATTCTGGGCACCGAGTACTGAGGTGTCCGCAAACCCGCGAGTGCAATACTGAAACTCGAACCCGGCAGCATCTATCCATCGCTCTCTCGTACTTCCACAACCGCTTTCATCATTCCAACTTTTTCGGAGAGGTCTTTGAACCGCGCAGGCACTTCGTCAAGGGTGAGTCGATCAGTAATCCAAGGCTCGGTATCGATCTGTTTGTCTTCAAGCATGCGGATAATAGATGGAAACTGTCCACAACTGTTTCGGCTCGCATGAATTGTGATTTCACGCCGATGTAGCAGCGCATCATCTATTCGCACTGGATCACGCGTTAAGCCCACGAACACAAGCCGCCCTCCCGGAGCAACATAGTTCAACCCATCGGCCATGCAGGTGGCACTACCCGTCGCATCGAATACTACGTCAGCCAATCTTCCATCCGGAGTAGATAGGGTTTCTACACCCAGTTCTTGTGCAAAGCGCCTGCGCCAATCGTTGATCTCTATGATTGCCACTTTCGCGCCAATGGCATTGGCGAACTGACTCACCGCTAGTCCGATGGGGCCGGCCCCAACGACTAGTACCTCTTCACCTGCCCGCAACTGGCTTCTCCTAACGGCATGAGCACCAATTCCCAACGTCTCGACAAGCGCGAGTTGATCAAGCGACAGCGAATCCGATTTGTGCAATAGCTCGATCGCGACGCCCAAGAATCCCTGCATGCCTCCGTCGACATGTACACCGAGCAGGCGAAGCTGCTCGCAGCAGTTCGTTCTTCCCATTTTGCAAGTGCGGCAGTGGCCGCAGCTGATGTACGGTTCGATGGCGCATCTATCACCCGGGCGGAGTCCTCGTGCGTTCTCGGGCACTTCCACTATTTCGCCGGCAAGTTCGTGACCCAGCACACGTGGGTACGTATAGATTGGGTGCCTTCCCGCAAGAGCATGAAAATCGCTTCCACAAACCCCGACTCGATGAACTCGGATCAAGGCCTGCCCACTGGAAGGCACCGGGCGTGGAACTATGACGTCGACAAACTCGCCCGGAGCATTCAGTAGAATTCTTCTCATAAGAGGATTCCTCGCACCACGCCTAATCGGAGAGTTTGTATTGGTCCAACCATACGCCGTGGCGAATTGTAAAACACGATCCATCATCGGTCAAGCCGTCTCAGTCGTGCCGAGAAGTCGCATCTTGATGGTTTTCGGGAGACCACCAATACAAAGGGTCAAACATATATGACCTTGTCCAGAAATCCTTGACATTAGGAATTCATGAGTGGTAGAGTTCGCCCTCGCATTGGCCCATCCAAACGTCGCGAACTATCACGCGTGGACATCAATCGTCCTGGTCAGCCAACGATCAATTGCTCGTGTTTGGATTTATTGAATGAGCTCTGCGATGCAGCCTACTCTTACAATTCCAGCTCTCGACGTAGCGATTATTTTGGCGTACATGTTCGGCATTTTGACCGTTGGTCTATTGTCAGTCCGGCGAATCAAAATAACGGGCAACGTTTTCTTTCTTGCCGGCCGATCACTGTCCTGGCCATTTGTCGGTGCGGCGCTCTTTGCATCCAATATTTCAACCATCCACCTGGTTGGGCTTACTGCGTCTGGCTACAACGAAGGCCTCGTTTGGGGGAACTTCGAATGGATGGCATCGTACACGCTTATCCTCTTATCGCTCGTGTTCGCTCCATTCTATTTTCGAACCCGCATAGCAACTTTGCCGGAATTTCTGGAGCGCCGATACAGTCCCGCGTCGCGCTCATTCTTAGCTTTCATGGCAATTGTCGCAGCCTTATTTATCCACATTGGGATGAGCTTGTACGCCGGTGCAGCAGTTTTCCACCGCTTCTTTGGCATCAATGTAGTTACATCGATCGTGATCATCTCCACAGTCGTCGGAATCTACACCGTGCTTGGCGGTCTGCGAGCCGTAGTCATCACTGAGACCGTCAATACTGTGATCCTGATACTGGGGGCGTTGTTGATTTTAGCGTTCTCTCTGGCGGCACTGCCTGGGCACGGGATCCATTCAGTGGAACAGTTTAGGGCCGCCACGAAGCCGGAACAACTGTCGATGCTACACACGCACGACTCCGCAGGTCTGAGTTGGTATGCCGTGCTGCTTGGATACCCGATTCTCGGGATATGGTATTGGTGCACAGACCAAACTATTGTTCAAAGAGTGTTAGGGGCGCGCAGCTCAGAAGATGCTCAATTGGGTCCCCTCTTTGCCGGGTTTCTCAAGATTCTGCCTGTATTTCTGCTCGTGCTGCCTGGCGTCATTGCATATGTACTGTTTCACGACATCATTGGGAGCGAGAGCAACCAAACACTACCAGTGCTCATTGAGCAATTGATTCCGACAGGAGTACGGGGGCTGATCACCGCAGCAGTTCTAGCGGCCTTAATGAGCGCAGTTGCAGCCGCTCTCAACAGCATTGGAACCCTTGTGGCGGTTGATATAGTGGCACGGCTGCGACCCAGCACATCCGACCGTGCCCAGGTGACAATTGGCCGTGTCAGTTCAGTTGTCGTCATGCTGCTGGCTATGGCCTGGTCAACTCAAGGTGGACGATATTCGAGCATCTTCGAAGCGATTAATGCCATTGCAGCTGACTTGGCGCCGCCGATCACGGTCGTGTTTCTCTGGGGCGTGCTGTGGCGCCGAGGCACCAAGCAGGCTTCGCTGTACACGCTGATTTCCGGCTTTGCAATGGGAGCGACGGCGTTCATCTTGGATCTTCCGGCGTTCGGCGTGGAGAAGATAGTTACTCATCGCTGGGGCATACCTTTCATGATGCAAGCCTGGTGGATGTTTTGTATCTGTAGCGTCATCTATGTTGTGGTCACCCTCCTCACGCCGGCACCTGCGCCCGAATCGGTAGATGGCCTGACCTGGGACCACCCCTTGGCCGCCGTCACTCAGGAACCGTTCAAAGGCGTGCGGGACCCACGCTTAATCGCAACGGTCCTCGCATTGGTGGTCGCTGTTCTGTACTACATCTTCCGCTGAGCCTGAGGTCAAGCGTCGCTGAGAAACATAAACGCAACTTCGGAACCTTTCGTCTTACGCGGATTCTTTTCGGAAAGGCAGACCGCCTAGCGGGGTCGGGACTTGGGGCTACGATGAAAATCGATACCCACCAGCATTTCTGGAAGTATAACGATCGAGATTACGTATGGATGGCCGCTGGCATGGACAAGCTCCGTAAGGATCACCTGCCGGTCGACTTGTTGCCACTCATCAACGATGCTGGTGTCAGTGCCACGGTTGCAGTACAGGCCCGGCAATGTTTCGAAGAGAGTACTTGGCTTCTGCAACTCGCGGACGAGTATCCTTTCATTCGCGCAGTGGTGGGTTGGGTTGATCTCTGTAGCGCACGCGCGGTTGAGCAGCTTGAGCTGCTTACTCAACACCCGAAATTCCGCGGTGTCAGACACGTCGTCCACGACGAACCGGATGACGAGTTCATGTTACGAAAGGGCTTTCTTAGTGGGTTGAGTCAGTTGAAGCGATTCGGGCTAACTTACGACCTCCTTCTTTTCCCTCGGCATCTTCCCATCGCGTGCGATGTAGTGAAACGATTTCCAGACCAATTGTTCGTGCTGGACCATATTGCGAAACCTCCCGTTAGAGCCAGGGAAATCGAGCCTTGGGCCCGTGACCTCAAACGACTGGCAGGCTTTGCCAATGTTGTTTGCAAGATTTCTGGGCTCATAACCGAGGCGGACTGGAATTCATGGACAGCCCAGGATCTCGAACCGTATCTCGATGTTGTGCTTGACGCATTTGGCCCTGCTCGACTAATGATCGGCTCGGATTGGCCCGTATGCACTTTGGCGGGAGACTATGCTTCGGTGATTAACTTGGAGGCTGATTACGTTAGCCGTCTTTCCGGTGATGAACAGCATGCCATTCTTGAAACAAACCCAATCAAGGTCTATTCCATCCGGATCTGAGCGCGCGTCGCCCCCAATTCCGAGTGCCTCCGGAATGAGCAACCGTGAAAGGTCGACCATGAAACTAATAGTGCGGATAACAGTTCCGCTTTTGATCTTTATTCCAACCTACATCTCCGCACAAACCAACAGTCCGGTGGCAGAATGGTCTTTCAATGAGACCAGCGGACGGGTAGCCCATGATTCGGTCAGCGGCACGGATGATGCCATCGGCGGATTGTTCCACTGGGTGAGTGGTGTCTCCGGAAATGGCCTGCGATTTGACGGGGAGTCCACAATCATCACTCGCAGTTACAAGGGCGTCCCACCAACGACTGCAGGTGTCACAGTGGACGCCTGGGTGGCGGTCAACACCTATCCATGGAACTGGGTCCCGATCGTGGAGCATCGACGCGAGGAACAAGCGGGCTACTTTTTTGGAATCGATTCTTTCGGCCACTTCGGATTAAAAGTCGCAGTTGGCGGTCAGTGGTGGTGTCTGGTTTCGAAGTCTCAGCTGCCTCTGAAAAAGTGGTCGCACGTCGCCGGTAGTTACGATCCGGCAAAAGGAATGGCGATTTACCTGGACGGGGCCTTAGTGGGAGAGTTGCCTCTGCAGGGAAGTCTGAGCCCCGCCGAACGGGAAGATCTGGTCATCGGTAGAGTTCGCGATCCGGTTCTCCCGGCGCAGTGGATTCATCCCAAAATTCCGGTTCGATATTCGTTCGACGGTATTCTCGATGAGTTGCGCATCTACGACCGCAGCCTGACGGCAGCGGAGATCGCTAAAGCATACGCCGATGTCCACCCGCCAAGTGGAAATGTATTGCCCTGGCCGGTTCTGCCGTCAGGTCCACCCGGAATCGGGCGATTCGGTGCTTTCTACACCACCCTGAAGTACGACGATATGTGGGACGAGCCGCGCCGCGTCGCCCCCAACTCTGACGTCGTAGTGCGGTTCGATCAGGCTCCCATCCGCATGGTCTTCTGGCAAGGCACGAACTATGGCGGCGACTGGGTCACCGAGAATAACAGGTGGTACACCGACGAGTTCCTGGAAACAGGCGGCAAGGTCGATTGTCCGGGTGGCGAAGACTGCGAACCCATGTCCGACAAAGAGAACCGGTATTCCCACGTCCGCATCATCGAGAACACGGACGCGCGTGCGGTAGTTCATTGGCGATACGGGCTCTGCGAAGTCGTGAACTACACGTGCGCGAACCCGGATCCAACCACAGGCTGGACCGACTGGGCGGACGAATATTTCACCATCTACCCGGACGGAGTGGCGGTTCGCAAACAAGTGCTCTGGACATCGAATTTCAAGAACTGGCACGAATTCCAGGAAACGATCGTTATCAATGGTGCTGGCACTCGACCTGAGGACAACATCCGGCCCGACGCCCTTACCATCGGCAACATGAAGGGGGAAACGGCGGTTTATTCCTGGGAAAAAGGTCCTCCTCTGAAAAACATGGATAGGCCGGAGCACCCCAACATTCAAGTGGTGAATCTCAAGTCGAACTGGAAACCATTCCAGATCGTTTCGCCGGCAAATTCCTCTATGCAGCTGTATACCGGAGAGGTGACCTACTCGATGTTCGAGTGGTGGAACCACTGGCCGGTGGCGCAGGTAAGATCGAGCGGGATTTCCGCAGTGGCTCCGGACCGGCCGTCCCATTCGTCGTTGTCACATATCTATTGGGATCCGTACACCCAGACCGGAAACTCGATGACGAAGATTCTGCTGCATGGACTGACCACGAAGACTGCCGCAGAGCTTGTTCCGTTGGCGAAATCCTGGCTCTCTCCGCCGAGCGTGGAGCTCGTCGGGTCGGGATTTCAGAACCAGGGTTACGACCCGACGCAGCGTGCATTCGTCATCGTTCGTGAATCTCACTCGTCGGCTTCCCAGGTCCGGTTTCTGCTCAAAGCAAGTTCCGACTCGCCGTTGCTGAACCCGGCGTTTGTCGTACAAAACTGGGGAGATGCGGAACCAAAACTGAGTATCGACGGCAAGCCAGTCTCCCGTGGAGCGAATTTCCGCTACGGATTTGTGCCCCACCTGGAAGGCAGTGACCTTGTCGTATGGCTGGCGATGGAATCGTCGAGGCCAACGACTGTCGAGTTTGCAGTTGCAAAGTAGCGTTCACGCTCTAGCTTGCATTTTTCAAAACGGCTTAACGACGACCTAATCAGTGTCCAATGGACGGACCAACTATTCGAGAGCTCGCCTTTCTCTGCTTCGCGCGTGAAAGATGGGTGCAATCGAACCCTCTGCTCGCTCGGCGAAAAAGCCTTGACACTCGAGGCCAGCGCTACTACCATCCTGTGCGATAAGTGGCTGAACCAATGGCGACTCTTCGTAGTGTTCGGCGATAAGGGGGAAATCGAACCAATGAGCCTCACAAGGCGACGTCTATTGACCGCTGGCTGTGCCATTTCAGCAGGATCCCTGCTCGCAAATAGTCCACTCCCGTTAGTCGAGAATGCCGCCGCGAAGAAGACTGGCCGGAATAGGAATTCCGGTGAATTTCAACCTACCTGGAATTCCCTGAGAACCCTGCCCTCACCGCAATGGCTGAGAGACAGCAAGTTCGGAATCTACACCCACTGGGGCGTTTATGCTGTACACGGAGTCGGCAAGAACGTTACCTGGTACGTCAATAAGGTTTACTGGCAACCCGATTCGCCGGAGCGGAAACATTGGGAGGAGACCTATGGTCCTTTGGAGAAGTTCGGCTATAAGGATCTGATTCCTAAGTTTACCGGGGAAAAGTTCAACGCCGACGAGTGGGCAGAGCTGTTCAAGAGTGCAGGTGCCCGGTTTGCCGGCCCCGTCGCCGAGCACCACGACGGGTTCTCGATGTGGAATACAAAGTACTCGGAGTGGAACGCCGCGAAGATGGGCCCCAAGAGAGACATTGTGGGCGAACTTTCAAAATCAATCAAGGGCCAGGGCATGAAGTTTGTCACCGCTTTTCATCACATGGAAAACTGGTTCTTTTTTCCAACCACTGACAAGCGTTTGGACAGCTCCGATCCTCGCTACTCAGGTTTGTATGGGTTCATACACGAACCCTATGCTCTGCCTACCAAGGAGCACCTCGACCGGTGGCAAGGCAAAATCATCGAAGTCATCGATAACTACGATCCTGACCTGATTTGGTTCGATTTCGGTTTGGAACTGGCGCATGAAAGCTACAAGAAGGACGTCCTGGCCTATTACTACAACAAAGCAGCGCAGAGAAAAAAGGACGTGGTAGTGACCTACAAGAAGCATAACCTCGTCCCCATGGTGGGCATTCTTGATTTGGAACTCGGTCAGGAACGCGAACTAACCTACAACGATTGGATCACAGACTCCACTGTCGATGATCAGGGGTCTTGGGGATATTGTCCTGCTTCCGGTTTCAAGTCTGTCGATAACTTGGTGGACAACCTCGTGGATCGTGTCAGCAAGAACGGCTACTTGCTGCTTAACGTGGGTCCGAAGCCGGACGGTACCATCCCAGACGAGGCCAAGGATCGGCTCCGCGGACTCGGCGAGTGGCTGAAGATCAACGGCGAAGCGATCTACGACACTACTCCGTGGCTGATTGCGGCAGAAGGACCGACTCAGCTTGAAAAAGCCGGCTCGTTTAACGAGAGCAACGATATGAAATACACGGCGCAAGACATCCGTTTCACCGCTAAACCCGACGTTCTGTATGCCATTGCGCTCGATTGGCCAGGCGAGAAGGCGGTGATCAAGAGTCTCGCGCCCCGAGGGCGAACTTGGGCTGGGTTGTATCCGAATGAAATCGTTTCGATCACCATGCTCGGCGACGGAAAGGACCTGAAGTGGGAGATGACAAAGGAAGGGCTTGCAGTTGAAACTCCAAAGAGCAAACCGTGTGACTACGCCTTCACGTTCAAGATCACCCGCAGAAGGCCAGTGTGATTTGTGACGAATCTATCCTGTGGCCATATCAGTGGCAGGTGAATCGGCAAATGTCGAATGCATTCTGATCGCCGACGACCTTACGGGCGCGTGTGATACGGTCCACCGCCCCTTGTGCAACGAGCGTTCATTACGTCAGGGTGAACTCATGAACCGTTTGTGGACCCGCTGTTTGTGAATCTCAACGAAAAACGACTACCGCCTGCAAGCTGATTCCCCGGCGCTGAAACTGGGCTTTCAAAGCTTCGCTATGACAGACATCGGTTTAACAAATGAATTCCCTCAACACTTCCGCGACTAAAGTTGTCGCGAAGCACGGGCTTGAACCGCAGATCGACGGATTCCCTTCACTTTAAGAGCGGCCGGTGCAGCATCGACGCCGGGCCGAAAATTGAAAACGGGATGAATATCCCGTGCCGCCAGACCAATCTTCCTCAAAAACCAAGGTTGCGAGTTTGCGCTACCTCACTTTGGGGAAGCCATGCCGCACGCGGATCGACCGGCAAGCCTATACGTGCGGATTGCCGTGGATTTAGCCTTTTTGCTATCGCGGATTTGCTCTGTGGTGAACTCGCCTCCGCAAACGTGGCAACGCCAGCCAGGAGATGCAACGTGTGCCATTACTGGCATCGATTGCTGATCGGCGCGCCTGGCTCTCACCAGTTCGCTACTGCAGTGTGGACACTCTCGTTGAATCATAAGCTCCTGCACAAGGAACGTTTCCTCCCGCTCTGGAGGATCAGTTGTCAGGGTGGATCGTGCGAGCCTCCTCAACCGTGAGCCGGGACGGATCGCAATAGCCGTACCCTTTCAGACAAGCCGCGTAGTTCCGCTTATGCTCGGCATCGACCAGGATCTTGGCTTCTGCGGGAGTCAGTTTGGCGTAGTCACAGGTTGCCTCGCTGTCCTTACAGGCGGAGAGGTTGTGCTGGTGTTCTGAGTCAGCTGTTTGTTTCGCTTCCAACGGAGTAAGTTGGGAGTGGTCGCACTCGTCCCAGGCGTTCTCGCAATTCTGGGCGTTGCGCCGGTGTTGCGCAGCGGCCGTTTCCTGGGTTTGCGAAGCAGTCAACTGGGCATGGTCACATAGTCCAGAGCCATTCTCACAGTCGGATGCATTGAGCTCGCGCCTGGCGCTGTTCACTCCCTCGGTTTCCGCCGGAGTCAGTTTGGAGCGATCGCAGGCGCCCGTTCCATCCTTGCAGGCGGCGAGATTGCGCTGTTGCTGCCCTACGGCCATCTCGCGGGCTTCAGACGGGGTCAGTTTGGAGCGGTCGCAGGACTGCATCCCGTCGTTGCAGTCGGTCACATTCCGCTGGTGATCGGCCACGGCCAACGCAATCGTCTCCGGTTCCGTCAGCTTTGAACGGTCACAGGAGTCGTAGCCGTTCCGGCAGTTCACAACGTTTCGCCCGTGGCTGGTCAGGGCGACGTCTGTTGACTGCGCGGCGCTCAACTTGGACTGATCACAGGCTGCACGGCCGGCCTTGCAGGCCTCGAGATTTTGCGCAAAGCCGGAGGACTGACCGAAGGCCAAAATCGTGCCGAGACTAAGACAAGCTACTTGTGCCCAAAGATATTTCTGGAAACCAGCTTTCATGTTGTCCGCCTTCTGCGACGGGAAGATAGGGGCCACATCGTGATGACAAACTGTCCATATTTTTTGTAGCTCTGACCGGAGCCAGGATGCAGCTCCGGTCAGCCACGAAAGTCGCTGCCATCTTCCTGATGCAATTACTTCTGGTCTTCTTTTGCTTCGGCAATCTTGGCCTGTTGGCCTGCCTCGGACACAGCTTTCAGGAATGAATCTGCGCTTCGGGGAGTCGTCGCTTTACCAGAAAGGATGTTGCGAAACATCATGTGCTTGCCGTAAATCGCGCGAGTGGAGTCGTTATCCTGCTCCACGACCGCCCCTTCCAGCGTCAGGCCGGCGAACACGCCCTTCGAGCGCGAGTAGGTCAGCACTTCAGTGTTCATCTTCCAGTCAGTTCCGGCGGAAGCGTGACGGCCAACTGGGCCCGCTGCGACTGATCCTTCACCGGTGAGTTCGAACTTGCTGGAGAGAAGATGCTGAAAACCCTGGTCGTTCATGACCAGCATGACCAGGTCCACGTCCTCGACTCCGATTTGTAATCCCCAACTTCCACCGCCCACCGACACGAATGCGGGAGCGCTCCAGCCTTCAGCGGTACGGCACGTCGCCACACCGCGTCCGTGCTTGCCGCCAAAGATGAATCCACCCTTAATCAAGTTTGGTACGACGAGAATGCACTTCGCATTGCTCAACACTTCCTCTGGGATGCCTTTGTCTGGAGTCGCCATGATGGCGTGCAGAACATCGACGGAGGAATCCAGGCGTGCGACCGAGTCTTCACGGGCCGAGCCTGCCCACGCGTAAGTTCCCACCAGGCCCAGGGCGCTCATCAACAGCACTGTCATTGCTTTTTTCATGAATTGTCCCTTTCGGATTTGCAGAACTAAGAGGAGAGGACTTCAGATGGCTGACTTAGTTCAGAGGACCTGAAAGAGAGAGAAGAAGTGCTCGTCTCTAGCATCATGATCGCCCCGGCAGCGAGGAATAGCTGGTCTGAATTGCTCACTTTAATGTTGTGTGCCTCATGCTATCCGTTTGTCGTTTGGCTGCGACCTACGCATCTGTCCGAAAGACGAGCAAGTTTGCACAGAATTGCCGGAAGTAGCCTTCTCGGGACGTCCGCCGGGACGATTCCCCATCATGCGCGGTAAGGTGTCCGGGATTTGATCTTACCGTCTGATCGCTACTTTTACTTCTACTTCACATGTGAGCTATCTTGCTCAGACGCACAACTTCGGACCTGTCATTCTTCTTGTACTGACTGTGGGTCCGAGCCGCGACCTTTGAGTCGCGCTTCTCATTCTTAAGCTGCTGTCGGTGGCCCGATCAGTTCACGGCGGGCGACTACGAGCCAATCAGCTCTTCATCCGTGTGTGCCGCCAAACCTTGCGGTGAACACGATTTGACTCTAAGCATTCCGGAGAATCGAAATCAAGGCAGCGCCTCCAGGCCGATGAGAGGCGTTAGCCCGCGCAACTTAGCTGGTGAGATTTAGCCGACGAAACAAGGAAGGTCAAAGATCATGCCTTTAATTCAACTGCTTGAAGTTCTGATCGTGGTGGGTGTCCTCCTGTGGCTGGTGAATCGCTTCATCCCCATGCAGGGAACCATCAAATCAATTTTGAATGGCGTCGTGGTGATTGCCGTGGTTCTGTGGATCATGAATGTTTTTGGGCTGTTTCATTCTCTTTCCCGGATTCACATCGGCACGTAAGCGGTGTAGCGACAACTTCGGTTTCAGCCGAGGAGATCCCAGTTTAACAAAAGCTACCTAAGATTCGATACAAATGGAGGCAACACATGAAACGAGTTGGACTTTTCAGCACAGCAGTTTTGTCTCTGGCCCTCGGAGCTGCTGTTCCGGCGTACGCCCAGCAGGAGCAGCGCGACCAGCAAGAAGAAAACAAAGCCAAGCCCGCTCAGGAAAACGAGAAAAAAGCGGAACAAGCTAAACCCGAAAAGCAGGCAGAGAAGAGCGCCAAGCCGGAGGAGAAGAACGCCAGGCAAGAGGAGAGAACCGCGCCGCAGCAGGAGAAGAACACCAAGCAGGAAGAAAAGAACGCGCAACAGCAAGACAAGAACAGTAAGCAGGAAGAGAAAAACGCAAAGCAGCCGGAGCAACGCCCACAGCAGGCAAAGCCTGACCAACAGGAGCAGCGTGCCGGTGGTAACCATGGTAACCGCATCCCCGACGACCGCTTCCGGGCCAACTTCGGGCGGGAGCACAGATTTCGTGTCAGCGAGAACGACTACCGCAGAGATCGCCGCTTCCAATACGGCGGCTACTGGTTCGGATTCGTTGATCCATGGCCCAGCAACTGGCTCTACACCCAAGATGTTTTTGTTGTCGAAATTGATGGCGTGTATTACCTGTGTAACCCGAGCTATCCAGGCGTGAACATTGCGCTCAGCGTCGCACTGTAGCTCGGCCATTCACAGTTAACGATGGGCGCGGGCCGCTTTCGGCTCGCGCCTGTTGTGCTCCTCATACGACCCTTGTGTCGGGTGGCTACGACTGGTGCATCGGTCCGCAAAACGAGCAATCTTGCACAGAATTGCCAGGATTGACCTGTCATTGTGACCTTGTCAGGTTAGGAAGACTGGCCTCTGGGCACGCTTCGGCATCAATTGTTGTCGCTTGCGCCGCATGTAACCATTGGGCGCCGTCCTCGGGAACGATCTAGAGAAACGGGGGAATTTGACTATGGATCCCGTCTTGCATCCCATCCTTGTCGGTGTTCGCAGTCTGCGTGCTTTCATAGCTGCTTCGCTAAGGAAGATGCTTGGAATGGAGGCACACGGCGGCGATTTCGCGTCCCAGCGGATGTGTCCATTCTGTGGACTCATCACGCCGCGCTACGAAACCTGTTGCCTGGAGTGCGGCAAGGCGCTCAAACCAGCTTAAAGGCTTCAGGAAACAGGCAGGGAACTGTCTGCAAGCTTCGCGCAAGGCTTAACGGGGATGTTCGGAATGGTCTAACAAGCCTGCTTGAGTTACTTTTTGGTCTGGTTGATGCTCAAGTCGGTAGGCGGCTTCGAGAATGCCCGCAGACCCAGGCCCACCACCAGGCAGAGCAACCCGAGCGTTATGAATACCGCTAAAGAGCTAACGCCCACGGGCAGTAGAGTCGCCCGTTCGGCTGCCACTCCGGGCACCGCGAGCAGACAGATCATGGCGACAAACAGAACACTGGCGAGCATCTTGAGCCGTTTCATAATCTCTCCTGTATGGTCTCCGAGCCGTCGAGAATGGACCACGATCAAGTATCAGGTCTTACCTTGCTGATTACTGGTCAATCTTGACCACAATTTGCCTGCACGTTATGGCGTGGAGAGAGTCGGACGAACCGAGCAATAGTGACCAGATGTTCCCGTGGCTAAAGACCAGTATGTAAAAGGGATCTGAGTTGTCACGAGTTTCTTGATCGGGGCGACACCATGAGAAAACAATACCTTCACCTCTCCGCGTATTCGTGTGACAAGTGTCATGGGCCGGTGGTTTCAGCGTCGCTTGCAGTTCGCGAGAATGCAATCTCGAAGGAGACTGACATCAGGCAGGTAGGAGCGATTTGCCTCTCGTGCGGCTACCGGCAAGACCAAGCGACTGAGCCGGCACGCGCCCGTCATGTGTTGCCGATGGAATGGGACCCTGCGGATGCGATCGACCTTCGCCACCTGACCACCGCTTTCGTGGAGGCTCTCAATCGTGCAGAACTACATTAAGCAGCGAGCTGTGAACCTGCAGCGCGCCTTCTGAGCCACCGGCGTAGTGAATAAATCCCAGCTTCCTGAATCGGTTCATAAAGAAGCTGACCCGCGAGCGGGTTGTCCCAACCATCTCGGCCAGCGTTTCCTGGCTCATCTTGGGGACCACGGTTTCAGGAATGCCGTCCTTGCCAAAGTGAGCGAGCAATAGAAGAACGCGGGCCAATCTCTTTTCGCTGGAGTTGAATAGTTGGTCGACCAGGTCCTCTTCGTAGCGGATGTTGCGCGCCAGCAGATACGCTACGAACATTTCAGAGAAAGCAGGTTCGCGGTGGAGTGCATCCATCATTGCCCTCTTCTCCACCCGCAGAATCTCGCAATCGGTCATGGCAGCCGCGGAACCCATTCGCAGGAGTTGACCTGCCAATGAACCTTCCCCGAAGAAGTTCCCTTCGCTCACGATCGCAATCGTCGCTTCCTTGCCGATCTTGGATACGACGCTGAGCCTCACTTTGCCTTTCTGAACGTAGAAAACAGCGTCCGCTCCGTCCCCTTGCGCAAAAATGACTTGCTTCTTCGGAACCGACAGAATCTTCCTGCCATCCCCAATCGTCGCCAGGAAGGTGCTGGGGTCGAAACCGCCGTTTTTCTTGGCTGCCGACACGAGTCTCATCCTCTGCAAAGTATAGTCCCCGATAGGGACGAATCCACAGGAATCCGGCGCGCGTCCTCATTTCGCAATGCCTTCCCTTGCGCGGTAACTTTCAGCAAAAGTGGTCACTTTCGAGCAGTTCTGCTGTGCCCCCGACCTCACAATGAGATTGCGAAAGAACGGACAATCACACCAGTACTGATCAGGGGAGAGATGCCACCAATGATTCAAGTCGGCGCGATTCTGATGAAGGAATGGCCTGGGATCACGCAACTTCTCGGGCTGGAGAGCGAACCATGTTCGGGGGAATGGAGTCTACTCCAGGTCCTGGACAGCTTCGCTTTTGATCGCAAGATCCACGCTGCGGGATGGAATTTCTTCTTCATGGCGCCAGAAATCAAAGTGATGTTCTTTGGCTCTATCGGAGCCGCCAAGGTCCAGAACGCTTTGAAGCGGATTCTAGCGAAGGTAAAGCAACAACAGTTCAATGGCCTGGAGGTAACTGAAATAGTTGCCAGGCGCTTCCTCGGCGTGCCGTACGTAAGCGTTTCTGCCCATTCGCGGCATATGCAAGAGAGCTGCTACCTTGACAGCGCCGAAGCGCGCCAGACGTACCAACGCAGTGCGGAATGGGCCAGAGGGTGAGCGCTGATTTCCCGTAATAAACGAAGTCTTCGACCGCCTTGCATCCCGGCTTGAACAGCCCGCGGTCGCCTGATGTTCTCTCCTCTTTACTTTTCCGAGGCCGCTAAGCGCCGATCTCGATGCGGCTCTGTGCGGGGCAGGCCAGTGCTAAGTTCACATTTCTCTCCGGGCTTGGCGCCACATGTGGGACAACGAACCGCCAGGGCTTGTTCGCGCTTGGCTATCATGGCTACATCATGCAGCGTTGCTCGGCAAAAAGATGTTCAATTGTGACCACTCCATTCACCTCGAGGTACAACCGCATCGGCCACCCGATCAAACTAAGCCCCAAGAAGCCGGCGTAGTGCGGGAGTCTCCGTATGAGGGCTACGAGGGGATGTAGTCTCGAGACGCCAACGAGTGAACGAAATTCAGAAAGTGATCAAAATTGCACAGTTTGTGGTGCATAAATTAGGCATTCTAGAATCGTCTAAGCGCTGCTCGCAGTGGAGTTTGTTATGTACACAAACGAAAGGCAAATTGCGCTATCCGTGCTTGAAGGTTTACGAGAAGACCTGACTTACGCGCGCCTCAACAATGGGAGCCGTGTGCTGGATGTTGCCGACCTGCGCCAATACATTTACGAACAGATGAACCGGATCAGGACAACCGCGCATGTCACCGAAGTACTGTACGGCAACAGCAATGGCCACGGGCAAGACATCAGCAAGGGCAACGGCCACAACGGGAAAGTGCAGCTCTAGTTGCGGAGGCCACACTCGGCGGTCAACGCCAGGAACAGTCAGAAGTGTCGACGTATTGGCGGAGCGTATCCTGCCCCGCAGTTTGACAACGATTGCACAGAAGCCTAACATCGTAGATGAGCGAGCTACCTCTTCTTACTCATTCAGGTCCTCTGAACTAAGTCAGCCCATCTGAAGTATTTTCCTCTTAGTTTCCCCCGAAGGAGGAACTGCACTATGACGCTATTGACCCGTTGGGAACCTCTCCGTGATCTGGCCACCATGCAAAACCGCATAAACCGCTTCGTTCGTGAGTCGTACAACCCCGAAGGCCCGGAAGAGGCTTTGACAACCACCAGCTTCGCACCGCCGGTGGACATCTACGAAGACGCGCACACCGTTGTTGTGAAGATGGAAGTGCCGGGCATCGACGAAAAAGACATTGATGTCCACATCGAGAACAACACTCTTACCGTCCATGGCGAGCGCAAGATCGAGAAGGAAGAGAAAGAGGAGAACTTCCGTCGCGTCGAGCGGCAGTACGGAAGCTTCACCCGCTCGTTCACGCTGCCCAGTTCGGTAGATACGGGGCAGGTGAACGCCCACTATGACAAGGGCGTGCTGAAGATCAACCTTGCCAAGAAGGCTGAAGCCAAGCCCAAGCAGATCAAGGTAAATGTTG
>Ga0116225_1001249_pt1 | contig 18522 bp, 18 predicted proteins | sample Sb_taG_8_FD_88968 | JGI IMG/M metagenome (GOLD analysis project Ga0116225, IMG submission 88968) | Peat soil microbial communities from Weissenstadt, Germany - Sb_50d_c_BC metaG | ecosystem: Environmental > Terrestrial > Soil > Wetlands > Peat | place: Germany: Weissenstadt | collected 2010-09-21 | reverse complement strand
GGGAGGCGTTCCAGGAGCAGCGCATCGAGCGGGAAGTGGAGCGCCTCTATCCTCACCGTGACCTCGTCGCCGGTGAGGCCTTCTTCGCCTTGGCACCGTAGCGGACGGGCGGTTACGCCCAAAGACTTCGCCCTTTCAACATATTTGGTGACTATCGGTGCTTTGTTCCGCCTCCTCGATCCGGGCGCCCGGACACAAATTAGTAAACGTCAATCGTCGCATCCCCATCCGGCAGTTCGGGCCTGCCTTGTTGGTTGGTCCACCCTGGCTCGGGGAGTGTTTGACGGCAGTTTTACGGCTAGTGCCCCGAACGAGATCGTTGCTAATAGCATCGGACATCTCGAAGAGGTTTGGGCTTCTCTCTTCCTACCTGGCCAAAGCCCAGAACCTGCAGCCATTTGGGGCGAAAGCGTTGCAGAGGTCGGAATGGCGTTGTTTGAATCCTATGGCGATAAGAAACCGTTACTTGATCAATATGCGCGCATTCCCCGACGGTGGGACAACTGGCAATGGCCCGAAACGAAAGAGTTAAGTTGATCAAGCGAAGAACCAGACCGCAGTTGGAAGGGATAAGGAAGAGAAAAGGCATCAGGAATTTCTTCCGCGACCGGGCTCTACCGGAGCAATGTCGTCCCCACAGGAGGATCAACCATGACGAAGACGATTCACGGCCGAGCGCACGGCAAGACCATCGAACTCGACGAAGACCTCGGCGTGCCGGACGGCCAGGAAGTCCGCGTGACCGTTGAACCGTTACCCTCCCCGACGCCGGGACAACTGCCGCCCGGCGAAGGACTACGGCGGGCGTTCGGGGCCTGGGCGGGGGACGCCGAGGAACTCGACAAGTTCCTCGAATGGAACAGGGAACAGCGGAAGGTCGCCCGCAGGAGCATTGAGGAGTGAGCTTCCTCATCGATACGGACATCTGCTCGGCGTACCTGAAAGGGGACCGGCTGCTCTGGAACCGCTTCATGCAGTATGGCGGCGGGCTCTCCGTCTCGACCGTCACGGCGGGCGAGTTGTTCACCTGGGCCTTGCGCGCCAACGCTGCGCCCGCGCGGCTGCAAGGTTTGCTCGACCTGCTCAGGGACATGACGGTGCTGGAAGTAACGCTGGACGTGGCCCGGAAGTTTGGCGAGGTCCGTGCCGGGCTGCTCGACCACGGCCAGGCCGCACCGGAGATGGACCTGCTCATCGGTTCCACCGCCCTGGTCCACGGCCTGACAATGGTGACCCATAACGTGGCCGACTATGCGAACATCCCCGGCCTGAGGGTGGTGGACTGGATGATACCTTAAGAGGTAGTAATGCTCCGTCGAAGAGCCGGAAAAGAGAATGCGGCTCGTAAAGACGGCATGTCTTTACGAGCCGCGTCCTCTTTTCCGGCCCTCATGCGTCCATTGACGCCCCTCGCGCCGAATGTCCCAATCAGTCGGGCTCATGGGAGGCCCTCCAAGGTTTTCATTGGTAGTACTTCTTCGACAGGATCGCTCCCGTTATGGGGTCAATGAGGTAATGAGGCCCCCCTCCCACGACGAACGGCTTGGCCAGTGTATACTCGACGTGCCAGCCGTCCGATTCGAGGACAATGATGATCTGGAATAGTTCCAGGTTCTTGTAGACCCGTTCCGCGTCCTGCCGAGCGATTCGGAGCACCTCATCAGAGGCGAGCGGCTTGGCCGCGGGTTGCGGTGGAGCTTGTGCGGTCGTCATGGTCGGTTCTCCTGCCTCACGCGGGGTATCCGGGATCGCCCGACAGACAAATCGGTGTCAGAGCATTTTTTCGGGAAATGATCTGACATCGATTTGCCCTTCTTTCCCGCGCCCTCACATTTTCGTACCCGGGTACGTGCGGTCAAGGATCTTGGTCATGCCGAGGAGGGGGGAGCGTCGTCTGGTCGGAGGTCAGTCGCTTCGTAGAGGGACTGTTCCAGGAAGGTCGGCTCCCAGGGCGGGACGTCCCGCTCCCGGATGCGGGCGACGTAGAATTCCCCACGCTCTAGCCCATGTTGGAGGCATGTCCGGTAGAGTTCGCCGTCATCCCGGCCGAAGCCGACGCGCTCGTCGCCGTGGTAAGCGACCCATTTGCCGTGGTTTCGCCTGTCCTTCAGCAGTTCAGGCAAGTCTCGCCAGAAGGCTTGCTGCGCGCGGAGCATCGCCGGTTGGATCAGAGACGCGGCTTCGTCCGCAGGCGGTTGAAGGACGCCCGCGGTCTGCTCGTACACCTCCGCCCGCATGAGGATGTAGGTGTCGTGCGTCGTGTCATCGACAAGCCGCACGGGCTCGCCCCGTTCTACCGCTTGCCATTGCTCGGGAGTGAGTTCGATCATGGTTCGCCTCCATCCTGATCCTACCCCGTCAGCAGCCAAGCGGACAAGCGGGAATTGCGGCCTGGTTCCAAGCGAGGTAACGCGCCACGGTGCCAGGGTGCCAAGGGTGCCACGATGGTGCCACGGGGCATGTCACGGCATCGTGGCACCATCACCCCGGGCAGCGTTACCCGCAAAGCGGCCTTCCTGAACCATGCCGCCAACCCTCGGAGCCGTGGGACAGGAAGCCGATCCTGTCTCTTGCCGACAGGATCGGCTTCCTGTCCCACGGCGAGGCTCACGCCGGCAGGCTCAGCGGGCCGCGCCGCAATTCCCTTTCCAGCTCGGCCTCGAGGCGAAGGGCGACGAGCTGAGCCCGTTCCCGCTCGGGCCCCCCCAGCGCCCGCACCTCGTCGATCAGCAGCCGGCAGCAGCGCTCCTCGTCGGAGGCGTCGGGAAATCGTCTCTCGACGGTCACCCAGGGGAAATCCGGCGCCGCCCGGTAGAGATCGCGCAGGCGGGCGGCGCCCTCCCGCAGCGGCAAGCGCCCCTGCATGACCGCCCTCGCCAACTCTTCGGTGCGGCGGTGCCGCTCCAGGGTGGCGGCCAACTCGGCCCGCACCGTCGCCTGCCGCTCCAGCGGCTCGCGCAGCAGCAGCCGGCTGACCAGAGGCGGGGGCGAATAACCGACCTGTTCGGCCACGCTGAGCCAGCCGTACAGGGCGTTCAGCAACGAGGCGCCAAGAAACAGCGCGACGGTCGAGCGCGAGAGGCGCGGCATGGTCCTTCCGTCCCGAAACGGTGGAGAGAGCCTGTCCAGTGACGCGGGGGCAGCGCGGGGCCGCTCACGGGCGGGCCGTGGCCGGCGGGGCCTGAGGCAGGCCGCCCGGGGCCCCGAGTTTCAGCGGGCCGGTCGGGGGGTTCGTGGGATAGGTGGGTCCGGAGCCACAACCCGGAGCCGGCGCCCATCCAGCTGTAGGCGATCTGCTGCTGCCCCGTATCGATGTCGCCGACGGTCTCGCCGAACATCAGGGTGTTGCTGCTGCCGTCCGCGCCGGTCAACGCGGTGAGGCTCACCGGGGTGCGGTTGGTGAACAGCCCCGCGTACTGCGTGGCGACCGCCAGGCCGGCATAGCCGCCCACGCCCTGGTAATTCGAGCGGCCGAGCCCGACCGGGTCGGGCGAGACGTAGGGGGCCTCCAGGTTGAAGCCGCTGGCGGTGGGAAAGGTGGTCAACCCTAGAATGACGGTCGGGGCTGCGTCCGCCTGAGCCGCCGGACAGAGGTAGGTCTTGATCCTAGTTTCCGCCGCCTGGATGGCGCTAGGGTACGTCCACCAGGGGCTGTAAGTCGCGGCGGTCGTCAGGTAGTCCGGGGGCACTCCCGACATCATTAGCTGGTAGGCGTTGTCCTGCTCGACGTAGGGCAACAGCTGCGCCAGCACGCCGACATACTGCCCCTGGTAGCCGTAGTTCTGGTTGTTGTAAGTCCCCTGCATCGCGATCAGGTTGGGATTTGGCCCGAGATAACCGGGGGGGAGCGTGCCCTTGGCGGACTGGTAATTCTGGGCCGCCTTGCCGATCTGGCTGAGGTTGTTGCCGCACTGGATGCGGGCCGCGGCGTCGCGGACCTTCTGGACGGCGGGGACCAGCAAGCCGATCAGCACCGCGATGATGGCGATCACCACCAGCAGCTCGATCAGCGTGAAGCCGCGCCGGTCACGGACCAGGGTGACTCTCGGCATGAGCGGACCTCCAGGAATGAGAAGAAGACGGACAATACGGAACGAAAACGCCCCTCGGGAGGGTCACAAGCACGCGGAGGAGTCAGGCACGGCCGGCGGGCCGCCGAACTCGGCGCGCAGGGGAAGCCGGCAGGCCGGTCTTCGCCGGCCCTTCAGCGCGCACCCCCGCGCTCGGCCCCGCCTGCCCATATACTGCACGCTGGCCGCCCGACGCTTTCCGAATTCCAGCCGGGACGCCGGCAATTTCCCAGGGAGGGAGCGGAGTCTCTGCGCTCTTCTCCCTGGGTTTCCCTAAAGAAGAAGCCGCCGATCCGGGGAAAAAGGGCCGCACCCGGCCCAGAAATGTCCGCTGCCGTCGTGGCGACGGGCGTCTCGCCTGTCGGCTGTGGCGAGGCGAGCGACAGGCGAGACGCCCGTCGCCACGAGGCAGCGGCGGTCCTGGAATTGAGGGGGATCAGCCGACGCCCACCGCCGCCTTCTCCTCCTTGGTGGCGAGGTGGGCGCGGAGGTAGTCGCGGTTCATCTGGGCGATGAACTGGACGCTGATCTCCTTGGGGCAGGCGGCCTCGCACTCGTACTGGTTGGTGCAGTTGCCGAAGCCCTCGGCGTCCATCTGGGCCACCATCTTCCGGGCGCGGCGCCTGCGCTCCGGTTGGCCCTGCGGCAGGTTGGCCAGGTGCGACACCTTGGCCGCGACGAAGAGCATGGCCGAGGCGTTCTTGCAGGCGGCCACGCAGGCGCCGCAGCCGATGCAGGCCGCCGCGTCCATCGCCCGCTCCTGGTCCACCTTGGGGATGGGGATGCAGTTGCCGTCCTGGGCGCCGCCGGTGTTCTCCGACACGAAGCCGCCCGCCTGGATGACGCGGTCGAAGGCGCTTCGATCGACGACCAGGTCCTTGACCGGCGGAAAGGCGCGGGCGCGCCACGGCTCGATCGTGATGGTGTCGCCGTCCTTGAAGCGGCGCATGTGCAGCTGGCAGGTGGCGGTGCCGCGGTCGGGGCCGTGCGCGACGCCGTTGATGACCAGCGAGCACGTGCCACAAATGCCCTCGCGGCAATCGCTGTCGAAGGCGATCGGCTCCTCGCCCTTCTTCTGCAAGTCCTCGTTGAGTACGTCGAGCATCTCCAGGAACGACATGTCGGGGCTGACGTCGCTCATCACGTAGGGGACCATTCGGCCTGGCGCTTGCGCGTTCTTCTGCCGCCAGATGTGCAGGGTCAGATTCATGTCGCGTCCTCAGCCGCTTGCGGCTTAGCGTTCGCTTCACCCTTGTGAAGCGAACGCTAAGCCGCAAGCGGCTACTTGTACGATCTCGTCTCCAAATGTACGTAATCGAACTTGAGCGGCTCGACGTGGCGCAGCGGCGGCCGGCCGGCCCCCTGGTGTTCCCAGACGGCGGCGTGGCAGAAATGCTCGTCGTCGCGCAGCGCCTCGCCCTCGCCGGTCTGGAACTCCTCGCGGAAGTGGCCGCCGCACGACTCGCGCCGCTGCAAGGCGTCCAGGCAAAGCAGCTCGCCGAACTCCAGGAAGTCGGCGACGCGGCCGGCCCGCTCCAGGGCCGGGTTCAGCTCCTCGCCGTCGCCCAGGACAGTGACGTCGCGCCAGAACTCCTCGCGCAAGACGGGGATCTTCTGCAGCGCCTTTTGCAGATCGACCTCGGTGCGGGCCATGCCGCAGTACTCCCACATGACGTGGCCCAGCTCGCGGTGGAACGACGCCACGGTGCGCTTCCCCTTGATGCTCAGCAGGCGCCGGACCTGCGCCTTGCAGTCCTCTTCGGCCTTGCGGAAGTCCGCGTGGTCGGCGGCGACCTTCTCGCCGAGGACCTTGCTGTTCACGAGGTAGTCGCCGAGGGTGTAGGGGATGACGAAGTAGCCGTCGGCCAACCCCTGCATGAGGGCGCTGGCGCCGAGGCGGTTGGCGCCGTGGTCGGAGAAGTTGGCCTCGCCGAGGACGAACAGACCGGGCAGGTTGCTCATCAGGTGGTAGTCCACCCACAGCCCGCCCATGGTGTAGTGCATGGCGGGGTAGATGCGCATCGGCAGCTTGTAGGGATCCTCGCCGGTGATGCGCTCGTACATCTGGAAGAGGTTGCCGTACTTGTCGGCGATGCCGGCCGCGCCGAGGCGGCGGATGACGTCGCGGAAATCGAGGTAGACGCCGCGCCCCGTCTCGCCGACGCCGCGCCCCTCGTCGCAGACCTGCTTGGCGGCCCGGCTGGCGACGTCGCGCGGGCACAGGTTGCCGTAGGTCGGGTACTTCCGCTCCAGGTAATAGTCGCGCTCGTCCTCGGGCACCTGGTCCGGGGGCCGGCGGTCGGCCGGGCGCTTCGACACCCACACCCGGCCGTCGTTGCGCAGCGACTCGCTCATCAGGGTCAGCTTGGACTGGTGCTCGCCGCTGACGGGGATGCAGGTCGGGTGGATCTGCGTGTAGCAGGGGTTGGCGAAGCCGGCGCCCTTCTTGTAGGCGCGCCAGATGGCCGTGACGTTGCAGCCGACGGCGTTGGTGGAGAGGTAGTAGAGGTTGCTGTAGCCGCCCGTGGCCAGGACGACGGCGTCGCCGGCGAACGACTCGATCTTGCCGGTGGTGAGGTTGCGGGCGACGATGCCGCGCGCCCGGCCGTTGACGACGACGAGGTCGAGCATCTCGGCGCGCGGGAACATCTTGACCTTGCCGAGTCCGATTTGCCGGCTGAGGGCCTGGTAGGCGCCGAGCAGCAGCTGCTGGCCGGTCTGACCGCGGCAGTAGAACGTGCGCGAGACGAGGGCGCCGCCGAAGGAGCGGTTGGCGAGCTGGCCGCCGTACTCGCGGGCGAACGGCACGCCCTGAGCGACACACTGGTCGATGATGTTGACCGAGACCTCGGCGAGGCGATAGACGTTGGCCTCGCGCGAGCGGTAGTCGCCGCCCTTGATGGTGTCGTAGAAGAGGCGGTAGACGCTGTCGCCGTCGTTCTGGTAGTTCTTGGCGGCGTTGATGCCGCCCTGGGCGGCGATGCTGTGGGCGCGGCGCGGGCTGTCCTGGTAGCAGAAGCACAGGACGTTGTAGCCCAGCTCGGCCAGCGTCGCCGCCGCCGAGCCGCCGGCGAGGCCGGAGCCGACGACGATGAGCGTGTACTTGCGCTTGTTGGCCGGGTTGACCAGCTTCAGGTCGAACTTGCGACGGGTCCACTTCTCGGCGAGCGGGCCGTCGGGCACTTTCGGGTCGAGGTTCATTCCACGTCACCTCCGACGAGGCCGAAGAGAACAGCCAGCGGCATCGAGGAGTTGCCGACGAAGATGACCGCCGCCAGGGCAAGGCTGCTCACCTTCAGGAGCGGCGCCCAGCGCGGGTGGTTGACACCCAGCGACTGGAAGAGGCTCTGGAAGCCGTGGCTGAGGTGAAAGGCGAGCAGGGCCATCGCCACCACGTAGGTCAGGGACACGATCGGGTCGCGAAAGCCGTAAATGGTCATGTCGTAGACGTCCTGCCGGGACTTCCGATCCAGCGCGGGGCCGTACATCTGTTGCAGGTCGTGATAATCCTTGTATTGCACGTGCCCCGTCGTGAGGTCCTTCACCGGGGCCCTGGCCACGACGCCGAAGGTGTAGTGCGCCAGGTGGAAGAGGACGAAGGCGAGGATCACCAACCCCGTCCAAAGCATTGTACGCGAGGCGAGGGTGGCCTCGCGGTAGGTCTTGAGGTGGTACGGCACCGGCCGGGCCGCTCGGTTGAGCAGCCAGAGGCGCACGCCGTAGACGATGTGCGCGACGAAGATGGCGAGCAGGCCCAGACGCGCCGTCCAGAGGAGGAGCGGCATGTCCTTGAGGGCCTTGGCGTAGGCGTTGAGGGCGTCCCGGCCGGCGAAAAGTTGCAGGTTGCCGAGCATGTGGGCGATGACGAAGCCGGTAAGTCCGAGGCCGGTCAGGGCCATGAGGAACTTGCTGCCCAGCGACGAGCGCGGGGCCAGCGTCAGCGGTGCATTCATCCGTCTCTCCCGCCCGCGCCGTCGCGCGGGGAACACGACACGTCACACCGGGGAGCGGCGCACGGCCTTGCCTGGCGCGTCCCCTGTAGTCGTTTTCCGGATTTGCGGGGCGGGAGGCAAGGAGGGAATCGGAAGAGGCTGCGGTGGGGTCATGTCGTCTCTCCTCGTTCGCTGACAGGGCCGTGCTGCCGATTCTACCACGGCCGTCCTCCGGCTCACCACCGCGCTCGCTCGCCCCGCCGCCTTCTCTTCTTCGCCGCCGGAGGGTGTCCTTTGCCCGCCGCGCCGCCGGATCGTAGCATGACAGCCGACACGACCCCCAGGGAGACGACGAGCCATGAGTTCCCGGCCCTTCTTGTTGACCGTGCAGCAGCACATCATGCAGGAGCAGCGCCGCCACTTCCCGGAGGCCAGCGGCGAATTCTCCTGGCTGCTGTCCGGTATCACCCTCGCCGCCAAGATCATTGAATCGAAGGTGCGCCGCGCCGGCCTTACCGACGTGCTCGGCAGCGCCGGCCTGACGAACGTCCAGGGAGAGACGCAGCAAAAGCTCGACGTGATCGCCAACCAGGCCTTGCTCTACTGCCTCGGCGTCCGCGGCAACGTCGCCATCATGGCCTCCGAGGAGAACGAGCAGCCGGTCATCGTCGATCGCGACCGGCGGCACGGCAAGTACGTCGTCGTCTTCGACCCCCTCGACGGCTCGAGCAACATCGACGTCAACGTGAGCGTCGGCACCATCTTCTCGATCCTGCGCCGCCCCATCGACCCCGACGGCAACCGCGACCCACTCGTGGACGTCCTGCAGCCGGGACTGAAGCAGGTGGCCGCCGGCTACGTGGTCTACGGCTCGTCGTGCATGCTCGTCTACACGACCGGCAACGGCGTCCACGCCTTCACGCTCAACCCCGACATCGGCGCCTTCGTCGTCTGTCAGGAGCGCGTCACCATGCCGGCGCAGGGGACCATTTACTCGGTCAACGAGGCCAACAGCGACGGCTTCCCCGACGGCTACCGGCGCTTCCTGGCGAGGCTGCGCGCCGGCGAGGCGGGCCAGCCGTACTCGTCGCGCTACATCGGCTCGCTGGTCGCCGACTTCCACCGCACGCTGCTCAAAGGGGGGGTGTTCCTGTATCCGCCAACCGCGCAGCACCCCCAGGGGAAACTGCGACTGATGTACGAGGCTAACCCGATCGCTTTTCTCGCTGAGCAGGCGGGCGGCCTCGCCACCGACGGCAAGCGGCGCATCCTGGAGATCGCGCCGACGGGATTGCACCAGCGCACACCGTTGGTCGTGGGCAGCCGGACGGAGGTAGAGATGCTGGGGGAGATGCTGGGGTGAGCGATTGGATTTATCGTTTCGCGCGCGACGCTGCGAGCGCGAAACGATAAATCGGCTCGTTCAGGCCGCGGCGCAGACGCCCCCTTCGACGCGGCGCTGGCAGGCCTCGACGAGGCCGCGGAAGAGCTGGATGTCGAGCCCCGAGGCGGTCGCGGAAGCCGGCTGCCACTGCACGCCAACGCAGAACCAGGCGTCGCGCTCGGCCTCGATGGCCTCGACGACGCCGTCCAGGGCCCGAGCGCCGACGCGGAAGCCGCGGCCGACCTTCTGCACCGCCTTGCGGTGCTCGCTGTTGACGATCACCTCGCCGTCGCCGTACAGGTCGGCCATGCGGCTGCCGGGGGTGACGGCGATGGCGTGGCGCAGGCCCTTCTCCGGCGGGTGGCGATGCTGCAGCGCCTCGGGCAGCTCGCGCGGCAGGTCGGCGAAGAGGGTGCCGCCGTAGGCCGCGTTGAGCAAATGTAACCCGGTGTCGATGGCCAGGAGGGGCAGGCCGTGCTTGTCGCACCAGCGGCACAGCGCCTCGGCGTCGGCGGCCTGCTTGGGCGTCGGCGCCTCGGCCGCGGAGAGCACGACGCCATCGATCCCCTCCAGGATGTCGCCCCAGGGGCGGCCACGGCTGGATTCGCCCAGCGGCACGGGGCTGGCTCCCGCCGCGGTGATGACGCTGCGGTAGCCGGCCGCCCACAGGCCGCAGCCGTGGCGCTCGTCGCCGGCGGCGCCGTCGGGGCCGAAGATACCGATACGCAGGGAAGGCTGAGTCGCGGACATGGAGGACTCCTTTCCTCGAAGGGAGGACCGCGGCCCCCGGCCGCGGCTTCCGTGGTCAACTCGATAGCATTATAACCGGCCCTCCCGCGATTGCCAGCAAAAAGTCGCGCGGATATCGTGAACCCCAGGCCGCCAGCGGCGACACCCAGGAGACAGGACCGTGCAACCCGGCGACACCCGGCAGCAGTACCTGCGGCGCATCAGCCACAAGCTCATCGACCCGCCCGCACTGACGCCAGCCACTGGGCTGACGCAGCTCATCGAGGACGCGTTCCTCTCCTACAACGCCGGCCGGCTGCGCGAGGCCTGCCGCCTGTTCGTCGGCAAGATGCTCGCCGACGACGCGGTGGTCGGCCTGTCGCTGTCGGGGGCGCTGACGCCGGCCGGGTTGGGCGCCTCCTGCCTGGTGCCGCTGCTCGAGGCCGGCTTCGTCGATTGGATCGTCAGCACCGGCGCCAACCTCTACCACGACACGCACTTCGCGCTGGGCATGGACATGCACCAGTCGCGGCCCGGCCTGGACGACCTGGAGCTGCGCGCGAACCAGGTCATACGCATTTACGACATCGTTTTCGACTACGAAAACCTCCTCGGCACCGACCGCTTTTACCGCACCCTCTGCCGGGCCGGGCCGTTCCAGAAGACGTTCGGCACCGCCGAATTCCACTACCTCGTCGGCAAGTACCTGGCGGCCCGCGAGGACGAGGCCGGCCGCAAGGGGCGCAGCCTGGTGGCGGCGGCGTACCGGGCGGCGGTGCCGATCTTCACGTCGTCGCCGGGCGACAGCTCCATCGGCATGAACCTGGCGGCGCTGCAGCTGGAAGGGTCGGCGCTGCGGATCGACCCGCTGCGCGACGTGAACCAGAGTGCGGCCATCGTCTACGACGCCAAGAAGGCCGGCCGCAGCGGCGTGCTGATCCTGGGCGGCGGCTCGCCGAAGAACTTCATGCTGCAGACCGAGCCGCAGATTCAGGAGGTGCTGGGGTTGGAGGAGAGCGGGCACGACTACTTCCTGCAAGTGACCGACGCCCGCCCCGACACCGGCGGCCTGAGCGGGGCGACGCCACAGGAGGCGATGACCTGGGGCAAGGTCGATCCCGAGCAGCTGCCCGACACGGTGACATGCTACCTCGATTCGACGGTGGCCCTGCCGCTGCTGACGGCCTACGCCCTGGCCAAGCGCAAGCCGCGCACGCCGCGCCGCCTGATGGACCGGCTGGACGCGCTGATGAAGGGGCTGGAAAAGGAGTACGCCGAGCGCGGCGGCCGAGAGGACGTTGGTTAGCCGCCGCCGTCGATTTATCGATTCGCGAAACGATGAATCTGCGCCGCCCCGAGGGCGCCCGCTAAACGTGATGTTTTTCACCACCTTCCGCAGTCCGCATTTCACCTTCGACCGGCCGCTGTGCCGTCTCGGCCTGGCCACGCGCGGCAGCAATCCCCTGACGCCGGCCGACATTGGCCTCGCGCTCGACCGCGGCGTCAACTTCCTCAACTGGTGCGGCACCCCCGACGGCCTGAGCGAAACCATCGCCGGCCTCGGCCCGCGCCGCCGCGAGGTCATGGTCTGTGTCCAGTTCGAGGCGCGCACGGCCGGCGACGCGCGGGACGAGTTGGCACGGATTCGCACCGAACTGAACACCGATTACGTCGATGTGCTGACGTTCTATTACGTCGAGGAAGCGTCCGAATGGGAGGAGATCGTAGGGCCGCGAGGGGCGCTGGAGTATTGCCGGGAGGCGCAGCGGCGCGGCGAGGTCAGCGCGCTTGGCGTCACGACTCACCAGCGCCCGCTCGCGGCCGAGATGGCGCGGGGCGGCCTGCTCGACCTGCTCATGATCCGCTACAACGCCGCCCACCGGGGGGCCGAGACGGAGGTCTTTCCGACGAGCGACGCGCTGGGGTTGCCGGTCGTCGCCTACACCTGTTTGCGCTGGGGCGCCCTGCTGCGGCCGACGCCGGACGACCCGCCGGGCTTTGTGGTGCCGCGGGCGCCGGCGTGGTATCGCTTCGCGCTGCAATCGCCGTCGGTCACGGTGGCGCTCATGTCCCCGGAGGGCCGCGACGAACTGGACGAAGACTTGACGGTGCTCGACGCAGCCGGTCCCCTACCTGCGGAGGAATACGAGCGACTCGCGGAGCACGGTCGGCGCGTGCGGCGTCACGGGGGCAGCTTCCCGTGACGCCGGGCGGCTGACCCAGCCTGGTCGGTCACGCGACGTTCTGCTGCCGGCCCAACAAGTCGGCCATGTGCTGCTGGATTGCGGCGAGGAGTTGCTCGTCTTCGAGGTCCCACAAGGTTTGGTCCCACGGACCCGCTGCCAGGAACGCCAGGTTGGCGAGCAGTTGACCGAGGCGCACGTCGGGCGCGAGCTCGCTCAGGCGCTCCAACTGGCGAAGGAGTTCTAGCCGCGTGGGATGGATCATGGGATCAGGTCTCCGATCTTCGGAAGGGGCGCACAGGCCCGGCGCAGCTTGCCAATTACCTCGACACGGACCACGGTCCCGGGAGCCAGTTTGGCAATTCGCGTTGCTCGTGTTACCCCGTTGAAGATAACCAGGACACCGTCCGAGCCTTCGTAGGCCCAAATCGGCGGCATGCCTGCGATGGAAGCGCCGAAGCGGGCGATCTGCCTGTGCAACTTGATCGGATCGGCTCCCCCGGGACGCGATGTCGGAACCCGTAACTCGCGCGGATCAACATCAACGAACGTCGGAGGCATGAGAGTTAGTCTAGCAGAGCTGAGTCGGCCGTGAAAGCCCTCTCCCTTACGAGCGCCTCGCGGAGCACGGCCGGCGCGTGCGGCGTCACGGGGGAATGTTCCCGTGACGCCGCGGCGGCGACCCCTTACGCCGCTCGCGCCCTGCGCCGACGCACCAGCCACAGTCCGGCGCCGGCCAGGACGAACAGCGCCGCCGAAGTCGGCTCGGGGACCGGGTCGATGGCCCCGAAGAGGCCGTCCGTCTCCCCGTTCGGGCCCGCGGTGAAGAACAGCCGGTCGTCCGGCCCGGCCTTGCCGCCGTTGCCGAACGACAGCGACCACAGGCCCTCGATCATCAGCGGGTTGCCGTTGTCCCCCGTCAGGGTGCCGAGGAAGGCGCCGGTGTTCGGGTCGAAGGCGTTGATCGTGCCGTCGCCGAAGTTGCCGACGAGCAGGTCGCCGCCGAACCCGGGGAAGTCCGCCGGGGCCAGGGCCAGGCCCCACGGTGAGTTCAGCTTGCCTTGCGAGATGAGCCGGGTGAACGTGGCGTGACCCATGGCGTCGAAGGTGAGGGTGTCCACGAAGCCGTTGCCCGGCCCGGCCTGATCGTCGTGATTGTTCGGGCTGCCGTCCTGCTTGGCGAAGGTGACGTAGACCTTACCGTTGCTAAGTTGAGCGACATTGAAAGGGGCGAACCCGGCGGGGAGGGTCGTGTCGGTGAGGGTCGGGTTGAGCTGGGTGGGCGCCCCGAGCGTGTGCGTGCCGACGTTGAAACCCGTGTTGCTGAAGGCGTCGATCCGGGCCTGGCTGAAATTCGTCGCCAGGAGAGTCTGCACGCCGTTGACACTCGTCAGGGCCAGCCCCTTGTACACGGGGCCGCTGACCGTCGAGTTGGCATCCTGAGCCTGGAGTACGTTCGCCGTCGTTGACCCGTGAAAGCCGTAGATCCCCCCGCTTTCGGAGGAGAAAAGGAAGATGTGGCCGCCGAAGGCGCCGGTGCCGTTGAACACCTGTCCCGTGATGTTGGCCCGGTTGGAGGGCGAGTCGGGCATTTGCACGACCAGGCCCTGCGTCACGGCCTGACCGTTCGTGATCCGGTAGAGGGTGGAGTTACTGTTATTGGGCGGGGTCAGCGAGGGGCCGTTGTCGGACACCCAGAACGGACTGCCGTTGGCGCCGGGGGAGAAGGAGACGCCCCAGGGATTCACTAGGTTCGGATCGAGGACCGGAGCCGGGCCAAAGCCTAAGCCGTCGGCCACGCCGGTTCGGTCGGCCACCAGGGGCGTGACCGTGAAAGTGGCGGCCGGCGACGCGCCGGGAAGCAGGAACAGGGCAGTTGCCGCCGCCAGCAGGATGCGCGCTCGCACCATGGGAGGTCCTCCGTCGGATAGGGGGTTCACGGCGGGGGGCCGCGGCAAATGCCGGGCCCGGGCGACAAAGGACGGACCACGACCGGGGGCGCCGCGGGGCATCGACGCCGCGTGCCGGGGAGGGACCGCCTTCAGGGGGATTCACCCGCTCGCTTCCGCAAAGCTACTGCCCGGATGGGGAGCCGCGGTTACTAAATAGTTCTCTTTTTCTCGGGGCGACCTGCGGCCGTGGTGCCGTCCCCTTCCCTTCGCCGGCTCAACCCGTTACCTTCAACGAGGACCCTGGTAGCGACACGCGCCCCCCCACCGGACCCGCACCATGCGCTGGCTCAAATCCGATTACGTCGAGTACATCCTCAAGGGGCTCTTCCTGGGTGTGCTGCTGTTCGCCGCCCGGCAAGAGGCCGTGCCGCAAGGCGACGAGCCCAGCTGGCCGGCCGTGGCCCAGGTCACGCTCTTCACCCTCGTCGGCCTGGTGATCGGCCTGGCCCTGGCCGCCGTCCGCAAACTGCGCGAGGGCTACCGGCTCAACGGCCGGGTGCCAGCCTTCGTCGTCTTCCTCTTCCTCGAAAGTCCCGGCCTGGTTTATGCCGGCATCCTCATCGGCCTCATCGCCGGAGCCTCCACGCTACTGCACACCGAGGAGGACCGGTGGCTCTTGTTCGAGACGGCGCTCGGCGGCGTCGCGCTCGGCATCATCTTCCGCTCGCTGCGCGACGTGCGCCAGCGGTTGACGCGGCTCGGCCTGTGCCTCCTGCTGGCCGTGCTCCTGGGCGGCGCGGCCCTGGCCTGGCTGGGGCCGCTGCTGGGGCCGCTCGCGGAACTCGGCATCAAGTCGCCGTTCAATAATCCCTTCCCGGCGGGGGTCACGCCGGACCTCACCGTGTTTGCGGTGCAGATCCTGCTCGGCATTCCGTTCTTTTACCTGCTGACGTTTTCCGGGCACGAGGAGGAGACCGAGGTCGAAATCGGCGCCATCTGTGCCGTGCTGGGCGTCGCCCTGGGCATGCTGCTGCACGACAGCAACCACCCCGCCTTCCGCTCGATGCCTCTGCTGCTGCCGTTGCTGCTGTACATCGCCTACACCATCCGCGTGCTGCCCGGCCTGCGCATCTTCAAGCACACCTTCCGCGGCCTCGGCTATGGCCGCGCCGGCATGCACCGCCGGTCGCTGCAGGCGTTTCGGCGGGCGCTGCAACTCGACCCGAACAACGCGACCGCCCGCAACGGCTACTGGAACGTCCACTGCGACCTCGACCTCGACAAGCTCGCCGGTGACTCGCAGACGCTCGCCCTGGTCGATTTCGACCTGTGCCTCGAACGCGCCGGCTCGCTGCTGCTGCAACCCAACCCGGCGCCCGAGAAGCTGGCCGAGGCGCACCGCCTGCTCGACCTGGTCCTGAGTCAACGGCCGGCGATGAAGGCGCCCGTCGCTTACTGGCGCGCGGTGGCCTACACCCACATCCGCGAGATCGACCAGGCGGCGGCGGACCTGGAGCAGGTGCTCGACCCCTCGCAGCCCGGCGCCCACGACCCGCAGCGCGGCGCGATCCTATTTCCGGCGTGGCAGCTGGCGCTGCTGCTGCACGAAGGGCTACGCCAGCGCGTCGGCCTGCCGCAGTTGCAGAAACCCGGCCGGCGCATGGAAGCCATCGCCGCGGTCGAGCGGCAGCTGGCCGCTCAGCCGGAGGACGCGGCGGCGTGGGGCCTCAAGCGCCTGCTCTACCAGGACGTGACCGAGGCCGAGTACGAGGAGGCGGCGCCGGGCGCCGGCCTAGCGGTCGAGCAGTTCGACCACTCCTACGTCCAACAGCTCGGCTTGGCGCTCATCAACGACCCGGCGCGCTGGCAGCGCGGCGGCGAGTACCTGCGGCTGGCGGCGCGCGGCCTGCCGGCGATGGGGCCGTCGATCTTCGTGCAGATCGCCCAGGCGCACCAGCGCGCCGGCCACCCCGAAGAAGCATGGCACAACTACGAGTTGGCCAAGCGCGCCGGCCTGTCGGTCGGCGTCAGCAACCTCGGCAACGAGGAGCGGCAGACGTACTTCGCGACGGTGAAGATGCTCGGCGACGCGGCGATGACCGCCGGGCAGCCCGACCTGGCCATCGAGAACTATCACCTCTACTGCGAGTCGGAGCGCAGCGGCCTGGAAACGCTGCGCACCCTGGCCAAGCTGCACGAGCAGAAAGGCGACGTGCTGGCGGCCCTGCTCACCACCGAGAAGGCGCTGCTCTACAACCCGAAGGACCGCGACCTGCTGGAGCGCAAGGACAGGTATTACATCTCGGTGATGCCCCAGTGGTTCCGCGGCCACCCCGACCGGGTCCCGCGCGGCTTCGACCTGCAGTATTGCCTGGACAAGTCGCGCGGCCTGCTCAACCTCCGCGAGATCGACCTGGACACGCTCGACTGGGCGCAGCACCTAGCCGACGTGGCTTACGCGGTGAAGCCGGAGAGCGTGACGGCCCGGGTGCTGCTGGCGCGGGCCAAGCTGCGCCGCGGCGAGAAGGAGCAGGCCGCCGCGCTTCTGGAGGAGATCCACACGCACAAGCCGGAGAAGTTCAGCAACGACGACGAGGAGTCGTGGTACGCGGCGTGCCGGCTGCTGGGCGACCTGTACCTGCACGACCTGGGCCGGGCCGACCTGGCCCTGCCATGCTACAAGGACTTCCGCCACAGCTCCAAGAGCGGCGCCGACACGCTGTACAAGATCGGACAGGCGCACGAGATGCTCGGCGACCTGCCGCGGGCGGCGAAGGCCTACGAGCAGGTGGTGGCCTACGATGGGCACCCGCTGGTCCACGAGGCGCGGGCGGCGCTGTCGCGCCTCAAGGAAGCGGCGCAACCGTCTTGAGAGGGGCCAGCGGGAATCTCCAACGGAAATACACGCTGTCCCCTGGTCGGCCTTCATGACCGACCGCCCCGCCGGCCGCGCGCTCAGAAGCCCTCGGCCGCAAGGCGGGCGACAATGGCGAGGTAATCGGGGGCGCGGTCGTGCCAGCGGCCCTGGAGCTGGGCGGCAGGGTTCGGCCAGTTGACGAGGTCGGCGTGGTTGCAATCCGGCCACTGCTCGAACTGCTCGCCGTAGTGGGCGGAGTCCACACTCACCAGCCCGTCGTTGGGACCCTCCTCGCGTGCGATGATGCCGTAAGGCAGCAACCACTGCGAGGACAGCCAGTCGGGCACGAAGGCCCCGGCGATGGAGAAGTAGCGGACGCCTTCGGCGTTGGGCGTCTGTGCGTTGAACTCGGCGCAGCGGTCGCGCCGCAGGTCGTAGAAGCCCTCGGCCGGGATGCCGAACAGGTCGAGGAACGGTTGCACCGCCGGCCCGAGGTTGTCGGTCCCCCAGTCGGCGAAGGCCGTTCCCCGGTGCGGCGTCCCCAGAGTTGTCAGGGTCAGCACGCGGCCAGCCATGCCCAGGCGCGAGATCAGGTAGCGCGAGTCGAGCCCGCCCATGCTGTGGGCGATGATGTGCAGCGGCCCGTCGGCCAGGTTGGCGTCGAGGAACCCCTTCAGCGTGCCGGCCCGCTCGGCCACGGAAGCCGTCGGGGAGGTGGACGGGGTGAAGACGCGGTTGCCCGCGGCCTCCAGGGCCTCCCGGATGCCGTTGAAGTACGTGGCAATCGGCCAACCGAGCGCGCGCAGGCGATCGAAGCCGAGGATGCCGTGGACCAAGACGAGGGGAGCCTGCACGCGGGGGAGAGCCATGAGTCGGCCTCGCGAGACGGGGGAGATTTCGGGGGCGGAACTTTGGGTGACTATACCAGGCGGCGGCCATCAAGTCACCGACTTTTTCGGACGACTCAAGGAAACTTTCCGGGTTGTTCTTCCCCCGGCGGCCCGGGGGACTTATAAGAGCAGGGCGCCCTCTCCCGGACCTATGAGGTATGCCTATGCTCCTTCCCCCCTTCGGCCGGACGTTCCGCGACGCCGAGTGGCCCCCGTGGCAAGCGGCCGTCAACCAGACCCTCGGCGACGTAGCCGCCCCCCTCAGCCCCGGGGGAGGACGGACGTGAGCGGAATCGGGGATCGCGTGGGGCGTTGGGCCCGGACGTGGGCGATCAACACCCTCAACACCGCGGTGTACACCCTGTCCCTGGGGGAGGTGACGCTTCACGAGGGCAAGTACAGCCGGCTGACGCGCCGCTGGAGCAACTGGAATCGCACCTTCGCTGCCCGGCCGGGGCGCTATGTGCGGCCGACCTCGGAGGCAGAGATCTGCGAGGCCGTCGGGGCGGCCGAGCGGGTGCGGGTCGTGGGCGGCGGGCACACCTTCAACGCCAGCCCGCTGACCGAGCACACCCTCATCTCCCT
>Ga0116225_1001246_pt1 | contig 18582 bp, 19 predicted proteins | sample Sb_taG_8_FD_88968 | JGI IMG/M metagenome (GOLD analysis project Ga0116225, IMG submission 88968) | Peat soil microbial communities from Weissenstadt, Germany - Sb_50d_c_BC metaG | ecosystem: Environmental > Terrestrial > Soil > Wetlands > Peat | place: Germany: Weissenstadt | collected 2010-09-21 | reverse complement strand
GACCCCTTGCTGAAAGACATTCCGACCGCGAAGGAAGGCGGCTTCCCGCAATATGTCGTGACCAGCTGGAACGGGGTGGCGGGGCCAGCGGGCTTGCCGGATGAGATCGTGCAAATTCTCAACCGTGAGATAAACCGCGCCCTTGCCGCACCGGATCTTCAGAACAAGGCACGCGGGCTCGGCATTGAGGCGCGCGCAAGTACGCCGCAGCAGATGCGCGACCGCATGGCGGCCGACGTCGCCAAATGGAGGGACGTTATCGACAAAGCCGGAATTCCGAAACAATAGCGCGGATGCAGATTTCGGATCGGTTAGCGAGCAAACAGGCGCGGATCACGGCAAAACGGTACCGAGAGAATGGAATGGCGGATCAGCCGCAATTGAAGATCGCGATCGGAACTTATGGCCACACCCGCGCCTTGAAATCGGGCGACGTCCGGATAGCGGGCGTCGATCCGGCATTCGTCGAGGTGGTGCCCATCATCGGCGCCTTTCGCCGCATGGTGCGCGACGTTGAATTCGATATCTGCGAGATGGCGCCGACGACCTACATGATCGCACGCGCGCTCGGCGCTCCTTACATCGCCCTGCCGGTTTTCCTGATGCGCCGCTTTCATCACGGCGGCTTCGTGGTCCGCCCCGATGCAGGCATCAAGGTGCCCAAGGATCTGGAAGGAAAAAAGGTCGGCGTCCGCGCTTATTCGGTCACCACCGGCGTCTGGACGCGCGGCATTTTCGTCAACGAGTACGGGCTTGATTCCTCAAAAGTCACTTGGGTGGTCGATGACGAGGAGCATGTCACGACGCTCAAGCTGCCGCCGAATGTCGTACACGCGCCGCAAGGCAAATCGCTGCAGAGCATGATGAAGGCCGGCGAGATTCAAGCCGGATTTACCGGGCCCGCCGGCGTCGGCCGCGCCGGTCCGCCGGTCAGCGGCTGGGACAAGGCCGGCACGGCCGCGGCCGCGGCGGACACCTATCCGGAATTGATCGCCAATGTCGAAAAGGTCGAGGCCGATTGGTTTCGCAAGAGCGGCATCTACCCGATCCACGGTCTCATCGTGGTCAAGGACGAGCACATCAAGCGCTACCCGTGGCTGGCGCGTTCGCTGATGAACGCCTTCGTCGAGGCGAAAAAGCCCTATCTCGAGGAGCTCAAGCGCGGCCAGGGCGATAGCCCGGAGGACAAGCGCTACCGCAATTTCTTGTCGCTGATGAGCGATCCGCTGCCCTACGGCATCGCGGCGAACCGTGCCAGCATCGAGGCGCTGGTCACCTATAGTCTGCAGCAGGAGTTGATACCGTCGCGCCCGCAACTTAATCAGGTGTTTGTCGAGATCGATCCGTGAAAATCTCCGTAACCGAGTGAACGCCCATGCCCGTCATCGATATTCATCCGCACATCGTCTCGCCCGATACCAAGCGTTATCCGTTGGCCCCGCTCGGCGGCACGCAATCTACCTGGTCGAGCGAGCGGCCGACCACCTATCAGACGCTGCTCAAGGCCATGGACGATGCCGGCGTCGACAAGGCGGCGATCGTTCATTCCTCCACGGCTTACGGCTACGACAACAGCTATGTGGCGGATGCGGTCGCCGCCGTTCCGTCGCGCTTCACGGGCGTCTATTCCATCGACGTCATGGCGCCCGATGCGGTGAAGACATTCGATGGCTGGCTCGCCCGCGGCTGCACCGGCATGCGCCTGTTCACCACCGGCTCGACGCTGCCGGATCAGGCCACCTGGTTCGTCGATCCAAAAACCTATCCGTTTTGGGAGCATGCGTCGTCGAAGAACATTCCGGTCTGCATGCAGATGAAGCAGGAAGGCTTACCGCTGTTGCGCCAGATCATGGATAAGTTTCCGAAGGTGACGATGATCCTCGACCACCTGGCGCGCGCGCCGTTCGCGGACGGGCCGCCCTATGCCGGCGCCGCTGCATTGCTCGAACTCGCCAAATACAAGCAGGTCTATCTGAAGATCACGCCGGTGAATGTGACGCCCAAGAGCTGGGGCAAAGGCGCGCCGGAAACGTTTTTCGGCCGTATCGTCGATACGTTCGGCGCCTCGCGGATCGCCTGGGGTTCGAATTTTCCGAATTCGGTCGGCACGCTGTCGGAAATCCTCGGTGCCGCGCGCCAGACATTTGCCTTCGCCAAGGCGTCGGACCAGGATTGGATTTTTGGCAAGACCGCGCTGACGCTCTATCCTGCTCTGGCCAAGTGACAAAGCGACAAGCGACAAAGGAATCCAGCTCATGGCGACCGCGACAAAGCTCAAGCTGCACACGATGTTGGGTAACTATGCGAACACCAAGGCACTCAAGGACGGCGCGATCCGCTCCGACCTGGTCGATTTCGATTTTGTCGAGGTGAAGGTGGCCAACAACCTGTTCAAGCAGGTCGTGCGCGAGGCCAAATACGACGTCGCCGAGTTGGCAATCGTGACCTATCTGCAGGCCAAGGCCTACGGCAAGCCCTATGTGCTGGTGCCCGCCGTGGTGGTGAGCCGCGGCCAGCATCACACCATCGCCTACAACCCCGAGCGCGGTCCGCTCAAGCCGTCCGAGCTCAACGGCAAGCGGGTCGGCGTGCGCGCCTACACGGTGACCACAGGGACGTGGGTGCGGGGAATTCTGGCGAGCGATTACGGCGTCGACATCGACAAGGTCGAGTGGATCACCTTCGAGGATCCGCATGTCGCCGAATATCACGATCCGGCCATCGTCAAGCGCGCGCCGGCAGGCAAGGATTTGACGCAGATGCTGCTCGATGGCGACGTCGCCGCCGGCATCGTCGGCGACAAGCTGCCCGATCCGAAGCTCAAGCATCTCATTCCCGACGCCGACGCGGTTGCGCAGAAATGGGCCGAGCGCCACCACGGCGTTCCGATCAATCACATGGTGGTGGTCAGGCAGGAGCTGTCGCGCGCGCGGCCCGACGTCGTCAAGGACGTCTTCCGCCAGTTGCACGACAGCAAGATTGCCGCCGGATTGCCCGACGGCGGCGCGCTCGATCCCTACCGTTTCGGCGTCGACGCCTGCCGGCCGATATTGGAAATCATCATCGACTTCTGCCACCAGCAAAAGCTCATCCCGCGCCGCATGTCGGTCGACGAACTGTTCGACGATACGACGCGCGCGCTGAGAATTGCCTAGGAATTCCTGACGGAGAGCGAGTCATGATGATCATGGATGCGGGCGTTCACGTCTGGCGGCCCGAAGCGCCGGATCGGCCCTGGATGCCCGGTCGCAAGGCGCACCTGCCGGAGCCGCTGACCTACGAGAAATTCAGCGCCATGATGCAGGAAGCCGGCGTCGCGCACGCCATCCTGGTGCCGCCGTCGTGGGAAGGCGACCGCGTCGATTACAGCCTCGAAGCGGCGCAGAAATATCCCAACCGCTTCGCCGTGATGGGACGCTTCCCGATCGACAAGCCGTCCGAGCGCGCCAAGCTTGAAACCTGGCGCGACCAGAAGGGCATGCTTGGCGTGCGACTGACACTGCATCACGAATGGGATCGCGTCTGGATGACCGACGGCACCGCCGACTGGTTCTGGCCGGCGGCGGAACGGCTCGGCATCCCGTTGATGCTCAACGCCCCCTATACGCACAAGGAAATAAGCGAGGTCGCGGCGCGGCATCCGCGGCTGCGCATCATCATGGATCATCTCGGCGCACGCACGACGCAGAAGGATGATTTGCTGAAAGCCGCGTCGGAGAGTACGGCGACTTTGGCGAAACATCCCAATGTCTATGTCAAGCTGACCTTGGTGCCGGTATTCTCGACTGCGCCCTATCCTTACAAGAACATTCAGCCCCATATCCGCCGCCTGGTGGATGCCTTTGGGCCGCAGCGCTGTTTCTGGGGCACCGACGCTTCGGCGATGCTCGAGCGCACCAGTTGCAGCTACGACGACTGCATGAGGCTGTTTACCGAGCACATGGATTTCCTGTCGGCCGCGGACAAGGAATGGATCATGGGCCGTGGACTTGCCGAGTGCCTGCAGTGGCCGGCCAAAACTTGAAATTCCGCCGATGCGGTGGCGTGGCGGCGGTGCTTGCCGCCGCTCTGACGCTGGCCACCAGCGCTGCTTTGTCTGTCGTGGCGGCTCCGGCGGATTATCCGTCCCGCACGATCCGGATCGTTACTCCTCTCGCCGCGGGGTCGGCATCCGATATCGTGCTGCGCATTCTGGCCGAGAAATTGTCCGATCAATTCAAACTGCCCGTAATTGTGCAGAACCAGCCGGGCGCCGGCGGCGTGGTGGCCGACCACACCATCATCAACGCGTCGGCGGACGGATATACCATAGGCTGGATCGGCAACAACAACGCCATCGGCGTAAGCTTGTTCAAGGATGCCGTCGATCCTCGTGCCGCGATGAGGCCGATTGTCGGGGTCAGCGAGTTTGCCTATCTGTTCGTTACCAATGCGGCATCGCCCTATAAGAGCATCAAGCAGTGGATCGACACCGCTCGCGCCAAGCCGAATACGTTGACGATCGGGACTTCGACGGCCGGAACGAGCAACTATCTGGCCGCGCTCTTGTTCAAGGCCTCGGAAAAGCTTGCCATCACCGTGGTCCCGTACCGCGGTCCATCCGAGCTCTCGGTGGCGTTGTTGCGCAACGATATCGATCTTGTGGTCAATGCCTATGGCGGATTGCGTCCGCAGATCGAGGCCGGGCAGATACGTCCGCTGGCTGTCACGTCGGTCCACCGGTTGCCCGAGTTGCCTGATGTGCCGACCATGACCGAGGCCGGCGTTCCGGATTATGTCGTGACGTCTTGGAATTCCCTGTATGGGCCGAGGGCGATGCCGGATCAGGCGGTGGAGACCCTCAAGCGCGCCGCGACTGAAGTCCTCGGCGATCCGGCTGTGCAAGCCAGGTTCAAAGAGGCAGGGTTCGATGCCGATGCTTTGCCGGCGGACCTGCTCGATGCGCGCATGCGCTCCGAGATAGAGCGATGGGCCCGCGTCATTGCGGACGCCGGGATAGAGAAACAGTGACGGCCGAGGACCGGTACAATCGACGCACGTTTGGCGATTTGCTATGAGCGGCTCAGCTTCGCGGTTTGGCGCATGAGATTCGTCCAGAAGGTCTTTGCGCAGCGCTTTGTGGAAAGATGCAGACGATGGCAGGCATGGTGATTGTCGGCGGTGGACTCGCGGGATTGGCTGCGGCGCAGGCGCTGTCCCAGTTCGGGATCGAGGCGGAAGTCTTTGAGGCGGCGCCGGCCTTGGGCGAGATCGGCGCGGCCGTCAATGTTGCGCCGAACGCAACACAGGCGCTTATCGCCATCGGCTTGGGTGAAAAGATCGCCGCCGTGGGCACGCGTTCCCCGGGCATTTACACGCGGAACATGCAAACTGGCGAGTTTCTCGAATTCAACGACCGGCTGAAAGCCGCGCAGCGTTACGGCGCGCCGTATTACACGTTTCACCGCGCCGACTTGCTGGATGTTTTGGCGAGCGGACTGGATCGCCGCCTGATCCATCTCGACCATCGCCTCGTCGGCGTGGAGGAGAACAGCGACCGCGTCGTGCTCGCTTTCGCCAACGGCGCCAAAATCGAAGCCGATTTCGTGATCGGCGCCGATGGCGTGCGCTCGGTCATCCGCCAAGCGCTCTACGGGCAGGACAATCCCAGCTATACCGGGCAAATGGTCTGGCGCGCGCTGCTGAACGGCGCCGATGTGCCGCGCGAGGTGCTCGAGCCAACCGGACATATCCAATGGGTCGGCCCCGGCTGTCATCTCCTGGCCTATTACATCCGCGGCGACAAGCAGCTGAACATCGTCACCCAGGAAGACACCGACAAATGGGTCGAGGAGGGCTGGTCGACCCGCGGCGATCCCGACGAGATGCGCCTGAGCTTTCCGAATCCGGAGCCGCGGCTCGAAAAACTTTTGAGCATCGTGACCGAATGCTCGAAATGGGGCCTGTTCACGCGGCCGCTGACGGAGAATTGGGGCCGCAACCGTATCCAGCTCATCGGCGACTCGGCGCACGCCATGCTGCCCAACGCCGGGCAGGGCGCCTGCCAGGCTTTTGAGGACGCCTATATCCTGGCGCGCTGGCTCGATGCCTGCCGCGATCCGGTCGAGGCATTCGCGAATTTCCGCCGCATCCGCATTCCGCGGGTCCACGGCGTGCAGCGGCTGTCGCTCGCCAATGCCCGCTTCAAGCACTTGCGCAACGCCGCCGAGCAAAAGGATTTGATCGCTTCCGGCAAAGGCAGCGTTCACGGCACCGCCGAATGGGTTTGGTCCGGCGATCCCGTCAGCGGCTGGGACAAAATGCCGGTCGTTCCGGCGATCTACGCCGACACCGTCGCGACGTCATGAGCGCCACGTGGTGGCGCCGCGAGATGCGGATTACTCGACCTTGAGACCCAGCGTCTTGATCAATTGGCCCCACTTCGCATAGTCCGCTTCGATGATGCGGCGCATTTCACTTGGGCTGTTGGGGGCAGGCTCGAGGCCCGCGGCGAGCAGAACCTTTTGCGCTTCCGGCATCGCTACAATTTTTGCGATCTCCGCATTGAGCCTTGAGATCCGCTCGTCCGGGGTGCCGCGCGGTACGAACATCGCGAGCCACGACATGGCGCTGAAATTGGGGACGCCGGCCTCGCGCAGCGTCGGAATATTCGGCATGGCCCGCGAGCGCACGGGCTCGGCGACGCCCAGGGCGACAACCTGGCCGCTGCCGATCATCGGCAGGATTGCCGCGGTGTCGGTGAAGGCCAAGGGAACCTCACCGGACGCGACCGCTGCCGCCGCCGGTGCGCCGCCGCGATAGGTCACCGCTTGCATCGTCAGCCCAAGCTCACGCTGGAGCAACTGACCCGCGAGGTAGGATGACGAGCCGAGACCGGCAACGCCGTAGCTCAAGGGCTTGGCCTTCGCCGCCGCGACAAGATCGGCAATCGACGCGATACCCGCGTGCGCGTTGGCAGTCAGGATGAGCGGGCTGCTCACCACCTTGCCGATCGGCACCAGATCGGTGAGCGGATCGTAATTGACCCGCGACAGATGCACGTTGATGGTGACCGGGCTATCCGAGAGGATGATCAGGGTGTGGCCGTCCGGCTCGCTGCGCATCAGGTCTTCGATGCCGATCGCGGCATTGGCGCCCGGCTTGTTTTCGACGATGACGCTCTGGCCGACGCTGTCCTGCAGGTTTTTGGCAATGACACGCGCGGTCAGATCGATGCTGCCGCCGGGCGCATAGGGCACGATGATTCGGATCGTCCTATTCGGAAATGTTTCCGCGCGCGCGGGCGCGGCGATGCCGACGACCGTGAGCAAAGCAATCAGCCACCGCGCTACGGTTTTGGGTGTGGGCCTCATCGCCAATCAGTGCGCCTCCTCGACTTTGACATCGGCGTCCTTCACGATCTCTTTCCAGCGCGGAATTTCCTTGCGCAGAAAAACCGCGAACTCGTCCGGCGTGCTGCCGAGCGGATCGATGCCGATCGCCGAGATTTGATGCGCGAACTCCGGATCTTTCAAGGCGCGGCCGATCTCGAGATTGAGCTTCTGCACGATGTCGCCGGGCGTGCCCTTGGGGGCGACGACGCCGATCCACGCGGTGATGCTGAAGCCCGGCAGGCCGGACTCGTCCAAAGTCGGAATGTCGGGCGCGATCTGCGCCCGGCGCAGGCCGGTCTGGCCCAGCGCCGTCAAGCGGTTGTCGCGGATCTGCGGCATGGCCGGCACGATATCGCTGAACACGAGCTGCACTTCGCCGGCGATCGCCGCCGTGAGGCTCGGCAGGCCGCCGCGGTACGGCACGTGGGTGATCGAAACGCCGGCCTGCTTGTTGAAGGTCGCGAGCGACAGATGCGCCGTCGAGCCGTTGCCCGACGTGGCCGCATTGAGCGCGCCGGGCTCTGTCTTGGCCAGCGCGATCAGATCCTTGACCGACTTCACGGGAAGCTTTGGATTGGCCGCCAGGACCAGCGAGTTCTCGCCGGCCAGGATCACCGGCTCGAAATCGCGCAGCGGCTCATAACCGAGCGATGGGTACAGCGCGAGATTGGTCGTCAGCGGTGAATTGGTTGATATCAGAAGCGTGTAGCCGTCAGGCGCGGATTTGGCCACGGATTCGGCGCCGACGCTGCCGCCGGCGCCGGGCTGGTTGACGACGACGACCGGCTGTCCCCAAGCGGCGGTCAACCTCGGGCCGAGCGCGCGGGCGAGAAGATCGACGGTTCCGGCGGGCGTATAGGGGACAACGATCTGGATGGCGCGATCGGGATATTCGGCGCGCGCCGGCGCCGAGCCGGCGGCGAGCAGAGCGGCAAGTGCGATACGGAAAAAGCGCATTATCCTCTGTCCTGCTTTGCGGCGCGGCTTGGGCCGACTTCGGTTTTTTCCGGCTCGAAGTCTTTCGCCCATGCGCGAACGACCGGGAGCACGTTTTCGGCGGTGCTGGACGACATTATGCAGCGTCAATAGTGGTAACGACACTGGGCGATTTCCAAGGTCTGCGCGCCAGGCATTCCCGATACACGATAAACCAACCGATGCTCCTGCGTGATGCGGCGCGACCACCACCCGGAGAGAGCGAACTTGAGCGCCTCCGGTTTGCCGAGACCGCGAAACGGATTGCGCTGGATGTCCGCGATAAGGGCGTTGATCTTCTTGAGCGTATCGGGATCGTTGCGCCGCCAGTGCAGGTAATCCTCCCAGGCCTGTTCGGTCCAATAAAGCTTCATTCCTGCGGCTCGATGAGACCGCGCTCGCGAAGCTTCCCGGCATTGGCGGACTTAATCGACGCCAAAAGTCGCCGCGTATTGGCAGGGCTGCGCAACAGATGCAGCGTCTCCATCCAGCCATCGAACTCTTCTTCGGAAATAACGACGACAGCCCGGCCACCCTGCCGCGTCACATGCAGCGGCGTCCGGCTGTCCCAGACCTGATCCATGTAAGCGGCGAGCCGCTCGCGGAAGTCGGTATAGCTCACATGATGTGCCGCGGACTTTCGTCGCCGGTCGATCTTGGCCATGCCTGGGGTTCCTAGGGTGGTTCTCGACGTACAGATATATGTACGATGAATGTCCGGGTCAACTCGAGACGGCGCAGGCGCCGCAGCCACTTCATCTGCTCCCGCGACAGCGAGGGAGCAGATGAAGCAACGTCGTCACTTCAATTGATCGACGACCTTGTTGATGCCCGCTTGCGAGCATTCGTCGTCCTTGCCGGGTGTGCCGGAGACGCCGACCGCGCCGACGATTTCGTTGCCGACCTTGATCGGCAGCCCACCGGCGAGCGCCAGAATGCGGCTGTAGTGCCGCGAGCCCACCGAGTCCGGCCGGTCCTGCAGGCGCTTGACGAAATCCGCCGAAGGTTGGCTGAACGCGCGCGCCGTATAGGCCTTGCGGTCGCTGCCCTCGGGCGTGCTCAAGCCGGCGCCGTCGTCGCGCAGCATGACGAGCGGCAAGCCCTCGCGATCGACGACGGTGACCGAGATTTTGTAACCCATGGTGCGGCATTGGGCGATCGCCGCGTTGGCGATGGTCTGCGCCAGCTCAAGCGTTATGTTCTTCTGCGTGACGATGCCCTGCGCGCCGGCCGGCGATGACAGGACGGCGATGACGGCCACGCTCGCAAGACCCTTCGAGATCAGCGACATGAGGTAACCTCCCTGATTATTTCGTGGTTGGGGCGGCAACGATACTCCGGCTTGCGGCCCGCTGTCTGCGGCGACGCCCATTGCCTGTCCCGGCCCGAGCCATTAAACGGGTCCCATCCGTCGCAAAAAGGTCACGGCGCCATGCAACGGATTTAAGCGCGATATGCGAGGGTTTTGAGGATATTTGCCGGGGCGTCATGGCGATCGCCGCAGTTTTTCCAAGTCCGATTGCGCCGGCGGGAACGGTGCGTTTCCTCGGCGAGGAGGGCGCTTATTGGCGCCTGCGCATCAAGGGCGCCGCCCTGGTGGTGGTGACGCTCGGCATCTATCGCTTCTGGCTGGCGACCGACGTGCGCCGCTTCTTGTGGTCGAACACCGAGATCTCGGGCGACACGCTGGAATATAACGGGCTCGCCACAGAGCTTCTGGTCGGCTTTCTGTTCGCCGTCGCCATCCTGGTCCCGCTCTATATGGTGTTTGCGCTTGTGATGCTGGAATGGGACATGGTGGCGATCAAGCCGGCGCTGATCGGCTTTGCGCTGTTGGCGCTGCTCGGCGAATATGCCCTCTATCGGGCGCGGCGTTATCGGCTGACGCGCACGGTGTTCCGCGGCCTGCGCTTCGACCAGCACGGCTCGCCGTGGCGCTACGCCGTCTACGCGCTTGTTTGCTGGGCCATCGTCATCGTCACGCTCGGGCTTGCTTATCCGTGGACGCAGGCGTTCCTGGAGCGCTTCAAGATGCGCAACACCAGCTATGGCGACCTGCAGGGCCGGTTCGATGGCTCGGGGCTGTCGTTGTTCCTGCGCGGCCTGCCGTTGTGGCTTGTCATCGTCGGACCGATCGTGGTCGCGCTCGGCGTGCTCAGCGCGCAGATCGATTGGGATGCGCTCAACCGCCTGATGGAGAAAGGCGACGATGCCGAGACCGGCCAGATGATCGGCCAAATGCTGGCGCCCGGCATCGGCCTCGCGCTTGCCGCGCTCGCTACGAGCTTCATCGCGCTGTTGCTGCTCTATCCGTTGTTCCAGGCGATAAAGCTGCGCTGGTGGATTTCCGGGCTGCGCTTCGGCGACGTCGCCGTCACCTCGCGGCTGCGCATAAGGCAGGTGTACCGGGTCTATGTGCGCGTCATTCTTTATTTCCTGCTGTTTGCATTGCTGACGATGGCGTTTGGCGGGGCGCTTATCTTCGCCGTCGTCGAAGTGGTCAGCACGGTGCACAATGCCAGTCTCACCCAGATCGTCGCCGGCGTGCTGTCGCTCTGCCTTTATGTCGTCGTCATGATCGGCTCCTCGGCCATCTATCAGGTGATCGTGGCGGCAGGGCTATGGCGGCTCGGCGTCGAAACCGCCGCGTTGAGCGGCGAAGCGGCGCTCGACGGCGTGCGCGCCACCGGCACGGCAAGCTCGGCGCTCGGCGAAGGCCTGGCCGATGCGCTTGGCGTCGGAAGCATCTAGCGATGACGCTGACCGCCGATACGCCTGCAGCCGCGGCCGCGCCGCCGAGCGGCCGCGCCATCTATTTCGACGGCACCTGCAGCACGCGCAACGACGTCGTGGTCGAGGCTGCGGCGGCGGGTCTGCAGATTTTCTCGTCCGACCGGCATCTGCTCGACGAATGGCTCTATGCCGAGCTGCGGCGCCAGGCGGCTCCCGACGGCATGTTGCGGCTCGGCCGCAACGGCGAGACCCTGCTGGCGCGGCTTGAAATCCGTGACGCCGCGCTCGCCTCGGCGATCGAGGACCGTGCCGTCACGCTCGACCGTGGCGGCGCCGCCGAACGCAAGCTGCGCCGCAAGGTCGTGATCTTGAGCCTCGCGGCCGTGGTGTCGCTGATCTTCACCGCGATCATCGGCGTGCCGGTGCTGGCCACCCGGGTGACGCCGCTGATCCCGGTCTCGGTCGAGCAAAAGCTCGGCAGTGCCGTCGATAGTCAAATCCGTGCCACGCTCGACACCAAACATCTCGGCGCAGCCTTCGTTTGCGGCTCAGGCGCCAACGGCGCGGCGGGACGGGCCGCGCTCGACAAGCTCGTCGGCCGGCTCCAGGCGGCGGCGGCGCTGCCATATTCGTTGCGGGTGGACGTGGTGCGGCGAGCGGATTTCAACGCCTTTGCGCTGCCCGGCGGCCACATCTACGTGTTCCAGGGGCTGATCGACCGCGCCCAGTCGCCCGACGAACTCGCCGGCGTGTTGGCGCACGAGATCGGCCATGTCGCGCACCGCGACGGCACGCGCACGGTATTGCAGGCCGCGGGGCTGTCGTTCCTGTTCGGCATGATGCTCGGCGATTTCGTCGGCGGCGGCGCGGTGGTGATCGCCGCCAAGACCGTGGTGCGATCGTCCTATTCGCGCCGGGTCGAGACGGCGGCCGACATCTATAGCGTCGGCCTGATGCACAAGGTCGGCGGCGATCCGCGCGCGCTCGCCACCATCCTGGCGCGGGTCACGGCCGACAAGGATGAAGGCATAAAAATCCTGGCCGACCATCCGGACACCAAGGATCGCGTCATTGCGATCAACGCGATTGCGCCCGCGGGCGCCACGACGCCGCTGCTCGGCGCCGCGGATTGGGCGGCGCTCAAGCAGATTTGCGCGCCGTCGCCGGCAGCCGCACCGGCCCCGGCCGGCGGGACAGCTTCGGCAAGCGGGACAACCGCGGTCAGCGGAGCGACAAGCGGCAAAGCTTCGGCCAGCGCGCCAGCGCCGGCTGGCGGCACAAATGCGGGCGGCGGCCAAAAATGAAAGCAAAGCGTGATGGCGCGACGCCGAACCATTGAGGAGCCGCCGTCACGGCTCGCCGTCTGGGCGCGCCGCGTGGCGTTGTTCTCGCTGGCCGCGACCCTGATCGCCGTCATCATCGTGCGTTCGGGCGCGCTCGAAATCGTGCCGGCTTTGTCGACGCTGGCCGGTGCGCTCGTCCTTGCGGTGGTCGCGATCCTGCTCGCCATCGGCGCCGCAATCGTCATCTGGTTCGAAGGCGTCGGTGGCGCCAAGGAGGCGGCCACCGCCTTTCTCATCGGCCTGGCGCTGATCGCCTATCCGCTTTACCTCGGCGTCAAAGGCTATCGGCTGCCGGCGATCTACGACATCACCACCGACCCGATCGATCCGCCGCGGTTCGACGCCATCGCGCGGTTGCGGCCGCGCGACGCCAATCCGATCACCTATGAAGGCCTCTATGCCGCCGAGCTGCAGCACGCCGCCTATTCCGACATCGAGCCCGACCTCACCGATTCGACGCCGCAGGAGGCCTACGACGCGGCGATGAAGGTCATCATCAAGCGCAAATGGCGCATCGTCGACGCGCGGCTGCCGCAGGGCAGCGCGCTGCGTCCGGTCGATACGCGCGCGCCGCCGGGTCCGGCGCCGCGCGACGGCTTCATCGAGGCGATCGCGCGCACGCCGATCCTCGGCTTCCGCGACGACGTGGTGGTGCGGGTGCGGCCGACCAGCGACGGCACGCGCATCGACGTGCGCTCAGCGTCGCGCTACGGCCGCCACGATCTCGGCACCAACGCAACGCGGGTGCGCAACCTGATCAATGACATCGACGACGTGCTGGCGTTGCCGCAGAAGCCCGCGCCGGCGCCGGCGCCGGCAAAACCTCAACCGCCGGCCAAGCCGTCGGCCAAGCGATAGGTGCCGCTGATCGAGGCCGGCCCGTCGGTCAAGACGGCGCCGCGCGCGACCAGTTCCTCCATATGCGCCAGCACGGAGAGCCCGGCGGCGCCGGTCAGGCGCGGATCGAGGCCGATATAGACCGCTTTGACGATGGTCGGGATGTCGGCTGCGCCCTTGCCGAGCCGGTGCAAGATCGAGGCTTCGCGGCCGTGCCGGTGCGCGATCAGATGCTGGACGTAACGGGGCGCATTGCGGATCGGGTTGCCGTGGCCGGGCAGATACACTGGCTCGCTGCGTTTTGCCAGCTTGTGCAGCGAGGCCATGTAATCGCTCATGGCGCCGTCGGGCGGCGCCACGATGGTGGTCGACCAGCCCATGACGTGATCGCCGGAGAAAATAAGGTCCGATTCCGCAAACGCGAACGCCATGTGGTTGGCCGTGTGTCCCGGCGTGGTCAGCGCTTGCAGAGTCCAGCCGTCGCCGCTGACCACTTCGCCGTCGGCGAGCGCGACGTCGGGGCGAAAATCCATGTCGGCGGAAGCATCGAGGCGGCGCGTCTCGGCGATATGCAGGGGGCGAGCGAGCCGGTGCGCACCTTCGGCGAAAACTTTGGCGCCGGTCGCGGCCTTGACCTTGGGCACCGCCGGTGAGTGATCGCGATGGGTGTGGGTGACGAAGATATGCGTCACCGTCTCGCCGCGCACCGCGTCGAGCAGCGCCGCCACATGGGTGTCGTCGTCGGGGCCGGGATCGAGGATCGCCACCTTGCCGCGGCCGATGACGTAGCTGACCGTGCCCTTGAAGGTGAACGGGCTCGGATTGTTGGCCGCCACCGCGCGCACCAGCGGCGCCACCTCTTTCACCGTGTCGGGCTCGAGATCGAAAGACTTGTCGAACGGGACATCGTCGGCCATGCGTGTACCTTGCTCAAACGGGCGGCAATCATGTGCACCGCGCGGGCGGCGTGCGCAACAGCCCGTCATTCCGGGGCGCCACGAAGTGGCGAGCCCGGAATCCATAGTCCCTGCCGTTTAGGAAGCGGCACGGGCGTTCAAAACCCTGACTTTTCGTGAATATGGATTCCGGGCTCGCGCCTGCGGCGCGCCCCGGAATGACGAGGGGTCCAAAAAATAATGGAGCCCCCGGTGCCGGGATCTCCGGGGGCTCCTGCAACCTCATTCAACACGACGAGTGAGACCGAGATCGCAGGCTACAGTCATGCAAACCGCGGGCCAAGTTCCGGACGCGGCGGAATCGCACGGATTTGGTTTCGGTTCGCCGTTCCAGGGCTTGCCCTGGTCGCGTAGCGGGCGGGCAGTGGCTATTTTGCAGGCAGGGGACGTCAAAACGGCGTCCGGCTGCGCATCGCCGCGGCCAAGGTGCCCTCGTCGAGATAATCGAGCTCGCCGCCGACCGGCACGCCGTGGGCGAGCCGCGTCACCTTCACCTCGGCATCGTGCAGGAGGTCGGTGATGTAATGGGCAGTGCTCTGGCCGTCCACGGTGGCGTTGAGCGCCAGAATGATCTCCTTGACGGCCGTGTCGTGCGCCCGCTTGACCAGCGCATCGATGGTCAGGTCGTCCGGCCCGACGCCGTCGAGCGGCGACAGGGTGCCGCCGAGCACGTGGTAGCGCGCATTGATGGCACGGGCACGTTCCAGCGCCCACAGATCGGCGACGTCGGCCACCACGACGATCATGGACGGCTCGCGCCGCGCATCGGTGCACACCGCGCATGGATTTTGCGTATCGATATTGCCGCATACCCGGCAGATCTCGATCTTCTCTATCGCCGATTGCAAAGCCGAGGCCAGCGGCGCCATCAGCAATTCGCGCTTCTTGATGAGGAACAAAGCCGCGCGCCGCGCCGAACGCGGCCCAAGCCCCGGCAGCCGCGCCAACAGCTGGATCAGGCGTTCGATCTCGGGACCGGCGGCGATGGAGGGCATCAAAACAATTTCAGCCCGGGTGGCAGCGGCAGGCCGCCGGTCATCGCCTGCATCTTGTCCTGCAGCAGAATTTCGAGCTTGCGGCGGGCGTCGGCGTGCGCGGCCACGATCAGGTCTTCGACGATTTCCTTCTGGTCGGGCTTGAGCAGCGACTCGTCGACATGGACGCTGCGCAGGTCGCCCTTGCCGGAAATCTTTACGGTCAGCATGCCGCCGCCGGAAGTGCCCTCGACCTCCATGCGGTCGAGCTCGGCCTGCATGGTTTCCATCTTCGATTTCAGTTCGGCGGCCTGCTTCATCAGGCCGAGAAAATCAGGCATCGAGGTCGCTCTCGTTGTCAGGTGTTTCCGGCACGTCGTCGGCCGCTGCGGACGCGCCGGCCGGCGGGCGCACTTCGACGATTTCGGCGCCGGGGAAGCGCGTCAGGACGGCCTGCACCAGCGGATCACTGCGCGCGTCGCTCTTGAGTTGCGTCTTGCGCTCCTCGGCCTGGCTGCGCAGCGACGGCGCGCCCGGCTCTGCGGAAACCACGACCATCCAGCGCCGGCCGGTCCAATCATGGAGCTTCTTCGACAATTCGCCGACCAGCATTTTCGCCGCGCTCGGTTCGAGCGCGATCTCGAGCTGGCCGTCCTCGAAACGCACCAGCCGAACGTCGCGTTCCAGCGCGCTCTTCAACGAGACGTCGCGTTTCTCGGCGGCGAGCGCGATCAAATCCTCGAAGCGGTTGAGTGCGCGCGCCGGCGCATTCTCCTCGGCGCCGCGGGCGACAGGTTCCGGCAACGGCGCGACAGAAGCGAGCGGGCCACGCGTGCCGCCGCCGCCGCGCGGCATTTCCGAACGCGCCGGCATGTCCGTGCGCGACGCCGGCGCAGACGGTGCGGCACCCGAACCGTTGCCGCGCGCGCTATCGCCGAGCGAGCGGATGACTTCGTCGGGCGTCGGCAGGTCGGCGGCGTAGGCGATACGGACCAAAACCATCTCGGCGGCGGCGATCGGGCGGCCCGCCGCCTCGACCTCGGCGATGCCCTTGAGCAGCATCTGCCAGGTGCGCGCCAGAACTCGCATGGACAATTTCGCCGCAAAGGCGCGGCCGCGCGTGCGCTCGGCTTCAGTGAGCGAGACGTCGTCGGCCACCGCCGGCACGACTTTCACCCGGGTGACGAAATGGGTGAACTCGGCGAGATCGCCGAGCACCATGGCGGGATCGGCACCGGTATCGTACTGGTCGCGCAGTTCCTGCAACGCGCGCGCAATATCGGCGCGCATCAGCGCCTCGAACAGGTCGATGATGCGGGTGCGATCGGCAAGCCCAAGCATCCCCCGCACATCTTCGGCGCGCACCGGACCGGCGGCGTGCGCAATGGCCTGATCGAACAAGGAAAGCGAATCGCGCACCGAGCCTTCCGCGGCGCGCGCGATCAGCGCCAGCGCTTCCGGCTCGGCGGTGATGCTTTCCTTGGCCGCGATGCCTTGCAGATGCGCCACCAACAGCGCCGCATCGACCCGGCGCAGGTCAAAACGCTGGCAGCGCGACAGCACCGTGATCGGAACCTTGCGGATCTCGGTGGTGGCGAAGATAAATTTGGCGTGGGCCGGCGGCTCTTCCAGCGTCTTCAATAGGGCGTTGAAGGCGGCGCCCGACAGCATGTGCACTTCGTCGAGGATGTAGACCTTGTAGCGCGCCGAGACCGGCGCGTAGCGCACCGCGTCGTTGATCGCGCGCACGTCGTCGACGCCGTTGTGGGAGGCGGCGTCCATCTCGATGACGTCGAGATGGCGACTGTCCATGATCGCCTGGCAGTGCACGCCGAGCACCGGCATCTTGATGGTCGGGCCGGTGATCGAGCCGTCGGGCAGCTCGTAATTGAGCGCGCGCGCCAAAATGCGCGCCGTCGTGGTCTTGCCGACGCCGCGCACGCCGGTGAGGATCCAGGCCTGCGGGATGCGGCCGGCCTCAAACGCGTTCGACACCGTGCGAACCATGGCGTCCTGGCCGATCAGGTCGTCGAAGGTCGAGGGCCGGTACTTGCGCGCCAGCACGCGGTAGGAACCGGCTCTTTCGTTTGCGGCGTCGCTCATTGGTCTTCAAAACTCCGCCGCCGCCTGCGAGGTTGCGAATGGTGCCGGTTCAAGATTCGCGCAATGCGAAAATAAGGGGTGGGAGGCTGACGAGCGACCCGAACCGCGCTCGTTAGGGCTGCTTCCTTCCGGACCTGACCCGGTTGGCGAGTGGCTCGTCCACCGCCAACCTCCCGGAGACTATATTGGCCGGGGAGGGGGAGAAAGCAAGCCAAAGTGGCCGCCGTCATGCTAGCCGTGACGGGCCCAATGCGAGAGGTGGAAATGTCCGAAACCGGCTGGTCGCTGCACCCGCAACTTGCCGCCGACACGGTGCCGGTGTGCGACCTTGCTTTGTCGCGGCTCCTGGCGATGAACGATGCCAATTTCCCGTGGCTTATCCTGGTGCCGCGGCGCGCCAGCGTCAGCGAGATCATTGATCTCGGTGCCGAGCGGGCGACCTTGATGGATGAGCTGGCGCTGGTGTCGCGGGCGCTGAAAGACGAAACGCGCTGCGAGAAGTTGAACGTCGCCGCGATCGGCAATGTGGTGCCGCAGCTGCACGTCCATGTCGTGGCGCGGCGCAAGGACGATGCGGCATGGCCGAAGCCGGTCTGGGGCGCCTTGCCGCGGCGTGTTTATGAGGCGAACGCGATGGAACGCTTCACCGCTGCGATTCGCGGTCGCGTTGTTTCGTCACTGTAGCTCACGCCCGACGTCGTACTCGTAAAGCCAACCGACCTTGAATGCGGTGTTGTCCTCGCCGCCGAAGCGTTCGCGCAGCTTGAAGGTGAGGTCGCGCTTGAGCCGCGCCCAGGGCGAGGCGAGGTGATTCTCCTTGGCGCGGGCGCGGGCGCCGAGCACGGCCGCCTTGGTGCGCGGCACGCGCGCCCGCTCGTAGTTCGACAGCGCCGCGCTGAGATCCTCGCCGCCGCGCGCGATCTCGGCCGCGAGCACGCAGGCGTCTTCCAGCGCCATGCCGGCGCCGGTGCCGAGATAGGGCAGCATGGCATGCGCGGAATCGCCGAGCAGCGTGGCGCAGCCGACGCTCCATCGTTCCAATGGATCGCGGTCGTACAGCGCCCATTTGTACCAGCGCTCGCTGCACGGATAGAGTTTTGTCAGCGCCGGATTCCACGCCGCATAGGTCGTCATCACTTCGGCCACGTCGCATTGCCGGGTCCACGATTCCTCGGTCCAGGCGTCGCTGTCGATATGGGCGACGATGTTGAGAAGCTCGCCGCGGCGCACCGGGTAATGCACCACATGGCCGTGCGGGCCCATCCACATGGCGCCGTTCTTGGTGTCG
>Ga0116225_1001245_pt1 | contig 18588 bp, 26 predicted proteins | sample Sb_taG_8_FD_88968 | JGI IMG/M metagenome (GOLD analysis project Ga0116225, IMG submission 88968) | Peat soil microbial communities from Weissenstadt, Germany - Sb_50d_c_BC metaG | ecosystem: Environmental > Terrestrial > Soil > Wetlands > Peat | place: Germany: Weissenstadt | collected 2010-09-21 | reverse complement strand
CCGAGTCGAGGTCTTCACCACCGTCGGGCGTGCCCTCCTCGAAGTAGCGGAAGTTGATCTCCGGCAGATCGCGTGGATCGGAAGATCGCAGTTTCACTTGGCCGGCGCGGTTATTGGTGTGTGTACGCCCGCGACGGCGAGCGAGCGTAAGCCAAAACTCCGCGCCATCACTGCCTTTCTGCGGATTGAGCCGTCGCAATACCGACAGCAAATTGAAGACGCTGTGACCGTGCTTGGTCAAGCCAAAGCCGCATTTGAAAAAGGCGGCTACGAAGTGCAGACGATCAGGATAACAACGCAACCGTTCACGCAATACATAGGCGATCCACCCATGCCGGAGGCTCTTGATTTCTTCAAGCTTCTGGACGAGCTATCCAAAAAAGACTCGTTCATGCTGAACATCGGGCCACTGACTCTCGGCGGTTCGTCGGATACCGCAAGGGTAGAGTTACTCAGCCAAATTCTGGCGACCACAAAGGTGAATGCGAGCGTTGTCGTTGCGGATGACGATGGAGTGCATTGGAACGCGATCCGAGCCGCTGCACAGGTAGTCAAGTACGTCGAGAACCACAGTCCTAACGGCGCAAACAACTTTGACTTTGCAGCCGTCGCCATGGTGCCGCCCTATGTGCCATTTTTCCCCGCCTCCAATCATGACGGCTCGGGTCGCCAGTTCTCGGTCGGATGGGAAGCGGGAGGGTTCGTTGCCGATGTTCTGGCATCCGCCAATCGGGATATGCGAGCGGCAAGAGAACTCTTGTCACGGGAACTTGAGCGGCAGGCACATGCGGTGGATGCAATCGCCAAGCAGGTGGAGAAGGACTCGGGATGGAGCTACATGGGGCTTGACCCAACGCCCGCGCCCAGTACGGATTCGTCCATAGGAGCCGCGATTGAGACTCTTACTGGGGCTAAGTTCGGTTCCAGTGGCACGCTTTCGGCTGCTGCCATTATCACGGAAGCCGAACGTTCCATTTCGGTCAGGCGGATCGGTTACTCGGGTCTCATGTTGCCCGTGCTCGAAGACCCGGTGCTGTCCGAACGGTGGAGCGACGGGACATTCGATCTCGACTCTGTGCTCGCCTACTCGGCCGTGTGTGGCACGGGGCTCGATGCAATTCCGTTGCCCGGCGATGTTTCGCAAGAACAATTAGAACGAATCATGGGCGACATGGCGAGTCTTGCTTTCAAGTGGCACAAGCCGCTCACAGCTCGGCTGATTCCGGCACCGGGCAAGAAGGCAGGAGATCGAACAGATTTCGATTTTGGAATCGCTAAATTTCCGAACGCAACTGTAAGGCCACTGCGATAGCACGCCTACGAGGAAGGACGATATGCCAAGGTTGCAAGACAGCCCTATGACCGCCTCGCCGCTACCGCCAGATCAAGATCACTGTGATCGGCAGGGTAAATGTTCTTGCGTGTGCTATCTTGAAAGACAGGAATAATCTCTAAAATCCGGCTTCGGCATGCTGGATTTGTTCCGCAAAGAGTGCAACTGTTTCCGCGCCCAACGTCGCCGCCGACCGGAATGCGCGGGTGGCTGGACACATTCGCCAACCCGTTCTGTGCTCGCTGCCGGGCCAGGAGCGCGACAGCTTCCTCGATGAAGTCACGGCCTTGCTCAATCCCGTTCTGTGCGATGCGGCTGGGCGCTGGAGGCGGATTACACTCGCCTTCGTTTTGCTGCCACCAAACGGTGAAGCGAATTCGTAGAAATCTCATTCATCAATCAAGTACGAAACCCCGAGGAATGAACCGGCCCAGACTCAGCCGCGCATCAACTCGACCTTCCGGCGCATCGGGCACCGATAGACTCATGGCGTCATGTGTGGGACTCCCGGCGCATCCGACTCGGGTCATAATACTGCGCATGTTCGCCGTCAAAGATGACGAGTCGGTCGCGGTGGATCGAGAACTCGACCACCGGAAGAGCCTCGACCCCAATGGCGCCCGCATCCGATGCCCGCGCTGCGGCTGGTCGCCCCGCAAAGAGGACAAGTGGTTCTGCGAGTGCGGCAATGAGTGGAACACATTCGATACGGGGGGAGTGTGCCCCGCCTGCCTCCACCAGTGGACTGAAACGCAGTGCCTCTCGTGCAGTGGTTGGTCGGCGCACTCGGATTGGTATGCCACGTAAAATCGGCTCTATCCCATGCTGCGAAAGGAGGGCTTCCTTGAACATTACTGAGACCAATCGGCGCATCGCCGAACAATTCAATGAGGCGTTCCATCGCGGCGACCTCGACGCGGCAGCAAGCTGCTTCTCGGAGGACTGCCAAAATCATGGCAGAAAGGTAGGGCGTGGTGGCGTGCGGGCAGTGTTGGGAGAGATTAAGACCAACTTCCCAGACGCGAGGCTGACGACGCTGAACTCTGTCGCGGAGGGCGAGTGGGTCGTTGTGCGATGCACTTACAGCGGAACCCACCGGGGTACGTCATCCTTTCCGGTCGATGGCGGAATGCTCGTGGGTGTGCAGCCCACCGGGCGCACTTTCGAGGTTCAGCACATCCACATGTATCGGGTGCTCGATGGCAAGATCGCTGAGCACTTTGCGAATCGGGACGATGTTGGAATGATGCGGCAGCTTGGTCTGCTTCCGCCGCCCCCGTCGCTGTCGGGTCAGTAGGAGACTCTCCCGCTCGGAATAGCTGTCAAACCATCCGCCCTGCTCTTCGCGGAGATACTCTAGGGATGGAAAACCCAGATTTATCAAAAGAAGAACGACAGTTGGTGTTTTGGTCCATGTGTATTCTTCCGCCCTGCCCGCTGAAAACAAGACCGGGTAAAGGGTCTAATTCCGTCCCAAAGCGGTTTGACATATTTCTCCCTCCTCACAGAAACTTTGACAACGAGTAACCCTAACACGAAGCAGTCGGATGAACGGATGCCCTCGGATTGGCGAGCGGCGCACATTGCAGCGTGGGCGCGGAGGCGGCGTAGTGATTTTCCGATACGAGAGGAGTGTGCCCGCCCTTGACTAGGTCGCCTTTCCCGTGATCGTCGTCGGGTCCACCATCTCTGCCAGCGCCAGAACTTGGTAAGTGGCATAGTTGTACTCCTGCGCCCGATCACCACCGCTCTGCTGCTCCAGCAGTTGCTATGGCTGGTGCATCAGGAGCACCCGCGTTTGCAAACGGGTGAGGCGTAACATTGGACATGAGCAGAATACATCCAGAATGCCCTGACTCAGACCTCCTCGACCTCTCGCCTGCCGCTGATGTCCTCCTCATGCGACAAGAGCCGGATGACGAAGAAGACGAAGAGGAGGAAGACGAGGGCAATGGTAAAGATAATGACGAAGATGACGACCAAAATGACGGCTATTCGGAGTGAGCGTGCCCTGATTTCATTCAGTGGGTGAAGGATGAAGCGTGAACATTTCGTCAAGGTAGTCGAGGAGACTCTGGATTCGCTCCCGCAAGAATTTCGCAAACGCATCCGTAACGTTGCTGTTCTGGTGGAAGATTTGCCGCCGAATCAGCGATCACTGAAGCCGGGGAAACAAGGGCGGCTGCTTCTGGGGCTCTTCCATGGCGTGCCGACGACAAAGAAAAGCATATTTGACCTGCCGACCGGACCCGATTACGTCGTGCTTTATCAGAGGAACATCGAGGCGGTCTGCTCCAGCGAGGCCGAAGTCCGCGTACAAATCCGCCTGACGGTCATCCATGAATTGGGCCACTATTTCGGGATGGAGGAGGAGCAACTTAAGGATGTTTAGCTGAGAACTGACTGGAGTACAGGTTCTCGGAGCAAGGCTTATGGAACCCGACGTACTGAACCGATTGAGGCGCGTGGCGGCTAGGCAGACTCTGACCTTGACGCACTACGGTCGCAAGTCGGGCAAGTCCTACGAGGTCACGATCTGGTTTGTGTTAGACGACGAAAAGTTCTATATCGGCACCGCGAACGTGAACCGCCAGTGGGTGCGCAATGTGCAGAAGACACCGCAGGTCAAACTGTCAATCGGCGGGGAGACGTTCGAAGGCACAGCACGGTTCCTCACCGACCGTAGCGAACACGAACGCGCCATGACTGCCATTCGGCGGAAGTACTGGATGTTCCGGCCAATCATTGAGCTTGGGCGGTTCCTCGCAACCGTCGGCCTGATGCGCGACAAGACGGGGTCGTTGGAGGTTTTGTTGGCTGGCTAGAGGGATAAGAGTTCGGCGTTTGTAAGATTCTTTTGGGTCACGGCTTAGATTCGGCTTTCTTATGCTCGTTCTCATCGTATTGCTGGCAGCGTGGCTGGTCTTTCGAGGCGTAGGAGCCGCTGGTGTGCAAGCTCTCGCTTCGTGGCAGGATTCCGCCCTTTATGCCTTGGTCGTGATGTTTGTCTTCACCGCAACGGCTCATTTCAACAAGATGAAGCATGACCTAGCGCGGATGATTCCCGCGTACTTCCCGCGTCCCTTGCTGATCGTCTACACCACGGGCGTTTTGGAACTTCTCGGAGCAGCAGGACTGGTTCTCCCGGAATTCCGCGGGCTTGCGGGCATTTGTCTCATTGCGCTCCTCATCGGAATGTTTATCGCCAAATCAACGCTGCACAAAAGGGCGTCACCCTGCGCGGCAAACCGTCAACACCGCTTTGGCTGCGGACTCCAATGCAGAGTAAGTGTAAGAGCAAACACATGGTTGACACATTGAATCCGCAGCCAGCGTGACTTCGCCACTTGATCAGCAATTCTTGAGGCCGCAAGTCTTCGTTCCTTCGTCCAGGGCGGAATACTGCCGGTTAGCCCGTGATACTTCATCCGAGCTTAGCCCAGTGCTGGCGGCGAATCTTCAAGGTTCTTGGCATCAAAGCGTTTGCGAGGATTGGTTGCTGACTCGGCAACCGCGCGGTGATGGGAACGCTGCGGTATTCATGGTTGGCGGCTGCAACAGAGACGGGTTCCGGAGTCGGTGGCAGGTGAATCAACAGTAAGGGTATTGCGTCGGGGCGGGGCGAGCGCTGATGGATAAAATAAATCTGCTGTCCATCAATTTCCGTTGTGAACTGGTCAAAACGGTTGATCTTGGCTTCTTGCGCACGCCAGTCGTAGCTGTTCTCCCAATACTCCGCGAGTTCCCGGACCTTCTTGATGTCGGCGCCGTACTCCCAGGTCGTGCCCGGAAGTTGATCGGGCCATTTGGTCTCCGCTAAACGGCGCCGAAGATCAATGAGAACGCGGTCGGGAACATGCAGTTTGAACGGTCGAATTGTGGCAGGCTCGGGCTTTGCCAGCGCTTGCGCTTGTCCAAGTGCAGACGGCAACAAAAGCAACACGGCCAGCAGAAGCCTCCCGCACTGCGAGACTGTCCTTTCCGCTCTCTCGAACCCAGTTTTCATCACGCTCTCACACCCCAGTCTTGACCGAACTGATGAGGGAAAACTCGGGCACAACACCCGCATTTCTCTCCATGCGGCCTCCTACATTGGGACCGCCGTTCCATCCGACCACACGCCAGTGCCCATCAGGAACATATCGATCGGTTCCGGGTTGCCTTTGTACGATGGAGCCAGTAAGAGCGGAGAGCCCGGAAACGGTTCCGACACATTATTTGAGGAGTCCACCAGATTTGCGCCCCATACCGTACCGAGCGGCGTGTAGAACATAAGATGGGCCATGTTGTGCCCACCCTTATCAGTTAGGTACGCATCCTTGGACATCATGTAGCTCATCGCGCCAGCTTCGAGAGCCGGCAATTCCTTTTTCTCAATCGCGGCCTTGACACTCTCCTTGACTTCTTCTTTCGATTTTCCAGCCAAGACTAATTTTGTCCTCATCAAAGTGATCGGCAGCACCGTCCGAGCGGCCGGCGGATTGAGGCAAATCGGGCTGCGATTCTTAGGGTTCCAAAACTCGGGACTGTCGAATGGATTCATCCACGCGCGTTCTACCATGCAGACGAAGCCGTTCTTGCCTTCAACCGCCGTTTCATAGCCATGGCTTCCGAGGACCATAACTTTCGCATCGCGGGAGATGGACGGCGGAGCCGCGGTCCGTGCCAGAGCAATCTCAGCGTTTCGATCCGCGATCATGTACCGGTCAAGCGGGGCCATGCTGGGGTACGGCGCTTTGGTGTCCTGTGATTGCGCTTGCCAAGCGCCCAGCACGAAGGCACCCAATGCGATTGTCTTAATTACCGTTCGGTTCATCGATTTTCCCTTGGACGCGGATTTAAATACACAGCGACCTTCAAACGCGATATGCTATGACGTTCGGAGACGAAGCTAAATCGGGAGGCAGTTCTGTTTTGTGCACCAGAAGGCGCACTTGGTGATCGGTTCCGAGCAGGTGCCGCGCCAGCCTTGATCCCAGATTGCCAGCCCCGCCCGTTATTAGAATTCTCATACCTGCTTGTTCTGGAGCCGCAACATGAAACCGCGAAAATAGACCATGCCTCCCATGTCGAACAGCCCATGTGCAATCATTGGTACGATCAGGTTTCTTGAGTAGGCAAAAAAGAGACCGAGGTACAAACTCTGAAAGATTGACCAGTAGCTAACCACCCGGATGTCTTTTCTGCCGAAATGAGCAACCATGAACAACAGCGAGGCGACGATCAGACCCAACCATTGCTGGATGAACCCACGGAAAAAGATTTCCTCGCCGCACGCCGCTGTTAGTCCTCCCAGCAGGATTTTTGCTGGGCTTGGATTTGCGTACTCCTTCGCTAGGGAGGCCGTTAGCTGTTCCGCAAAAGCACTGCCTTTGAGGACTCGGTAGCCATACTGCACCAGCAGAGTCCACACCCCGAGCCAAGCAGCGCCCACGACTCCCAGAACGACAGCGAATGGACTAGGCTTCAGATGCAATGGCAGGTTTAGCGCGTGCATGCCCCACAATCCAAGACTGGCAAGGAGAATCGTGACCGTGATTTCGAGCCAGAGATGTCGTTTGATATAAAAGAGCATGCCTTTCCTTTTCCTTTCACCCGGCGTTGAAATCGTATCATCGCCATGTTTGCGAGCCAGCCATTGTTTGCAAATACCCGCATTGGCGAACCTCCCGAGTCCACTCTCCGTAACATCATGCGGGGGGCGGGAATGCGAGCAGGGCGTGTCATCCGAACGGTAGTGTTCTCTTACGCCGTGTTTTGCGCGATCCTTACCATCTTCCTTGGCGAATTGGCATTCCATCCTCAGCGAATGCCCATTGCTCAGCGCCAGAAAGCCGAGGCTACCGCCGCTCGGTTCGGTGCGCTGTTGCAGGATGTGTCGGCCACGGCAAGCGATGGCAGCCATCTTCAAGGCTGGTTTGCGCGTCCGGCAAATGCGAACGACGATGCCGTAATCCTTTTCCACGGGGTCGGAGACAATCGCCAAGGCATGATGGGATTCGCGGAACTATTCCTCGCTAATGGCTTTGCCGTACCGGTATGCGAACAGAGAAAATCGCCCGATCCCAGTCGCTCCGCGCCGCACTAGGACGGCCGCCGCCGCGCCCGCCAAGAAGAGCGGCGAAAAGCAGCGAATGCGTGAATCCGCGATGCCCCCAAAAGTCCGCGTACCTTGATTCCAAACCGAAATCCAATCACGTCAAGATCGGGAAGGACGGAACAGACCATACCAGCCACCCAAACCCGCTTCGACATGTCAGGTCGGTAAAAGCACGTTCCAATGCTCAGGGCAGCGACCGCGTGCGAGAAAGGAGAAGCCATGACTACTGTGGAGTTGGCATTACCTCGTATTCACTTGTTACCAATCCGCTCTTGTATTGACGAGTACCGATGTGGCGCAGCTTGATATCCTGTGGCACGCTTCCGAACAGAGGAATACCCTCCCCGATTAACACGGGGACACGGGTAATTGTCAGATCGTGGATGCGGCCAGCACGAAGGAATTCCTGAACCGTGATCCCACCATCTACATAAACGTGCTTAGCTCCCATCGACGCGAGTTTTTCAACAATCTGCGTTGGCTCTCCGCTCATTTGCTGAACGCGTCCCGGAATTCCAGATAGATCGAGCAGACCATGGCTTAGGACTACGACGAGCTTATCTCCATAAGGCCAGCTTGGTAGCTTCAAAACAACGTCAAATGTATTGCGTCCGATGAGAATAGTATCGACAGAGGCGATGAACTCTTCGTATCCATGCGGCTCTCCGCCATCGGTTGGCAGGAAATCGTAATCGCCGTTCCGACGCGCAATGAAGCCGTCGAGACTAGTCCCAACGAAGGCAGACAACTTCATGGTCCACTCCTCGGCTAAGGACACTTAGTATATCTTCAAGAACTTCGAAATGACCGCTCTGTGGCGAAGAACGCCACGCCGACCGCCAGCGAGTCGGTTGCACTTTGAACAAGCTTTGCCGGGAGTCAGCCCTTGATAAGCCCACCCCTAGAACTGTTCACTTTTGACCAGTTTTCCGTTAGGGCCGTCGCGTATCGTGTTGGTCAACCAGCCTTGGAGGAAGTCATGGAAAACTTCGCCGAGTTGATGCAAAGGCTGCTTGAATTCCAAAGCGACGGAAGTCAAAGAAGCCCGAAGCTGATCGCTGAAGATAGGCGATTGATGAACGATCTAGAGAAGAGAAATCTGGAAAGAAAGCCCCCGCAAACCGTAAGGCTTAGCCCAGACGGCCGAGTGGGGGAGCCATTTAAGGCTTAGAGGTTCGCGACATTCGGCTGGAAGGGCTCAAATGCAACCCGGAAGCGTTCGGCAGCACGTTCGAAACTGAAAATGCCCGACCTTTGGCTTTCTTCTCCGACCGGATTGGAGGTTCCACAACATTCGGCGCTTTCCACGGCTCGGAACTCGTCGGCATCGCCGGGTTGCTGATCCGGGAGGGACAAAAAGAGGCTCACAAGGGTCTGCTTGTGGGCATGTATGTTCGACCCAGCGCAAGACGGGCTGGGGTCGGGCGGCGGCTGGTCGAGACCATAATCGAGTTCGCACGCCACCGGGTGGAACTGATCCAACTGGCGGTGGTCAGCGACAACGAACAGGCGCGACGGCTATATGAGCGTCTGGGCTTCGAGGAATTGGCTTCTGAAACATCTGTCCAAATCTGTCCAATCGGTTTTAGCGCCCCTCTGAAGCTGCATCCTCACCCCAGTCTTGGGAAGGATCATGCTCGTCACGCGGCTCTGCGCCTGCCTTTTCGCCGGCGAAAGAGCTTGAGTGTAGATGTCCATCGTGATCTTGCTGTTGGCATGACGCAACAGCTCCTGCACGACTCTTATATCTTCACCGTTCACGGAGGAGGGTTGAAAAAGTGTGACGGAAGGTGTGCCACCCGACCCGCTTCGCGATACCAGCACGCTCAGCAGCGGGCTGAAGATACCGCTTCAGCACCATGGCAGGCCTCGATAGTGGCTTTGCCGATGGTGACATCCTGTCTTGGCTGGCGGACGCCGGGGAATCATCGCAACTTCCACCCCAAGCTTTGGTCGGCTTGGATAACCCCGTGATTGCAGCGGCGGTCGACTGGCTGCAGTCAGACTATGAAACGCCTGGGACGAGGACAGCAGGTCGCACACCGCGGTGCGGACAACCGGCAGAGCTTGCCCTGTTACCTGTTGTGCCATCGCCCCCACTCAAGCACCCTCCGCCGGCAAGGCAGGGCTGGCGGCGGGAGTCTGTGAATCCGCCTTGCTCTGTTCAATCGCCAGGCTCGATTCCCGGTACACACGCAGATAACTGGTCAATTTTGACCAGTCCTCGAGTCCCCATTCGGTGAATACTAAGAAGAGGCGAATTCTATCGGTGAACGAAATGCCAAGCCATAAACGACGGTGATTTAGACCAACCCGCCCTGGTCATAAACCCACACTTGCGGTTATGCCGCGCCTATGTGGAAACTCACCTCTTCCAGGACGCGATTCAACGAACTTAGGAACCAAATGTCACTGCCCAATACAGTGCTCTCCGAGGGAAGATTGAAAGTCGTCAGCCTGCGCCCCCTGGTACGGGAGGCAACTTCAGCGCCTCGACCGCGATCACAATCGAAGCCATCGCTACCTAGTCGGATCGCGGTGATCGGGAACTATTTGCCGCGACAATGTGGAATTGCTACCTTTACCACGGACCTGTGCGCGGCCATATCCGCCGAATACGGGACCGCTCGATTGTTGGCGCTACCCGTAAACGACACGGAACAAGGGTATGACTATCCTGCGCGGGTGAGATGGTCGCTCGCCCAGGACGACTTGAGATCTTATCAGGAAGCCGCTCAGTTCTTAAACTTCAACAATATCGACATGGTCTGCCTGCAACACGAGTACGGGATTTTCGGCGGACCGGCTGGAAGCCACGTGTTGGAGCTGTTGCGCGGCCTGAAGATGCCAGTGGTGACCACCCTGCACACCGTCCTGCGCGAGCCAAATCCTGACCAGCTTATGGTGATGGAAGAGATTGCGGAGCTTTCAGATCGCCTCATCGTCATGAGCCAGCTCTCGTCTCAGTTCCTGCAGGAAATCTTCAAAGTGCCCGGCAGCAAGATCGACATGGTTCCTCATGGCGTTCCGGACCTGCCATTCCTCGATCCCAATTTCTACAAGGACCGCTTTGGCGTGGAAGGGAAAGCGGTACTGCTCACATTCGGCCTGCTCTCGCCGAACAAGGGAATCGAAAACGTCATTCAGGCGCTGCCGCAAATTTTGTCCAAACACAAGAATGTGGTCTACATGGTCGCGGGCGCAACCCACCCTCACATTCTCCGTCGCGAGGGTGATCAGTATCGAGCTCACTTGCAAGCGTTGGCGAAGGAAGTGGGAGTGGAGTCGAATGTGATCTTCCACAACCGCTTCGTGAGCCCGGAGGAGATGGTTGAGTTCATTGGCGCCGCAGATATTTACATCACCCCTTACCGCCATGAAGCGCAAGTAGTTTCCGGGACGCTTGCTTATGCGCTAGGTGCGGGCAAGGCAATCATCTCAACCCCGTACTGGCATGCGATCGAGTTGCTGGACGACCGCCGTGGCGCGCTGGTTCCCTTCCAAGATCCTGGTGCTATCGCAAGAAAGACGGTCGAGCTCTTGGATACTCCGGCGATACGCCATGCCATGCGTAAGCGCGCCTATCTGTTCGCGCGGGAGATGGTCTGGAAAAGAGTAGCGCAGGGCTACATGGAGAGTTTTGCCCGGGTTCGCAGCGACCGCATGGAGAGTCCACACGTGCAGTTCTCCGCCCGGGTTACGCAAAAATCGCTGAACCAGCTGCCGGGATTGAAACTGAATCACTTGGCGAGGATGACCGACGACACCGGAATGTTGCAGCACTCGATCTTCACAATTCCTAAGTACGGTGAGGGATACACCACCGACGACAACGCCCGCGCACTTATTTTCACCGTGCTGCTGGAGCAACGGGGTAAGGAACAGCTGGGGAAAACCGACTCAGCCATTCCAGTTTTGGTTACGCCAGATTCGGTTACCCCAGATTCGTCCTTCCGGTATTTAGCCTTCTTGGAACATGCGTTCAATCCCGCTAAGGGTAGATTCAGAAACTTTCTTGGCTACGATCGCCAGTGGAGCGAAACTGAGGGCTCCGAAGATTGCCATGGGCGCGCATTGTGGGGCCTTGGAACAGTTCTCGGCCGGTCCAGCGATCAGGGATTGAGGTGCGCTGCCGGGCGTTTGTTCGAGTTCTCTCTTCCCGCAGTTATGGAATTCAGCAGCCCTCGTGCTTGGGCCTACACCCTGCTCGGAATTCAGGAATACCTCGATTCGTATCCGGGAGACCGGGACGCTCAAAAAGTAAGATCCGCACTCAGCCGGCGACTGCGTGAAATGTATGAGTCGATCCGCAGCCCGGATTGGAAATGGTTCGAGAACATTCTGGCCTACGGAAACGCGAGATTGCCCCAAGCCTTGCTGCTCGTGGGATCGGCTTGCTCGGATGATCGCATGGTTTCCGCCGGTCTCGAAGCGCTCGATTGGCTGCTAAAGACTCAGCATTGCGAAACCAATGGCCACTTTGTACCGATCGGATCGCAAGGCTTCTATCGCCAGGGTGGCGAAAAGGCGCGCTTCGATCAACAGCCACTTGAGGCCGCTGGCGCGGTTTCTGCATGTTTGCAAGCTTACCGTGTAACTGGGGATCGTCGTTGGCGCAGCGAGGCTTGGTCGGCCTTCAACTGGTTCCTTGGCGATAACGATCTGCAACTTCCTCTTTATGATTCCGCGACCGGCGGCTGCCGAGACGGCCTGCATCCCGACCGCGCCAATGAGAACCAGGGAGCAGAATCAACGCTATCTTTTCTGATGGCACTGCTGGAAATGAGCACGCTGCTAGAACCTGATAGTTTGGGAACAAGCGGTGAGTTGTTTGTTGCTTCTACTAAATAGACTTTGATCAGGGCCACTGAGTGAACACCTATGAGCGTTGCCACAACAATTCGCCACGAACCGCTGCTTCTTCGGCATCCCGCCAACCCAATCTTGACGGCCAAGGACTGGCCATACTCCATTAATAGTGTGTTCAATGCGGGCGCGACATTACTAGCGGACGGATCGACCCTGCTGCTTTGCCGTGTCGAAGATCGGCGGGGCTTGTCCCATCTTTGCGCCGCTCGCTCGCGCAACGGAGTGGACAATTGGCAAATTGATAGCGAACCAACGCTCATGCCAAGGCCCAGGGAATTTCCAGAGGAAGTCTGGGGTATTGAGGATCCTCGCATCACCTTCGTGCCCGAGTTGCAGCAATACGTAGTCACTTACACCTCCTATTCGCGCGGTGGCCCTGGAGTGTCTCTGGCTCTGACCAAAGACTTCCGTAGTTTCGAACGCTATGGGGTCATCATGCCCCCAGATGATAAAGACTCCGCGCTTTTGCCTCGGAGAATTGATGGGTGCTGGGCGCTTATTCATCGGCCGATGACGCCGCTGGGATCGCACATGTGGATTTCCTACTCTCCCGACCTGCGTTATTGGGGCAGGCACCGGCTCATGTTGGAGGCGCGCCGCGGCGCCTGGTGGGACGCGAACAAGATTGGTTTGTCGCCGCCGCCCATCGAGACTTCCAGAGGATGGCTCGTGTTCTACCACGGAGTGCGGCATACGCCTTCGGGCTGTCTGTATCGACTGGGCTTGGCCCTGTTTGACCTTGAGAATCCGGAAAAGTGTTTACGGCGAGGGGATTCGTGGATCTTTGGACCCGAGGCCGAGTACGAGCGTCACGGCGACGTCGCCGATGTTGTGTTCCCGTGCGGATACACGATGGACTCCGATGGCGACACCATCAATCTTTACTATGGAGCTGCGGACTGCTCGATTGCGCTGGCTCGGGCTAGCGTTCGCTCTCTACTAGGCTGGCTGGATGCCAATTGCTCTTGCGAGCGCAGACGCGCCCAGGACTTATGAAACCCGCTGCGCTTTGGATGTTCCAGTCTTGACTACCTTTTGTAGTGCCATGTGCTTGTGGGCCGAACCTTCAGTGCATTTTATGTCTGCCGAAGGTTACCGTCGTGACCAAGAAAGGTTGGCCGGTGTCCCAGGGGATCCGCAAGTACCCCATCGGTTCAGAAAACGATTACCACGGTAACCAGGGTGGTAGTGTGGCGAACATTCTCCATGCAGGGGGCACCCCTAAAATAGAAGCGAGTGTGTTCTGCCGGACCAAGCATGAGCCAAAGGGAAACTCGGTGGGGTAAGCGGTTCGGACGATACGAGATCATAGCTGAGCTTGGTCGCGGAGCGATGGGAGTGGTGTACAAGGCGCGCGATCCCAAGATCGACCGGTTTGTAGCGGTCAAAACCATCTCGCTCACCGGCCAGGATCCAGAGGAAGAGCGGGAATACCGAGAGCGATTTTTTCATGAAGCTCAGGCCGCCGGTCGCTTGTTGCATCCCGGCATTGTGACTATCTTCGATACGGGCGAGGATCCGGAAGGCCACATTGCCTTCATTGTTATGGAGTTCATTGCGGGTCAATCACTGGACCGACTACTTTCGGAAAAAAACGAGAAGTTACCGCTCGGCACTGCACTTCTGTTGACTGAGGAACTGGCACAAGCACTGGATCACGCCCACGGCCAAGGCGTAGTCCATCGTGACATGAAACCTGCCAACATCCTGCTGACGCCCGAAGGGCATGCGAAGATCGCAGATTTCGGAATTGCGAAAATGAACCTGGCGTACCAGACACTTCCGGGCCGGGCGCTGGGCACCCCGGCTTACATGTCGCCGGAACAGTTGGAGGGTGAGGCGGTGGATGGACGCTCCGACCTGTTTTCGTTAGGTGCGATTCTCTACCGCATGGTTACCGGCTACGGGCCTTTCCAGGGCAACAGTACTACCACGGTTTGCTTTAAGGTAGCCAACCGCGATCCCATTCGGGCAACCGTGCTTGATCCCGACCTCCCTCCCGAACTGGATGCCGTAATCGCTCGGGCCATGGCAAAAGATCCCGCGCGACGTTACCAGCGCGGATTGGAATTTGCTCTCGATCTCCATGAACTGCGAGAGCGAGGCCAGGCGCTCTCAGAAGGTGCCAGCGGTGCATCGCGGGTCTCAAAAAAGGGAGAAAGCGCCGCCCGGTCCGGCAGCGACGTTACGACTGACATTCTTTCAGCAAACTTCGTACCGGTTGGTTTCTTTGAAGCGCCGACCCCTGCCGCGAGAAAAGTACTTTCATTCATCCCGCTGCAGGTCTTGTCCTGGTGGCGCCTACCGGTCGTTCGCATGGGGCTCGTTTTCTCGCTTGCGACGATCATTCTGACGCTCTTTGCCTATCACCGAAGTCAGCCATCCCAAAGTTCAAGTCAGACCGGTGTACCCGTGGCTGCCGGTGTGAGCGGAGAGCCGGCTCCGGCAGCAAGTGAGCCGCACAGCATCGACCACGGTGCTGGGAAAGTGCCCGATTCCAGGACGATTCCTAAAGCGGTTGCGGATTCCACGCTGAACATACGAATTGAACATCGTTTCTCGGCGGCAGATCTTTCGCTGTGGATCGACGACAAGCTGGCTTATGAGCTTCCATTGCGCGGTCAGATCAAGAAGCATTGGAATCCATTTCGAATGGATGTCCGGGAAACTGAAACCGTCCGGCTAGCCGCTGGCAAGCACCGTCTCCGCGTTCGCGTGCGCTCCACGCCAGAACAATACGAACAGTCAGCGACTCTCATGGGGAGTTTCGCCAAGGGCCATCCGACAACCTTGCAGATCAACTTTGAAAGGCAGGGGAAAGGGATGCGCTTGGCATTGCGATAATCGGTTTTTCGGTTCCAAACTCACGGAGAGCGCGGGCGCCGACACTGCAGGCTCCTTAACGGTTAAGGCGCCAGGAGGCTACACCGGGCCCTCCTGTGGTGGGACTTTCTTCAAACCGCACTGCGTCGTCCGCTCAGTAGGTTAATTACCAGAACCACCAACCCCACAACCAGAAGCAAGTGGATCAGGCCTCCGCCGATATGCAAACTGAAACCTAGAAGCCACAAGATTAGAAGAACAACCAAAATGGTCCAAAGCATGTCAACCTCCTGTGCTCCGTTGCAAGCACTCGAATGTGAATTTCATTCAACGTCCGCGAGAGACTGCTTCGCGCCACCGGAACAAGTGGCACATGCTGGCACGGAGAGCTGAATGACAAACAGCGACAGCCCATTTCTGCAAGTCCTACTTCTGATCTTTCTCTTTGGCTTTCTCTTCAGCTTTCCCTTCGGTTACGGCCTGGGCTTTTGCTCCGCGAATTTCCGCAAGGAACGGTCGAGCTGCGGCCGGAGCTGGCACTTTGCCCAACAACAAAGCCCGAGTTGTGACCTTGGGTCCGTACATCGCGTGCCGGGAATCGTTGTCTTGGCGGATCGATGCACCCTCCAACGTGAGCCCCGCGAACGCACCCTTGGCACGGGAGTAGGTCAGGATCTCAGTATCCATCTTCCAATCCGTACCGGCCTCGGCATGCCGGCCAACTGGACCCGCTGCTGCGGAAGCGTCCGCTCCAAGTTGGAAATTACTCGAGAGCAGCCTTTGCATCCCTTTGTCATTCTGAATGATCAGTACCACGTCCACAGCTTCTACGCCGATTTGCAACCCCCAGCTTCCACCGGAAATCGTGATGAAGGCCGGCGCACTCCATCCTTTGGCTGTGCGGCAAGTGGCTACGCCCTTGCCGCCTTTACCTCCGAACACAAATCCACCTTTGACCATGTGTGGTACAACGGCCACGCACTTTGCATGCTCCAACACTTCTTGCGGGATTCCCTTGTCAGGCATCCCCATGATTTCGTGCATCACACTGGTGGCGTTGTTCAGTCGGTCGGTGGCATCTTCCTGCGCCGACCCTGCCCAACACAGCGTGCCGAGACTCAACATTGCAAGTAAGAGCATCACTTTTTTCATGGACAACCTCATTTCTGTTGCCTCTGCGCCGCCCCCTTGGCTTCGTGCTGTGTGCACAACTCGCACACAAATCCGGGTAGAAATGCCGGCGCACCAGGTCAATTCCGACCCTAGCAAATCAGGATTCAAAAGGTCTGAGCAATAATGCTCACCCTTGCCACGCGGTAATTTGTTGTGAAGAATATCCCGCACGAGTTCCAGCGTGAACCCTTGTGGAACATCTTCACTTGAATGGGTTCGCGTCATTCTCCCGGAATTTCGGTCACGGGTCATCCGGAAATCACCGACGATGTCGAAGGCCATTCCAGAGATGGTCAATTCTGCTCAGACCTCAGAAAGCCATGAGATTACAAAGGTGACAGCCCTCAAAGAGACTCAGAAGAGCCGCAATCCGCGCTCTACGAGGGTGAAGGAGAAAACATGAAAACCAGCACGAAAGACAAGATCAAGGGCAGCATCCACGAAGTGAAGGGAACCATCAAGGAGGAGGTCGGAAAGTTTACCAATGACCGCGATTTGAAAGCCGAAGGGAAAGCCGAAAAGAAGGTGGGCAAAGTTCAACAGCGGATAGGCGATGCTAAAGAAGCCGTGGCAAAGTTAAAGGAACAACTGGCAGAGTTAAAAACTGGATAGGCCATTCAGACAACGAAGACTGGTACGCCAGGTTTATCGAACAAGCCTATCGGTCCAGTAGCACTGCCATCTTGTCGTCCTCGCCCCAGGCCTTGACGTATTGCGCTTTTCCAATTGTTCCTGGACCGTTTGGCCCCATTTCATAGTAAACTTTTGCGTCTGACGGAAACTCTTTCAGGGCTTCCGTCAGTTCTTTCACGGTCCATTCTTTGTCTGCCATATTTCCTCTCATGACGCGGCCGACTTACCCTGCGCGCGTGGTTTCGCGCCCGGCTCCGCTTCGGCTTCCTGCAGGAGCTCTGAATTGAATTGGGCGCCGATCAATATCACGAAGCCGGTCCAATAGAGCCAAATGCTGAATGCCAGCGCCACTCCCAAGCTGCCATAGCCCTTGCTGTACGCGGAAAACTCCTGGAAGTAGAGTCCGAGCAGGTAACACAGTCCGATCCCACCGCCTACCGCGATCAACGCTCCCGGCAGCGTGCTCACGAATCTGTGCTTCACGTTCGGTGCAACAAAGTAGAGGAGCTCAACCGCGAGGACGGTGCACGCAATTGCGACTGACCATCGAACGTAGGGCCAGAGGCGGCCCAGTCGTACTGTGGTGGTGAGCCACGCGCTTAGGCTAGGGCCCACAAGCAGCAGTCCGAGGGCAATGACGAGCAGAAGTCCGACCGAGAACGTAAGCCCGATCGCGATACTACGCGTCTTCCAATAGCGCCTGGTCTCAGACACATCATAAGCGGTGTTGAGGGCGTCGATCAGGGCCGTAAACCCGCTCGACGCCGACCACAGGGTGAACAGAATGGCGACGGTAAGCAGTCTGCTGTGCCTGGAGAAAATCGTGTCCCTCATCAGAGTCGCGAGCGGGCCCATGCTGGCGGCGGGCACCACTCGCGCGATCAGCCCCATCACCTGGCTAAAGAAGTCCGGAAGTGGCAGATGGGCGACCACCGCGGAGAGAAAAATCAGGAAAGGGAACAGGGCAAGGACGAAGTAGTACGCCAGCGCCGCGGCAAATGCCATGGTGTGATTCTTTTCCATGTCGCGAACCACATTCACCGCTGCATTCTTGAAGTGGAGTACCCGCATGGGGATCAGTGTACAGGGCTGCACACGACCAGCGGGTTCCGAGCAAACATAGCAGCCTCCTCGCTTAAAGGCACACCCATAGTCGCTCAATTGCTGTCGCAATACTGTGCAGAATGGCTCACGTCGTGAGCCATCCGACACAATCTCATCCCCATCGGTGCATCCCTAGATTTGAAACCATCCAGCACATGGCGGGCTGTGGTTTGGTAGTGTTGTAGTTTGAATTTAGGTGCTCTTGGCGTTGGCCTTGCGCTTGCGCAGCAGGATGTGCTTAACGGATAGCGGCATTTTGCGGCCCATGACTTCCCGGAAGATGCGTTCGATAAGAGTTTCGCGGTGAGGTTTATGGGGCACACGACCCTCGAAAGGCGGACAATTAAATTGTATTCCCCAGGGGCAAGAGGCACGAAACGTGACAGGCGGATGGTGCAAAGTGGCATTGACTTTCTGAGGTTTTCGGATATGTTGTTGCAACGAGAAAATGTCGTATTAACTGCAACGAGACTCTGTCACCCCCTTTCTGGTTAAGTAACGGCGGCTAGGGCGGGGCGACCGCCCAGGTTGTAGATGCGGGGCATGGGTTTTT
>Ga0116225_1001232_pt1 | contig 18671 bp, 19 predicted proteins | sample Sb_taG_8_FD_88968 | JGI IMG/M metagenome (GOLD analysis project Ga0116225, IMG submission 88968) | Peat soil microbial communities from Weissenstadt, Germany - Sb_50d_c_BC metaG | ecosystem: Environmental > Terrestrial > Soil > Wetlands > Peat | place: Germany: Weissenstadt | collected 2010-09-21 | reverse complement strand
GGCGGCGGTGATCGGCAGCGGCGCCGTCCAAGTGCCGGTGCCCTGGCCGTATTTATCGACGACATCGCCCATGCGCGCCCCCGAAGCGCCGTCGCTGGCGCGTTCTTGCAGCAGATCGCGGGGATTGGCGACCATGGCGCCGAAATTGCGCTGCATGCTGCAGCCGAAATTGGCGGACGGAGCGTTGCGTGGGCCGTCGCTCCAATCATAACAGTCGGGCAGACGCACGGTGGTCGTCTTGAAGCTCAGAAAAGCGCCGCCGGGGGCGATGGCGGGCTCGTCCAACACCAGTTGCAGACGCATCTCGGCGACCTTCAGCCCGGCTTGCGCCAGGGTCGCGGCGATCGCCTGCCCCAGGATACGCGGGGCCACCTCGTCGGCATGCCCGGCTCCCACCGAGATCTCGACCACAGCGTCGCCGCGCCGCATGAAGTCGCTGGCGAACTCGATCAAGCGGCCACGGTCCTCGGCGGCCAGCACGCCATCGGCGGCGGTCAGTTGCATGACGGCGACGGTGGGCTCGACCACCAGCGCATGCTTTTCCCGATAGTCGTAATCGGCGGGATGGTCGAGCGGACTTGCGCAGGCGGCAACCGACAGGGCCAAAGCGGCGGCGGAGATCGTCAGCAGGCGGCGGGGAAGATGGGTCATCACGGTCCTCCTCACTCGACGATGTAGCCGACCGGCCCTTGCAGGGCGGACGGCGGCAAATCGAGTTTCTTCCCAACATAATTGGTCTGGATCTTCATCAGGAAATACTGGCGCAGATCCGAGGCCGGGATGAACCCGTCGGTCGGCAAATTGAGCGTCTTGTTATCGACCGGCTCGACCACATAGGCGACCACGGTCACCATCAGTTCGGTTTCGTTGCGCTGAAAGGCGGTGCTGCCCAACAACGCGCTGAAGATCGGGATGTCGCGCACGCCCGGCACCGACGCCAGGTTCGAGGTGTCGTCGTTTTGCAGCAACCCGGCGATCATCAGACTGCCGCCGCTGGGCAGCTCGATATCGGTTTCGGCGCGGCGCACCTTGAACGACGGCAGGGTCAGACCGGCGACGTTGATGAAGTTGGGCTGATCGATGGCGCTGACCTCGGTCTGCACCTTCAGGCTGATACGGCCGTTGGAGAGGATCACCGGGCTGAACACCAGCCCGATGCCGAACGGCTTGTATTCGACCGCGATGGCGCCGTTGGTCTGCGATGTCGGGATCGGCACCTCGCCGCCAGCCAGCAGCCGCGCGGTTTCGCCGGACAGGGCGCTAAGATTGGGCTCGGCCAGGGTCTTGACCAGCCCTTCCTTTTCCAGCGCGGTGATTTGCGACGACAGCGGCCCCCAGAACACCGTTCCATACTGCGCGATGGAAGAAGTGGTACCGGTGGCGGCGGCAGCGGCGGCGGTCGGCGTCAACGTGCCGGTGATCGAGGTATTCGCCTTGTCGAGCGCGCCGCCGGTGATGTCGAAAGCATGGGTGGTGTCGTAGGTGCGGGCCATGCCGGTCTGCATGCCCAGCTCTTTCATCAAGGTGCGTGACACTTCGGCCACCCGCACGCGCAACAGCACCTGTTGCGCGCCCTGGACGATCATCTGATTGAGCACATTGGCGTCGCTGGGCACGAAGCGGCGGGCGATGCTGCGGGCGGTGCTGACCACCTGGGCGCTGCGCACCTTGCCCGACAGCAACAAAGCGTCGCCGACCGTGGTGACGGTGATGTCGTCATCGGGCAGCACCAGACGGACCGCCGCCTGCGCGCCTTCGGCATCGGGGCCGACATGCACTTCGACGCGGCGGATCAAGCCGCCCTTGCGGTCGAGAAAGAAGACATTGGTGTCGCCGATCTTGCGTCCCATCAGGAACACCTGACGCGGCGCGCGCACCAGCACATCGGCGGTGGTGGGGTCGCCGATGACCACGTCGCGGGCATCCACCGGCAAATCGAGCGGCAATGTTTTGTTCAGCCCCAGCGTCAACACGGTCTGCACGGCGACATCCGCCACCGACTGCGCCGCTTGCGCCCGCCGCCGCACCTGCTCGATGGCATAGGGGATCACCTGCCCGCCCGAACCCGCAGCCGACGGCAGGCGGTTGCCGAGCACCGTGGCCGACGAGGCCGGGCCGATCACCGGGCTTTCATTGCGGCTGGGCAGACGAGCCGGGCTGCGGTCCGCCGCCGGCAGGACGATATCCAGCGGCACCACCTTGGGACGCGGTGCCGCCAGCGGCGCCGGAGGCTGCGCTGGCGGCATCTGCACGGGGACCGGTGGCGGCGGCGTCAACGGCAGCGGGGCGACGTCGGGCGCCGACTGCGGCCACGCCGGGGCAGCCGCCACCAGCACGGCGACAAAGGCGATGACGGGCAGCAGGGGCAGGGGCGTCCTGGTCAATTGGAAAAGCTTTGCGTAGAGGTTGATCCGGCGCGATTGATGCGGACTTCGATATCGCCACCGGACGGTGGCGCGGCTTTGCTCGACGGATGGGCTCCGGCTCCGCCCTGCCCCATCGCCGCCTGCAAGGCGCGGCTGGTTTCGACGTCCGCCGTATAGCCGACCGGCGGCGCGTCGCCCGCCGCCCCCGGAGCCAGACTGCGCAAAACCAGATTAAGCTCGCCCAAACGGGTGGCGGTCAGAACCATTTCCGCGTCCTTCGGCGTCAGTTCCAGGGTCATCGTCTTAGCCGTCATGTTGGTCGCCGCATCGGCCCTGGCCAATTTGTCGTCAACGGCGATCACCCGCACGTCGGACAGCAGAATTTCGCTGGCATAGCGCGCCATGTCACCGCCCATGCCGGCCTTGTCGGCCTCGGGCGTGGCGGCGCGCACGTCGATGTTGAGCAGGATATCGACATGATCGTTGGGCAGGATGAAGCCCGACACCGAATTGTTCGGCGTCACCGGGATCGACACGGCGCGCATGCCCGGCGACAGCAGCCCGGACAACAGCCCTGCTTCATCCTGGCGGAACACCGCCTGGGGCGACATCGGCTCGCCGGTCATCAGGGCGCGCTTGGCGATGGCGCCGACAAAGCCGGCCTTGGGATCCTCGGCGCCGCCGCGACGCACGAAACGCCCGTCCAGCGCGACGCTGGGCCAGGCTTCATAGCGGATATCCTCGGCCTTGATGATGGTGCCCGGCTTGATATCGACGGCGGCGACCAGAACGTCTTCGGTGGCCGGGCCAGCGATCTGCGGGGCCACCACCGTTTGTGCCCGCTGGTCGGCGACATAGCGCGACAGCAGGACGGCAGTCAGCCCAGCAATTCCCAAGGCCACGGCGATGAGGATAATGACGATCGGCCGCATTTGCTGACCCGTTTCCCCAGACAGGCCACGCTCGCGCCCCCAAACTGGGGCCGGAGGCGGCCGCGATTGCCACCCGACCGGACGACGGCGTCTATACCGCTTGTCCTAATCGCTGCTACAATCGGCCATAAGGACGCCAAACGCAATCCGTTTAATGCGGAAGAAATGCGCCAGCGAGGACTGTATCATGGGAAAAGAAGGCGACGATCCCGGCAGCCGCAATGGCAACACCGTAAGGAACGCCTTGCGTCGAAGACAGCAATGCGACTCCGGATAGCTTTCGCCTGATTGTCTTTAAAAATGGTAAACGGCGGAGCATGAGCAGAACCAGGGAAAATACCCCGCCGAACACTGCCGTGCGCACCACCAAAGCCGTCGTCCCGAACGTTCCGGTCCACAGGCTGACAGCGGCGAACAGCTTGGCGTCGCCGGCTCCCCAGATATGGATGGCGAACAGCAGCGCCCCCACCGTCAGAACGCCAAAGGCCAAGCCGAGACCCACGGCGAAGCCCCGCAAATCGGGAGCAGCCATCCCCGCCGCAGCCACGCCCGCCGCCGCGATGACGGCGACCAGACGGTTGGGGATGGTATAGGTGGTCAAATCCCAGACCGCCGCCGCCAACAGGCCGCCCAGATAGACGACGACACATACAAGCGACAGAAACCAAGTCACGGCGATCCGACACCCACCCTTATTGGACCGCCCCCTGGAAACGCCGACGCTCTCCCCAGAAGAACTGGCGGAGAGCGTCGCGTTCGGCCCCAAGGGCAGCCTTTGCCAGATTAATGCAGGCTGGCCGCGACCGACTGGAACTTGGCGTTCAAGCTGGTACCGATGGAGGTGACCACACCGATCACGACGACGGCGATGAGCGCGGCAATCAGACCGTATTCGATCGCGGTCGCGCCCGATTCGGTGGAGAAAAGGCCGCGGACCTTGTTGGTCACCTTGGTCTTCAAGCCAACGTAGTTAGCATACAGATTCAACATACGACAATCTCCATGGTACAGAGGATTGATTAGCGCCCAAGGTGCCGCCACTGGTCAGAACTTAGCTTGCCCGACCAATTGGGTTACCCCTCTTTCTGGGTAGAGCTTAATTTAGAGGACGAAGGAATACAACATCGTTGTTACCCTCCACCGCGCCCCCAACGCCGCCCCGCCATTACAAATCGATGACCGTATTATTCACCCATTTTTTCCATCCCCACAATGATCGCCATCACTGACAGGGGGGCCGAAGAAACAAGATACCTCGACGAACTGGTCGAAACGCTCCATCTGTCTTGTGATTCCCCGGCTCATTGGGCAGATGCCCATGCGTCAACTATGACGCGACAAACAACCCAATCAATGCCAGAAATATATGATCAAACCTACACTCGACAGCGAGTTACGTAAGCACCACTTTACACGCTCATAAAAAGTGGTAATAGAAAGACACTAACCGATATGGGTGCAATTTCGATAGCTCCGCCAAAAGGCATAGCCTTCGATAATGCGATATAAATCTTTATAATTACTATAATGCCAGCGCCGAACATCTCGACAAAGGGCCTACAGGTCATGACGTCCTCTCGCAGTCTCTGGTTTGCTCTTGCCGCCGTGGTTGCCTTTCAAATCGCCATATCGGTTTGGGGCACCGCGCCCTGGGCAACCGAGGGGCGGTTGATGGATTCCGACTGTTACATGCGCCTGCAACGGGTGCTCAACCTGTATCAGTCCGGTCAGTGGTTCGACAGCTTCGAGCCGCGCAGCAACGCTCCCATCGGCGAGCAACTGCACTGGACCCGCCCGCTTGATCTGATTTTGCTGATTGGCGCCTGGATCGGCAGCGCGGTGACCGATTTCCGCTCGGCGCTGTGGGCCTGGGGAGTGGTGGTCAGCCCGGCCTTGCTAATGGTCGGGCTGGTGGTATGGCAGTGGGGCACGCGGCGGCTGGTGTCGCCGGGGGTGTTCCTGATTTCCGCGCTGATGCTGCTGCTGATGCCGATGTTCAGCGCCGCCTTCATGATCGGCCGCCCCGATCATCACGGATTGATCGCGCTGTGCCTGCTGGGCTCGCTGGCCTGCCTGCTGCGCCTGCTGAGCGGCGACGAGCGGCTTCGGCTGGCTTTCTATGCCGGTTTGTGGGGCGGGCTGGGGCTGTGGGTCAGCCTGGAATCGCTGGTCGGCCAGGGGTTGATCGGCGCGTCGCTGGCGCTGGTGTGGTGGATGCGCGGCGGCCGCGAGGCGCGCCTGCTGGCGCTGTTCTGCCAAGGCCTGCTGGTCATGCTGGTGGTCGCCCTGGTGGTCGAATACAAGCCGGCGGACTGGTTCAACGTGCGCTATGCCCGCTTCACCATCGTCGATGTGGTGCTGGCGGCGGGCTGCGCCGTCCCCTGGACGATCATCGCCGCCATCGCCGAGCGGCACCGGCTGGTCCTTAAGGCGCGCATCGGCCTGACGCTGGCCGCCGGGCTGGTCACCGTGCTGGTCATGGCACAGACCTATCCGCGCTTCTTCCTTGGTCCGATGATCGATTTTTCGCCCCAATCGATCCTGTGGCTGAGCACCAGCAGCGAGTTCGAGCCACTGTGGCCGACCAGCGTCTGGGGCTTCTCGGAATTCCTTTTCTATCTGGGGCCGACCTTGATCGCCATCGCCGTCTGCATCCAAGCCCTGCGCCACGGTCCCGCCGAACGCAAGCCGGTGATGGCGGTGCTGCTGTTGTGCTCGCTGGTGCTGCTGCCGTTCGGCTTGTCGGCGATCCGCTGGGCGGTCGCCTGCAACCTGATGGCCGCCCTGCCTTGGGCGATGACGGTGCCGACGGCATGGCGCTGGCGCGGCAGTCTGCGCCTAGCCGGCAACCGCCTGCCGCTGCGCAGCGTCGCCGTCGCCGCCTTGCTGTCGACTCATGCCGATATCGCCCAAATGCTGAACGCCAGCGGCAGCGTCGGCCCACATCCGACCAGCACCACCGCCGGCGGCACCAAGGGCGCCTCGGCGTCGGATTGCGACTGGCAGCCGATCAGCCAGTATCTCTCGGCCCAATGGCCACAGGGCGGCGTGTTGTTCAGCTATCTGTTCGCCGGCGGCGAGCTGATTTGGCGCACCCCGTTCGGCCTCGTCGCCGCGCCCTATCAGAACGCCGAGTCCTTTGCCGACAGCGACTTGCTGTTTTCCACCAGCGACGATACGGTCGCCGAGAAGATTCTACGGCGGCGCAAGACCACTCTACTTCTGCTGTGCCCCGCCGCCGGAGAAGCGCGCGAGTTCATGGCCACCAACCCCGACCGCTTTCACAACCGGTTGATGCGCGGCGAAACCCCGCCCTGGCTGGACGTGGTCCCCCTGCCGCCGGAGTTGACCGGGAAATATGAGCTGTTCCGGCTGAAATCCTAGGGCGCGTCATCAGTTGCCATATCCGATCCATGCCACGAACGCGTATCAACCAGGGGACATCGTGCCCGGCCTTGTGCCGGGTACCCACGCCGACGAGTACCTCCGGCCGAGTCAGGAGACCGCCGGCCGTTGTCTCGCCGAACCGCGTGGATGCCCGCGACAAGCGCGAGCATGATAATTTTTGGTTGTCGTGACGCGGAGCGGACTACTCTGTGCCGGCGACTGACAATGCGCCCTAGCCGCTCAATGCTCGGTCACGCCGCCGGAAGCGCGGGCCAGGGCTTGCAGTTTGGACCAGTCGCGCACGATCAGGCTCATGCTGCGGCGTTCGACCACGCCCATGCGGGCCAACTCGCCGATGGTCTGGGCCACCGCCTCACGCGTGGCGCCGGTCCAACTGGCCAGTTCCTTGTGGTTGGGCAAATCGGGGATGTAATAGCCATCCATGCGGCGCGGATCGGGACGGGCCAGGCGCACCAGTTCGACCATCACCCGCTGGCCTTCGGTCAGGGTGGAGAGATCGGTGACGCGGTTGTCCAAGGCGCGGATGATGCGAGCGAAGCGTTCCAGCACGCGCACCGCCACCAGCGGATGGCGCATCATGACGCCCATGAATTCGGGGCCGTCGATGGACGCCAGGACCGAATCCTCGATGGCCACCACGCGGGCCGAGCGTTCCCTGCCGTCGATGGCCGCCAGTTCGCCGAAATAATTGCCGGCCACCACATTGGCCAGCGCCACCTCGCGGTCGGGGCGGATATAGCTGAGGATGCGCACGCTGCCGGCGACGACGAAATAGACCTCTAAAGTGTCGCTTTCCTTGTCGAACACCTGTTCGTCGGGGCGGAATTGATGCCACGTCACCTTGGCTTCGATTTCGGCGATCGCCTCGGACGGAAGTCCGGCGAACAGGTCGATATTCCCCAAACCCGACAAGGCCACCCCCACCATATGGTCGTACCGCCTTGCATTATGGTCCTTGGCGACAAGGATTCAACGCCCGTCTGAGGCGCCGCATGCCGAACGGGCTTCAAATCCGCGCCGACATTTGCCATAACCCCCGCTTGGCCGTTCCGCCAGCCCAAAGGAAGCCCCGATGATTCCACGCTATAGCCGCCCCGAGATGGTCAAAATCTGGGAGCCGGAAAACAAGTTCCGCATCTGGTTCGAGATCGAGGCGCATGCCTGCGATGCCCAAGCCAAGCTGGGAGTGATCCCGGAAGCCGCCGCCCGCGCGGTGTGGGAACGCGGCGACAAGCCTTATACCGCCGAGCGGGTCGCCCGCATCGACGATATCGAGCGCGTCACCAAGCATGACGTCATCGCCTTCACCACCGAACTGGCCGAGCATGTGGGCGCTGAATCGCGCTTCATCCACCAGGGCATGACCTCGTCCGACGTGCTGGACACCTGCCTGTCGGTGCAGTTGACCCAGGCCGCCGACCTGCTGCTGGCCGATATCGACGCCCTGCTGGCCGCCCTGGAGCGCCGCGCCTTCGAGACCAAGATGGTCGCCTGCATGGGCCGCAGCCACGGCATCCATGCCGAGCCGGTGACCATCGGCCTGAAGTTCGCCGGCTTTCACGTCGAGTTCCAACGCAACCGCGAGCGTCTGCTGGCGGCGCGCAAGGACATCGCCACCTGCGCCATTTCGGGCGCCGTCGGCACCTTCGCCAATATCGACCCCTTCGTCGAAAACTATGTCGCCGAGAAGCTGGGACTGGCCCCCGAGCCGCTGTCGACTCAGGTCATCCCGCGCGACCGCCACGCCATGTATTTCGCCACGCTGGGCGTCATCGCCAGCTCGGTCGAGCGCGCCGCCACGGAAATCCGCCATCTGCAACGCACCGAAGTGCGCGAGGTCGAGGAATTCTTCTCGCCCGGCCAGAAGGGCAGCTCGGCGATGCCGCATAAGCGCAACCCGGTGCTGACGGAAAACCTGACCGGCCTCGCCCGTCTGGTGCGCGGCATGGTGGTTCCGGCGTTGGAAAACGTCGCCTTGTGGCACGAGCGCGACATCAGCCATTCCTCGGTCGAGCGCATGATCGGCCCCGACGCCACGGTGACCCTGGACTTCGCCCTGGCGCGTTTGACCAATGTCATCGCCAATCTGGTGATCTATCCCGACGCCATCGAACGCAACCTCAACCAGTTGGGCGGGCTGATCTTCAGCCAGCGCGTCCTGCTGGCGCTGACCCAGGCCGGCATGAGCCGCGAGGACGCCTACAAGGCGGTCCAACGCAACGCCATGCAGGTGTGGAGCGGCGACGGACGCTTCCTCGATCTGCTCAAGGGCGACGCCGAAGTCGTGTCGCATCTGGGCGGGCCGGCCATCGACGATCTGTTCGATCTGGGCTACCACACCAAGAACATCGACGTCATCTTCACCCGCGTCTTCGGCCGCGCCTGAAACTTTCGTCGATAACGCAAAAAGGCCGGCGAGGGAAAAATCCCCCGCCGGCCTTTTCCGCAACCGGATCGTTCCCCCGCGTTTATTCGGGGGAGATGTCCTGCGTGCCGTCGGCGACTTCGCCCATCATCTGCGCGCGGGCAACCGCCAACAGGCGATCCATCTCGCGGTGCAGCTTCTCCGGCGAGATGGCGACGTTCTTCGCCTCCAGATCGTCGCTCAATTTCTTGACCATGGCGGCATGGCCAGGATCGGCAAAATCGGATTCCAGCACCGCGCGGGCATAAGCCTCGGCGTCCGGACCGGTCAGGCCCAGCTTGTCCGCGACCCACAGGCCCAGAAGCTTATCGCGCCGGGCATTGACCTTGAAGGCGAGCTCTTCATCGACGTGGTATTTGGCCTCGAAAGCCTTCTCGCGGTCATCGAAAACGTTCATGGGCGGCGTATCCCCTTTAAACCAATAACTGATATCTCTATAGGTTAAGGCCAATACCCGGTTCCTGGCCGCAGACGTTATAACCGCAGGAATCGCCAAGGTGTATCGGAAATTTGCAAATGTGTACGGTCGTCATACTCCGTCGCCCCGAACATCCCTGGCCTATCCTCATTGCCGCCAACCGCGATGAGATGGCCGGGCGCCCCTGGCAGCCGCCCGGACGCCACTGGATCGACCGCCCCAACGTCACCGCCGGACTTGACGAATTGGCTGGCGGATCGTGGATGGGCGTCAACGATCAAGGCGTTTGTGCCGCCATTCTCAACCGCATGGGCACCCTGGGACCGCTGACCGGCAAGCGCTCGCGCGGCGAGTTGGTCCTGGAAGCCCTGGAGCACGCCGACGCCGTCGATGCCGCGGATTCGCTGATTCATCTCGACGCCCGTTCGTACCGTCCCTTCAATATGGTGATTGCCGACAACCGCGACGCCTTCTGGCTGCGCGCAGACGGAGACTCCGTTCGCGCCATCCCTTTGGCCGATGGGATATCGATGCTGACCGCCTTCGAGGTCAACGACGACTCGGACCCGCGCATTGCCAATTTCCGTCCGCGCTTCGAAGCGGCGGCGGTGCCCGACCCCGATGCCGGCGACTGGCACGCCTGGCAGGCGCTGCTGGCCACCCAGGCGCCGCCCGGAGCGTCCGGAACGTCCAACCGCGAAGCGGGATTGAGCTTCCAGCTAGACAACGGCTTCGGCACGCGCAGCTCGGCGCTGATCGCCCTGCCCTCGGTCGACCGCCCGGAAACCGATCCGGTCTGGCTGTTCGCCCCCGGCCCGCCGAACGAGGCACGCTTCCGACCGGTGATATTGTGAGAACGCCCTTTGTTCGCGCATCCCTCGCATACCACGTCGTCGGGACGGGCGATTGTTGTGCTGCGAGTCTGTCCCTGCTATATGGAACCTTAGGAACAAGAGGGACCGGCCGGACCACGCGCCGGTCCTTCCGTGCTTAGGGACAGTCGAGGCACAGAGGCCTCCCCCCGTTCCCTGGCGCGCACCCTTTTGCCGGAATACAGCCATGGCCAGACGCAAGCAGATTTATGAGGGTAAGGCGAAGGTGCTTTTCGAGGGCCCCGAGCCGGGAACCCTGGTGCAGTACTTCAAGGACGATGCCACCGCCTTCAACAACAAGAAAAAGGGCACCATCACCGGCAAGGGTGTGCTGAACAACCGCATCTCGGAATATCTGATGATTCGCCTGGGCGAGATCGGTATTCCGACGCATTTCGTTCGCCGCCTGAACATGCGCGAGCAGTTGGTGAAGGAAGTGGAGATCATTCCGTTGGAAGTGGTCATCCGCAACGTCGCCGCCGGCTCGCTGAGCCAGCGCTTCGGTATCCCCGAGGGCACCGCCCTGCCGCGTTCCATCGTCGAGTACTATTACAAGTCCGACGAACTGGGCGACCCGATGGTGTCGGAAGAGCACATCACCAGCTTCGGTTGGGCCAATGTGCAGGATCTCGACGACCTGATGGCTTTGTCCTTGCGCATCAACGATTTCCTGACCGGCCTGTTCCTGGGCGTCGGCATTCGTTTGGTGGACTTCAAGCTGGAATTCGGCCGTCTCTACAACAACGACGAAATGCAGATCGTCCTGGCTGACGAAATCAGCCCCGATAACTGCCGTCTGTGGGATCTGAAGACCAACGACAAGATGGACAAGGACCGCTTCCGCCGCGATCTCGGCGCCATCGAAGAGGCCTATCAGGAAGTCGCGCGCCGCCTGGGCATTCTGCCCGAAAGCGGCCCCCGCGACCTTCAGGGCACGGACAGCGTGCAGTAATCACCGGGATCAGACCGGCGGGTTCGCCCGCCGGCATCCCGCGACTTTTCTTGACGACCCGTACCGCAGAAGGAACGATCCCGTGAAGGCCAAGGTCCACATCACCCTCAAGACCGGCGTACTTGACCCCCAGGGCAAGGCGGTCCAACACGCTCTCTCCTCGCTCGGCTTCGGCGGCGTCAACGACGTTCGCCAGGGCAAGTACATCGAACTGGACCTGACCGAAACCGACCCGGTGAAGGCCAAGGCCAGCGTCGAACAGATGTGCAAAGGCCTGCTGGCCAATACCGTGATCGAAAACTTCTCGGTGGAGTTGGAGGGCTAAGGCCCGACAACCGACAGCGGACCAAAGCGAAGCAACGGGCGCTCCCATCGGGGGCGCCCGTTGCCGTTTGAGGTGGCGGGATCAGGCTGGCATCGGCGTATTGACGTGGTAGAGCCGCACCTTGCCGCAGACCGCACAGGTGGCGGTGAAGCTGTCGCCACGCTTGGACAGCCGCTCTTTCCCTGAACAGGCGCAGGTCTCGTGAATGGCGGTATTGCCGCCGCAGTCGTGGCATTTCAAATAATAGCTACGCCCAAATTCAACGGTGACCTTGGCGCTGCCGCATTTGCCGCAAGCCGGCGATGACGGCGGAACGGCGACGACCGGAGAGACCGGAGCGACCGGAGCGACCGGCACGCTGGGCTGCGGAAAGGTAAACGGCTTGGGCGGCAATACCGGCGGCGGCAAATGAACAACCGCTGCCGGCGGAGCTTTCACCAGTCCCAAGGGCCGGTGGTGGTCGCAGAGAAAATAGGAAATGCTGTCCAGCGTCTCGTCGCTAAAACGCGGCGCTGTACCAATCAGCTTTTGGCGAAGGCTTCCGTAATCCTGAAGCAACGCCCGCACCTGCTCAACGATCGCTTCGGCCTTGTGCAGACAGTCGGGGCGCGGAGTCGAAGCTGGCTTCATCTCGATGCGCCCCTGGTCGGAAATGGCGACGAAATGGTCCCAAGCCCGCCCGCTGAAGCCCTGCTGCATCAAACCCAGGATCTTGCCGATGACCAGTTCACGATGATCGTGGAGATAGTCCCGCAGAAATTCTTCCTGCCGCTTCACCTGTTCGATGGGGGAAGCCATGCCGTGGCGGTGGCCGTCATACCAGCGGGAAAACTCGCCATGCGGATTGATTTCGATGCTGTCGTGCACGCTCTTGCTCTCGATCAGCACGAAGCCCCAGCGGTGCAGGATCAAATGATCGATCTGCGCCGCGTCGTCGGGCCGCTCCAGGCGCAGGCTGTTGAACACCCGCACCAGGGGATCACGCTCGAAGGCGCGTTTCAGATAAAACGCCAACTGGTTCTCGGCCTGACGGCCAGCCACCTCCCGCTTATCGGTGGACACCAGCGGCTCCGCTTCCTTGACGATCATTTCAGGCGCATATCCAGGATGACGACCGCTAAAAACTAGCATGACATCGCGATATTGCCATCATTAGACTCATTTTATCACATCATGATTATCATGGGATGCAGTCGCCTGACTTGCCCGGCCAGCCCGCGCCTGCCATCATCCAGCCATGCCCCATGTGATCGTCCATACCTTGGCCCACGCCCGCGCCGCCCTTGCCGCCTGCGCTGAAACGGGGTTGCCGACGACGCTGTCATCGCCCCCTGACGCCGCCCGCTCGCTGGGCGTCGGCTATTGCCTGAGCTTGGCCGAGATGGCCGGAGCCGCCGATTTCGTCGTCGATTGCGGTGATGCCCCCGGTCTGGCCCTGGCCGCCTTGCGCGGCGGAGCACGGCGGGTCCGGGTCGTGGCTGCCCCTGCGGTCATGGTCAAATTGGCCGATATCGCAGACCAGCTGGGCGCGCGGATCGAGACCCAACCACCCGCCGACATCCTCGACCTTGCCGCCGCCTACGACCCATTGACGGCGACATGTGAGTTCCTGCGGCAGTGCAGCAAAAAAATGTTTAAATTTAGTCACAATACATAAACGACCTGCTGTACTATGCTGCACATCCAAGTGTGAGACAGAGCATCACGTCAGCTCTGCCACGGACAACACCAGCACCGTTCTATCGTCGTTTGGTACCATTATCGACTCCGGCACCCTCCAGGGACGCTTGAGTATTGCCGCTATACATAAGCGCAGCTTCCTTTCGCGATCACACCGACAGGAGAGAGCCGTCATGATGAATAGCCCGTGCAAGCCTACCCTTCAGTCCGCCGAACGGCGGGGTCTTGCCACTCCATTCCTGCCGCGCCTGCGTAGCGCCGCCACCACCTTCATCGGGCATGGCGAGCCGCGCCTGAACGACCTGCTGGGCGACCCGATCTTCAGCCGCCTGCTGTCCAGCGACGGCGTGGAAATGGACGAGTTGAAGTCGCTGATCGAAACCACGCGCAGCAGGCTGGCGACCCAGTGACACTCGCCATCGGGAACGTATTGCAACCCGGAGCGAGACGGACCATCTGCGGAACAGGCATCCCCTGATAAGGGCCTGATCATGACCGTTGTCGCCCCCATTACCGATCGCGTGCGCCAAATCCTGTCGCAGTATGAAAGCGACTGCCCCGGCACCAAGACCAATCTGGCCCGCATCCTGCTGCACGGGCGTTTGGGCGGCAGCGGGCGGGTGGTGATCCTGCCGGTCGATCAAGGCTTCGAACACGGCCCGGCGCGCAGCTTCGCCGTCAACCCCGCCGGTTACGATCCGCATTACCATTTCCAACTGGCCATCGATGCCGGGCTGTCGGCCTTTGCCGCGCCGCTGGGCATGATCGAGGCCGGAGCCGACCGCTTCGCCGGGCAGATCCCCACCATCCTCAAAGTCAATTCGGCCAATTCCCTGGCGCGCGACAAACAGGGGGCCACCCAGGCCTTGACCGGCGGCGTCGATGACGCTCTGCGGCTAGGCTGCTCGGCCCGCGGCTTCACCCTCCATCCCGGGTCGGACAGCGCGTACGAGATGATCGAAGACTTACGCGACATCGCCGCCGAGGCCAAAGCACGCGGGCTGGCGGTGGTGGTGTGGAGTTATCCGCGCGGCGGAGATTTGTCCGACCGGGGCGAAACCGCCATCGACATCATCGCCTATGGCGCCCATATGGCGGCGCTGCTGGGCGCGCATATCATCAAGGTCAAACTGCCCACCGCCGCCCTGGAACTTGACGCCGCGCGCAAGGTCTACCAGTCCGCCGGCATCCCCATCGCCAGCCTGCGCGAGCGGGTCGCCCATGTGGTGCAATCCTGCTTCAACGGGCGGCGCATCGTCATTTTCTCGGGCGGGGCGAAAACAGACGACGACACGGCGCTGTTCGACGACATCCGCGCCATCCGCGACGGCGGCGGCTTCGGCTCGATCATCGGGCGCAACACCTTCCAACGGCCGCGCGACAAGGCGCTGGCCATGCTGTCGCGCATCATCGACATCTATGCGGGCGAGGATTGACGCGGTGCAAGAAGCCGTCTGCCAAAGGCGCGCGATCATGCTATGGTTGGATCCATCCCTGATCCGCTGCCTAAGGTCCTCTAAATTTTGACCGACTGTCGCCTCTATCTGGTGACGCCGCCGACCATCGACGACGTTCCCGCCTTCGCCAAAACCCTGGGCTCCGTGCTGGATGCCGGCGATGTCGCCTGCGTGCAATTGCGCCTGAAGGACATCGACGACGCGGCATTGCGCCTCGCCATCGGCTTTCTGCGCCCGGAAGTGCAACGGCGCGGAGTCGCCTTCCTGCTCAACGACCGCCCCGATCTGGCCTTCGAGACCGGCTGCGACGGCGTGCATATCGGCCAAGAGGACATGCCCTATCGCCAAGCCCGCGCCGCTATCGGGCCTGAGGGCATCGTCGGCGTGACCTGCCACGATTCCCGCCATCTGGCCATGGAGGCCGGCGAGGCCGGAGCCGATTACGTCGCCTTCGGCGCCTTCTATCCCACCACCACCAAAGAGGCGAAGGTCCAGGCCGAGCCCGAATTGCTGTCGTGGTGGGCCGAGATGATGGAAGTCCCCTGCGTCGCCATCGGCGGCATCACCATCGCCAACGCCCGCCCGCTGATCGAAGCCGGAGCCGACTTCCTGGCCGTCTGCGGCGGCGTGTGGAACCACCCCGAAGGCCCCGCCGCCGCCGTCGCCGCCTTCAACCGGTTGATCGCCGAGGTGTGACCAGCACTGTGAGGATTTACCTATAAATCGTCATCACCGGCCTTGTGCCGGTGATCCCCGCCGCAGTGCACATCCGGCCAAGTCAGGTACCCGCCAGCCGTCGTCTCGCCCATCCGCGTGGGTACCCGGCACAAGGCCGGGCACGACGGCATTGGGAGTGTGGGACACCATCCCTTACCCCGCCACCGGCGCCCACAGCACCCCGGCGATATCCCCGGTGGCGGTCGCCAGCATGACCAGCCGGTCAACCCCCAAGGCGATCCCCGCAGAGTCCGGCATGCCCGCTTCCAGCGCCGCCAGGAAGTCCTCGTCGAGCGGGTAACGGGTGCCGTAGAGGCGTTCTTTCAAATCCATGTCGGCTTGGAAGCGGCGGCGCTGCTCGGCGGGGTCGGTCAACTCACCGAAGGCGTTGGCCAGTTCCACCCCGCAGGCATAAAGCTCGAAGCGCTCGGCGACGCGCGGGTCGCGCGGGCTGGGCCGCGATAGCGCCGCCATCGATACCGGGTATTCGCACAGGATCAACGGTACCCCGTCGCCCAGATGCGGTTCGATGCGGTCGAGCATGATGCGGAAGAAGATATCCTCCCAAGTATCGCTGTCACCGACGAACAAGCCGATGCGCCGCGCCTCGGCGGCCAGGGCAGGACCATCGGGAGACCACGGATCAGGCGTCGTCGCCAGCAGATCAATGCCGCAATATTCCTCGAACGCCTGGGCCAAGGTCAGCCGGCGCGGCAGCGCGAAGGGATCGCAGACTCGCGTTCCCCGCCGCAGCATGTCGGTCCCGGCGGCGCGCGCGGCGGCAGACAGCAGGGTCGAGCAATCTTCCATCAGCGTTTCGTAGGACGCCCCGGCCCGGTACCACTCCAGCATGGTGAATTCCGGGTGATGGGTCGGCGAGCGCTCGCCGTCGCGCCACACCCGCGCCAATTGGAACAGTTTCGGCACTCCGGCGACCAGCAGTTTCTTCATGCTGAATTCCGGCGAGGTATGCAGATACAGCCGGTGCGGTGGGTGATCGCTGAGCGGTTCGGTCAAATCAACCGACAGCGCCATGATATGCGGCTCGGTCCCCGGCGAGACTTGCAGGCAGGGAGTTTCCACCTCGACGAAGCCCTCGGCGGCGAACACCGCGCGGATCGCCGCCAGAATGCGGGCGCGGGATTCCAGGGCGGGACGGCGGGCGGCGAAGATTTCGGGACGCCACCACTCTTGGCCGGACATGGCATTTCCTTATATGACTGCACTTGCGCGACACTATGCCCGAAACCGGGTCCGACCAGCCAGAGGCAGCACCGCATGACCGATCCTCACCCCCTGCCCTCCCGCCGCCGCACGGCGCGCAACGGGGCCGACCTTGCCCAAGCCGGGGTGGTGCCGCCCGAACGGGTGGCCGAGATTGACGCTGTCGCCGCCCGCTACGCCGTGGCGGTGACGCCGACCTTGCTCGATTTGATCGATCCCGCCGACGACGCCGACCCCATCGCCCGCCAGTTCCTGCCCGATGCGCGCGAGTTGGACGCCGCCCCCGCCGAGCGCGCCGACCCCATCGGCGACCATGCCTATTCGCCGGTCGCCGGCATCGTGCATCGCTATCCCGACCGCGTGTTGCTGACGCCGATCCTGCATTGCCCGCTCTATTGCCGCTTCTGCTTCCGCCGCGAGCGCGTCGGCGGCGAAGAGTCGGTCTTGAGCGACGCCGACATGGCCGCCGCGTTGGACTATATCCGCAGCCGCCCCGAGATATGGGAGGTCGTCGTCACCGGCGGCGATCCGTTGATGCTGCCGCCTGCCCGGCTTCAGGCGCTGGTGACGGCGCTCAACGCCATGCCGCATGTGCAGGTGATCCGCTTCCATAGCCGCGTGCCCATCGGCGACCCTGACCGCATCGGCCCGGCCCTGCTGGCGGCATTGGACGCCGCCGACACTGCCGTATGGATCGCCGTCCATTGCAACCACGCCCGCGAATTATCGCCCGCCGCCGTTGCCGCCTGCCGCCGCCTGAGCCGCGCCGGGATTCCGCTGGTAGGACAGACGGTACTGCTGAAAGGCGTCAACGATGATGCCCAGGTGATGGAGGATCTCATGCGCGCGCTGGTCCGTAACCGCATCAAGCCCTATTATCTGCATCACTTGGATCTGGCGCCGGGCACCGGACATTTCCGCACCGGCATCGACGATGGCCAAGCGATCATGCGCCATTTGCGCGGGCGGGCGTCGGGTTTGTGCCAGCCGACCTATGTGCTGGACATCCCCGGCGGGCACGGGAAAGCGCCAATCGGGCCGGTCTATCGGCACGAAGACGAGGTCGAGGATTGGCAAGGCCAGCGCCACATTTATCCACCGCCCGCCTAAGCCATTCCACAGCCGTTGCACGCGGCACATCAAGCTGTTAGGTTCCGCGCCAGATTCTCTCCATGACTCGGTTTGACAATGAAGATCAACGCCAACCTTATCCGTCCCGGCAACATCCTGGAGCATAATGCTCGTCAGTGGGCCGTCCTGAAGATTCAGATCGTGCAGCCTGGCAAAGGCGGCGCCTTCATCCAGGTCGAAATGCGCGACGTGCGCACCGGCACCAAGACCAACGAGCGTTGGCGCACCGCCGACACCGTGGAGAAGTTGCAGGTTGACGAGAAGGACGTGACCTATCTGTTCGGTGACGACGAAAGCGTGACCTTCATGGATTCGGAAAGCTTCGAGCAGACCACCGTCCCGCGTGAGATGGTCGGCGAGCCGGGTGCTTACCTGCAAGACGGCATGCCCTGCACCATCGAGCTGATCGAAGGCGCCCCGGTGTCGGTGACCATCCCCGACAAGGTCACCATGACCGTGGTCGAGGCCGATCCGGTGGTCAAGGGCCAGACCGCGTCGTCGTCCTACAAGCCGGGCAAGCTGGAAAACGGCGTGCGCGTGATGATTCCGCCGTTCATCGAGACCGGAACCCGCATCGTCGTCAGCACCGTCGATTCGTCTTACGTCGAGCGGGCCAAAGACTGATGATCCGCAACGCCTCTGCTGCGATCAATTGCATGACCGGCGCCGCCCGCAAAGCGGCGCGGGGTCTGTTGCGCGACTTCGGCGAAGTCGAGCAATTGCAGGTGTCGAAGAAAGGTCCAGGCGATTTCGTCTCGGCCGCC
>Ga0116225_1001231_pt1 | contig 18676 bp, 19 predicted proteins | sample Sb_taG_8_FD_88968 | JGI IMG/M metagenome (GOLD analysis project Ga0116225, IMG submission 88968) | Peat soil microbial communities from Weissenstadt, Germany - Sb_50d_c_BC metaG | ecosystem: Environmental > Terrestrial > Soil > Wetlands > Peat | place: Germany: Weissenstadt | collected 2010-09-21 | reverse complement strand
GCTCGGCGAAGGCGGCATCCCCGCGGCGGGCGAGGGGGCGGCCGAGCCGCACATCACCTACGGCCTCCCCGACGTCCTCGGCGAGAAGAAGGCCGATTACGCCGGCCGGAGCGTGCTCGTCGTCGGTGCCGGCTACTCGGCGGCGACGACGGTGTGCAACTTGGCGGCGCTCGCGGAGCAGAATGCCTCGACGTGGGTGGTGTGGCTGGCGCGCGGCGCCAAGTCGCAGCCGATCAAGCGCGTGGCCAACGACCCGCTCAAGGAGCGCGACCGACTCGCCGTCAAGGCAAACACCCTGGCCACGCGCGGCGAGGGGAACGTCGAGTTTCATCCGCAGTCGGCCGTCGAGGCGGTCGAGTGGCTGGGGCCGGACAAGGGGTTCAAGGTGACGGCCCGCTGCGGCGGCAAACAGAAGACGTGGGAGGTGGAACGCGTCGTCGGCAACGTCGGCTACACGCCGGACGCGGGCATCTACCGCGAGCTGCAGGTCCACGAGTGCTACGCCTCGCTCGGCCCGATGGCCCTGGCGGCGTCGCTCCTGAAGCACGTCGGCGCCGACTGCCTGAGCATCCCGCCGCAGGGGCCGAACGTGCTGCGGAACCCGGAGCCGAACTTCTTCCTCCTCGGGGCCAAGAGCTATGGGCGCAACTCGAACTTCCTGCTGCGCGCCGGATTCGAGCAGGTGCGCGACGCCTTTGCGCTTATCACGGGGAAAACCGATCTCGATCTGTACCGAAAGCGATGATCTGTCTCGTCAAGTGAAAAGGAGAGTCGGGGATGCGTCCGACGTGGCTGATCGAAGCCGGGGTTTACGGCAATGAAGTTACCCCGCTGCTGGACGAGATCCGGCGGCAGGGGATGGCTGGCGACATCGTGCCGCATCAGGCGTTGAAGAAGGGCTTTGCCCCGGTCATCGGTGGGCAGGCGCTCTCGCCCGACAGCTGCATTATCGCCTACGGCACCTTCCCTTTCGCTCGGCAGATCCAGCTTCACCATCGGTGGGTTCCCGGCGCTTGGTGCTGCGCGGAGAACCTCGACTGCGCCGTTTACTTCGCCTACTTCGGCAAGTTCTTGTTGAATCAGCACTACGCTATCATGCCGGGAGTGGAGGCGATTCGCCAGCGCGACTGGTTGTTCTCGATCTTTGGTGGGGATGATGCGGTATTCGCACGCCCGACGAGTTGCCACAAACTCTTCGTGGGCCGGCGCGTCGAGCGAGAGGCATTCGCCAGCGCCCTGGCCCCGACTCGCTATGACCCGGTCACGCTGGTTGTCATCGCCGCCCCGAAGCCGATCGCGCGCGAGTGGCGGTTGGTCGTCGCTGGTGATAGGGTTATCTCGGGCAGCCAGTACGCTGTGCAGGGCCAGCGAGTTCTTGCCGCGGGCTGCCCGGAGGAGGTCACGGGTTTCGCAGAGTCCATGCTCTCGGATGTGCGGTGGCGTCCCGACCCCATCTTCATGCTGGATGTGTGCGAGTCGGAGGAACGGCTGTGGCTGGTGGAGTTAAACAGCTTCAGCGGTTCCTGGCTGTACCAGTGCGACCTGGCTGCGGTGGTGGCCGCGGCGAGTGAACTGGCCGAGCGCACCTGGAAGGTTCCACCGGACAGAACAGCGCCATGGCCGAAACACTGACGACGCCAATAAAGCTGCTGGTTGTCCGGGAGATCCAGGAAGATGCCAGCGGCGCCGCGCTCCGTTTCCAGGAAGGGGGTCACGGGCGTCTCGCCGTCCGCGACGCCAACTATGCGACCTACTTGCGGCTGGCACGGCGCAGTCAGGAACGCCAACAGCCCGTCGGCATCAGCTTCGGTGAGGGACAGGCCATCACAGAACTGATCCACGCCGACAACGACGTGCCAACGCAACTCTGGGAAGAGGAGCCCGATCGCGCCCGAATCCTCTTTCAGGGCCACGATGGGGTTTTCCGCCTCAAACCCGAGCACCCGGAGGCCGACCGCATCCGCGCCATGCTGGGCGAGACGCTCCGGCAGAAGGCCCGAGTTTGGTTCATCGCTCAGAAGCCGGACCTCGCGCTGCTGCTCGTCCTGCCAGCGACATGGCCGGTAACCGCTTCGCCCGCTCCCGGCGGAAGCGGGAGCGTGGAAAACGGATAAAAATGGTCGAGAATAGTTTCTTGAGAGCAAAAGGTATCGGAGAGCAAAAGGTGTCGGGAGTCGATTCGACTCCCGACACCTTTTCCCCGCCGCGCTGCTCCCTGCGAGAGAAAGAGGATCCAAGCATGAGCCTTGTTCTGGAATTGCCGCCGCAACTGGAAACCGAACTCGCCGCCGAGGCCGCCCGGCTCCACCTCCCTCTCGCGGAGTACGCCCTGCGACTGTTGGCCGCGGGACGAGTCGCAGGGCCTCAGCCGCGCACTGGCGCGGAACTGCTGGCTTACTGGCAGGGCGCGGGTCTCGTCGGCACGCAGCCCGACATTACCGACGCGGTGGCGCACGCCCGCGAGCTGCGGCGGCAGGCAGTGACGCGGGAACGGTCGTAGCCATTGTACGTCGTCCCTACCTCCGTCCTGATCACGCAGGTGTTTCCGGGCCGGCTTGTCCTCAACGCGGAACAGGTACAGGGCGCGCTTCACGCAGGCCAATTGCCGCCCGCTGGCGATGGGGACGTCGATGTACTTGACTGGCCCCTCGTCGAAGCGCTTGGCCGAGGTTGCCCGGGTCAGCTCCGCCAGCCGCGCCTCGCGGTACTGCTCCAGGATGAGGACGCCGATTTGCTCGGCCCGCCGCCGCGGTTCGGCGAAGGTTTCTTCGAGGGCAAGGTGGAGGTTTGGCCGCTGGTAGACGGCGAACTCCTGTTCGACGATGGGCAGCTCGGCCGGGTCGGTGTCGAAGTGCCGGCGGAGCCGCCTGAGCAGCGCCGGTTCGGCCTTGGCCTTGGCGGGCGATTTCTTTTTCTGGGGCATGGGCACCTCAGGGCAACAGGTCCGCCACGGGAATCAACCCCACTTGCTGACCGGCGATGACGAGGGGCACCGAATCGGTCGGGCCGTAGTCGATGCGCTGCCGGTAGGAGGGGATGCCCGTCGGGCCGGTCGGATCGGTGTAGACCTCGACCTGCCGATGGACCAGGTTGATGATCCAGTAACAGACGATACACGCCCGGGCGTACGACCGGCACTTCTCACCGCGGTCGCGTGCTAGCGACGATTCTGCTACTTCGATCACGACAGCGATTTCATGGGGCTCGGGGTGCCGCGTGTAGTAGAGGCTGGCAGGGGAGGGCACGACGACCACGTCCGGTTCCGGCTCGCTGTCGGCCGTGGTGATCGCCGACTGTACGCGGACGCGCCATCCCGTTGGGAGGAGGCGTTCAACCCGTTCGCGGGCATTATCGACGGTGCCGTCATGCGGGGGGTTGTGCGGCATCTTCGGTACGATCCACCCTTCGATCAGCTCGACGGGATCATTCTCGGTGAGGATGCCCGCCTGAATCAGCTGATGGTACTCGGCAACGGTGAACTTCCGCACGGGCCAGGGTGGCACGGCGAAGAGGTTCGAGAACGGCGGCGCTCCGATTGACGACATGCGAACGGCCTCCTCCGGCACGACCCTCGTAACCATCTCCTATCCCACCCCCACGATACCCTCCTGCGCATGTTAAGGTCAATCGCAGCAGTCTCTTACTTCCGCAGCCCTTCCAGCAGCGCCCCGACCGCCTTCAGCGCATTCTCCAGCACCTCCGGCTGCGGCAGCGGCACCTTCAGGTACGACTCGCCCGTCCTCTCGTCGCGTACCACCGCCGCCGCTGAACCACCTCCCGGTCGCGCCGCACCGCCCTTGCCGTTCCCCGCGCCGCCGCCGGCGGCCCCGGCCAGCTGCTGCAACAGCGCCATGCCCACCTGCAACAACCCCGACCACGGATCGTCCACCGCCGGTCCCGGCATCCCACCCGCCGCGGGCGCCCCGGCCCCCGTCGGCGCCGTCCCCGGCTGGCCCGCTCGCCCCGGCCGGCCGCGCCGTCGCGACGGCCGCGGTTCCTCCTCGTCTCCCTCCATCGGCGCGCGGTGCAGCGCCTCCGCGGCGTCGTCGAGCATCTCCTGCGGCGGGATGGCGGACGTAGCCTTCTCCACCGACTCCATGAATTTGTTCAGCCGGCTGCCGCCCAGGAACACGTCCTTCTCGCCGCCGTCCAGCACCCCAGCGAACAGCGACCGCTTGAACTTCAGCACCGACAGCATCCCCTCCTCGATGGTGCCCTGCGCCACGAAGTTCACTACCCGCACCGGCCGCGTCTGACCCAGCCGGTGGACGCGGCCGACGCGCTGCTCCAGCACGGCCGGATTCCACGGCAAATCCATGTTGAACACCACCGTCGCGTGCTGCAGGTTCAGCCCCGTCCCGCCTGCGTCGGTCGAGAGGAACAACCGGCACTCCGGATCGTCGCGGAAGCGGTCGATCAGGTCCTTGCGCTTCACCCCCGGCACGCTGCCGTGAAAGACGACGTGCCCCCAGCCCCGCTCCTTGACGCGGCGCACCAGCAGCTCGTGCATCCGCAGCCACTGGCTGAAGATGACGACCTTCGTCCCCGGGTCTTCGAGGATTTCTTCCAGCAGCGTCGCCGCCTCATCCGCCTTGAAGCCGTGGTCGGTGCGGTGATCGACCAGGTAACTGCTGTCGCAAGACATCCGCATCCGCTGGAGGGCGATCATCAACCGCCGCTGATCCGCCTCGGTCAGGAAGCCGTACCTGCGCCACTTTTGCACGATGTTGCCGACAATCTCCATGTTCTCCTGGTGGTGCTTCGTCTGCAGGGGCGTCATCGGCACGAAGACGTTGCTGTCGAGGCGCCCGGGCAGCTGGTCGAGCACCTGGTCCTTCTGCCGCCGCAGCAGGATCGGCTGCAGCGTCTTGCCGATCCGGTCGAGGTTGCGGTAGCCGATGACCTTGCCGAAGTCGTCGCGCTCCTGGTGCTCGTGCAGCAGCTTGAACGTCGGACCCAGACGAAAGCGGTCCACGAACTGCACGATCGACACCAGCTCTTCCAGCCGGTTCTCCAGCGGCGTGCCGGTCAGCACGATGGCGTAGGGCGACTGGATGCGCTTGACGCTTCGGGCCGTGCGCGTGTTCCAGTTCTTGATCCGCTGCGCCTCGTCGAGGATGACCAGGTCCGGCGACCAGCGGTCGATCAGGTCGATGTCGCGATAAATAGTGTCGTAATTAGTGATTTTGTAAAAGGTGTCGGTGGCGAAGTGCCGCTCGCGGCGGGCGCGCATCCCGTTGACCACTTCCAGCGAGCGGCCGACGAAGCGCTCGATCTCGCGCTGCCACTGGTGCTTGAGCGACGTGGGGCAGACGACCAGGACGCGCTCGACGCCGTAGAGGCGGGCCATGATCTCGGCCGCGCCCATAGCCTGGGCCGTCTTGCCGAGTCCCATCTCGTCGCCGAGGAGGCAGCGACCGGCACGCGCGGCGAACAGGACACCCTCGCGCTGATATTCGTACAGCGGTACGCGCAGCAGGTCCTTGAAGCCGGCGCTGCGGGTGCCGCGCGGGAAGGCCTCGCCGACGCGCTTCTGGCGGTTGTCGGCGTCGCGCACCTCGGCGATGAACGACAGCACGTCGTCGTGCGTGCGCAGATCGTGGTCGAGCTTGCCGGCTTCGTTGAGGAAGGCCTCGAAACGGCCGAACGCCTCGGCCAGCAGCGTGCCGTCGTCGTCGAAGAAGCGGCCGGCGACCCGGGCCAGAGGCACCGGGCAGGCGCTGCCGGGACGGAAGCGCACCTCGCGGCGGGCGCCGTACTGGAGGTAGATCTCGCTGTACTCCGGCTGGTAGCCGGCGCGGAGCTGCTCGGCGGCGCCGCGCTTGCGCTCCAGGGCCGCCAGGGTGAATTCGACGTGCTTGCAGGTGCCGAGGGTGTTGGTGGCGAAGTCGGGGCAGGCGCAGTAGTTGTCGCCGGGGTTCGGCCCGCGGACGTGGACGCGGTAAGTGCGCTGGGTCTGCGGGTTGGTCACCTCGAACTCGGAGAAGATCGGGTGGTCGCCGACGTTCTTCAGGCGGTAGTTCTGTTCGCGGCCGAACTGGCGCCGCAGCTCGCGCTGCCAGTCTTCCAGCGACATGCCCTCCGGCTTCTTTAGGTGCGACAGCTTGCCCGGCCTGCGCTTGGCGGACTTGTCGGGCTTGCCGTTGTCGCGCGGCGGTGGCTCCGGCTCCGGGGGAGGGGTCGGCCCGGCTTGCGCAGGTTCGCGCTCCGGCTGGGGGGGCCTGGGGCGCGGTTTGGTGGTCGGGGCGCTGTTGGTGTCCTTCTGCCGCCACTGCATGGAACGGGCCTCCGAAGAGCGCCGGGGGTGCTGGGTCTGACACGGCACATTGTACCGGAGAACCACAAGGGGTGAGGGCAAATTGCGTCATTCGGCAGGGGTGGGCTTGCCGGTTCGCACGCCCTGCTTCGCCGGGTAGCTGGCGTCGCGGCTTCGCGGTTCGGCGCTTTTTCCTTCCCTTGCCCGGACCGGGCAACGATAATGCGTGAGGCGGCCAATCCTGACCGGGCCGGCGTTCGTCTGTGTACTGGTGTTATTTCGATCAACCGCTTACCCCAAGGAGGCAGTCATGCGCAGACTCCTCGCCTTCTCGGCCCTGTTCAGCGCGGCCCTGGTTGCCGTGCCCCGGCCGGCCGACTCGGCGTGCTGCTATTTCGCGGCCAAGGACAAGGACATCCTGCAGCCGGCGCAGAAGGCGTTCCTCACCTGGGACGAGGCCGAGAAGGTCGAAACCTTCACGGTGCAGCCCAAGTTCGAGGGCAACGCCGTCGACTTCGGCATGGTCATCCCCACCCCCGCCAGGCCCAAGCTCGATGAGATGCCCCGCGAATTCTTCAAGGAGTTCGCCGTCTTCACCATCCTCGAGCCGATGGATATCTCCAAGTACAAGAACCGGCTCTACCCTCGAAATGCGGCGGGCGGCGACGAGTCATTAAAGGCCGGCGGAAAGAAGCCGACCGTGAAGGTGCTGGAGGCGGGGGTGGTGGGCTCGTTGGACTACAAGATCATCCAGGCGAGCAAGGCGGACGACCTGTACGAGTGGCTCAAGGACAACAAGTACAGCTACTCCGGCGACGAGGCCACCCTCGACTTCTACATCAAGAAGGCCTGGTTCTTCACCGTCATGAAGATCGACCCCATGCAGATGAAGAAAAAGAAGGACGGCTCCTACGAAGGCGAGGTCACGCCGACGCGCTTCACCTTCGCCAGCGACAAACTCGTCTACCCGCTCAAGATCACGCAGATCAGCGTCAAGGACAAGACGGAGGCGCTGTTCTACGTGCAGGCGGCGCACAAGGTCGATCTGCCCGGCGACTTCTCCTACGAGTTCACCTGGACGCCTATGTGGTCCCAGGCCGCCGGCTTCGCCGTCCCCGAGAAACTCACCAAGGACGAGAGCGAATGGCTCAAGCACGTCCAGCCGAAGGTGCAGGACGACCTCAAGAAGGTCAACGATCTACGCGGCAAGAAGCACGAGCCGGCCACGCTGGAGTGGGCCAAGAAGATTACCGAGAAGGACGTGGGCCTCCTCGAAGGCAAGGAGACGTACAACCGCGAGGCCCCCAAGGAGGACGTCGAGAAGCTCAAGCTGCTCAAGGGCCACGTCAAGAAGGGCCAATTCGTCACCAAGCTGCGTAAGGTCTTTGCCAAGGACGAGATGAGCGACGACCTGGAGTTCGTCCGCGCCAGGGTCGGCGACAAGGCCGACGACATCGAATACTACTCCATTCTGCCGACGTCGCCCCCGTGATTGCAGCCGCTTGCGGCTTCGCAGGACATGCGAAGCCGCAAGCGGCTGATCGGAGCCGATCATGAACAAGCGCATCCTCGCCGTCGCCGGCCTCCTCGCCCTCGTCGCCGTGACCTGGTTGCTGTGGAGCAGCCTTGCCCCGGCTCAACTCGGCGAACGGCCGGGCAACTCTCTCGACAATCCCATCGACACCCCGCACGACCTGTCCGGCCTGTCGATCAAGATCCCGCGCATCCGCGTCGTCCACACCAGTGACCCGAAGAAGCCCGGCGGCTCGATGTACCTGCAGCAGGTCGATCCGTTCCTCGGCTACAAGTGGGGCTGGAGCCTGACGCAGCGCGAATTCCGCGAGCGCGACGGCGTCTACGGCGACGCCGGCAAGCTCGACGGCCTGCTGCTGCCCGACGGCGCCAGCAAGATGATGTCGCGCAGCCACGTCAACAGCTGCGGCATCTGCCACAACACGCCGTATCGCGACGGCGGCGCCGGGGCCAACATCAGCAAGAACGGCGGCGAGGGGCGCAACACCCCGCACATGTTCGGGACCGGCCTCGTCGAGATGATTGGCCAGCACATCCGCCTGGAGGCGATGGCCATTGCCGACAGCAACCGCGACGGCTGGATCAGCCTCGAAGAGGCCAAGGGCAAGCGCTGCGTCCTCACCAACATGCCGGCCGGCATCGACGGCGAGCGCGTCGAGATTGACCTGGGCAGCTTCGAGGACCTCGACGGCAGCGGCAGGCCGAACCTGAACCCGATCCTCAATCCGATCTACGTGGACAGTGAGGGCAAGCGCATCGCCTTCGCCCGCAACCTGAACTTCCCCGGCGTGGCCGGCTACAAGTTCGAGGTGCAGTGCTTCGGCCCCGGCCACCTGTACATGCCCTTCCGCCCGCCCGTCTCGACCACCATCCGGGCCTTCACGGCCACGCCGTTCGACATCCACATGGGCTTGCAGGCGTTCGACCCGACGACGCTGAACGACCCGGACGGCGACGGCTGGGCGCAGGTGTCCAACGCGGGCTGCCTGCAATGCGTGACGGCCGCCGGCAAGGACCGCGGCGCCGTGCGCGGCCCGACCGGCATCAGCAAGGACGACCCCGACCGCGACGGCTACTGCGAGGAGATCACCGAGGGCGATCTCGACATGTGCGAGTGGTATCTGCTCAATCACCCCGCCCCCGGCCGCGGACAGATCACGCCGGAAGTGAAGCAGGGCGAGCTGCTGTTCAAGCAGGTCGGCTGCGCTTCCTGCCACGTCCCCGACTGGCACCTGCCCGCGGCCAACCTCGCGGCCAAGGACTACACGCAGCAGCACGCCGGCGACCGCCGCCTCTTCGACATGCAGGTCGGTTACAACGAGACGACCGAACGGCTGGAAGGCAAATTGGTGATGCTGGCCAAGAAGAAGGGCGACCGGCTGATTCCGCGGCGAAACGCCTACACGGTGCGCGGCATCTACAGCGACTTCAAGTACCACGACGTCGGCGAGGCGTTCTACCAGATGCAGTTCGACGGGACCGTCATCAAGAAGTGGCGCACGCTGCCCTTGTGGGGCGTCGGCAGCACGGCGCCCTACGCTCACGACGGCGCCAGCCTGAACCTGGACGACGTCATCCGCCGGCACGGCGGCGAGGCGCTGGAGTCGCGCAAGAAGTACACGTCGCTGACCCGCCAGCAGCGGCGCACGGTGATCGAGTTCCTCGAGGGCCTGGTGCTGTACTCGACGGAGCGCATCCCGTGCGACATCGACGGCGACGGCAAGATCAGCGAGCATTTCCTGGTGCAGGGGATGGACACCGGCTACGAGCGCTTCAACCCGGAATGGCTGTTCAAGGTGCCGGGCAAGATCGAAGGCCCGGTCGAGAACATCCGCGGCGAGAAGGTCATCTCCTTCGCGCTGACCAACGTGCGCCAGGCGTACGGGCTCGACCTGGAGTACCTCAAGGACAGCGACAACGACGGCTTCCCTGACGTGATCGACCCGGCCCCGCACAAGGCCGGCTACAAGGACGGCGAGAACTGACGGGTTCGACGCTGCGGCGCGCCTGTCAGGGACTGGACCGCGTCCGCGCGACCTGCTCGGTACGCACGACACCGAGCAGGTCGCGCGGACGCGACGGGCCGTAACCTCCGGACGTTAGTTGCCTGGCGTTAGCCCGAGGTCACCCATCGCGCCCAAGATCTGAGCGCGGAGGTGCAGGTAGGAGGGCGCACTCGGGTCGCGTAGCCGTGTCAGGGGGATCGGCACGACCGCCAAGATCCGTGCGGGGCGCGGGCTCAGGACCACCACCCGGTCCGCCAACTGCACCGCCTCGTCGATGTCATGGGTGACGAACAGGATCGTCTTCCGTTCTTTCTGCCAGATGCTCACCAGGTCCGCTCGCATCTTCAGCCGGGTCAGCCAGTCGAGGGCGCCGAACGGCTCGTCCATGTAGATGACGTCCGGGTTCGCCGCCAGGGCGCGGGCCAGTTCGACCCGCTGCCGCATGCCGCCCGACAGTTCGCGGGGGTATGCCTTCTTGAACCCGCCCAACCCTACCATCTCGACGTAGTGGTCGATGATCTCTTCGCGCTCGGCACGCTGCCGGCGCAGCAAGCCGAAGCCGATGTTGCGCTCGACCGTTAGCCAGGGAAAGACGGCGCTCTCCTGGAAGACGAAGATGCGCCGTGGGTCCGGGCGGCGCACCGGCTCGCCTTCCACCAGTACCTGGCCGGAAGTGGCCTTCTGAAAGCCGGCGACGATGTTGAGGATCGTCGATTTGCCGCAGCCGGACGGGCCCACCAGGCAGAGGAACTCGCCCTCCTCCACCACCAGGTCGATGTGGTCGAGGACGTGGACCGGATCGCCGCCGCGCGTCCCCGGGAAGGTCATGGTCAGGTCCCTGAGGAGCACCGCCGGCCGCGGCCCGGTCGGCCCGGGACACACATCCGCGGCGCCGTCAGGTCCTGCTCCGGGAAGAGAGTTGTGCATGCCAGAGTTCCCTGCTCACTTGGAGGCGTAGCCCCAGCGCACCTCGTCGAGCCGCTCGAACTGGCGGACGAGGAAGTCAAGCACCAGGCCGATGACGCCGATGATGACCATGCCCGCCACCACGAGGTCGTAGCGGCCGGCGCTGCGGGCGTCGAGGATCAGGTAACCCAGGCCGCCGCTCCGCGGGTTGACGACGACCATTTCGGCCGCCACCACCACCAACCAGGCGATGCCCAGGGCGATCCGCAAGCCGGTGAGGATCTGCGGCAGTGTGGCCGGCAGGATGACGTGCCGGAACAGCCCCAGCCGGGTCACCCCGAAGTTCCGGGCCGCGCGCAGGTAATTGACCTGGATGTTTTGCACAGACGCCATGGCCGTCACCGTGATCGGGAAGACACTGGCCAGGAAAATCAGGAACATCGGGGCGGCTTCCGACAGCCCGAACCACAAGATCGACAGCGGGATCCAGGCGATCGGCGAGATGGGCCGGAGCACCTGGATGATCGGGTTGAATGCCTGCGCCGCCCGCGACCACCAGCCCAGGGCCAGGCCGAACGGCACTCCCACCGCCGTGGCCAGCAGGAAGCTCCAGACCACCCGGAACAGCGAGGCGATGACGTACCGGTGCAACACGCCCTGGGTCGCCAGCTCGACCCCGCCCCGAGCGACTTCCAGCGGCGTCGGAAAGACGAGGCTGTGCGTCCACGTCACGGCCAATTGCCAGCCGGCCAGGAGAATGAGGACCACCCCGAGGGGGAGGCCGACCGCTCCGGCCGAGGACGGCAGCCACCGCCGCGCCGGCCCCCGCGGCGCGTCGTCGCGCGACGGCTGGGCGACAGGCACCCGGGGCACGGGTTCTTCAACGGGCGTCATTTGGCCATCTCCCACTGCCACGGTTGCAGGTCCCGCCCTTCCGGCACGAAGGACGGGTCGGCGTAGTCGTCGAAGTGGGCCCTCCCGCCCAGGATGCCGGCCTCCACTCCGTACTTCTCGATCTCCTCGAAGTCCTTGCGCACCAGCCGAAGGTTCGTGTACTTGACCCGGTCCGGCGGCTTGCTCAGGACGTAGCGGATCAGTTTGGGATCCTGGTTGTAGTACCGCTTCTGCGCGGCGATTTCGGCAGCCTGCAGGCGGTGGCTCATGTCCCCATCCTTGTCCTGGTCGATCCAGAGGCCGCTGCGGGCGATGCCGTCCACCAACTTCTGGACCTCCTCGCGGCGCGCCTCGATCACGTCCTCGCGCACGGCCAGGACGCACGAGATGAATTCGGGCCAGACGTCCTTGGTCATGAACAGGACCCGGCCGTAACCGTCCATCTCGGTCTTGGCCATGAGCGGCTCGCCGGCGATGATCGCATCGACCGATTTGCTGGATAGCGCCGCCGGCATCTCGGGCGGCGGCATCTCGACCAGAAGGTTCGGGTCGATCTTCAGGCCGCGCTCCTTGAACACCTTGTACAGGATCAGGTGCTGATTGGAGTACCTGCTGGGGATGGCGATCCGCTTACCCGGGAGGTCCTCGATGCGGCGGATTGCGGACTCCTTGTGGACCATGAGCGTGGTCCCGTCGCGGTGGCCCAGGTAGACGATCTTCACCGGGACGCCCTGCTCGCGCATCTTCATGGTCAGCGGCGCGAGGATGAACGTCGCCTGAAGGTTATTGCTGATGAACGCCTCTTTCAGTTCCGGCCAGCCGTTGAACCGCACGGGTTCATAAGCCCCCTCCCCGCTCATCTGCTCGTCAATGAAGTGGGTGACGGGGCAGGTCAGGTGTCAGGTGACCGGCAGGAAGCCGACCCGAAATTTTTCCTTTGCCTCCTCCTGATTATTGCCGAAGGGCTTGCCGCCCTGGTTGATGAATACCTGCAGGAGGGTGATGCCTCCTACGAGGAGGACGGCCCCGACGAGCAGCAAGCGCTTGACGGTCACAGGGAGACCCTCCCGATCTGAGATGAGGGGGGCAGGCGGGCGAAGCCTGCTCCCCCCGGATCACGCGGGCGCCTTAGCGGCCCATGATCTTCTCCTGGTTGGAGAGGATCTGCCGCTGGTTGCCGAGGATCATCCCCTGGTTCGCCAGGAGGGTGTCCTGGTTGGCGAGGATCGTTCCCTGGTTGGCGACGACCTTGTCGAGCTTGGCCTGGTTGCCCAGGATGCTCTCCTGGTTGGCGACGATCGCCGCCTGGTTGGCCAGCACCTTCGCCAGCTTTTCCTGGTTCGCCAGGATCGTCTTCTGGTTGCCCAGGATCTCCCGCTGGTTCACGATCACCGGGTCGGTTGCCATGTCCAAGACTCCTTGCGCCGTGAGAGGGGAAACAGCCACGGCCTGCACGGCTCAGGCCCGCGGCATCTCCAGTTGTCCTACGCAATGGCCGGAAGGTATCGCAAGGATGGTGCCGCGGGGAGCCGTCACCTGAACAATCCTGTGGTAAAGCACTCGGCCAGGCAAGGGTTTACGACGCGGGACGCCGTGGTTTTCTCTATCAGACGCGATGTCTGACCATATAAAGTCTATTTTATGTCGTAAGTATCGCTGAAAAGACGTCGCACGTCGATACGTGAGCGGCTGCGCCGGCGGGCCCTCTGTCCCCCTGAGACACGTCTCACCGATCCGCCTCGGGTCGGAACCGCACAGGTGCGCGCTGAAACCGCACGCAGGGGGAACGGCGGCGGCTCGGGGTGCCGGCCGATGAGTTGCCCAGTTGCCCATACGGTCCAGTAGCGACGAACGGCGGCCGGGCGGCGTAAGGTGATGCGTCAACGCAGCCTGGCCGGCTGAAAGACGTTCTCGCGCTCCAGCGGCAATTGGAAGGCGTCGGCGACGCGCGTCATGTAATGGCAGCGGCACGCCCACCACACCACGTCCAGCGCCCGCTCCCTCCCAAAGTGGTGTACCAGTCCCTCGAAGTCGTCGTCCGTGACGGACCACGGCTGACGTGCTTGCTTGCGCGCGAAGGCGAAAGCGGCCTGTTCGCCCACCGGAAAGGTGGACCAGTCGCCGCTTGCCAGCCGGCGCGTGCGTTCGGCGACGGCGTCCTGATCGAGGCCCGCGACCGCGAGCAGCATCTCGCAGTGCCCCATTCAGTAGAAGCAGTGCAAGCTGCGCGTCACTACCCAGAACAGGCTCTCCTCAAAAACGCGGTCCTGCTTCGCCTCCTCGCCGAAGGCACGCGTGCAGGCCGACCAGCCGACGGCCAGTTCCGGCTGATAGCCGAGGCAGACGAGACTCCACTTGATGCGCACCGGCCGGCTCGCCGGGTAGCCGTCCGGCAGGCCGCGGCGCACCTCCTCCCACGACGGCACCGCGATGCGCCCCGGTCGCTCGCGCTGCTTGTCCAGGCGCCCCTGCAAGCCCCCGAAGTCGATCGTGTCCCATTCCTCGGCGGCCGGTTACCCCGGCTTCTTGACGGGGGGCCCATCGGCCACCTTGCGGTGCGGGACCTTGGGGGGGTCGCCGTCGCGGGCGAAGCGCACGTCGAGCGGGGGCAGGGGTCCGCCCTCCTCCACCTCCACCCCCAGCACCAACAGCAGCCGGTCCTGGAAGTTGGCGTAGGCCAGCAGCAGAACCATCGCGACCACCTGCTTCTCGCCGTACAGCTTGATAAGCCGCGCCACCTCCTCGTCAGTGACGGTGTCGGCGGCCACTGTCAGCTTGCGCGCGAACGCCAGGGCCGCCCGTTCCTTCTCCGCCAGCCCGGCCAGGTCGCCGGCCAGCGCCTTGATCGCCGCCTCGTCCACGCCGGCGCGGCGCAGGTCCGCGGCGGCACAAGCCTCGCCGTAGGCGCAGCGGTTGGCGTGGGCCGCGACCCAGCGCATCTTCCCGCGCAGCGGGGCGTCGAGCGGGCTGCGCGCCCGATGCAGGTAGTCCAACTCCAGCATCGCCGCCGTGGTGCGCGGCAGCGCGTCCGCGAGCGCCCGCGCCCACGACGGCAGCGGCTTGTCGCCGTTCTTCTCCGCCGCCGGCAAGCGCTTCCAGGCGTCGGCGTCCTTGATCAGCGGCACACGGGTCCGCGCCGGCGTCACGGGCTCGGCCCCGGGGCAGGGAGCGGCCGCGAGCAGCGCGACCACGACGGACGTCGCAAGAGACAGCCTCATGGGAGAGCACCTCCGAAGGGCGAATAATCCGGATGGGGCGCCGGGGGACGTGGCCTGAGGGCGACGTCCAATGCGGACCCGGTCTGCGGGCGGGGGTCGGAGACAACGGAGGTCTTGTCCGTAGCGCACGCGAGCCGCGTGCCCCTTGACCACAGGGCACGCGAGCCGCGTACACTACGGACAGTCACTTGCCGGTGCCTTCCGCGGCCTTCGCGGGCGCGGTGCCCTTCGAGTGGTCGAGCATCAGCAGCATGGCCAGCGTCTGCTCCATCTCGTCGGGCTTGAAGCCGAACGGGCCGCGGCCGCTCTTGTAGGCCACCTTGCCTTCGCGGTCGATGACGTACAGCCGGGCCGGCATGCCGCTGTAGCCGTGGCCGACGCGGTCGTCCATCTCATCGACGAGCAACGGCATGTTCATTTTCAGCTTGGCGTAGCAGCGCTCGGCCAGCGCGGCGCGGCCGGCGTAGTCGCGCGGCTGGGCGAAGGTGACGCCGTCCTGGTCGTTGGAGCCCATGCGCCAGCCGTCGGTGGGGTGGGCCTCGCGGACGTACACGGCCAGGAACAGCGCGTCGTCCTTGTAGCGCAGGGCCAGGTCATCGACGCGCGGGTAGATGGAACGGAACGGGCCGCAGGTGACGTTGCCGAAAACCAGCACGATCGGCTTCTTACCGACGAGTTCGCCGAGGCGGTATGTCTGCTTGCCGTCGCGCGTCTTCAGGGTGAAGTCCGGGGCCGGGTCGTCGAGCTTGGGGCCCTCGTTCATCGAGCCGATCTCGCCGCGGAACAGGCCGCGCACCAGCATCTCCGGCGTCGGCTCCTGGAACGGGACCGCCTTTCCCGGGGGGCCGGCCATGAGGGCGTCGCGCAGGTTGTCCACGGTGACGTGGTCCTTGCCGCGGGCCGCGTCGTCGAAGAACTTGGTCCACTCCTCGCGCGTCAGCCGCCCGTCGCTCGCCTTGTTGACGCAGCGGAACCAGTAGCTGACGACCCCCGTCTGCATGGCGTAGGGGGTGCGTTCGGACCAGTCGAAGTCGTCGGCGCGCAGCAGGCCGTCCTTGTTGCGGTCCAGACGGGTAAAGAGCCTTTCGGGCCCGAGGAACTTGTCGCGCGGGATGGCGTCGCCCGACTTGAGGCCGTGCTTCTCCGCCAGCCACTTCCAGCCGTAGCGACTCTGACCGGGGTGGAACCAGCCGTCGCCCGGCCCCATCTGTGAGCCCTTGGCGATGGCGATGAGCATCTCGGCAGCCTCGGGCGTCGGCTCGCCCTTGAAGGCCTCCTTGAGCCACTTCGCGGCCCGCGCGGCGTCCTGCGCGGCCTCGGCGTCCGCCTTCGGCTTGGCCGGCGGCTCCGGCGACTGGGCCTTCAGGCCGCCCGCGACCAGGCCCCAGAGGAGCAGGACGGCGAGCCAACGGCAAAGGAGCACGTGACGGGAGTGCATAACTGTTCCTTCCCGGCGGCACGAGACCGCCTCAAGTGATACAAGAGAGAATAATGTCCGAATCACGGGTCGGGTCTGCTGACTTCAAGGGCGTCGGCGACGCGGTTGACGGAGTTGAAGAATGCGGCGATCTGCGCAATCCGCAGGATGCCCACGTCGTCGGAGCCGGCCGGGCGGCCGGGCGGGTGACGCGAGCGTCACTTCAGGAGGGTCTCCTGGTCGGCCTGGATCGCGGCCTGGTTGGACGGCACCCTGCGCAGGTACTTCTGGTTCTCCAGGGTGTGGGGACGACGCGGTGGCAGAACGGTCCCGGCGCGATACGGACCCGGGACGCCGGGGTGCGCGCGGGACGTCATGCCAACTCGCTCAGGCAGCGCGGCGGGTGGAAGATGCTTGACGCGAGAGAGAAGGGAAGCGGCGCGGACGAGTCGGGGAAGCGGGCGCCTTCGCCGGAAGGGACGAAGGGCAGGATCCCGGTCAGCCAGCCCCACTCGGGAGGGACCGGGGGGCTGACCGTCGGCGACGACAGCGGCGGCACCGAGGGGCCGCGCGAGCAATTCGGGCCGTGGCACGGCTTGTGAGGCTTGGCAGGCAGCGGCGACGACATCTCGGCCGCGTGCTGCCCCATCGGACCGATTTCGCCGGAAGGCGGGGTACGCACGACGACGTAATCGCCACAACTCGCGCGGCCGACCGTTGGGGCGCAGGACAGCACCACCAAGAGGGCCACAGCCCCCCCGGCGAGCCGCCACGACCGTGCCGTCAACGCGCGTGTCATCCGAGGTCAAGTCGAGTTGGGGCCCGTAAATCAATAATCGTTACAAATACTATGATACAACACTCATAGTATATGAGCCGGAATGGCCTGAATCGCAGGTAAAACGCAAGGCAAAGATAGTGACAGTGCAATTTCAGTGTAACGATTATTGATTTACAGGCCCTAAACATCGCCATCATGGATCACTGTGATGTAAATGGCGTCGCCCGCCCTGACTCCTCGTTGCCTGAAAACGTTCCCCGCCGCTATGTCCACGGGTTTCCCCTGAGAGCCATGCCGTATCATGTTCATGCGGCCTTGATTCGTCCAAAGGTATGTAAACTCAGCCATCGCTGCCCCCGATCCTCTGGTGCGGCCGCTGCCGAAGGCGCAATGTGCGCTGCGCCTTCAAGCAGCCCATCACACGGCAAGCCATCCGGTTCCGTAGCCTGTCAGTTTCATTCGGGAGCGCACCGGCCTTCCCCCTCCTCCTGCGGCCGGTCCTCCCCGTTCTCCTCCACGCCTCCCATGAGGACTTCGCCTTTCTCGTTGATCGTTCCGTTCGCGATGAGCCGGCGGATCTGCTCCTCCGGCGGCAGCGCGTCGAACGCGGCAAGCGCCCGGATGCTCCGCTCCACGAGTTCTTTCTTAGTCATCTTCTCCGCCTTCTGGTCCGACCAGGAAGACCCGCGAGGCGATGCACGCCTTGTCGCGGACGGCGACCTGGACGTGCGACTGCGCCTTGAACATGGCCCCCTCGTAGACCGGATCACCCTCCTTGAAAGGGCAGCGAACGGTCTGGTAGTAGCCGCCGCCGGGCGTGTCGTTGGCCTTCGTTAAGCGGTCGATGATGAGCCGATCCAACTTCCGGAGCTTGAAGTCTCTGCCGCCATTCCTCGGCAACGTCAAACCGTTGCTCTCGTACACGCTCAGTGTACCCTGGTAGGAGCGCCGCAACAAGTCGGTGAAGGCAGTGTCCGCCAGGTCGAGACAGCGCCCGAGGCGAACCTCCACCGCCACGACGGCACCGTCCGGGCCGTAATGCTCCCGCGCCCACTGCCAGGCGCGTCCGGGCGCCCAGAAGTAGACGCCCTCGCCCAGCCAGTCGTACTCGTTCTGCCTGGCCTTCCAGTCATCGAGGCTGACATGGCCGGCAACCAGGTCACGGGCGAAGTCCCGATGGCAGCCGTGGTAGCCGACGACCGTCCTCGGCAGGACGTGGAGGTGGGGAAACGCCCGGCGGCAAACCCGGCACCAGAGACGGAGGCCGACGAGCCGGCGGGCCAGTCGGTTGAGGAGACGGACGACGAAGAGGCGCGCCGGGCCGCTCGGCTCCCCACCCCAGGCGATGTCACGTCGCCCGCACCAGGGGCACTCCGTTTCCGGCGGCCGCAAAAGGTCGTTCATGGGTCACGCTCATCCGTCGCGAGACGGCGCAAAGTAGCCAAAGGCGTCCTTCATGTTAATCGACAAAAACGGCTGTGAGAGGTTGGTGGCAGCCCCGGCGAGAATCCTTCTTTCAGCCGTCCCATGTAATAAGGGTGTGGGGGGCATCTGTACACGTCCCGCTGTCGCCGGCCGATCTGGCGCACCTGTTGCGATCGGTCTGTATTGACCCTCTTCACCCCCCTTCCTTAGACTGACCATTTGGGGAAGTACACGAGTCCG
>Ga0116225_1001227_pt1 | contig 18717 bp, 15 predicted proteins | sample Sb_taG_8_FD_88968 | JGI IMG/M metagenome (GOLD analysis project Ga0116225, IMG submission 88968) | Peat soil microbial communities from Weissenstadt, Germany - Sb_50d_c_BC metaG | ecosystem: Environmental > Terrestrial > Soil > Wetlands > Peat | place: Germany: Weissenstadt | collected 2010-09-21 | reverse complement strand
TTGCATGTCTCTTCCCCTTAGCATCACGGCCCTCCTCTGCGGAGGATCGACCGGCTATACCCCCGTCAGGGGGTGGGGAATTTTCAACCGGCTATATGGGGATTTTTGCACCGGCGCTGACAGGAACGCCAGTCACCGCAGCCCGACTTCGACACCGGGATCTTTTTTCGACCCGGACCCGACGGGTTTCGATTGGTTGCTGGGAGTGGCGGAGGGATGGTTCCGCATCCTTGCGGAGAAGTATTGGCCGATGCGCCACGAATGCTTTCGGGACTGGCTTAGTGCCGTGAAAGGGCCTATCCGGGCATTTAGGGCCGTTTTGGAGCGCTTGGCAAGATCGCGTATACCTGGCTGGTAAAATTGGGCTTAGGTCGGAATTCGACTTGCCGGCGGCTTGGAGGGCTTTGGACCATGGTTCATGTTCCATCGTCACCGTAGCGTCACCGCGTGCGAGACTTGCATCTGAGATTCACTCTGGCGGAGCTGAAATGGAAACACCTCTCGCGAATGTGTTCACGACAGGCGCGGTTCAGTTATGATGCCGCATTGGAATGAGCATCTGGGAACCTGGTATGCTGCAGAACTCAGGAAAGCCGCACACTCGAACGACGTTAATGACTTCAAAGGTCTGTTGGTGGAACTGCTCGCAAACATGGTGGGTGTGCTGGTGCCCGAGGGCGTTCTGACGCCTTGGCCGAAAGCGCTCGGCGCACCAACAAAACAACAGACAGGGGCGATTCATCAACGTTGGATCGAGCTTGAAAAACCATCGCTGCACAAGAAAACTCTCGCGCAAGCGTTTTTTGGGAAGCGATTCACGACGGCAGCTCCAGACGATCGAAAAAAGATGATTGATCGCTGCCGGCGAGCCGTTGAGCGCACCGAAAGCCGCACCCGACTAAACTCCGCCCGAATTCAGTCGGAAAAAAGTTAGCCCTGCAATCACGACTTAAATCGCTCAGATTTTTGTCGGCATGGACCACCCGCCCGTTTTCGCCTTAAAGTTCCAAACAGAGGCGAAAATGACCGAAACACTTCATCCCGTCAAAGATGCTGCCCGGCAGCTCGGAATCAGCGTTTGGACGCTCCGCAAAAGAGCCTACGAGGGCGATGTTGCCAGCGTAAAAATCGGCGCGAAGTTGCTCATCCCTGAAAGCGAAATCGCACGGCTGATCCAGGAAGGAATGCGCCCGCGGCGCGCGGTGACACAATGATCTCGTTTACGCGCTCGGATGTCGCCGCGTACTACGCGGCGCGCGTCCCTGCGCTGCGTCAACGCGGCAAACGCTGGCGCGGACCATGCCCGATTCATAGCGGGAAGCACGACAATTTCAGCGTCGATCCCGAAACTGGGTTGTGGCGCTGCTGGTCGAGCTGCGGGCGCGGCGGCGACATCATCGCGCTCGAAATGGCGTTGACTGGCGTGACCTGGCGCGATGCTGTGAAGGAAATCGAGCGGATTAACGGGCGAGCCTTGCTCGATCAGCCGGCGAGTCGCGGCAAACGGCGGGCGTTCGCTGAGCGGCGGGAAGCGGCGACGGCCGCGGCCGCCGACGATAGCGAAGACCGAAGCTTCCCGCCTCCAGCGTGCCACCATGCCGGTGGCGGCTACGGATACTTCCGTTGATTGTCGCAATCTGGATCGTTGGCCGCGTTCCTGGATGGGGCTGGAGCAAGACCTGCCGCCCGGTGAACAACTGCTGGCTTGCTTGCGGCCTTTCCTCGAACACCTGGCAGCCTCCACGCTTTCCCCGAAGACCATTCGCCGGCATGTGGATAATCTTTGGCTGCTGGGGGGAGAAATCATCCGGGACCTGCACTACGACCCTTCTCTCAGAAAGAAGGCGGCTGACCAGCTCCTCCGTAGCGTGATTCACGAGGACGGTGGCCCGCTCGTTCAGAACGGCTCGGAGGAGGAGCAGCGTTCCTTCGACGCCACCTGCCGCAAGCTTCACCGCTTTCTCACTCAACCCCAGCGCTGAGGCCGCCAGCTACCCACAAATTCCTCAGACGAGGCGCAGAAGAAGGTAGGATTGAGTTTTCTTGCGGAGGACAGGTGGGGAATTTTCAACAGGCTATATGAGGATTTTTGCACCGCGCTGACAGAATTTAGTTGTGGTAGGACGATGCGCGGTCGCTGCGCGACGCGTGAGGGGCGCCGTGGAAGGTCCGCTCCACCAAGAACGAATCCGGCGTAGCGTCGTTACTCAATTGGTTCTTGAGACCAGGCTCCCGCAGTCCGAAATCGGCGGTGCTGTTGCGTCGCTTCGAGCCGCGATTCAGACGATTCACCTTAGAACGTAAACCTGGCGATCAGCGTGCCCGTGCGGCCCGTAAGATAAGGCGCCACAGCCGTAGTCGGCACGCTGCCCGGCGTAGCGTAGGTGTTGATGACGCCAAAGCCGCCGGAATTGATCCCTGCAGTTTTGGTCACGGGGTTCTGCGGGTTCGTCGTGGCGGGATTCGGCATAAGGGTCCGGTTAAAGATATTGACGAACTCGGCCCGGATGTGGAAGTTCACTCTTTCCTTGATCCGGAAGTTGCGGCCGATGTTGGCGTTCTCCGATGGAGCGCGCAGGCCGCGGAAATCGCTGTAGAGCGTCCCCGAAGCAGTGCAGGTTGTGTTGGTGGGGCAGGCCGCCCATGCCGCTGGGTTAAGCACCTGTTGTCTGCCCGGATTGTAGCTGTGGATATTGTTGATGTCGACGTTGTATAAGGGCTGGCCCGCGACTCGCACATCCTCGCTGCTCAGGAAATTCAACGTGGGGCTGGCGGGAGGGGTGAGATAAGCACCGCTCTGGTACAGCGCGAAGCCTCCGATCTGCCAGTCTTTGATGAGGAGGTTCGCATAGTTGGGCAGGAACGCGGCTTTTGGCGTCGTGTAGGTGAAGTTGAACGTCAGCGCCCGCGGCGGGATCTGCTGCAGCGCCGACACGCTGCTTGCGGGATTGAAGAAATCCTGTCGAGTCGCCCGCGTGAAGACCTTGGCCCAGGTGAACGCCCCACCGGCCTGCAAGCCGTGCGAGAAGCGTTTGGTCGCCTTCATCTGCAACGAGTCGTACTTGGAATTGCCGGTCGCAGATCCCGTGGGGTTCAGCGCGCCGAACTGTGGGAAGGGATAGAGGATGCTCTGGAGCGAGCTGCTGGTGGGAAATCCGGAATAGGGAAGCAGGTTGGTGATGCCATGCGCGGCCTCGTTCTGAATCACAGCGGGGCTGCTGATCGGCAGGTTCAGCAGGTTGCGGTCGTTATTGTTGTTGTACGTCGTGCTGGCGCAGACTCCGCCGCTTCCCGTCGAGCAAGGCCCGGTTCCCGGGTACGGATATAAGCCGAAGGCCGCGTACTGTTGCGGAGAGGTTCGGCTCAGATTGGCCAAAGGTCCGTTGCCCAACCAAACGACGCGGTTGCCTACGTACGATGCCTCCATAACGAAGCTCTTAGTGATCTCGCGCTGAACGCCGATGCTGAATTGGTTTGCGCGCGGCGGACGGTTCTGGTTCGCGTCCGGCATATAACTGCCCGGCGTTCCTCCCGTGGTGCCGGCAACCGGATAGCGGTTCGGATCGGTGACAGGCCACGCGGGTGTCGCTATGGCGCCTGGAGTTTCGATATTCACGAATTGCGCGGCGAGAGGGACATAGGCGGGGCTATTGGCGGTCACAGGATAGGTTCCGTTGGTACTGACAATGCCGCCAGCCTGTCCGAACCCTTCGTTGTACCCCACTCCCCAGCCGCCGCGAAGTACGGTCTTGGGATCGATCTGGTACGCCGCGCCGATCCGCGGCCCAATTGCGTACGGATAGCTCGACTGGTAGAAGGGGCAACCGCAGGTATTGGCATATCGTGTCGCCCCCGGATGGCCGCCGGCATTGGCGTTTGGCGTGGTCAGATCAAGCTGTCCCAAGCGCCCGTATTGCTCGTGGTTTTGAGTGGCCAGGTCCCATCGGAGGCCGTAATCCAGCGTGAGCCTACGGGTCACCTTCCAGGAATCCTGCAGGAACAGCCCCCATTGCTGATACCCCATGCGGTAGTCATACGGCGCGGACTGGTTGGTGGCGCTCAGGCCGGTGGCGCCGACGGTTCCATAGTCGCCCAGCAGCCAACTGGCGAAGCCGAAGCCGGTGGAAAACCCGCCAAGACTATTGGCCGGCGTGAAAGGCTCCGAGGTCGCATTGGTTCCCGTCGCCAGCGTGACACCGGCATAGTATTGGATGGGGTTGCCCTGGAAGTACACTTCAGCGCCAAGTTTGTAAGTGTGCTTGCCATGCACCCACGTCGCATTGGCGTTATAGCTGGGTTTATTGTCGTGGTAGATGCTCTGGATTTGACCGTTGGTCCCCATGTTTTGCATGCCTCCGTAAAGGGGGCTCGACATCCCGGTGATGGAGGGGAACTGGCGGTGCTGTACAAAGCCGCTCAGCCCGAACGCCGCGGGGTCGAACGTGAGGAACGCCGCATGGTCGCCGAAGTGGGTGTAATAGTAGCCCACGCCGATGTGCAATAGCAGGGTCGGCGTGATGGTGCGGTCATAATTCAGCCTCTCGATCCAGCCGCCAATGAAATTTCCCCGGTAACCGCCGATCTCCAGCGGCAAGCCATCGGCGCCTTGCGGAGCGCCAACCGAGACCTGGTTTTCAAGATTGGTCTCCTGATAATAGAAGGACAATTTGTCCTTGCTGGAGACAATATGGTCGATCTTAAATGACGGAATTACCGAATATCGGTGACTGGGGACGGTCCCAAGGTAGTTCCCAGTGACATTAGAGTTCTGCGCCTTCACTCCCAGGGTCTGGAGCAGATTTAGAAAGTTTACTGTGACCGGATCGAAACGGGTCTGGGGAATCATGTTGTTCGGAAACGGATTGGCGTAACCTTGCCCGGCCAGAGGACCGGAAGTAGCTACGGCTCGCGTGAGGGGATCGTAGATCTCATTCGCGAACATCGGCCGGCCGAGAGGATCCAGTTGAGTCGGACCGCCCAATGGGGTGGTCGGAATCCCGAGGCTGGAGCAGAGACTGCAAGTTCCGTTCGGTGAGATCGCGGAGAAATCGCCCTTCAAAAAAGCCGTGGCCGGCACCGTATCGGTATTCGTAAGCAGCGATGTCTCAAGATACTCCTCGTAGTTGAAGAAGAAGAAGGTCCGGTTGTGCCCGTTATAGATTTTGGGAATGTAGACCGGACCGCCGAGCGTGCCGCCGAAATCGTTACGGCGGGCTTTGGGCCGGACCTTTCCCACACCCGAGGTGTTCACGCTGAATGGGTTGCCCGCGTACAGGGCTTCGTCGACAAAGTAATCGTAGCCGCTGCCGTGGTATTGATTGGTCCCCGACTTCATGCTGAAGTTCATCAGCACGGCCCCCGTAGTTCCGAATTCGGGAGCGTAGTTGCTGGTCTGGAACGCAACCTCCTGAATCGCGTCCACGCCGGGCTGGGCCATCGCTTCATACGCCAGCGCGTGGGGTGTCGCGTCCTGGCCTTCGATGCGGATCGAAGCCTGCGTGGTCTGGCCGTTGAAATTTCCCACGTTATAGCCGGGCAAGGTGTAGGAAGCCGACCCCGGAAGCGTCTGCACCACATTGAATGGATTTCGGATGGAGGTGGGGCCGTTGCCTGCGAGCCCGACACCCAGCAAAGGAATATTGTCCATTTGCGCCAGCGTGACGTTGTGGGTTAACTCGGCGGTTTCGGTCTTCAGCAGAGACGCTTCGTCAGTGACCGTCACGGACTCCGCGGAGGTGCCTACTTCCAGAGCGATATCCTCTTTCAGGATCTGGGTCGCAGCCAGGGCTAGGTTCGCGTGGGTATACGCTTTGAACCCTTGGACCATCGCCGTAACGGCATACGTGCCGACCGGCAGGCCCGAGATCGTGTACACGCCCGCCGTACTCGATGCCGCTGTAAAACTCACGCCCGTTTCTGCATTCCTGGCTTGTACGGCCGCGCCGGCGACGACTGCTCCCGCCGCGTCCGTAATCGTCCCCGTAATGGTTCCGTTGCCCCCTTGGCCAAACGCCAAAGATGCCCCGGCCACGAGAAATGCAACCACTCGCAGAGACCAATCCATGCGCATATTTCAAACCCCCCTAGAGGATCTAACTCCAACCCCCATGCCGATCAGGACCCAATTCGGACCCAAGAGACGCGCGTAGACTAGAATGCACAAAAGACACTGCCCTGATCCATCGAGCCGGCGCACGGTGGGGTCACTCCCGCGCTATGACTTTATGGTGCGGCCGTCAGCGAGCTTCATTACGGAGCTGAGCATCGCGGGAGCACCGCTCTTGGCCCTGCCTCCCGTACAACTGATCACGTCGCCCGGTTTGACCGTGGTGTGCGTCCATCCGTAGGATTTCAGATGGTTTAGGCTCATCATTTCGATTTCCCAATGTTCAATCTCGCCCTTCTCATTCTTCACATCCAGGTAGATAAACGCGTGCGGATTGGTCCAATCGAACTTGGTAACGGTACCTGTCACCGTACTGGGGCTTGCCATGTCGTACATCGCGGTCGAGTGATGCGCCAGCAGCGGCTGCGAAGTCAGCAAGCCGATGCACAGCGCCAAAGCGGTCAAAACGGTCAGTTGCGATTTCATTGTTATTCTCAAAAGCCTCCCACGGAAGAATCTCCAACACGCTCAAACAGCGACCACCATTCTACTTCTTAAAAAAAATCGAATAGTCGCGGTTGTTCTCACAAACAAACTCGTCCACCTTTGCCAGGTCCGGGCGCAGCGCGAAGTTCCGAGTCACCACAAAGGGTCGCTCAAACACATTCGGGTCCTCGATCACCGCCTGGTATTGCAAGGTCTCAAAGTCGGGACGGCTAAAGCGCTCCACCAGATGCAGCGCTTCGCTGTGCTTGTAGCCGCTGATTTCCGTCTTGTCGTTGAATCCGATGGTATCCACAACCAATGTATCTCCGTCCCAATGAGCGACGGAATCCCCCATCCAGGTCGGGTCCGGGTCCGCCACATGAGGAATCCCGGTAGTGGGGATGGTTCGGAAGGTCCCGGGATACTCGTGCAGAATCGCCAGGCTGTTCGTGCTATGCACAAGCTGGAACTGATACGGCACACCGAACGCATCGGGTCCGGGCAGCGGCATACAGTCGGCGGTTCGGCCCGAGTCCTGAGCCGCACGCACTACTTTGTATTTTTCGGCTCCGGCTTTCAGGGTGGGAGTGGTCGGCAATCCGCCGGTGTTGGTTGCCGCAGCAGGAGCGGCGGCTCCACCGCGGCCAGCAGCGCCGCGTCCGCCACCGCCACCGAAATTGTAGACTCCGGAAAGATCCGGCTTGCCGTTTGCAAGCCTCGGTACTTCCTTCTTGGCTGCCTGACCGGCGGCGGCGTTATCCGCGGTTGTCCCCGCGACATTCACGGTAACTGACTTGGTTTGTGCGCCATTCGGTCCGCCAATCGAAAGCGTGTAGGTGGTCGTCACCTTGGGCGTCACTTGAATTCTTCCTCGGGGAGTCACACGCCCCGGTTCGGGATCGATGGTGACTCCGTTCGGATTCTCGGTCGCCCAGGTGAGCAGCACGGAGTCGCCCGCCTTCACACTGGCCGGCTCGGCGGTGAAGCTCATGATACGGGCCGGAGGTTGAACTCGTTGCTGGATCGCGCCTGAGGACCCTCGTCCTGCCGCTGGGGCCGGAGCCTGAGCCGGCGCCTGGCCAAGCAACGACGCAAGCGATCCCGCCAGGAGAGCGGCGACTGTCCAGGTTTGACGTCTCATTGCTTCTCCTCCTCCTCGCGTCTAGATGTAAGGGATGCCGCGTCCCGCGACGCTGACGATGGCCCAAAGTGAGATTCCAAGAGTAGCTCCCAGTTTGCCCCGGATCGGCGGAGCGTCTTCCGAAATTCTGAGCTTGCGCTGAACGGTAAAATGATACACGATCGCGATCCCGAGGAAAAGCATCTTGATCGGGAACGAATAGCTTTCAAAACACTTGATGGGCTCGGACAGCGCCATCAAGATACCCGAAACCAGCAGCACCGGTATACTGACCAAGATCCAGGGCTCCAACATGCGGGCAAGTTGAGGAACCGAGAACTGCCGCATTCCGATGCCGAAAACGCGCAGGTTGATCAGCAGAATGGAGCCGAGCAGCGCGGCCAGAGCAAGCAGATGGAACGTCTCTATAAAAGGAAATGCCCAGATCGTGTCGCGTACGGCCATGCCGATCGCGGTTCGCTCGCACCACTCAAAAAAGGGCCGGGAGCCGGGCCAGAAATTTATCATGATCTCTCTTACCCGTAGGCGATGGCCCTTCCCATGGCAACCACAGCGATCCAGACAAGCAGCGAAATCCCACCGGTCAGCCGGATCCGGAAGGGCGGCGGTCCCTGATCCCACGCAGCCACCTTCCGCCCAGCAGTCAACTCAAAGATCATGGCATTCAGGCCAGCCAGGACCAGCAGCACGGCTTTTGCGCGGGCAAACGGACTATTGTAATACTTCACCGGGTGTGAGGAGAGCACAAAAACGCCGCTCACGATCATGGTCCCGAACCCAGTCCATATCCACGGCATCAGTTGATTCCTGACGCTGGAAACGCTTTCGCGGCGCATCATCAGGCCCAGAAGGCGCAAGTCCATGAGAGCGGTCGGGAAGAGCATCACAGCGAGAGCGAGCACATGGATCGTCTCGACAAAGGGGAATATCCACTCCGACTCGCGCATGGCAATGGACCAGGGCGTCGCTTCCAGCCACTGGAAAAAATTGAGAAATGACATCTATGTCCGACTCGCCGCCTAATTCTTCTTGAACAGTTTTCCGTAGTCCTGGTTGCTCTCGCAGACGAATTCGTCGACTGTTTCCAGATCGGGCCGAAGCGCGAAGGTTCGTTGCGGCATGACCCACGGAGATACCCAAACATTCGGGTCCTCCACCGTCACGTCGTACTGAAGCGATCCGTTCTCGAGGCGGCGGTAACGCTCGATCACGTGCAGGCTTTCCGTGTGCATAAAGCCGGACACTTCGGTCTTGTCGTTGAAGCCTAGCGAGTCCACAACCAGGGTGTCACCCTCCCAGCGCCCGACCGAGTTTCCCATCCACGTAGGATCGGGATCGGCCGGATGCGCGCGTCCATCGGTCGGGATGAAGCGGACCACATTGGGGTACTCGAAGATCATCACCAGAAGTTTGCCGGTGTGGACAATCTGGAAAGGATAGGGCGTGACGAAACTCTGCGGCACGCCGAGAGGCTTGCAGTCGGTGCCCAACGTTGTAGTTCCGCGGGCATCGCCGGGGCCACCGCGAATGATCCTGAATTTCTCCGCACCCGGCTTCAAGGCTGGTGGTTCGGCTCCGCGAACACCCGCGAAATTGTACACTCCCGAGAGATCGGGTTTGCCGTCCGGCAGACGAGGGTCCTTCTTGACTTCCGCTTGAGCCGCAGCGGCGGGCGTTGTCCCAGGCACTGTCACGGTCACCGAGCGAACCAGGTTAGGTGAATCGCCGGTACCGATTTTCAAGGTATACGTGGTCGTGACCTTGGGATTCACCTGTCTGGTGCCTCGCGCGGTCACGCGCCCCAGATCCGGATCGATGGTCACTCCATTCGGGTTCTCTGTGGCCCACACCAGTTGGACAGGCTGTCCGGGCTGCACTGTGACCGGCTGGGCCGAAAAACTCACGATGCGAGCGGGAGTCGCCACGCCGCCGCGGCCTCCTCCGCCTCTTCCTGCTCGTCCAGCGGGTTGAGCTTGCGCCGGCGCCGGTGGAGGCGTCTGCGCTGCAACCGTGGAAAGCATTGCCGCGGCCAGTGCGATGCCTCTACTGTGAATTCGCATAAGATGTCTCCTTACTCACTCGATCCGAACTGGAATCCCGAGATGACCGTCCCCATGATGCGATCGGTGAACGCCCTTGTCCCCGCTTCCTCCCCGGCGGCCCCCGCGGCCACCATAAGGGGAAGCAAATGTTCGGCACGTGGATGAGCGTTTCGCGCGCTGGGCGCGAGATCCCAGTGCTCTAGCCTTTGGGAGCGCGAAGCGGAGTCTGGCGCGCCGACCGCTTCCGTCAACCACGCATCGAACGTCTCGGAGACCGCATTGAATCCATTTCCGACTTCACGGAGGTTATGGTAGCTCATGCCGCTGCCGGCAATCAATGTCTCTTCCCTGCGAAGTGTCTCCAAAGCGGCGCCGGCTGCGCGGCGGGTGTTCGGGGCGATTTTGCGGAGGATATGGGCGATGCCCCTGCGGACCGGATAGAACGGGGCGACGCGGGAGCAAACCGGTTGAAGGAAGGGGGGGCGCGGTGTCTGAAAAATCGCTTGCACTGCGGCACCTTCAGCCTTTTTAGTGCCGGCGGGAGGCAGATCCGGTCCGTTCCTGGGCCATCGGCGTCGATTCGGGTGTACAATGATTCGGGTCCGGAAAGCCAAATGGAAATTCCGGTGTATAATCAATCCCTGCCGGAGGGAGGGGTCTCCTTCGTCGAGTTGGGCTTGCTTCAAGGGGGTTACCATGCGCGTAACACATCTTCTCGCTTTGCTTTTCGTTTTTGCCTCAGCCGGGTTTGCTCAAACCAATGCCGGAACCATCACTGGCACGATTTCCGATCCGGCTGGCGCCGTAGTCGCCAACGCGGCCATTGAGGCTACCAACACGGGAACTGCAGCCGTGTACCCGGTCGCGAGTTCCACCACCGGTAATTACACCATCGGCCAACTGCCTGCAGGCACTTATGAGCTCTCCGTCACCGTGCCGGGCTTCAAGAAATACGTCCGCCCCGGCCTCATCGTTCAGGCGGCGCAAACCATTCGTGTAGACGCCGCGCTGCAGGTCGGCAACGCCTCGGAGTCGGTCACCGTCAATGAGGAAGCTCCCTTGCTCAAGACCGAAAGCGGCACGGTGAGCACGACCATCGCTACCGAGACCATGAACACGCTTCCGATCCTGGTGGTCGGGGCCAATGGCGCGGGCATCCGGAATCCGTACAACATCGTGGCGCTGGTGCCCGGGACCTTTTACGCGCCGCCCAGTCCCGGCGGCGTCGGAATCACCGTGAGAATTAACGGCGGAGTCTCGCAATCGGAGACGGTTCTGATCGACGGCATGGATGGGACCAATGCCCTGGGCCAAGGCGCCAATGCGCAGGCCCAGCCCGGCCAGGATCAAATCCAGGAATGGACCGTTCAGACCAGCAACTACGCCGCGGAGTTTGGCCAAGCCGGCAGCGCCGTCATGAACGTGACCATGAAATCGGGGACCAACCAATACCACGGCAGCGTGTTCGAATCCTACCAGAACGCATACTTGAATGCCGGGCAGCCGTTCACGAATAACGGCAACGGACAACACCTAACCCCGGCGAGCACGCAGAACGACTATGGCATGACGTTCGGAGGCCCGGTGCGGATTCCGAAAGTGTATGACGGCCGCAACCGGACCTTCTTCTTCTTTAACTGGGAGCAATACATTCGAGATCAATACGTATTGGGAGCCGCGACTACCGTTCCCACGGCGGCGTATCGCAACGGCAACTTCAGCGGGGCGATTGCGGCGGCCGGCAATCGGAATATCGGGACCGATCCTCTGGGCCGTGTCATCCTGGCCGATTCGATTTACGATCCCACGACGGTGCGCGCCGTCAATGGCCAAAGCGTTACCGATCCGTTCCCTAACAACACCATTCCCGTGGCCCGCATGAGCCCGATTGCGCTGAAAGTCCAAAATCTGCTCCCCCAGCCTTTCTGCGTAGGAGGACCTCCTTGTAACCCGCTCGGTTCGGTCAACAATTTTCAAAATACGGAATTTGAACACCGGCAAACCGAGGTTCCCTCGGTTAAGATCGATCACATCATCGGGCCCAAGGATAAGCTGTCGTTCTTCTGGAACCGCACCATGACCTACTGCCTGACGTGCTACGGCGACGACGGGATGGCTCAGCCCATCTCCGGAACATTCGGCGGGGGTATTTATTCGAAAAACCTCCGCTTGAACTATGACCACACTCTCCAGCCGACGCTCCTGCTGCATTTGGGCGCGGGATACAACTCGGACGACTTGGGCAGGCCGGTGGTGACCCCCGTGTACAACGCCTGCACCAACCTCGGACTGTGCAGTGCGGCATTCACTCAGCCGGCTCCTTTTCCCAACTTCACGGGTCTCCTCGATTCCACCGCCGGCGGCATGCAACCCATCGCCACGGGCGGGCGCGGCGATTCAATTTACAACCAGTTCAACAGCATCGCCAGCCTGACCTGGGTCAAGGGCAACCATACCTTTAAGTTCGGCGGCCAGCTGTTGACCCAGGGAAATTATGCCGTCAACCAGACGGACCTCCAGGGCACCTACGGTTTTAGCGGCGCGCAAACGGCGATGCCGTACACGGTACAGACGGTCATATCGGCCACGGGTTCCGCCTCTAGCGCTGCAAATATTGGGGCGTTTCACATCGGTCAGCCCTACGCCAGTTTCTTGCTGGGCGCGCCCGATACCGCCAATATCGACCCACCCTCCGATTCGCGCTTTGGAAAATACCAGTGGTCGGCCTATGCGCAAGACAGTTGGAAGGTGACGCGCAAATTGACGCTGGACCTGGGCCTGCGCTTCGACTTCGCGACGTATTATAAGGAGCAATACGGGCGCTCTCCGAATTTCGCCGCGTCACTGGCGAACGCCACCGCCGGCGGCCATCCGGGAGCCACTGAATACCAATCCACGTGCAACTGCCAATTCGCGAACAACTATCCCCTGGCTTTTGGGCCGCGCCTCGGCTTCGCCTATCAAGTCCTGCCCAAGACGGTAATCCGGGGCGGCTTCGGCATTGTATACACGGGGACCGGTCAGGCCACCACTTTCGGCGGCGCCTACGGGTCCGCCGCAGCCAGTAATCCTTTCGGTCCTTCGGCGACTCCCGGCTCGCCGGTCATGACTTTGGGCAACATAGCCATAAACGGCAACCCGCTTACGCCGAGTCAGATTGTGTGGCCCAACTTGAGTTCGAACTATTACCCGATCGGTGGTGTCCTCCCCGGGACCGGGCCGCAGTCCTACGACCCGAACGGGGGAAGACCGGCACGGCAGTATCAATACAGCTTCGGAGTCCAGCGAGAGATTATCCGGGATCTGGTGGTAGAGGCCTCGTACGTGGGGAACCGAGGGATCTGGTGGGCCACGTCTACCACGGGAGGGGCGCTGACCAACTTAAACTATCTGAGCACTTCCATCTTGAGCCAATATGGCCTCAGCCTGAACAATCCCGCCGATCTGGCGACACTGCTCGCGCCAGTCAACTCACCGGCGGCGGGACGCTTTCAGAATAAGATTCCCTTCACCGGTTTCCCGCTGACCCAAACTGTTGCGCAGTCGTTGCGGCCGTTCCCGCAGTTCAATAGCGGCCTGGCCGTTCTCAGCGCGCCGCTGGCCTCTACTGCTTACGACGGGCTCCAGGTGCAGGCTAACAAGCGGTTTTCTCACGGTTTTCAGTTCGGTTATGCGTTTACATGGTCGAAGAACTTGGATACCTTCGGAGGGACCCCGGACGTTCAAAACCGTGGGTTGGCCTGGAAGCTGGATCCTTCCGATCAACCGCTGGTGAGTAAATTCAACTGGACTTACACTACGCCAAAGTGGGGTCCAAAATTGGCCTCGATGATAGTCCGCGATTGGACGATCACCGGCTTTATCCAATACGCCAGCGGGACGGTCCTTGCGCCTCCCGCCGCGAATGCCACAGGCTATCCTTCGAACCTCGCCACCGCTACCATAGGCACCCTCACATACCAACCCGGGACCAACCCGCAGAACCTCGTGCCAGGCCAGCCGCTGTTCAATGACAACCTGAACTGCCGCTGTTTCGATCCCAATAAGACTTTTGTGTTGAATGCGGCGGCGTGGGTCAACCCCGGCCCTGGACAGTTTGGTAATACGGCACCTCAGGGTTATTTCCGGGGAGAGCGCCGCCCCGTGGAGAACATGGGAATTGGCCGGCTGTTCCGGATCAAAGAAAGGGTCACCCTGAACCTTCGGGCGGAGTTCGCCAACGTCTTCAACCGCACGTATTTGAACAACCCGACACTGAGCGGGACCGGCATAAGTCCGCAGACGCCGCCTGTCTGTGTGCTGCCGAATGGCACGAACGGCACCTGCCAGCCTGGCTTGCAGATTGTTTCCGGTTTTGGATCCATCAACACCACCACCACGGCCTATCCGCCGCGGGTCGGCCAGCTCGTCGCACAGTTCAAGTTCTGACGTTGTGGATGGAAACCTTGCAACTCACCGGGGCGGGCCTCGCCGGCTTTTTGAGGACCAGGCCTGTCGGACCAGGCCTTCCCCTCGCGACGCGCGTATAGTATAATAAGCGCGCCTTTCAGAGTTCCTCATCATGAGGCGACGCCAAATTGTGTGTGGAGGTATTCGATGAACGTTAGAACTAGTATTTACATGGCCGGTCTCACGTTATTCGCCGCGGCGGTTCCGTTGCTGGCGCATCATTCGTTCGCGGCTGAGTACGACGCGAACAAGCCCATCAAAATCACTGGAATCGTCACCAAAGTGGAATGGATGAACCCGCACGCCCGCTTTTATGTCGACGTGAAAGGTGCTGACGGCAAGGTCACCAATTGGAACTTCGAGCTGGGCGCCATCCCGGTTTTGTTGAAGCAGGGCTGGAGAAAGAATTCCCTGAAGCCCGGTGACGAGGTCACGGTGGACGGCTTGGCGGCGAAGGACAGCTCCAACAGCGCCAGTACCCGGAGCGTCAAGTTGCCGGACGGCCGGCGGGTGTTCGGAGGGTCATCGAACCCAGCCGACGCACAGAATCAGTAGCTGACCGGGGCCGCACAGGAGATCTCACCGTGAGGAAGAATCGAACCATGTCGGCCGCGGCGCCTTTGGCCGTCGCGGCAGCGGCGATCCTGGGCCTGGCCGTGGCCACCGCTACCGCCCAGGACAAAGCCGCTCCTGAAGCTAAAGGCAGAGGACCAGGACGCGGGGCTCGCAAGAAAGGGCCTCCCGGACCGGTGCCGCGCCTGGCGGACGGCCATCCGGATCTGAGCGGGGTCTGGAACGGATTCGGCGGCAGCGGCAACGACGCTCCCAACATGCAACCCTGGGCGGCCAAGATCGTCGCCGACCACCGGGCGCACGGCGGCGCGGAAGATTTCGAAGCGCGGTGCCTGCCGGGTGGCCCGCCTCGCGCGGCTCCCTATCACACGTCGCTATTTTCCACGCCCAAGCTGGTGTTGATGCTGTTTGAAGGCAACACGCACATGTATCGTCAGTTCTTCGTGGATGGCAGCGATCACCCCAAGGATCTGAAGCCCACGTTCTACGGAGACTCGCGGGCGCACTGGGATGGGGACACGTTGGTGGTGGACACCGTCAGCTTCTTCGAGAAGTCCTGGTACGATTTCGCGGGCACTCCGCACACCAAGCAGATGCACCTGACGGAAACGTTCCATCGCACCGACTACGGCGACATGGAGATGGATGTCACCATCGACGATCCAGGGGCGCTGACCAAGCCGTGGGTCATTCACAGGACGACGACGCTCGAGCCGGACTTCGAGATGACGGAGTACGTGTGCAACGAGAACAATCAAGACCCCGGGCATCTGGACGCGACTTTGGGAGCCGACGGCAAACCGGTCGCCGCTACGAAGCCCAGAGGTGTGCCGCCGGTCCAAGCCAAGAAGGCTCCGGCTCCGCCGGCAGGGCCGACGCCGCGTGGCGTAGACGGCAAGGTGGATTTATCGGGAGTTTGGGTTCCCACCAGCCTTAACTTGCCGGGAGACCCCTCGTATCAACCGTGGGCCAAGAAGATCTACGACGAGCACAAGGCTAAGAAGGGCGCGGACGATCCGGAGCGCCTGTGCCTGCCCAACGGCGCGGTGCGCATCAATCCACTGCCCTATAAGATCGTGCAGAGCCCCAAGATGGTCGCGCTGCTCTGGGAAGGAAACACCCACAGCTACCGGCGGTTCTTCCTGGACGGCCGCAAGCCTAACCTGGATGTCGAGCCCGAGAGCTACACGGGGCTGTCTAACGGCAGGTGGGACGGCGACGCGCTTGTGGTCGATACAGTTGGGTTCAACGACAAGACCTGGCTGGATGCGACTGGCAAGCCGCACAGCGAAGAAATGCACCTGACCGAGCGCTACAAGCGTCCGGATCTGGGGCACTTGAACGTCGACCTGACCATTGATGACGCGAAGGCGTTCACCAAGCCCTATTCCTTCACGCGGACGTTCACGCTCGCGCCGAACTGGGAGCTGCAAGAGTACGTCTGCCAGGCCATCCTGGACAACGTCTATTAAGGCCGCGAGTCACAACTTCGCAGCAAGGAATCGGAGATTTCCTCGCCAAGACGCTGAGGCGCAAAGAACCTGAGACTTTGTGTTTTATACTTAGCGCCTTAGCGCCTTGGCGAGATCCAAAGTCTAGGAACGGATTCGTGAGCAAGAATCCACGGGCTAACGCCACGGGGTTATAGCGCCGCCCCTTGAGGGCGGGATTCAGCCATCAGAGCGCCGATAACAATCTCACGGGAGCCATCGGGCTCGATTTGTCCACGCCCTTAAGCGCGCGACGTTTTCGCGGGGTATACTGCATCACGGAGGGGGCATGAAACTTTTTCGGACACTGGGTCTGCAGGCGCTGGGCATTCCGGCACTGCTTTGGGGGCTGTGCCTTTCCCCGCTGGCGGGCCAGTGGCTCAGTTATCCCACCGCCGGTGTTCCTCGAACGAAGGACGGGAAACCGGATCTCACCGCGGCGTGTCCTCGCACCGCCGACGGCAAGCCGGACCTGTCGGGCCTGTGGATGATGCAGCCCAACCGCAATGCTACGCCGAATTTTCCCGGCTGCGAGCCCACCGCCCAGGAGTTCGGCAATATTGGATTCACCCTCAAAGACGGTTTGCCGTATCAACCCTGGGCCGCGGACCTGGTGAAGAAGCGCCGCGCCGAGGAGCGTCTGCACGATCCCCTGTCGTACTGTTTGCCCCCCGGTCCGGTCCGGTTGCACACCTGGTCGACGCCGAGGAAGATCATCCAGACTCCCGGGCTTCTTGTCATCCTGAACGAGCTCAACGCGAGCTACCGGCAGATCTTTACCGACGCGCGGCCTTTGCCCGTCGATCCGAATCCATCCTGGAACGGCTACTCTAGCGCCAAGTGGGAGGGCGATACCTTGGTCGTGCAGACCACCGGTTTCCGCGACGGGCTGTGGCTCGATAGCCTGGGCAATCCGCTGACCGATGCGGGCAAGCTGGCGGAACGCTTCCGGCGGGTGAACTTCGGGCACATGCAAATCGAGCTCACGGTGGACGATCCCAAGGCGTACACCAAGCCGTGGACCGTCACCCTGAATCACACGATCAAGCTGGATACGGATCTGCTCGATTTTATTTGCTCGGAGAACGAGAAGGATACTCGACATCTGCTGGTGCAATAGGCGGCGTTGTATGCAGGCACGGGATAAAACGAGCTTGAGGAGGATTTGATGCGAACAAGTCTGGCGTTGGTTTTCGCGATCGCCGCGGCTCCATGGGCCATGCCTGCAGGGGCTCAGAGCGCATCTCCTCCCCAACAGGCTGCGCCCGCCAAAAAGGCCGCGCCCGCTAAACCCGCGTGGACTCCGCCGCGACTGGCCGACGGCCACCTTGATTTCAACGGAGTCTGGAGCAACGCCAGCATCGTTCCTTTGGAACGGCCCCAGGAGCTGGAAGGAAAGCAATTCCTCACCCCGGAGGAAAAGACCGCCTACGAACAGAAGGTCTTCGCCCGATCCTCCCGCGAACGGCCGCGGCCGGGCGGCGGCGTGGGCACTTACAACGATTTCTGGTGGGACGCCGACTCCAAGCGCGCCCAGAATTTCCGCACGTCCTTGATCGTCGATCCGCCCGATGGGAAAGTCCCTCCACTCACGGCGGAAGCGCAGAAGAGAGTCCAGGCGGACCGGGCCTATAGTCGGGAACATCCCGCCGATGGCCCCGAAGACCGGACCTTGCTGGAGCGCTGCATCCTGTTTCCGACCACGGGCCCCCCGATGCTGCCGAGTTTTTACAACAATTCTGTGTTTGGTCCACTCACCACGAATTATGAGTTCGTGCAGACGCCCGAGTACCTGACCATTGTCATTGAGCTCAATCACGACGTTCGGGTCATCCCGCTGGATGGCCGGCCGCACCCGCCATCGAAGATTCGTCAATGGCTGGGCGACTCGCGCGGCCATTGGGAAGGCAATACGCTGGTGGTCGACACCACGAATTTCACCGGCGTGACCAAATTCAAAGGCGCGGATGAGAATCTGCATCTGACCGAACGCTTTACGCGGATTGCCTCCGACACGCTCTTGTACGAATTCACGATGGATGATCCGACGGCCTTTACCAAGCCCTGGAAAGGGGAGATTCCCATGATCGCGGGCGACGGTCCTTTGTTCGAGCACGCCTGCAACGAAGGCAACTACGGCCTGGCGGGAATTCTGGGGGGCGCTCGGGCGGATGAACGGAAGGCGCTGAAATAGGGCCTCTCGTATGGTTCATTACGGTCTGCTTCATCGCCGCGTGCGGGCTCCACGAAACTCCTGGACGTCGCAGGCAGGAAGGCCGCCTCATAGGCGGCTGCAGCCAGAATTGGCTGCCCAACATCCAGTTTGACAGTGATCTTATGAAAGCGCCGCAGCGGGGTTCTGCCGTAAGGTAGACAGAACCCAGCCTTGGAAGGAGCTGCGGCGAACTATGGAACAGTTTATCGGATGTG
>Ga0116225_1001221_pt1 | contig 18806 bp, 23 predicted proteins | sample Sb_taG_8_FD_88968 | JGI IMG/M metagenome (GOLD analysis project Ga0116225, IMG submission 88968) | Peat soil microbial communities from Weissenstadt, Germany - Sb_50d_c_BC metaG | ecosystem: Environmental > Terrestrial > Soil > Wetlands > Peat | place: Germany: Weissenstadt | collected 2010-09-21 | reverse complement strand
CGAATATAGCAGGTATGGCATGTATATATGGCGGATACAGACGATATTGAAAATTCGTCTTACGTTCGCCGGGCGGGGTGGAGGCTGAGCCTCAGGCTCCGATCGGAGCGGCTCTCGCCATACGAATCCCCGCCAAGCGTACAGCGGGTTCGGGCAGGTTTGCGACTGCCGTGTGGAGACGGCTATAGGGGCAGATAGGCGACGGTGTTGGTCCATTCCTCCGCCTCCGAGGCCGCCCAAACCAGTAACAGTTGTTCGATTGCCTGGCGAAGGTCGAGGCTTTGCGAAACGATCAGCAAGCCCGCGCTTTGCGATGTTCGTACGAAACGGCCGAAATGCGCAGGCATGGTTTCGCGGTCATGCGAGACCAGTATCCGGCCGCTTTGTGCCGCAATTGCGAGCACGTCGAGATCGGGGCGGCCGAGAAGATTGGCGGCTTTAGCCGACTGAAATTCCAGCGACGGTTCGCGCCGCCGAAGTCCGGCGACAATTTTGGCGTTCAAAGTTCTCGTCGGCTTGAAATCGCGGCCGCGTCAGCCCCTGGAGGGCAATGCGCGTCTGGCGGCTTCGAGCTTCGCGTAAAGGAGGGGGTTGGCCTCGCGCGACGCTTGGGCTAACTCCTCGAAACGGCCTTCGCTCCGTCTGAGGTAGGCGTCCATCTCAGCGCGGCGCTCCAGGTAGAACGTGATGCCGCCGTAGACTTGCGTCAGCGAAAGCGATGGGAAGGCCTGCACAATCCCTTCCGGGGATTCGCCGCGCAGGAACTCGTAGACCACCGAGTCCAACGATACGCGGCTGCCGGCGAAGTAATATCCGCCGTCGCGCTGTTCTATGTATTGTGCGGGCATCTGGTGCATCGATTATATCGAATCGTGAGCGGCTGTAACACAGTTCTGTAGCTAGGTCCACTGCATCCTAACATTCTTCACATGCCGGTCGAACGCCGCTTTCACTTCACGGTACTTGTCGTCATTCAGCTGCCCGCCCGACTCGAAGAAGCCCGCCTTCAAGACGGCGGCGACTTTCTCAGGGTATGCCTGCTTGGCTATCAGTTCGGTTTCCGCCTGGATACTCGGTTCACCATCGTAGCCACCCTTCCAGCCGAAGCGACCTACTGACGCGAAGAGAGTGAAATTCGGATTCTCAGCTCTCAATTGCTCCAGGTCAGAACGCGAGACGCTGGCGTCACAGTGGGATAGGCAAAGGAGGTACTCAAACCAGTCGAACGTCCGATCATATTCGCCGTCGCTCGGTAGGTACTCGCGCAGCGGATCGCGCAGTACCTCAAAGACACGGTCGCTAAGCGGGCTGTATCGGCTTCCAAGGGCCTGCTTCTGGATGTCGCGGTCAAGTACCACTTGGTCAGAGATCGCTGCTGCTACGATCTTTTCTGGCTTGTAGCCGTCATATTTCACCTTTAGGCCAAACAATCCTTTCAGAAGCGAGTAGTTTTGGCGTGTTATGGCGGCAATTCCTGCTCCGTAAAGCAGCAGCAAGGCCGGATAGCGAGCCAGCCTTTCGAGCACTACGTTCGAAGCCTGGAACGGCCGCTGGTCCGCGATGCGCTTAAAGCAACGGAGGAGTGGCCCTTCGTGCTGTTGCTCTCCCCAGTGTGCACCGCAGATCATCAGACGTAGCACTGTTTCAACCGTCGCCTCATACGCCTTCAGCCGTGGGCTGATATCTGCACTGGAAAGACTTGTTGGGGTGACGGGGAATCGAGGGCCGTTCAATTGCGCGTAGGCTTTCTCAGTTTCCGATATTACAAGGTCCTGCAGGCTAATCCTCTGCGCAGGGTCGGCCAAGTACCTTTTCATCCGTGCCACCGCGATCTTGGCCGAAAGCACGTCTGTGTTCGCCATATCTTCAAGCGCGGAAATCTTACCGCGTAGATCGCTGAAGAATTCGTCTGCTCCAGTGATCGAAAAGACCGTTGCTTGACGCAACGTCGCCAGGTCTTGAGCCTTCTGGCTCAGCTTTGCCCTGGTGGCCCAATACGTAGTAAAACGGCGCGTGGAACATCGTTCCATCGCATTCCGAAGCGCCATATCCCATTCTCCAGACCATCACACGACGAGCCCGTATTCGTCGAAGACCTGATCCAGCAGACGCTCAATCGCGTCTTCATAACGAGCAAGCTCATCGCCGGTGTTCTTCAGCCGAGTATCGAGGTAGTCACCGTTCAGTTTGACTACGGTGCAACGGGAGTGCGCGAGGGGTAGGGCGCCCTTCGCAGCATCCGGCGTGCTGATGACAACTGGCTGAATTCCCAAATCGGCTAGAGCGGACTCGAGTAGCCTGTCGAAGTTGGTCGTAATCAGAACGCGGAAATATCCTTTGGCCACGAGTTCCGCGATAGCGCGATGCGCGGGCGTCGGCAATTTCCGGCCTTCCTGCCGCTCTTCGTCGGTCGGTTCGAAGTAACGACGCAACAGCTGCATTCTCTCTGCTGGTGACTTAGCGATGTGGTTCAGAATTTCCGAATAGTCAGGTCCTCTGCCGAACGAGGTGCTGTACCAGCCTTGGGGGTCATCGCCGCACTCCTCGCCCTTCAGTTTCGCCACCATGCGAATCAGTTCCGCTACAATTTCCCAGCCTGTCGGCACACCTGAAGAGCGCGAGACACCCGAACCGAGCAGTAGCGCGTACACGCCGGGATTGCCTTGAATGGATACCGCCAGACTGAGCGAAGGATCAATCATTACGTTCCTCTTGCTGCAAACATTCTACCCTCCTGCTGTTTTTGACGGAACCGCGAGGAGGCAGTGCTTGCGGTGATCGCCTCCGTGAAACTCCTTCCCTGAAACCCGTGGATGTCGTCCAGGAGAAAGCGTCGGCAAATCGGAACCCGACCCACTACCCGATTAAGGCTCCGGTCAGCGCAGCGCAGAACCCGGAATGATAGACTGATGTTTTCACTGGCCACCACCCAGGTGCCGGTTCAACCACAGGAGCAGGGAGCGCAATCATCATGCCAGTAGCAGCAGGGGCGGGTCTGGAAGGAATCGTCGCGACCGAATCGCGGCTGTGCTTCATCGACGGCGATGCCGGGATTCTGAGCTATCAGGGGTATCGCATCGAGACGCTGGCGGACAACGCCACCTTCGAAGAAGTCATCTACCTGCTGTGGCATGGGCGGCTGCCGAAGCAGGCGGAGTTGGACGAGCTGAAGGCCTCGCTGGTGGCGCATCGGGCGCTGCCGGCGCGGGTGGAGAAATTCCTGGCGGAACTGCCTAAGGACGCGCAGGCGATGCACATGCTCCGCACGGCGGTTAGCATGCTGGCGATCGACGATCCAAAGGCTAACGACATCACGCCCGAAACTACCGCGCTCACGGCGGTGAAGCTGATGTCGCAGACGGCTACGATCGTCACCAGCTTCGACCGGCTGCGCAAGGGGCTGGCGGTGGTCCCTGGCGATCCGAGCTTGAGTTTCGCGGCGAATTTTCTGTACACGCTCAACGGGAAGAAGCCGGACGCGGTGATGGAGAAGGCTTTCGACATCGCGTTGATCCTGCATGCCGAGCATGAGCTGAATGCTTCGACGTTCGCGGCTCGCGTTACGGCGGCTACGTTGAGCGATATTTATTCGGCGGTGACTTCGGGCATCGGCGCGCTACGCGGTCCGCTGCATGGGGGCGCCAACGAGGAAGTGATCAAGCTGCTGCTCGAGGCTGGTTCGGCCAACAAGGCGCTGGATATGGTGAAGGACAAGCTGGAACACAAGGTGAAGATTCCGGGCTTTGGGCATCGCGTGTATCACACCACGGACCCGCGCGCGGCTAGCCTTAAGGGGTTGTCGGGGAGCTTGGGCAAGAGCACGGGGCACGAAGATCTGTTCATGACCTCCAAGCTGATCGAGCAGCACATGAAAGAGGCCAAGAATCTGAACGCTAACGTCGATTTTTATTCGGCTTCGACGTACTACTCGCTGGGGATTCCGATCGATTTGTTCACACCGATCTTCGCGGTGAGCAGGATGTCGGGCTGGACGGCGCACGTCTTGGAACAGTATCACAACAACCGGCTCATCCGGCCGCGGGCGGACTACAAGGGCGCTGAAGTGGGGCAGCCTTGGGTTCCGATGGCTCAGCGGTAGGCAGGACGGGCGCTGAAGCACCCGTTGCAGGCTGAAGCCTGCTCCACAATCTAAGAATCAATGTACGAGCTTAGCTATTTCCGTAACAATCTGGAGGCGATCGCCAAACGGCTGGCGGATCGTGGGTTTGAGCTGGATGTCGAGGCTTACCGGAAGCTCGACGCCGAGCGGCGGGCCGCGCTTTCGGAAGCGGAGCAGCTGAAGGCGCAGAAGAACGCGGCTTCGCAGGAGGTCGGCAAGCTCAAACGCGCTGGGCAGGATACGACTGCTCAGCAAGTTCAGATCCGGGAATTGGACGCGCAGATCGCCGCGCGGGACGAGAAGGCCGGCGCGCTCGATGAATCGTATCGGCAAATGCTGGCCGGGGTGCCGAACACTCCGAGCGAATCGGTGCCTACCGGCAAGAGCGCGGCGGATAATGTCGAGATCAAGCGGTGGGGACGCCCAAGGGAGTTTTCGTTTACGCCCAAGGCGCACTGGGATCTGGGGCCCGCACTGGGGATTCTGGATTTCGAGCGGGCGGCTAAGATCACCGGGGCGCGGTTCGTGGTCTACATGGGGCTCGGAGCGAAGCTGGAGCGGGCGCTGATCAACTTCATGCTGGACGTGCACACGAACGAGCACGGGTATACCGAAGTGCTGCCTCCGTTCATGGCGAATTCGGCCAGTTATTACGGGACTGGGCAGTTGCCTAAGTTTGAACAAGACCTCTTCAAACTGCGCGACACCGATTACTACCTGGTACCGACGGCGGAAGTGCCGGTGACGAATCTGCATCGCGATGAGGTGCTGGACGCCGAGAAGTTGCCGATCAAGTATTGCGCGTACACGCCGTGTTTCCGCAGCGAGGCGGGTTCTTACGGGCGCGATGTGCGGGGGATCATCCGGCAGCATCAGTTTCAGAAGGTCGAGCTGGTGAAGTTCTCGCGGCCCGAGTCGAGCTACGAAGAACTGGAGGGGCTGACGCGGGATGCCGAGGAGATTTTGGAGCGGCTCGGGTTGCCGTATCGGCGCGTGGTGCTGTGCACCGGCGATATCGGGTTCAGCTCGGCCAAGACTTACGATCTGGAAGTTTGGCTGCCGGGGCAGAACGAGTACAAGGAGATTTCTTCGTGCTCGAACTTCGAGGCGTTCCAGGCGCGGCGGGCCGGCATTCGTTTGAATTGGGGTCGCATGAAGTCGGGCAAGGGTAAGGGCGATTACGTTCACACGTTGAACGGCAGCGGCCTGGCGGTGGGGCGGACTTGGCTGGCGATCATCGAGAACTACCAGCAGGCGGATGGAAGCGTGGTGGTGCCGGAAGCGCTGCGGCCGTTCATGGGTGTGGACGTCATTCGGGCTAGCGTCTAAGGGACGGGATCCGTTGCCGCGTTCGCTCCCTGGGTCCACTGGGAAAAACAGGATTTGCGGACGATGGCACTGGCACGAGACGAATGGCGTGCCAGGGCGGGCGTCCCTGCTAAACTGGGGGAGCGCTAGTTTAAATTCCCCGGTCGTCTAATGGTAGGACAGCGGCCTTTGGAGCCGTGAATCGTGGTTCGAATCCATGCCGGGGAGCCACTTGTCCTGGCTCGAACTCTCTCTCCCCGTTGTTTCACGCGAAACTGCCCAGAAGGGCCAAATATGCGGGTCCCAGGGCGTCTCCGTTCTGACCGCTGTCGGGGACTCTCGCCTCTGAAGTGCCAAAAAGGGCGGAATTCTCCGTTCGCAGGGCACCTTGTCGATGTCATACGTCTCGCGCGCGTTTTTCTCTGATTGCTCGATTCGCGTTAGCGCTTCTCGCGGCAAGGTCGGTAGCGGCTGGCTCAATGATGCGTTGGGGTAACTTGGGTCACTATTCGGCGTTGGCTTCTCCCGGTTACTGGCGGACTTGGTGTTCTTGCGACCAGGAGGTGGGGTTACGTTAGTCGGTGACTCAGGACCTGGTCGATCGTCCATTCCAAAAACATACCACGGGAGATATGTAGCGGCCAGGAGTCATCAGCATCAATCACGTGTTCTCGTTCGCCGGCGAAGAATGCGTGCGGAGCGCGCGTTCAGAGCGTACGCCAGCTGGCAGGCCGACCAGCGAAAGGACGTTTCTTTGCCGAAGTTCTTTTGATGGTCGGAATCATTGTCGGTCTACATGATGGCCGCGGCGTTTCTCGGTTCGGTTTCGCGCAGTTCTGGGACCCCAGGCCGAACGAGGCTGTCAACAAACGGGACCTGTCAACTGGAGAAAACGGAGAACGCGGCGCGGAAGTGGCCCTCGGGAGGCGGCCGGCGCGCGTCGCCGACAGCCAGCTGTTCACTCTCCGGAAGGCTGCGAAAACCGCAACACATTCAAAATGTTTCGGATACAGGCGTAGTTTGGAGACAGTCCGATGCTGTCAACAAAACGGGGATCGGAGTTCGAAGCTGAAGTTTTGGCTCGGCAGAAACTGCGTTGGTCGGAACCCGTCTCCGAGTTTTTACCGCCTATATAATAAGGAAGGAAACGGTAAAAACTCCGCCCCAAATTGCCCCTTCCGGGGCTGCTCCTCCGCCCTTGGCGTTACTCTAAGTCCCAGCCGCCATGGGGGTTCAGAGAGCGTACCCTGGCCGCGCGCCACGGAGCCCCAACCGCCCAAACACGCCTGCGTAAACGGAAGCAAAGGAGCACCCAGGGAGACCCCAAGGATACTCAAAGGAACTGTGGGGCGCACCAAAGTACGCTGAACCTGTCGGGACTAGGACTGGCGACTATGTTCGAGCCAGCCGCTACGAGAACGCCATCCCCGCCAAATGTTCCCAAGCGAGCGGGGCGGAGCCGTGGCGATTCGCCGACGGTAGCTCACGTTTCCCGAAGGACACGGTACCGGATTGGAGTTACGCGACGCCGACAGTCACACCAGTGCTGGGGTCGCAAGCCGCCCGCCTCCGAATTCGAGCCGGCGCCGGCAACTGCGATTGGGAGGCTCATGCCCGGAAGGGTAAAGGGTTCAGGGCCTGGATTTTGCCATCGAGAAGAGCGAAAATCCTCAGTAACCGGTATCGGGGGAATAACATGGGCCACTCGTTCAAAGGCAAGGACGGTACCTGGAGGCAGAGCGGCGGAGAATCCCACTCGCCAGAAGACGAACTACTCAAAAGAGAGCATGACGACCCCGCAGCCATCGCCAAGGAAGCCGCGAAAGCGGGTATCAGTGAGGAGAGCTACGTTCGCATGCGCACGAACCAGGAGCAGCTCTACTGGTTTAAGCGAATGGTGAAGGCCGGGAACGAAATGAGCGCGGCCGAAAAGCTACGCGACCCGAGAAAGGCTCAGCAGATGGACGCCTTGCTGCAAGCTCACATCAACGGCCTCCTGGGACTGAGTCCCGACCTAGACCCCGTGCCTCCGGAGCCGCGCAACCGCGGCGGCGCCCCGAAGGGCAACCAGAACGCCGCCAAACGCCGCCGAAAAACAACCCCCCGTTGACGGTCGAGCGACACTGAAGGCGTATGGAACCACAACATTCTAAGCAACTGCCGACTCCCAAGCCTTCTGGTAAGAAAGCCAAACAGCTGGGGAAGTGCCCCACTCAAGAGAAGCGCAAGGCCGAGCTTCGTGAGTGGGCCTTCGCACGCGAGGGCCGCAACGCGCAGATTGCTCGCGCCATCCTCAAGGAACTCGACCGCCCGCTGCGGAAGCGGGAAAGCGACCGCGCATTGGGCCGCCGGCTGGGCGTCGATCATAGAACCATCGGCCGGTGGCGAGAGCGGATCAAGGGCCAACGTCGCCCGAAAGGTAGATTTAGTCGCCGCAAGTTTCTCGGCCTGTGCCAGAAGCTAGCCGGAGTGAACCTGGTGGTCATGTCCCAAAGACTCCTCCCAGAAGATATCCGAAAGCGTGTCGTTCCAGCGTATGAGGCGCTGCATCGATTGCAATTTGGCCCACGGACCATGCCCGAAAAACCACGCCGTCGGGCTCCACTCAAGTGAGCCACCCCTGGTTCACAAGCACTTCACTTCCAAGATTGTGTTTTAAGCTTTCACGGTAGTTCAGCTGCCCTGCCGAGGGTCCTGGAGGGACGGACCCTGGCGCGGCAACCGAAAGTGATCTGCACCACTCAAAAAGCGCAGCATCCGGTTCCCTGGGTGAGCAGTCTAACGGCAGTACCAGATGAGGAGGACGGCCATGCACATGGAAATGTGGCCCGTCAGTAAGTTCGTTCCCTATGGCCGCAGTCCGCGCAAGAACGATCACGCAGTCGAGCGGATGGCGGCTTCTATCCACGAGTTCGGGTTCAAGATCCCGATCCTAGCCCGCAGCAGCGGTGAGGTGGTCGATGGCCACCTACGCCTCAAGGCTGCGCACAAACTGGGCCTAACGCAAGTGCCCGTCATCCTGTGCGACGAGTGGTCCGAGGCGCAGGTCAAGGCGTTCCGGCTATTGGTCAACCGGTCGGTCAATTGGGCCGAGTGGGACCTGGAGTTGGTGGCGCTAGAGATCGAAGAACTGAAAGCTCTGGATTTCGATTTAAACCTCACGGGCTTCGATGCGCCGGAGATCGATGACTTTCTGTTCCGCGACCCCGACGAGGGGCAGGACGATGCCGCTCCGGAGCCGCCCCCAGAGGCGGTCACCCAACTCGGCGATCTTTGGGTGTGCGGCCAGCACAGAGTTCTGTGCGGGGACGCAACCTCTACGGCGGCGGCGCGGTGCCTGTTTGACTCGGCCACGCCCGCGCTGATGGTGACCGACCCGCCCTACGGGGTGGAGTACGATCCGATATGGCGCGAGCGCGCCGGATTGGGCCAGCAGCGGCAAACGGGCACGGTTGCCAATGACAACCGGGTGGACTGGACCGAAGCGTATCAGCTCTTTTCCGGGGATGTTGCCTACGTCTGGCACGCGGGCGTTCATGCCGGGGAAGTAGCCGCAGGCCTGGAGGCGGCGGGCCTGCGGATTCGCGCTCAAATCATCTGGGCCAAGCAGCACTTCGCGCTGGGCCGCGGCGATTATCACTGGCAGCATGAACCCTGCTGGTACGCGGTGCGGGAAGGCAAGACCTCGCACTGGTGCGGAGACCGCACCCAATCGACGCTGTGGCAGGTCGCCAACCTGAATCCGTTTGGAGGGTGCCGGGAGGAAGCGGCCACCGGACACGGCACCCAGAAGCCCCTAGAGTTGATGCGCCGGCCGATTCTCAACCATAGCGTGAGCGGCGACGTGATCTACGATCCCTTCTTGGGCTCCGGTACGACGCTGATCGCTGCCGAGTCCACCCAGCGGGTCTGCTACGGACTGGACATTGACCCCCGGTATGTCGATGTCACGGTTCTGCGCTGGCAGAAGCTCACGGGCAAGGAGGCGGTGCTTCTATCCGATGGCCGCCGGTTCGATCAGGTCGCAGCCGGGCGTGTCCCGGCTGGGGTGGAGGTATAGCCATGCCGCGCCCCCGATTCAATCCTACCGACGAACAACGGAAGATGGTCAAGTCCATGGCGGCCGTGGGCGTCCGCCACGAGGAGATTGCCCGGAAGGTTGGAATCCGCTCTCCCAAGACCCTTCGGAAACACTTTCGGTCCGAACTGGACGAAGGCGCCACGGATGCCAACTACAACGTGGCGCAGGCTCTGTATCAGAACGCCAGAGCCGGAAATGTTATTGCCCAGATGTTCTGGTTGAAGGCTCGCAGTGGCTGGCGGGAGCGGCCGGCGTTTGAGCCTGCCGCTACTGCACCACCACCGTTTGTGGTGGCTCAGGAGAACGGAGTGCAGCAGCCATGATCCGTCTCAAAGCTCCTCAATGGACGGTCTTCCGTTCGGACGCCCGCTTCCGGATTCTGGTGGCCGGCCGGCGCTTCGGGAAAACCTATCTGGCACTCACGGAATTGTGCCAGGCGGCCTGGAAACCAGGCCGCCTGGTCTGGTATGTAGGCCCGACTTACAAGCAGGCCAAACGCATTGCCTGGAAGCCGCTCAAGGAGATGACCCGGCCCTACTGGGCCCGGCAGCCTAACGAAACCGATCTGCGGATTGAGTTGATCACCGGCGGTACCATCGGCCTGCGCGGTGCCGATAATTACGACTCGCTCCGCGGGGATGGCCTGGACTTCCTGGTTCTGGACGAGTACGCTTCGATCGCCCGGCAGGCCTGGCCCGAGGTACTGCGACCGGCGTTGGCGGATAAGCAGGGTCGCGCCTTGTTTATCGGCACTCCGCGCGGCTACGACCATTTCTACGACCTGTACCAGAAGGCGCAAAGCCAGGCGCATTGGGCCACCTTCCAGTTCACTACCGAAGAGGGCGGCAACGTCTCGGGCGACGAACTGAAAAGCGCCACGCATGAACTGGACGAGCGCACATACCGGCAGGAGTTTCAGGCCAGTTTCGAGAACCTCACCGCCGGTCTGGTGTACTACGCTTTCGACCGGACCAGGAACGTAGAGCCCTTGCGCTACAATCCCCGATCGCCATTGTTCTGGTCGCTGGATTTCAACGTCAACCCGATGTGCTCGGTCATCGGGCAGCGGGAGGGAGACAACGTGTATGTTCTGGATGAACTGGCGCTGCCCGATTCAAATACATGGGCGGCGTGCGAGGCATTCTTAGGACGCATTGGACGCTGGAGCTCGCTCTCGCCGTATACCACCCACATCCAAGTCTATGGTGATGCGACCGGCCAGGGGCGGCACACGGCGGCCTCCCGTACCGACTGGCAGATCGTGCGGGATTTCTTTAAGCGCTACCCCTACCGCGTCAGCTTTCACCTGGCGTCCTCGAATCCACCGGTGAAGGACCGGGTCAACTGCGTGAATGCGATGCTGCACAATCAGGCGGGCGAGCGCCGCTTGCGGATTGACTCGGGCGCGAAACAACTCATCCTGGATTTTGAGCGCGTGCACTGGAAGTGCGACCTGAACGGTAACACCCTGGCCGACATCGATAAGTCCGACCCCCAGCGCAGCCATGTCAGCGACGCACTGGGGTATATGATCGCCCAAGAGTTTGGGATGCGGGGGAAGTACGGGGAAATGCGCGGTTTGCTTCAGTGACAATGGCCCTAAGGCGGTCGGCCCGCCGGACGTTCTCTGGCGCAAGGACAGCCCACGTTCCGACTTGCTTTTGAAGCCGCAGAGAGCGTGCATGGAACTGTGGAGTGAACGCCCAGAGACCGGAGGGCAAGACATGGACGTGTACGCGCAAATTGAGCAACTGCGGCGAATGCAGCCAGGCGAACTACGGGAGCGATACCGCGAGGTTTGGGGTGAAGAAAGCGCCGCCACAAACCAGCAGCACTTGATGCGGCGCATCGCCTGGCGGCTGCAAGCGCTGGCGGAGGGGGATCTCCCCCAGCGAGCGGTGGACCGGGCACGCCAGATTGCCAAGGATGCCGAGCTTCGAGATCAGGTTCCCTTGGTTTCGGGAAGACTCCCTCGCGCCTCCGGAAAACGCCGGCCGAATCGGCGCGACAGGAGGCTGCCTGCGCCCGGCACGGAGCTGAGCCGCGTATACCGCGACCAGACCATCGTGGTGAGGGTATTGGCACAGGGTTTTGAGTACGAAGGCCGGCGCTATCGTTCGCTCAGCGCGGTGGCCCGAGAGGCGACCGGCACGCGTTGGAACGGGCTGGTGTTCTTCGGGGTGGCGAAACGAGGAGAACCTGCCCCGCGCAAGCGCGGAACGACCGCCGTGAACCGAAAGGCCAGCCGTGCAGCCTAGCGGCGCTGGGACAACCCGGCCAGTCCGTTGTGCCATCTATACCCGTAAGTCGACCGAGGAAGGCCTGGAGCAGGATTTCAACTCGCTCGACGCGCAGCGTGAGTGCGCCGAAGCCTACATCCTCAGCCAGCGCCACGAACACTGGACGACCCTGACCCGGCGCTACGACGACGGCGGCTTGAGCGGAGCCAACCTCGAACGCCCCGCCCTGCGCCAACTCCTAGCAGACGTCGAAGCCGAAGCTGTTGACTGTGTGGTGGTGTACAAGGTGGACCGGCTCAGCCGCTCGCTGCTGGACTTCGCCCGCATCATGGAGGTGTTCGACAAGCGCGGGGTCAGTTTCATTTCCGTCACCCAGCAGCTGAATACCCGCAGCCCGATGGGACGGCTGACCCTGAACGTGCTTCTCTCCTTTGCGCAGTTCGAGCGGGAAATCATCAGCGAACGCACGCGCGATAAGATCTCGGCGGCACGGCGTAAGGGCAAGTGGATGGGCGGATACCCGCCGTTGGGCTACGACCCCGATCCGGTGACGCGGAAGCTGACGCTGAACCGAGCGGAAGCCGAACAGGTGCGGAGCATCTTTGCCGTGTTCGTGCGCTGCGAGTCGCTGGCCGACACACTCGAAGAGATCGAGCGCCGCGGCTGGCGGACCAAGACCTGGACCACGCGCAAGAACGAGCGCCGTACTGGCGTACGATTCGATCGCCCGGCGCTGGTGCGCGTGCTGACCAACGTGCTCTACGTCGGCGAGGTCAGCCACCATGGGCAGGGGTATCCGGGCGAGCAGGAAGCCATTGTGGACCACGCGATTTGGACGAAAGCCAACGAGCTGCTGAAGCACCGGAAGCGTGGCAGGCACCTTCGTCGGCGGAAGCGGCAGGGGGCCATCTTGGAGGGTCTGCTCCAATGCGCCATCTGCGGGAGATCCATGGGGCCGGGCTACACGACCAAACGCGGGCGCCGGTACCGGTATTACCTGTGCCAGACGGCGCGCAAGGGCGGAGCGAAGGCCTGCCCAGGCCAAATGATCTCGGCACGGCGAATCGAAAACGCCGTCGAGTCCAAGCTGTACCAACTGGTGGGCCAACCCGGCGGCCCGGTAGTCGAAGGCGGGTTCCCCGTAGACCCAGCGCAAGGGGACCCACTGGAGCCGGCTGATCAGCGTCGGCTCTGGGAGAATCTGATTGAGCGGATCAGCTACGATCATCGGGTCGAGCAAGCTTGCGTGCGCCTCAAAGACGGAGGCTCCGAGGGCGTGGAGTTCGCCGTCCGCGTTCGAAAATCCCCGTTTGATCGGCGCGCTCTTCTTCCCCGCACTGCGGGTGCTGTGGAGCACCTGCCCCGCGCCACGCGGCTGATGGCGTTGGCGATCCGCTTGGAAGGCTTACTCAAAGCAGGTACGGTTCAGAATTACGCGGACTTGGCCCGGCGCGAGGGGGTCTCGACCACACGCATCAGCCAAATCATGAAGCTGCGCAGCCTGGCCCCCGCCATCCAGGAGCAACTCCTGTTTTTGACCGAGGAAGCCGATCGGATACAGGAATCTGCGCTACGCCGCATCGCCGAAGAGATGGACTGGCGGCGGCAGGTGAAACTGTTCGCGGAGTTGTGAGCACGAAACGGAGCACTCCTGACGCGCGACGCTCGCACAGAACCTCGCGAGCAAAGTGGTGCCGGGTCCTAACCGGCGGCACCGTCGCGAGCGGCTACTCGCGATCGTGGGCGCTTTCCGCGCTTGCCTTGAGCAAACGGCACCACCGGGGCCGGTTCCGGGTTCAACGCGGTGACCTGGCTGTAGAAGTCAAAGGCCAGCCTCTGCCGCCCGAGGCTCAAGATCACCCGCTGATGCCGCTTCGAGATCGGATCGGGCCCGTCTCGGCTCCATCGCCATTCCATCGCCCTTTCCGCTTCGGTGCAGATTGGACTTGCATTTCAGGCGCACCCGAGTGATCCATGTCGTGACCGCGGGAATTACCGCCAAAGGAGAAACCATGACCTCGATTACAGAACCAACCAGCGCCGTCCCTGCCACGGCAGCGCCGGCGAAAGGCACCAAAAAGGCCAGCCGGGCGAAACGTGCGCGCCACGTCGCGCCCACGAAAGCCAGGGCGGCCAAGAAGGCCAGCCCCGTAAAGAAAACGCCAAAGGGCGCGAAACGGGCCCAGTCCGCCCGCGACGGCAGCAAGACCGCCAAGGTCCTAAACCTGCTGCAGCGGGCGGGCGGCGCGACCGCTAAGGAACTGATTAAAGTCACGGGCTGGCAGCCGCATTCCGTGCGCGGGTTCCTGTCTGGCACGGTGGGCAAGAAGATGGGGTTGACCGTTACCTCGACCAAAGGAGAGGACGGGGAGCGCCGCTACTCCGTCAAAGCCTGAATTCCCTCGGTTCGGTTCCTTACGCGCCGCCGGAATTTATCCCCGGCGGCGTTTTTCGTTGCTTGACCAAGCACCTTTCTCACGCGTGCTCACGCGCCAGCTTCTCCGGCGCAGGCCTTCACGGGTTGCGATTGCGTCCGCAATACCGCGGTGTAGATCACTCCATGCGCATCGGGTATAGCCGCGCCAGAAATGCGCTGGGCGAGGCAAACGGGCCCCGCGCAAACGAACCACCCAACGGAACCTCACGGCAATCGCTTCCGCAGTTCCGAGGGGCCCGGTTCCCGGTCGCAGCTGCCCTCGGACCACCCGCAAAAAAGCCGCCGTGGCTTACTTACTCTCCCGCGTAGGCCAGAGTTGACTGCTCCGTCCCTGACGAGCCATGAATGTCTGGGAGCGCAGACCGGGACCGTCCAGGGAATGGGGCCCGCCGCGAGTGCTCACAGCCGGCAGGTATGAAATTTAAATTTGTTCTGCTGGGGCCGGACGACGACCCAGACGGGCCCCGCCGCCCGCAGGCACGTGCCGCCAGAGTGCCCCCTAGCCAGTGCCGAGTGCTGCGGTACGAGCAGAGGGGGGCGGACATCATCCGCGTGGAACAGCGGGAAAATGGCCGTTTGAAAACCACGGCGGTAGCGAACTTCCACGCCCGGATTGTGCGCGATGTCATCCTGGACGATGGCCAGGAACAAAGGCGCCTTTTCGGCCTGGAAGCCGCGCTGGGCGGACAAAGGGTTGCCTTCGCTGTGTGCGCGGCGGAGTTCAGCCGGATGAGCTGGGTGCTCAACAAGCTGGGACCGCAGGCGATCGTCTATCCGGGTCAGCAACAGCATGCGCGCGCCGCGATCCAGTGGTTGTCCGGCGAGATTCGGCAAGAACACATCTTTGCCCACCTGGGGTGGAGGAAGCACGGCGAGCATTGGCTGTACCTGCATGCCGGGGGCGCCCTGGGTGCCGGCGGGATGCTGTCCGGCGTGCAGGTCCAAGTGCCGGCCGCTTTGCAGTCGTATCAAGTGCGATACCCGAAAGATCCCGAAGATCTGGTGCGAGCGGTCCGCGCGAGTTTGCATTGCCTGTCTGTGGCGCCCGACCGAATCAGCTTCCCGTTGCTGGCAGCCGTCTACCGGGCTCCGTTCGGCAGGGTGGATTTCAGCGTGTTTCTCACCGGCACAACGGGCGTGTTCAAGACTGCCTTGGCGGCACTGTGCCAGCAGCACTTCGGAGCGGGGATGGATGCCGGTAGTCTGCCTGCCAACTTCGCCTCGACGGAGAACGCGTTAGAGGGGCTGGCCTTTCACGCCCAGGACGCGCTGTTGGTGGTGGATGACTTTGCCCCGACCGGAGGGCACGGGGATTCCGAATTGCGCGACATCGCCGAACGGCTCTTTCGCGCCACGGGCACCCAGCAGGGGCGGAGCCGCCTGGGCGGCAACGGACGGCTGAGCGCGCCCCGGCCGCCGCGCGCGCTGGTGCTGGCAACGGGAGAAAAAGTGCCGCCAGTGCACAGCATTCGTGCCCGCCTGCTGGTGGTCGAGCTGGGACCGGGAGAGGTGAACCGGGCCACGCTAAGCGAGTGTCAGTGCGCGGGGCAGCAAGGACGATTGGCGGAATCGATGGGCGCATTCCTGAGTTGGATCGCGGGACGTTACGAGGAACGGCAGCAGCGCCTGCGGGCGCGGATGCTGGAAATCCGCAGCCGGGGCTCTGGACGTGCGATTCATGCCCGCCTGCCGGCGGCTTTGGCGGAGCTGCAAAGCGGGTGGGAGCTATTCCTGGAGTTCGCGGTCGAAGTTGGCGCGATCGGCAGGGCGGAACAGGAGGAACTCGCAGAGCGGAGCCAGAGAGCGTTCGCAAAGCTGTGCGCACTCCAAGCCACCTACCAGCAGGCCGGTGATCCCGCGTTGCATTTTGTGGCCCTGTTACCAGCTGCGCTGGCCTGCGGACGTGCCCATGTGGCGGACCGCCGGGGTAGGGTACCAGACGAGGCGGCGGTGTGGGGCTGGCAGCGCAAACCTACTGGCCGCCGGTGGGTGCCGCGGGGTACCCAAATCGGTTGGGTGGCCGGGGCCGACCTATTTTTGGAGCCGGCGGCCAGCTATCAAGTGGCCCAGGAACTGGCCGGGGCTAATCGCTTGGTGGGCGAGCAGGCGCTACGCCACCGGCTGCGCGAGCGCGGCCTTCTGGCCAGCATTGACGCAGGCCGCCAGATGGTACAGGTACGTCGCACCTTGGAGGGCAGCCCGAGACAGGTGCTTCATCTGAAAGCCCGTGCTCTAGTGCAGGTGAATTCAAGAGCCTCTCCGACGTTGCCGTTCCAGCCGACGGAACGGCACTAACCATAAGAGCCGTGCTCAATCATTGTCGGGTTTGTCGGGTCTCTGGCGCCAGGGTTGTGCCCTCCATTGTTTGCTAGTCCTTTACTTACAGGGGAAAGGTCAACGTTCGAACGGAAATTCGGAATGGACCCCAGCACGCTGGCGCCGTGCGAGAGCGGCGAGTGGGAACCGGGCGGGGTTATGGCGGCGCGGGCTGGGCGCACGGGCAGTCGATCACCTCGACGACGCTCACCGCCGCAGTCGCTGCAGCCGGCCTGCCGCAGTCGACGATTCAAATGCAGCCGGATCGCTTATTGGAGTCGTTAACAAGAGTTCGAACTCATCGCGGGGAGCCAAACTATTTCTCTCCGAACCCAGCCTGCCGATTCGTTAACGCCATCGGCCTGCCCACCTCTGTCGTAGTCCCGCCAGATATCCCCAATTCCGCCATACATTCCCAGACGCTCCTGTTCTCTCGTTCCGGCCTCGGAGAACCGTTGTCGTTAGCCGAGTGAGTCGCCTGCGGCGCACCTGCGCCCGACTTCTCCATCTCTCTGGAGAACGCCCACGCGCGGTTAACGCCGTCGTCGTCTCGGTTTCCACTTTTCGAACTCTTTGCGTATGTTTACAGCGGAGTGTGTCTCGCACACTCTAGCAGCATCCAGTGGCCAGTCGGCCTGAATTGGCGGGAGGCGTGGTGGGGAGCCGCTTAGCGCCCCTTCCGCTCTCGCGCCAGACGGTCCGCCGTGCGTTTCTTCGCGGCAGCCAGTGACGGCTTCTTTAGCACGGGCTTTGCGCTCAGCGGGCGTCATGTTCTCCGCTGCTGTCTTGCCGCCCTTCGCGCCGATCTGCCCCATGGCCTTCCCGCAGTCCGGTCGAAGAGCGAGTTAGCTGTCCCAGCTAACCACAAGGTTGTACAATCCGAGTCCAGGGCCGCCGTGCGAAGAATCCCTGAAGACTTGCGAACGGAACTGACAGCCGCGTTCCAACGGTACTTTGAGCGCTTGTTTTTCTGCTGGGCGGCGGTGGAATGCCTGGTTGTGATTCCGTTCTTCTCCGCCAGAAAACTTTGGAGTTTCGCCATCGTAGCCGTATTGCTGGCAACTTTCATCGCCCTCCCACGGTCGTTGCGTCATTTTGGCCACGTCAGAATCGCGGGCTGGACGCCCGCAGTGTCCGGCGGACATGATGACCGTCTCGATTGAGACTCTGGAAGCCTTGCTGGATGCGAGCTTCCGGTTTCACTCAGGCGCTTGTACGAGGATCCTGGTCCTCGACGGTTCGGGCAATCTTTATTTCACGGACGCTGGCAACAATGTGGTCCGAAAGATCTCGACGGATGGAAATATGGCTCTGGTGCAAACTCAGGCCAACGGGGATTCGGTTGGGTTCCGCCTGGCTGAGTGACCTGCGATGGGCTCAAGCAGCGAGTGCCGCGTTCCACAACTCCGACATCGTCGCCTTTCGGCCGCCCAACTTGCCGGTCTTGAATTGTCCTTTTTTTGATCTTCTCCGCTAACTCGACGCCGGAAATTGTAACCACCGCATTGTCGAATCGCTTGAACCCCAGCATGGGCCGGATTCGTTGCTTCACTCGGCGATGGTCCTGCTCCACCAGGTTGTTCAAGTACTGGCTGGAGCGGACCTTCACCCGCCGTGGAAGCTCGCCGGTCTGCTTCATTTCCCGCACCGCGCGATGCGAAGCCGCATAGGCGTCCAACGTGATCCTCGTGGGCACGCGAGTGTTCTTCATCGCGCTGCGGAGAAACGATTTGGCAGCGTTTACGTCCCGGTTTCGGCTGAGAAAGAATCCACCGTCTGGCCCGCTTTGTCGACGGCACGGTACAGGTACACCCAGTGTCCGTGAACCTTTATATAGGTCTCGTCCATCCTCCACGAGCCGCCGACGCAACGAGCGTAGCGCCGCCAGCGCTTTTCGAATTCTGGAAGGTAGCGCTGAACCCACCGCAGGATCGTGGTATGGGTCACCGAGATCCCTCGATCTGCCATCATCATCACCAGATCCCGCAAGCTCAGCTTGAAGCTCGTGTACCAGCTCACGCACAAAACGATGATCTGTCGGTCGAAGTGCCGTCCTTTGAACAGATCTTCGATCGGGACGAACCATTGCATCTCTTCATCATCGCCCGCCACCCACGCGTTTGCACCAGAGGCGTAGAAGTTACGATTGACGGCGTGATCTCGGCGACGCGGCCCACGGTCGCTCGTAACATCTTGTCGCGTGACTATTTGCGCGGAGCGCAACGCCCGCCCGTCCGATGCATCTAACCAGATGAGTGGCAGAAGGAGGCGAATATGTCAAAGAAACTTAGACTCCCTGCGCTG
>Ga0116225_1001219_pt1 | contig 18822 bp, 10 predicted proteins | sample Sb_taG_8_FD_88968 | JGI IMG/M metagenome (GOLD analysis project Ga0116225, IMG submission 88968) | Peat soil microbial communities from Weissenstadt, Germany - Sb_50d_c_BC metaG | ecosystem: Environmental > Terrestrial > Soil > Wetlands > Peat | place: Germany: Weissenstadt | collected 2010-09-21 | reverse complement strand
GGCGCGAAAGTCGGGCGGGAATGATATGAGTAGAGAGTCAAGGACGGGGACAGGTAAGGGTGTGAAAATGCGGACAAAAGGATAAAAAGTGTGTCCAAAATCCTTTCGTGAACCGTTACCGTGATGTTGTCCACCTTGGCCCGGATTTCGTTCCACCCTTTCTTCAAGTGCGCCTTCACAACGTCCTGCCCGGGCTTGGCCTGCCGGCCGCCCTTGACGTCATGGACCTTCTCCCCGTTGACCCAGACGCGGACGCCGTCGTCGCTGCCGACGCCGAGGGTCACGGCCTGGTCCCCGTCCGAGTAGACCCAGCTGGCGGCGTAGGCGGCGCCGGCCTCCCGGTATTGGAAGAAGCCGGCCAGGTCGATCTTGTCCTCGGCGCTGTGGTAGGGCCGCCACTTCACCCGGCCGCCGAACCCGTCATAGGCCTTCTCCAGCTGCACGGGCTCGCGCTCCGGGGGGTAGACGGCGTCGTGGCCCTGCTCGGCGGTGCTGGCGAAGGGGCCCAGGAGCTGCCAGTCGCGGACGAACGAGAGCGTGGGCGCCGGCCGGGGCTTTTTCTCCTCGGCGCGGGCCTTTTCGAGCGAGGCCCGGTGCCCCCGCTCCTCGGCGAGGCGGGCGAGGGCGTCGTTCAGCCGCTGCTCTGCGTCCTCCTTCTGCTTCGACACGGCCGCCGACTTCCGGTTCGCCGCGTCCAGCGCCTTCACCGCTTCGGCGTGGGCGGACTCGGCCGCCTGACGACCGGCCTCGGACTCCTGCACCTGCTTGTCGGCCTCTGCCTTCTGGGCCTGCACGGCCTGAAACGCCGCCGTTTGCTCGATCCCGCCGCCGGGGAGTGGCGTGCCCAGCAGCACCGCCGCCCACAAGGCGGCCGGGCCGATCAGGCAGCCGACGAACAGTCCCAGCAGAAAGGGCGCGGTGCGGCGCGGGACGGGGGTGACGGTCGGGGCGGGCGTCGGAACGTCGCGGCGCGGCGGCACCGGGGGCGGGCCGAGTGGGGCGTTGCAGCCCGGGCAGAGGCCCTGCTCGATTTCAGCGTCCACGTAAGGGATCGAGCACTTCGGGCACCGATGGACGGCCATGACGACCTCCGGGAGACGCGGGCGCACCAACGCCCGTGCGTCGGCGACCGCCCAGGGGGCTCGCAGCTGCGCCGTGGCCCCGGTCGGTCCTTCCAGTGGACTTCCAGGAGACCCGGGTGCGCCGCTACCGGTTGATTCTAGGCCCCGAGGGTCGCACGGTAAGGATCACCAGATGCTGGGCACCGGCGATCCGAGAGGTCAAAGCCAAGGTCACTTGGCCCCCGGCCGACCGGGCGGGGCGGCCAATCGGGGAGCGGAACGGGTTGCCGCCGACGTTCCGAGACCTGAGCGCCGGGGGCGTGGGACTGGCGGTGACGGATCACGAGGACCGAGGGCTCGGGGCCGGTGGCCAAGTACGTGTGGTGTGCCAATGAAGATTAACGGGGCGTCCTGTCCTGGCCCGCGCCCAAATGAGCGACACCCCGGGTGGGGCTGCGCGCATCGATCCGACACACCGCGGGCGATGTGACCGACGCGCGCAACGCTGTGGCATTCTTCCCACACGTTGACACCACGCGGAGATAGTGTCGAGCGGAATAGACATTTCGTCTCCAGACCATACTGGTGCTAGATGGCTGGATCGTATATCTTTCGCCAGTGGCCTGATTTTGCTGGACAACAGCCCGGTGACCGTACATTTTGAGGGCTGCCCAGGAGAAACCGCACCTTCGCTCGCAAGGAGGCCGGCCATGCCGATCCCCCGCGCACCGTCCGTCAACCTCGCGGACGCCGACCGCCTCGTGCTCCAGCGCCTCAGTCACGCCGCCTCCACCCCGCAAGCCCTGGCCTTGCGCTGCCGCCTCGTCTTGCGCGCCGCCCAGGACGACTGCCCCACCAACGGCCGGGTCGCCGACGAACTCGGCTGCGACCGCCACACCGTCGCCACCTGGCGGCGGCCGCATCCTCGACCACGGCTTAGCAGGCTTGCAGGACCGGCCACGCCCGGGGCGTCCCCCGGGCTTTTCCCCCCGAGCAACGCGCCACCGTCCTCGCTCTGGCGTCCGAACTGCCCGCCGCCGCTGACTGCCCGGCCACGCGCTGGAGCCTCGACGACCTGGCCCGCCGCCTACTGCTGACCGCGGTGACGTAGCGCGGCCGGCCGGCCTCCAGCGCCAGACCGTTGAGGTGGCAGCGGTCCTCGGCGGCGAGCTTGCTCAAAAACGGCGGGCGCCACAGCGGCGTGAAGCTGCGGCGCACACTCACCGTCGCCAGGCAGTTGAACAGCGTGGCCACGAACACCACCCGGCCGGCCGCGTCCACGGCGACGTCGTGCGCGTCCAGGTCGCCGGTCGTGTACCCGAGTCGCGGTACGTAGAGCCGGTCGTGCCCCTGGTAGGTCTCGCCCCGCCGCAGCGCATTCTCGAAACGCCACACCTGGTACTGCGTACCTAGCCACAGGGTTTGGCCGTCCGCCCACAGGCCCATCGCGCGGCCGAACGTGCGCTCAAACACCGCCAGCCCGCCGTCGGGACGGAGGCCGAGCAAAAAGAGCTTGCCCGTCTGATAGGTCGTAAACGCGAGACTCACGCGCCGTTCGGCGAGCCATGCGGCGAGGCGGGACGAGCCCGTCACCTCGATCCAGGGCGCGTCCTTGGCGGGGCCGTCGGCAACATCGCTGCTCATGGGCCGGTTCCTCGGGCGAATACCCGGTCAGTATAGGAGACCGGCGCAAGAATTCTTTTGCCCCCCCGGCCGCCCGGCTTTAGAATAGGGGAGGTGCTTTGGGTCCAATTCCGTTGTCCGGTCCCGGGAGAGGCGATGTCCGCCGCGGGGTCTATCACCGCGCTGATCCAGCGCCTGGAGGCGGGCGACCACGAGGCCGCCCAGCCGCTGTGGGAGCGCTACTACCCCCGGCTGGTGGCGCTGGCGCGGAAACACCTCCGGGGCACGTCGCGGCGCGTGGCGGACGAGGAGGACGTGGCGCTGAGCGCCTTCGACAGCTTCTGCCGCGGCGCCGAGCAGGGCCGCTTCCCGCGGCTGGCCGACCGGGACGGCCTTTGGGCCTTGCTGGTGCTCATCACCGCCCGCAAGGCCGCCGACCACGCCGCGCACGAGCGCCGCTTGAAGCGCGGCGCGGGCCAGGTCCGGGGCGATTCGGCGCTGACGCCGCCCGACGGCAAGGGCGGCGGCTTCGACCAGGTCGCCGGGGACGACCCGGCGCCCGACCTGGTGGCGATGTTGGCCGAGGAGTTCGAGTCCCTGTTGCGGCGGCTCGGCGACGGCCCGCTGCGCTCGATTGCGGTCTGGCGGCTGGAGGGGTACGACAACGCCGAGATCGCCGCTCGCCTCGGCCATTCCGAGGTGACCGTGCGGCGGCGGCTGCGGCTGATCCGCAAAATTCTTCAGCAACGCTGATCGCCCGCCGTTGCGTTCGAGGATTACCTCCATAACGGCCCCGTGGCACCGACCCGTGGAGACCGAGGGATGAACGAGTCCCCTTTCTCGCCCGACGAATCGCTGTCGGTGGAGGCGTTCTACCGCCTGGACGCGCTCTGCGAGCGCTTCGAGGGCGTGTGGATCGCCGGCCGGCGGCCGCGCCTGGAGGAGCTGTTAGCGGAATGCGATGGGACCGAGCGGGCGGCTCTCCTTCACGAACTGTTGCTGCTGGAACTGGATTACCGCCGCCGCCGGGGCGAACAGCCGGCCCCGCGTGAATACGAGGAGCGCTTTCCCGACGACGTGGTCCTGGTGCGCGCTGCCTTCGCGGCCATTCGCACGTCGTTGACCCTGACCGCCTCCGGTCGGGAGTCCACCCCGGGCAGCCGCTACCACTTGCCGCACGTCCCACCACATCAAGCGCCTACCACCCTCGAACGAACCGAACCGAAGAAGCCGTCTTCGCAGGCCCGGCTGCCGGACAGCCCTTTCCCGAAGCTGCCCGGCTACGAAATTCTCGAGGAGCTGGGCCGCGGCGGCATGGGCGTCGTGTACAAGGCGCGGCAGACCGCCCTCAAGCGCCTGGCCGCCCTGAAGATGATCCTGGCCGGGGCTTACGCCGCGCCGCAGGAAGTCCTGCGCTTCCGCACCGAGGCCGAGGCCATCGCCCGCCTGTGCCACCCCCACATTGTGCAGGTCTACGAGGTCGGCGAGCACGATGATCGGCCCTACTTCTCGATGGAGTACGTGGACGGCGGCAACCTGGCGACGCGACTGCGCGAAAGCCTGCCGGAGCCGAAGGAGGCCGCCCGGCTGATCGAGACGCTGGCCCGCGCCGTCCACGCCATGCACTCGTGCCAGGTCATTCACCGCGACCTCAAGCCGGCCAACGTGCTCCTGACCGCCGACGGTACGCCCAAGGTCAGCGACTTCGGCCTGGCCAAGAAGCTCGACGAGGACACCGGACAGACGCAGCCCGGGATGGTGATGGGCACGCCCAGCTACATGGCGCCTGAGCAGGCCGAGGGGCGGGGCGCCGAAGTCGGCTGCCGCACCGACGTCTACTCCCTGGGCGCGGTGCTGTACGAATGCTTGACCGGCCGGCCACCCTTCCGGGCCGCGACGCGAGAGCAGACCCTTCGGCAAGTCATCGACCAGGAGCCGATCGCGCCCCAACAATTGAACCCGGCTGTGCCGCGCGATCTGGCAATCATTGGCCTGAAGTGCCTCGAGAAAGACTCCGGGCGCCGTTACGCCAGCGCCCTGGAACTGGCCGACGATTTGCGTCGCTACCTCGAGGATCGACCGATCCTGGCCCGCCCGCTGCCCCCTTCCGAGCGGGCCATCAAATGGGCGCGCAGCCGCCCGACCCAGGCGGCGCTGGCGCTCGCCGTCTTCGTGGCCGTTGTCGGCAGCCTGGTCGGGATCACCTGCTATGCCCTCTACAAGGGAAAGGAAGCCGACCTTCTGAGAAAGGAAACGGACCTGCTGGTACGGCAGGCGCAGCTGCGGAACCAGATCGACTCCCTCGTCCGCTCCGCTGACGAGGCCGAAGGCAAAGGCCGGCTGGACGACGCCCGGGAGGACCTGGAGAAGGCCCTACTCCTTCTGGGCGCGGAGCCGGACAGCGCGGATGACGACCTGCGACGCCACCTCGTGGAGCGTCACGACCGTATCGACCGGCGCGTCCAGGCGAAGAGAGACCGGAGCCAGCTGGTCGAGCGGATCGCCCGCTTCGAGAAGTCTCGTCGCGAGATGCAGCATCACACGATCAGCTTCGCCGACCGCGACCCGGAAGCGGCCCGTGCCGTGGTCCGCCGCGAGGCTGCGGCCGCCCTGGCGGAGTTCAGCTTTTCCGCCGGCGACACCCCGGCCGACGCCGGGAAGCGACTGGAAGCCCATCGCGGATCGTTTGTCGATGCCAAGGAGGCCGACGGGCTGGCGGCGGAGTGCTACGAGGTGCTTCTGGCCTGGGCCGAGGCCGAGGCTCCCCCCAACCCTGGGCCGGCCGGCCTGACGGAAAACGCGGCCCAGAGAGCGCTGCACCTGCTGGACATGGCAGCTGCCGTGGCGGCGGCGCATCACGTCACCGCCCCGCAGGCGTTCCACCTGCGCCGCGCGCGCCAACTCGCCCGGCTTGGCCGGAGCGAGGAGGCCAGTGCCGAGCGCGAACTGGCCGCAGGGATTGTGCCGGAGTCGGCCCTCGACCTGTTCCTGGCCGCGCTGGAGGCCTACCGCCAGGGGGAGGTGACGCGGGCGGCCGCGGCCTGCGACCGAGTGCTGCAACAGGAGCCGCGCCACTTCTGGGCCCACTACCTGCTGGCCCTCTGTCACCTCCATGCCGGCCGTTGGCTCGCGGCCAGGGACGGCCTGACCGACTGCCTCCGCGATCGGCCGGACTTCTTCTGGCCCTATCTGTTCCGGGCCGCGGCCCGGGGCGGCCTGCGCGACTTCCGCGGCGCCGAGGCCGACTTCAACGCGGTGCTCGGCAAGGTCGGACGATCCGCTGGGGCTCTGGCTGGTCCACATGATCCGCGGCGCCGTGCGGGTGCGGGAGCAGCGCTGGAGCGAAGCGTCGGCCGACCTGGAAGAAGCGATCCGGCGCCGTCCAGACGCCGTGGGAGCCTACGTCACGCTGGCCCAGACTTACGCGGGGCGCAAGGATTACGCCGGCGCCGTGGTCGTTCTGAGCCAGGCGCTGCAATGCCGGCCCGGAGATCCCGAACTGTATCACACGCGGGCCCAGATGCATTTGCTTCGCCGGGACGCGCCGGCGGCTCGCGCGGACTTCGCGCAGGCCATCGCCCAGGAACGACCCTTCCCCAGCGCCGCCCACCTGTTGCGGGCCCTGCTGTGCGTTGATCCGCCGCAGGACCCGCGGGAACCCCGACCCCAGGCGGCGCTGCGGCTGGCCAACGACTCTGTGCAACTCGCTCATTTGCAACACCAGAGCAAGGAATACGTCGCCGCTCTGATGTCGTGCGCGATGGCCCTGCTTGTCTGGCCGGATTATCCGCCGGCCCATTACCAGCGCGCCGAGACATTGATCGCCGTAAAAAACTACGCCGCCGCCGGCGCCGCGCTGGACCGCTACCTGCGCCGGGCAGCGGCGACGGCAGAAGTGTATCGGGCGCGGGGGTTGATTCATACCGAGTTGCACGAGTACCTCAAGGCGATCGAGGCGTACGACCAGGCGGCACGGCTTCGGCCCGACGCGCCCTCGCTGGCCTCGTGCGGCTGGGCCTACCTGAAGCTCGACGCGCCCCGGCCGGCTCAAGCCAAATTCGATGCCGCGCTGGCGCTGGAGGCGACCAACGCCGACGCCCTCTGTGGCCGCGGCCTGGCCCGTCTGTGGCTCGGCGATGGCCCGCGGGCCGTGGCGGATATCGAGGCCGCTCTGCGTCTGCAACCGCACGACCCGGAGTTCCTTCTCCAGGCGGCCTGCATCCACGCCCAGGCCTCTCGCCTGCTGGAAGCGCAGGGCGGCGCGGCGGACCGACGGGCCGCCCAGTGTCGCGAGCAGGCGGTCGCCCGACTGCGCGCCCTGATGAACGAGATGACGGAAGAGAAACGCCGGACCTACTGGCATGACCGCATCGAGTCGGAAAAGGCCCTGGCCCCGATCCTCCGCTCGAACGGCTACCTCGAGCTGGCCCGGACCTACGGCCGTTAAGTGGAGTCCGCCGATGCCCTTCGCGTCTTCACGCCGACGGAACAAAGGGCCGCGCCCCAGCACGGCCCGGCCGGCGGTGCGCCGGGGGCTGTGGCTGGAGCAACTGGAAAACCGCATCCTGCTCAGCGGCTCCCCACTGTCCGCCGCCGTCCCGCTGACTTTCGGCGCCTTGCAGACCGCCCAGGTCGCCGGCCGTATCGCCGCCCCGGAGAGCTTCGACCTTTACCGCATCAGTCTGCACCCCGGCGACGTCGTCAGCGCCGCCGTCAGCGCCCAGGTCACCGGTAGCGGCCTGGAAAGCGCGCTGCGCGTCTTCGATTCGTCGGGCCATCCCCTGGCGACAGACGACCAGGAGGGCGGCGACCCTCAACTGACGTTCCAGGCCGCGACCGCCGGCGACTACTTCGTCGGTGTCTCCTCGGCCGGCGACGACGCCTATGACCCCAACGTGGCCGGCAGCGGATCCGGCGGCGCCACGACCGGCACCTACGCGCTGGATGTGCGGCTGACCCCGGACCAACCGCTGGCCGCAGAACTGGCGGGGCGTTCGTTCCGCCTTCAGACCAGCGCCGCGGTCTACGAGGATTCCGTATCGGGGACGTTCACAGTGGAGAACCGCGGCGGCACCGGCGCGACTGCCTTCGACGTGCAGGTCGTGCTGTCGCCGAACAACCTCTTCGGCCCGGGATCACCGGTCCTCGCGACGTTCTCCGTTGCAGCCCTGGCCGCGGGACAGACATTCTCGCCGGGCAACTTCAGTGTGACCTTGCCGGACCTGTCAGCGGCGCTGGGCGCAGGCCTCCCGCAGTCCGGCACGGTCTACCTGGGACTGCGGATCGACCCGGCCGGCTTCGTGCCGGAACTGAACCCGTTTGACCAGGCCGGCGTCCATCGCGGCGCCGACTGGGAAATGCTGACGATTGTCACCCCCGTGACCGCGAGCGGTGGCAACCATCTCCGCACCAGCGCCGATGTGCTTGCGGACCCAAACAGCCGCGTCCGCGCGGTGCTGAGCGCTGGCCTGGCGGACTGGTATCAGCTCACGTTGTCGGACCCGGAGCGGCTGGCGGCCAGCGCCACGGCATTGTCCAGTTCTCTGGTGCCGCGGCTGGCCCTGTATGGGGAGGGCGGACAGCTCCTCATTCAGTCCGACGAAGGCGCGATCGCGCAGCCCTTGCAGCCGGGAACCTATTTCCTGAGAGTTTCCGCCCGCTCCGGCGCGGGGAGTTACCAGCTCATTTCCGAGGCCGTGCCGATCAGCCCTCCGGGTGAGCACCTCCCGGTCGGCCCGTTGGACAGTTCCGTGCTGGTCGCGGACCTCACCGGCAGCGGTTTTCTCGACCTGGTGACGGCGAACTCCGGCAGCGATACCGTGAGCGTGCTGCTGGGCAACGGCGACGGCACGTTTCAACCCCAACGGACCTTCGCCGCTGGTCACGGGCCGGTCGCTCTGGCGGTGGCCGACATCAACGGCGACGGCAAGCCCGATCTGATCGTCACCGACGAGGGCACTCAGTCGGACCTGGGCGACACGGTGAGCGTGCTGCTGGGCAATGGCGACGGCACGTTTCAGCCGCCGCAGACCTTCACGGTTGGCGGCGTTCCGGCCTGCGTGGCGGCGGCCGACGTCAACGGCGACGGCCGGCCCGACATCATCACGGCCAATTACGCCAGCGGCACGGTCAGCGTGCTCCTGAACGAGACGGCGCCCGGCGCTAGCACCGCCAGCTTCGCCGCCCAGGAGACGTATCAGGTTGGCGCGAACCCCGACTCTCTGGTGGTGGCGGACCTCAACGGCGACGGCATCCCCGACCTCGTCGTCGCCAACCAGGGCACCAACGCCAGCCCCGGGAACACGATTAGCGTGCTGCAAGGCAATGGCAACGGCACCTTCCAGGCCCAGCAGACGTTTGTCGTTGGCAAGGAGCCCGACTCCGTGGCCGTGGCGGACGTTAACGGCGACGGCATTCCCGACCTCGTCGTCGCCAACTACGGCAGCGGCACGGTGAGCGTCCTGCTCGGCGAAGGTAAGGGCGTCTTCCAGCCGCAACAAACCTGCGCGGTCGGCGCCGGCACCGAGGACGTGACGGTGGCGGACCTCAACGGCGACGGCAAACCCGATCTGATTACGGCGAATTACGGCCGCGCCAGCGCCACCGTCAGTGTCCTCCTGAACGAGACGGTCCCCGGCGGGGCGGTTCGCTTCGCCGCTCCGCAGACGATCTCCGTCGGCGCCGACCCGCGCCAGGTTGCGGTAGCGGACTTCAACAGCGACGGCATCCCCGACCTGGTGACGGCCAATTCCGGCGGCGGCACGATGAGCCTGCTGACCGGCAACGGCGACGGCACCTTCCAGACCCAGCAGGCCTTCGCCATCGGCTCCCTGGCCTTGGCGGTGGCGACGGGGGACCTCAACGGCGATGGCAAGCCGGACCTGGTTACCGCCAACTTCACCGACAACACCGTGAGCGTGCTGTTGGGCAACGGCGACGGCACCTTCCAGCCTCAGCAAACCTTTGCCGTGGGTGATGCCCCGGACGCTGTGGCCGTGGCGGACCTCAACGGCGACGGCAAGCCGGACATCGTTACCGCCAACTACCGGAGTGACACGGTGAGCGTGCTGCTGAACAACGGCGACGGCACGTTCCAACCCGCCGAGTCGTTTGCGGTTGGCCAGGGACCGACCGGGGTGGCGGTCGCCGACCTCAACGGCGACGGCATCCCCGACATCATCACGACCAATTACGCGAGCGGCACAGTCAGCGTGCTGCTGGGCAATGGCGACGGCACCTTCCAGGCGCAGCAAACGTTTACGGTCGGCTCGGGTCCGCAAGCCGTGGTGGCGGCGGACATCAATGACGACGGCCGGCCCGACCTGGTTGTGGCCAACTACGGCGATGGCACGGTGTCCGTGCTGCTCAACCAGACGGCGCGGGGGGCTCATTTCGTCACCTTTGCGCCCGAACAGACCTTCAACGTTGGCCCGAATCCGCAGGCCCTGGCGGTCGCGGTGGCAAACGACGGATCGACTTCGGAGTTGGTGACAGCCAATTCCGGCGCCAATACCCTGTCGGTGCTGCGGAACGAGACGACCCGCGGGGCCGCCACCACCAGCTTCGCCGCCGCCCAGACCCTGACCGTGGGACAGGGGCCTGATTCCGTGGCGGTCGCTGACCTCAACGGCGACGGTATCCCCGACATCGTCGCTGCCAACTTCGGCAGCCAGTATACCCCGAGCACCACGATCAGCGTCTTGCTGGGCAACGCCGACGGCACTTTCCAACCGCAGCAGACCTACGTTGTCGGCGGTCTCCCGACTCTTCCGGCTGCGCTGGCGGTCGCGGACTTCAACGGCGACGGCCGGCCCGACATCGCCGTGGCCTCCGACCTGGTCAACACGGTCAGCGTGCTGTTGGGCCAGGGAGATGGGACGTTCCTCTCGCCGTCGCAGGCGATCGGGGTGGGCCTGCGCAACACGCCGTTCCAGGTCGATCTCAACGGCGACGGCATCCCCGACACGGTCATCCTCGACGGCGCCGGCAACATCCTCTACCGCCAGGGCCAACCGGGGACGAATCATCAGTTCGCTCCGCCCATCGTCCTCAACCCCGGCCGCCCCGCCCGCGCCATCGCCGTCGTGAAGCTCGGCGCCGGCTGGGCCGTCGCGGCGGCCGACGCCGATCCCGATCCGCAATTGTCCTCCCCCAGCCACCTCGTTTATGACATTTCGCTGTACACGATGGGGCCTCCGGTGCAGACGGTCAACGCGGCGCCCGTCCCGCCGGTTGGAGTCATCCGCGCGACCGCCTTTACCACCGACGTGTTGCCGACAAGCCTCGCCGCCGCTGACCTCACGGGCGACGGTTCGGACGACCTGGTCGTGGCCAGCGCCCTGGGCGACAGCGTCACCGTCGCCTTGCAGACCGCGCCCGGGATATTCACGGCCGCCGCCCCGCTGCCCGTCGGAGTCGCGCCGTCCGACATCGCCCTGGGAGATGTCAACGGCGACGGCCTCCGCGACATCGTGGTCACCGACCAGGCCAGCGGCGATGTCAGCGTGTTGCTCAACGACGCGACGCACTCGTTCCTGACGGCCGAGCGCTTCCGCACAGGCGCCGGCTCGTACGGCCTGAGCACGGCTTCCGGAGCAGCCGCCCTCAACTCGCTGCTGCAACCGGTCAGCCTGGCCGCAGGCAACTTCACCGGCGACAGCCGCAACGATCTGCTGGTGGTCGAGCGCGGCGCCCACGCCCTCACCGTCCTGGCTAACGACGGCGACGGCGGCTTCGCCGACCCGCGGGCGGCGCTGACCACGTCCACCAGTGACGGCTTCACGATCAACGCACAGCCCGGTCCTGTCGTGGCCGGCGACTTCACCGGCGCTGGTCAGCTCGATCTCGCTGTCCTGATGGAGGACCAGGACCAGGTTTGGATCTACACCGGACACGGTGACGGCACCTTCACCCACACCGCCTCCATCCCGGCCGGCGACAAGCCGACCGGGCTCGCGCTGGTGCCCGGCAGCGCCCCGGGACTCTTCGATCTGCTGGTCGGCACGGCGTTCGGCGACGTCCTGCGACTGGTGGGCGACGGCAAGGGTTCCTTCAGCCCCGCGCCGCCGGTCACTGGCGACCATGTTCCGCTGGACGTGCTTCAACTCGGCAACGGCCGAACGGAGCTGGTCGTCGCCAACCAGCAGGCGGACCGGGTGACCGTCCAGGCGCTCCAGCCGGGCAGCGGGCAAGTCCTCTCCGTACAGACGCTGACGGCCGAGAACCCAGGCGCGCAGCTGGCCCCGGGAGCGGTTCAGTGGGCGAAGCTGGATCAGAATAGTCCGTACTACGACGCCGTGGTGGTCGGCAGCGGCAGCAATGACGTGCTGATCTATCGCGGCACCGGCGTTGAAGGCGGTCAGCTGACCTTTGCGCCGCCCGTCAGCTACGCCGTCGGCACCGACCCCGTCAGCGTGACGGTCGCGGACGTCAACGGGGACGGTATCCCCGACCTGCTGGTGGCCGACCAGGGCTCCAACGCCGTTACCGTCCTGTTCGGCTCGTACGACGCGGCCGGCGACTGGGTCGCCCGGCCCGGACCGCGGCTGAAGTCGGGCGGCGAGGGGCCGGTGGCGGTGACTGTGCGCGACCTGGACGGCGACGGCATCCCCGAGCTGGTCGTCACCAACGGCGCGAGCGGCACCCTCGCCGTCCTGCCCGGCGTTGGCCAGGGCTTCTTCAACGACCAGCATCCCCAGATACTGACCGTGCCCGGCAACCCCGTGATCGGCGCCCCCTCGTTCGCCGGGTTGTCCGCCGATGGGGTGCTAACGACCGGGGACGGGCGCCTTGTCGCCTTCAACCTGGACGATTTCGCCGCGACAGTCAGGACCGTCTTCCTCCCCGGGCCCGGCGAGGGGGTCACGGCCGAGGCGACTCTGCCGAACGGAGAACTGGTGGCGGCGGAGCAAGACGGAGCCGTCGTTCTCCTGGAACAGGGTCCCGGTTCGTCCTTCTTCCAGACCGCACAAAGCCTGACGGGCCTGACCGGCACTCCCGCCGACCCCAGCGCCCTGGCCGTGCTGGAAACCCAGGCCGGGTTACAGGTGTACGTCACAAGTGCCGGCCAGGACGGCGTCTACCTGTTCGTACCACTTCCCGGAGCGCTGTTGCCCGGTTCGCCTTCTGGTCCCACGCTCCCGCCGCTCACGCCGGGGCCGCCCACCCTGGTGACGGTGGCTCTCGGAGACGCCCCGCTGGCCGTGGGGGTGATCCTGACCGGCGGTCTCCTGTTCGCGCCCGAAGGGCCCCCCGCACCCGAGAGCCAGGGTCTCCCTGCGATTGCTCCCCCCAACGACGACGCGGCGGATGACCAGCTCCCGGTGCGCGTGCCCGTCCCGCCCCGGGACGACGCCATCGATTCCCGGATCGAGGAGCTACTCCGGCAGGGCGAGCCGAACGTCCTGCCGAACGGGGAGGTCCCGGAGGCCCCTTCGCCGCAAGTCATCCCGCCGGACGGGGATGCCTTCTGGAAAGCGGTGGGCGAAGGGAAGGTGTCATTCGTCGCTGGGCTCGGTCCTCACGAGCACGACCCGGGGATAGGATCGCCGTCCGCGACGCCAACCGACGCCGCACCGCCGAAGACGGCCTGGCCAGAGCGGAGGGACGGCGATGCACTGGAGGTTGGGACGCCAGCCCCTGCTCGGCGCAACGCAACGGTGGATGAGAAGGACCAACCCGCGTCCCGGCGGGGGTGGGACGGGGCCTGGATGGTACTGTTGGCCGTGGCTGGCCTGCGACCCCTGGCCGAGAGGGTCCGATCTCGAATCAGGGATCTTCGCGCGCCCGGGTCCCTGACGCCGCGCAAACTTAAACGCGACCGTTGACCGTGTCCCGCTTATTCCCATAATGTCTCTACTAAGCTCCTAACGGAGGGTTCCCATGGCCGACGAAGCTGCCACGCCGAAGGATCCCGATACGTCGCCCCACAACCTGTTTCTGAAGTTGGTGGACGACAACGGCAACCCGAAGCCGCTTATCGTCCTCCGCGGCTACTTCGGGAAAGGGAAAGGCGACCCGGACGGCTCCGTCCGCCTGTACCTCGGCCTGGACTTCCGCCGCTATTACCGGATCAAAGTTACCGACGTTCTCCACACCGAGCGCAGCGACCCCGACGACCCGAACAGCCCCACGAAAGCGTTCGTGGCTGCGGCGGCCAAGGTTGATTTCGTTCAGATCGGCACCACGCTGAGTTCCCTTCCCATCGGCGTGGCGTCGTACTTGCAGGGCGCCATCACGGGCGGCTACCTGGCCGCGGCGAAGGCAGCGGCCCGCGGACCGAGCCCGCGAGCGGAAGTCCCAGGGTTCACTAATCCGCCCCCCTGCCCGGTGACCCTGCCTCACCACACGTGCTTGAAGCCCGAGAATGTGGAGGCCACCGGCTTCAGCAATCCGCCGCCCTGCCAGGTGAGTCCCGGCCACCCCCACTGCCTGCAGGACGATGTGGGCGAGGAGTTCGGGTTCAGCAACCCGCCTCCCTGTGCGCTAACAATCCCCCATCACACGTGTTTTCAGTCCCTGCTCATCATCTGCCTGTAACTGCTCGTATGTCCCACGCGGGTCCGGCAGATTCTCGGGAAGGCGGCCTCATGCTCGACGTCGATTCCGCGACCGCGTATCTGCTGGCAAATGGGTTGATGGATCGGGACGCCATCATCGAGGGCGATTTAACGATTGTCAGCGCCGCGCGGCGGAACCGCAACCTTCGCGTTGACGGTCCGGCCGGGGCCGGTTACCTGATCAAACAGGCCGACGACCCGGCCTCCGGCGGGCACGAAACCCTGCGCCGGGAAGCAGCGTTTTACGCCTTCTGCCAGCAGGAGCCTGCCGTAGCCGCCGCGGCGCGACTCCTGCCGCGGCTCGTTCATTATGACCCCAATCCGCCGCTCCTTGTCCTGGAACTGGTGCGCGGAGGAAGGCCGCTGTGGGAGCCGTTCTCGGCGACGGCAGAACCCTCCTTTCCGGTCGCGCCGGCGCGGGCGCTCGGCGGCGCCCTGGCGGCCGTCCACAACGCCTTCCGCCGGCCCGAACTGACCCGGGACCCGCGGCTGAGCTGGCTTCCCCGCCGCCTGCCCTGGGTGATGCAAGCCCACAAGCCGGACCCGGATTTTTTGACGACGCTCAGCCCCGCCAGCTTCCAGGCGCTGAAAATCCTCCAGACACAGCCCCGCTTCGGGGAACGGCTGGGCGGCCTGCGTCGCTTGTGGCAGGCCGACACGGTCATCCACAACGACGTCAAGTCGGACAACCTCCTCATCGTCCCCCCGGACCGCGGAGAAGAGCCGGGCCACGCCCACGTGCGCCTTGTGGACTGGGAAATGGTCCAGTTCGGCGACCCGGCCTGGGACGTGGCCGGCGTGCTCCAGGATCTCGTCCTGTTATGGATCAACTCGATGCCTCTTGCCGACGATATCGTCCTGGAGGAAATGGCCGCGCGGGCCCGCCACCCCTGGCCGGCCATCCAGGCAGCGCTGCGAGCGTTTTGGCGGGGGTACGAGCAAGGGGCCGGACTCGCGCCGGCCGAAGCCGATCGGTTGTTGCCGCGCGCGGTGAGTTTTTCCGCGGCGCGGTTGATCCAGACGGCCTACGAGCTGGCCCACCCGCTGAGTCGCTTGCCGGCGCAGTCGGTCCTGTTGCTCCAGGTCGGCGCGAACCTGCTCGAAGACGCGGACGAGGCGCAGGTCCAATGCTACGGCATCCCCCAGTCATCTCTGGCCTAACATGACGGCGATCCATCCCGACCTGTTGGCGGTCAGCGACGCGGTGGAGGTCGTGTCGCCCACCCGATACGTCTTCCGGGGCGAGGCCCGCGAGGCGGCTCCAGGCGGCGAGCAGCCGGACGGGGCAAACGCGCCGCTCCTCACGGCTCTGGAAAACGAGTTGTATTTCCGCCTCTACATTCGCCCCGTTGCCGGACCGGCCGCGCCGGCGGCGCCCCTGGCCGAGCGCGATCACCTCGCCGCGCTATCGGCCGCGAACAACGGCCGCGGCACCTGGGAGCCGGGGTGGACCGTGGGCGCCCTCGACGAAGACGGTCGCCTGGCGGTCACCAAGGACGGCCTCACGTTCTGGGCGCGACCGGAGGACGTGCGAGTCCACGGCGGCGTCCCGCGCGCCGGCGAATTCTGCCGGGTGCGCGTCGGCAAGGAGCTGCGCCACCTGATGCCGGGTTATTACGTCGCCATCGGCAACGGCGACGAGCGCGATCCGCGCGACGATCCTGAGCCGCTTGTCCGCCTCTACTGGCACCTCAGCGCGCCGGCAGCGGTCTCCTTCGTGGCCGAGGTGACGGCGACACTTAACACCCTCGACGTCCCGTTCCGTGCCAAGGCGCTCAGCGACCCCGGCGCCTACCGGAGGGCCGACGCCGGAATCATCTACCTTGGCCGGCGTCACTACCGGCGCCTGGCCGACGCCGTCGCGGCGCTTCACGAGCGTCTCGCGGCTGGCCTGCGACCGACGACGCCGCTGTTCACCTGGCCGCTGGCACCGGGCCTGGGTTTTGCGGAGGACCCGGGCAATGGGATGAGTTTCGGACAGCACCGCTGCCGGCTGTTGGCCCACGGCCTGTGGCTCTCATTCGTGCAGGGCGACCGGACGGCGGGGGCGCGGGCTGCTACCCTTGCCGCGACGTTTCGCAACGCCGGGCTGGACCCGGAGGCCCCGCACCTGGAACCGGGATCGCCAATTCACCACATCCTCCGGTCCCGAGGCGAGCCGGCGGCGGACCACGAAGGGGAACGGCCATGAACGAGTTCGGCGATGCGCCGGCAGCCTTCCTGGAGGTCGCAGCCGGTATCGGCCGGGCGCTCTGCCGCGAGGCCCACTGGGACCGAGAAGGCCGCTGGTGCAACTGGATGGGTCGCTCGTCCCGGGAGATGACGCGAGTCGGCGGGCCGATCACGCCGACGGCGATCGCACTTGGCCCCGACGTCTATGGCGGCAGCGCCGGCGTGGCCCTTTTCCTGGCACAGCTCGGGGCCGTCACAGGCGACGAGGAGTGCCGGCGGACGGCCCTTGGCGCCATCGCTCGCTCGATCCGCCAGATGACTCATCGGCCAGCCGCGGATGCCGTGCCGCTGTCCTTCTACGCCGGCGCGGTCGGCCTGGCCTATGCCGCGCACCGCGTCGCCGCGCTGACAGAAGTCCACGCTCTTGACGACGACGTCGATGCCCTGCTGACGAGCGTCGAGCGGGCCGCGGCCGATCCTCACTTGCTGGACTTGCTCGGCGGCAGCGCCGGCGCGATCCCGGCCTTGCTCTCCCTGGCCCGGGTCGAGCGCTGGCGCCGGCTACGGGAGCTGGCTGTGGGCCTGGGCGAAGAGCTGTGTCGGACGGCCGTTCGTCAGGGAAGCGTGTGGACCTGGGACGTCGAAAAAGCCTGCGGCCCAGGCGTCGGCACGGCGATGCTGACTGGGTTTGGGCACGGGGCGTCCGGGCTGGGGTTGGCGCTGCTGGAGTTGTACGCGGCCACCGGGCGCGCCGACTTCCTTGAGGGGGGCCGTGCGGCCTTCGCCTACGAGGACCAACTCTTCGACGTGCGCGTGGGCAACTGGCCGGACCTCCGCTCCATGGAGTCGGCGGGCGCGACGCCGGGCCCGCGGTACATGGTCGCCTGGTGTCATGGCGCGCCGGGGATTGCCTTGGCGAGGCTGCGCGCCCTGGCGCTGGATGCTGATCGCCGGGACGCGTACGCGGCCACGGCCAGGGCCGCCCTCGACACAACCGCGGCCGCCCTGGAGAGGGTTGCGCAGCATCCCCGCGCCGACGCCAGCCTTTGTCACGGGCTGGCCGGGCTGGCGGAAATCGTCCTTACGGGCGGGGACTGGCTGGGGGAGGACAACTATCGCACCCCAGCGCTGGCGGCGGCGGCCGAGCTTGTCGCCAGGCACGCCGTCCGAGGCGACTGGCCTTCGGGAATGGCGTCTCTGGGGCCCAATCCCTCTCTGATGCTGGGCACCGCGGGCATCGGCTATCACCTTCTGCGCCACCTCCTCCTGCGGCAGGTGCCCGCCGTTTTGCTGACCCTGCCCTGAAGCCATGCCGGGAATTCAGGGGGCGCCAGGGACGGAGACACCTGAGAGGCCGGAGCGTTCAACGGCGGGATGAGAGCCCGCAGGAACGCTTCACAACCAGGCCAGCAGCGCCTTGACGTTGCGCTCAATCAGGTCGCGGAACGGCCGGTACTACTCGGCCGGCAACTCCTTCGGGTCGGGGACGGCCCACTCCTCGCGCCGCCGGGCCCTGACCAGCGCCGGGCCCTGACCAGCGGACAGCCGTCGTCTCCGCAGCCCATGCCGACCACCACGTCTCACCGGGCGAAGCAGCAGCTCCATTTCATCGGCGCGTCCGGCGGCTGATCGCTCTCCACCCGGACGATCGACGAGGGGCGAGGCTCTTCAGGTGTATGAGCAGGCTTGTGTAGCCTGAGTAGCTGGTGGGTGTAAACGAAAGAGGCACCGCTTGGTCAGTGGGTGGAATAGCATGACAAGCTAGCGTTTGCTAACCTATTGACGATGGACGGAATTCTGCACGGAATCGCGTGCAAACTATGCAAAAGGGCTGTCCACCAGCGCAACGACTGTCGCGAGAGAGAGGGGCGTGGTCTCGGAGGACGACCCGGTCTTGAGTGCAGGCGGTTCCCCCCCGCGTTGTCAAGATTATCTCCCTGGCGGCCCTGGGGAGCTTGCCCTCGACGAAGGGGCAGGGGGCGTCAGAGATTCGGCAAGCGCACCGCACCTCCCAGACGCAGGCGGGACAGCAACAAACCGGGGGCGAGGCCGAACAGCGCGGGGCGGGCATCCACGCCGTTTCCAGATAGCTGCAACGTGTGCCGGCAGGCAGTGCTCCTCTCGCCCGAGCGGCACGAATCAATCTACAATTCCAGCAGGGGAGTAACAGCAATCACCTCCAACGAGACGACCAGGACCCGCCTGGGAGGGGGCCCGATGACGCCGATTTATTTCGACCCGCAGCAACGGCGAGAACTCCAACACTGCCGCCACGCCGCCCACGATAAGCGTCTCTCCGCCATGCTGTGGATCGCCGACGGCAAGACCCGTTTCGAGGTCGTGGACCTGCTCGGCAGCAGCGTGCGGCAACTCGCCGAGTGGCTGCGCCTGTTCCGCAACCGCGGCCT
>Ga0116225_1001211_pt1 | contig 18897 bp, 14 predicted proteins | sample Sb_taG_8_FD_88968 | JGI IMG/M metagenome (GOLD analysis project Ga0116225, IMG submission 88968) | Peat soil microbial communities from Weissenstadt, Germany - Sb_50d_c_BC metaG | ecosystem: Environmental > Terrestrial > Soil > Wetlands > Peat | place: Germany: Weissenstadt | collected 2010-09-21 | reverse complement strand
CTGGCCAGCCGGATCGCCGCGTCCCTCTCCTGGACGGCCTTCGCCGCCGCCGTCTTGGCCTGGGCCAGCCGGGTCGTGGCTCCCTGCAGCGCCGTCGCGCGGCCCTTGTCCATCTTCGCGGCGATCCGCGCGGCCCGGTCGGCCTTCGCCAGGACGGCCTTGGCCCGGGCCAGCCGCGCCTTGGCCGCCCGGGTCGCCACCCTCGCCTTCCCGCACTCCGCCCTGGCGGCCGCGGTCTTGGCCGGGTCATTTGCGGCCGGTTTCGGCTGCTTCACGGTTGCGGTCTTCGCCGCCGCAGGCGTCTTGGGGATCGGCCGGAGGGCGATCACCTTGCCGCCCTCCTCGACCACCGTGAAAGTGCTGCCCAGTTGGACGTCGGGCAGCTGCACCCCCGCCTTGATGGGGAGGCTCTTCTCCACGTCCTTGCCCGCCGGGGTCTTGGTCGTGACAATCAGCAGGTGCTTGGCGGCATCCACTTTGACAATGGTCGCCGCGTACGGCTTGTCGGCCTTCCCTCCTTTCGGTTCGGCTGCCACCAGGACGCTGGCGCTGAGGAACAGCGCCGCCAGGGTGCAGAGCGTTGTGCGCAGCATCGGAATGCTCCTTTCGCTGCAAGGATCTTGGGGAACACCAGAGCACACGTCCGGCACCTGCCGCGTCACGGCAGGGCTGGGAACGGGCCGCGGGCAACGGGCCTGCGGCCCGACTGTGTGGATTGCGCTATCGGCAGGTCAGCGAATGCGGCGGGAAGCAGGCGAGCGTAGGTCGAACGGGTGGGGACGATGCGCCTTCCGTTCGGATCGTCGGCACGCACCGTTAGGGGCAAGTCTCACGGGCCTGCGGCACCCTCCCCGCACCAGGCAGGTCGCTCTCGAATCAGGCACCACGGAAGGAATCCCAACTCCAACGAGGACTTCTTGAGCCTCCAGGGCGAACCCTTCTGATTCCCGGGACAGTCCCTGGGCCGGAATGTGACGGCAAGAGCCGTCCTCTCCAGACTCGTTCGAGCGGGTCTGGGGGGTGAAGAAAACGCTCCAACAGGTGGTTGACGTCGCGGCGCCGGGCAGAAGCTTTAGGTAGGTGGGAGAAGGCTTCCGCCGGGCTGTCCCCCCTCATGTCCAACACCGCGGACCTGGCGAAGTTCCGCCGGGGGGGAACGGAGAACATGGAAGAAATAAGCGAGGAGGAAAAGGGCCGGGAGTCAACTCACCAACGACCTCCCGACCCGCCGCGGCCAGCGGGCTCGTTGTCCGTTTCAGCCTTCCGGGAATCACTTCCCCTTGGCGTTGCCCGGCTGCTGTCCCGTGCGCCCCCTGGCCTCGCCGTAGGACGGCTCGGGCACCGTCTGCAGGAGCTTGTCGAGGACCTTGTCGGCATCGACGCCCTCGGCATCGGCGTTGAAGTTGGTGAAGACGCGGTGGCGCAGCACCGGCCGGGCCATCGCCCGCACGTCCTCGGCGGACACCGCCAGCCGGCCGTGGAGGACCGCCCGCGCCTTGGCCGAGAGGACGATGTACTGCGCCGCCCGCGGTCCCGCTCCCCACGCCACCCACTTCTGGATGAACGGCGGCGCCTGCGGCTCCTTCGGCCGCGTCGCCCGCACCAGATCGACGGCGTAATCGACCACGTGATCGCTCGCCGGGATCTGCCGCACTACCTGCTGGATCCACAGCAATTCCTTGCCGCGCAGCACCGCCTGCACCTGCTTGTTCGACGGCTGCGTGGTGGCGTTGACGATGCTCCGCTCCTCGTCGCGCGTCGGGTAGCCGATGTTGATCGAGAGCATGAAGCGGTCGAGCTGTGCCTCGGGCAGGGGATAGGTGCCCTCCTGCTCAATGGGGTTCTGCGTCGCCATGACGAAGAAGGGCTGCGGCAGCGCGTAGGTGCGTGCGCCGGCCGTGACCTGGTACTCCTGCATGGCCTGCAGCAGGGCGGCTTGCGTCTTGGGCGGCGTACGGTTGATCTCGTCGGCCAGCACGACATTCGCGAAGACCGGGCCGGGCACGAAGCGGAACGTGCGCTGGTGGGTGGCGGCGTCCTCCTCGATGATCTCGGTGCCGGTGATGTCCGACGGCATCAGGTCGGGGGTGAACTGGATTCGGCTGAAGCGCATCTCCAGCGCCTGGGCCAGCGTCGCGATCGTCAGGGTCTTGGCCAGTCCCGGGACGCCAATGGTCAGGCAATGGCCGCGGGCACACAGGCAGATGAGCATTTCCTCGATCATCTGCTCCTGGCCGATGATGACCTTGTGCAACTCGGCCTTGAGGATGCGGGCCGACTGCTGAACCAGCTTGACGGCGTCTTTGGGATCCTGCGGGCCGGCCGAAGGGGCCTGTGCGGACATCGACGTGCTCCTGGCAAGAGACGTTCAGGGAGGATCGGGGGAGCCTAATACGGAGACAAGGGAACTGTTATTCGACCCCTGCCGGCTTGCCCGGCAGGTGAAGCAGGTCGCCGGCTAGCGCCGGTAGCGTCCTCTTCCTTCTGTTCCCCGACCCCCGCCGGCTTGCCCGGCAGGTGAAGCAGGTCGCTGGCTAATGGTGGCGAGCGTGGACGGTAGCCCCCTTCCCCTCCTAGCCGCCGACCTCCTTCACCTGCCGGGCAAGCCGGCAGGGGTCGGGGTGGGGGCACGGTCCTGGCCCTAGCCGCCGACCTCCTTCACCTGCCGGGCAAGCCGGCAGGGGTCGAACAACACCTCCCGTGATCCCCTTAGCAATCGGTGTGCCGACCTCGCCCCCGACCGCGGGAGCAAGCGCTTTTCGCGCGGCCTCGGAACCGAGCGGCAACTCTTGAAGACTCGAGTGGCACGGTTCCGCACAGGGCGCGTGCGGATTGTACACAATATCGGCCGGGGCGGATGTCGATTGTTGCCGGACCACGGCGCTTGCGGCCCGGTGTCCGTCGGAAGCGCTCGGCGCGGCCGGCCGGCGGCATCAGAGTTGCCGACGCTCCCTGCACTTCTTCGGGAGGCTGGAGCCATGCTGCCGCTGCAACCGCGGGCCGCGATCACGACATCCACCGTCCTCGTCACTTTGCTGGCGTTCGGCGCTGCCAGCCCTCCGGCGCCGGCACAGGACTCGTGGCCGGGCGGCACCCTTTGCTGGCGGAGAGTGGTGCAGCTCCCGGCGGGCGCTTCCGCCCCCGCCGTCGTGGTGGCGGAGTTCTTCACGCACGGCGACCTGAGCGCCGACGGGCGCAACCTCGCGGTGTTCGAGGGCGAGCGCACGGTGCCGTGGCGCGTGCTGCAAGTCGGGCCGGGAGATTTCTGCCGGGTGGCGTTCCAGACGGTCCGCGGCGGGAAGGCCTATCGGATCTACTACGGCGGCCCGACGCCGGTTGATCGGCCGGCCTGGGGCGAGTCGCCGGGCCTGCTCCTGGAAACGCGCCGCTGGAAAGCGTGCGACCCGCAGCGGGCGGCCGCAGTCCGCAATGCCTTCACCGAGGCCGAGCCGGTCGGCGCCGATTACGTCGCGAGCGTCTCGCACCGCTTCAACCCCTTCCTCCCCAACCCGGAGCCTTTCCTCAGTCGCTACCGCGGCACACTCCACGTCGAAAGCACGGGCAAGTACCTCTTTTTCACGTCGAGCCAGGACTGCAGTTTCCTGCTGATTGACGGCCAGGAGGTCGTCGCGGCCCCCGGGCTTCATGGGCCGGTCCACGACGCCCGCATCAAGGGCGAGGTCCACCTGGACAAGGGTCCGCACACCTTCGAGTACCTCCACGCCGCGTCAGGCCCCGAGGCATGCATGGTCGCCGCCTGGCAGCCACCGAAGGCGGCGCAGCCGGAGCCGATCCCGGCGCGCGCGTTCGGCGCCGACGAGGTCGCCCACCTTCCCGCCGTCGGGCTGCGGCACGTGGTCAAGGAGTCACAGCCCGACTTCAGCGCGGTCGTCACCGGCGAGGCGCCGGTCCTGGAGGCTGAACAGCCACTGGTGCGCGTGCAGTTCCGCGACCTCTCCGCCGCACCGGTGACCGCGCGCACGGCCACCCGCTGGGACTTCGGCGACGGCCAGACGAGCGAGCAGGCCGAGCCGGCGCACGTCTACCTCCGCCCCGGGTTGTACGCGGTGAAGCTGTCGGTCACCCGAACCGGTCAAACTCGGCAGACGGTCAACCGGATCCTGGTCCACCGGGGCGTCACCGCCTCCGACCCGAAGAAGGGACCGGACCAGGTGGCCGACTACCTGCCGCTCCTGAACCAGTACGATGCGACGCGGTTGAGCAAGGCCGACGTGCTGCAGCTGGTGCGGGCCTGCGACCAGGCGGGGCAAGGCGCGCGGGCGGCGAAGGCCGGCAAGGCGGCCCTGCTGGCGGCGACGGCGGAGGACGACCAGGAAACGCTCCTGGAACTGGTGAGGGTCGTGGCGCCGCTGCTGCGCGACCGCTGCGACGACGCCGAGGGCGCGTTGGCGGTGTGGCCAGCCGTGGGCCGGGCGATCAGTGCCGAGCGCGGCAAGACGGAGTGCGAGTTGGAGGCGGCCGACGTCTGCCTGAACGACCTGCTGCGGCGCGGCGAGGCCGAACCGCTGCTGAAGTCGGCCAAGGCGCGGTTGGCCCGTAGCGACAACCCGGCGCTGACGGGTCGGCTCCAGCGGCTGTGGGGCGACTGGCACGCCCGGGGCGGCGACCGGGAGAAGGCCCGCGCCGCCTACGAGCGGGCGGCGGCCTGCCTGACGACACGCCGCAGCGCCGCGGAGCAGAACGCCTGGCGCGGCTCCTTCAGCCGTTCCGCGGAGGCCTTCCTGCGCGACAACGAGTTGGACCGGGCGCGCGACGAGCTGCGCCGCTGGCAGGAGGAGTTCCCCGGCGACAAGGTCGATGGCTACCTGCCCCTGCTGCAAGCGCAATACTGGGCGGCCCGCGGCAAGTACGCGCAGGCCGTCGCCGTGGCCGGTGACCTGGCCGCGCTCAACCCCGACTCGCCCTACGCCGACCGCTTGGCCCTCCTCGCCGCCGAGTGCGAGGAGAAGCAGGGCCACGTCGAGCGAGCCTTGGCGGCTTACAAGGCGTTCCTCACCGATTACCCCGGTAGTCCGCTCGTCGAGACCGCCCGGCGGAAGGTGGCCAACCCCCCAACCACGAAGCCGAATGAGACGAAACTGCCCCGCAAGCCGTGAGGTGCTGCTCATGGGAACCAGGCGAAGCCTTATCGTGTTGCTGGCCGCGCTAGGCACCGCGAACGCCCGCGCCGGCGAGTTGATCGTCGCCCTGGGCAAGTCGGAGGGCGTGACCTTCGTCGGCGCCCTCGACCGCTGGGACCGCGACGGCGCCCCGCGCAAGCCGGTCGATGCCAAGGCAAAGATCGACAAGCCCGAAGTGACAGCGCGGGCCGAGCGCCTGGCCGGTAACCGCTGGGTGTTCCGACAGCTGCCTGCCGGTCGCTACGATCTGGTGATCCTGGCCGGCGAGCGGGTCCGTGTCGAAGGCTTCCACTACCCGCCGGTCGCCGAGTTCGACCGCTTCCTGCCGCCTTCCGCCAAGGTTTCGGAGGAGGTGCGCGACGTGATCCTCAAGGACATCGCGGCGTCGCAGCACTACGAGAACAAGGTGACGCCGCTGTACCTGGGCGGCGACGAGAAGCAGGTGCGCGTCCTGATGCAGCTGGTGCGCGACCAGCCGACGAGTTATGACGGCGAGTATGGCGCCCCGGTGGCGACGGCCCGTCATGAGGTCTGGCAGTACACCTACCGCCGCGGGACGTGGAGCAAGGAAAAGCGGACAAAGATCCTGGATCGCCTTCTGATGGCGAAGAGCGAGTTCCAGCGCTGGACCTGGGTGTGGGAGCCGGCGCTGGGCGGCATCGAGGTGGGCGACAAGCACGTCGAGGTGTCCTATGAAGTGCCGCGCCGCTTCGACCGGGACAAGGCACGCGGGTGGATTCCGGTGGAATAAGAGTCTGTGCCGAAAGCCGCTTGCGGCTTGGTGGAAGCCTGGAATCCGCTAAGAAACTGTATCAAAAACTCTCTTGCCGCTTGTGGCTTCGCAGGAAAGATGGCGAAGCCGCAAGCGGCCAAGTCATTGCCGTGTGACCGGCAAGGACCACCCCAAGGGCGGGCATCGTTTGGTGCCAGGGGTGTGCGGTGTTATCCCTATCGTGTTGCCGGCGTGCGGATTCGGTACAACTTACTTTCCCCCGATGAGGTAGGAATCCACTGCGAGCCGCCCGCTGCCGATTCCCACCCCTATTCTTGTCTTGCTCGCTCCCTCGTTGTTCTGCCAGCAGAATGCCTGGCCGGCGCTTCTTCCGGCGAGGGATGACGGCATCCAGCGGAGTCTCGGCGGCCGGCGGCACGGGGCTTGCTCTACAAGGCGGCTATCGCACTGAGGAGCGGGACCGGGGATTCCCACTCGCTTCCGGGATGCCGCCGGGCGGCCCAATCGCCACGACAAGGACTAACGCCATGCTGACTTTTCTCGGCCGCAGTTTGGGGAACGTGCTCGGCGTCAGGGTGAGCGGCGAAGTGATGCACGCCGACGAGGAGAGACTTCTGGTCAAGCTAGAGAGGTTACTGCGGGAGGATGGCAAGGTCCACGTGCTGCTGGAACTCGCAGCCGTCCAGGCGTGGGCAGCCGATAACGGCGGGCCTGACCTGAACCGCTTCTCCGCCCACGGCGGCGCCCTGGGGCGCTGTGCCATCGTGGAGGAGGGGCCAGGGCAAGAGTACCTCACCAGGCTCACTCAACCCTTTCGGCAGGTGCGCCGCTTCCGCCCGGCGGAGGTCGAACTGGCGTGGCAGTGGGTGCTGGAAGGGGTTCAGGAGGAGGTCGAGCGCCGGGCCTATCTCAAATGGGAGGCCGCCGGGAAGCCGCCGGGGGACGGCACCCGCTTCTGGCTGGCGGCGGAACGAGAACTTCTGGCGGCAAACCAGGCCGCCAGGAACGAGGGCTGACCGGCTGGCACGAGAGCTTCGGCAGCGACGTGCCACGCTGGGAGCAGGCCCTCGGAGGAGAGCTACGGGCATGAGCGATTACAACGTGTTCCTTGATCTGGCGAAAGAGGTCCAGCCGCCCGACAAGGGCATCCTGAGCCGCACGCTCTCCAACGACGACCGGCTCAAGGCAGTCCTCTTCGGGTTCGCCCAGGGCGAAGAGCTTTCCGAACACACCGCCTCAATGCCCGCCGTGCTGCACTTCCTTCAGGGCGAGGCGAAGCTGACGCTGGGCCACGACACCGTGGAGGCCAGGCCCGGCACCTGGGTCCACATGCCCAAGGACTTGCGCCACAGCATTCAGGCGAAGACGCCCGTGGTCCTGCTGTTGCTGCTAATGAAGGGGCCTCAGCCGTGAAAGCCCAAACGCCCGCGCTGGCGGCGCGTGCTCAGGCCCCCGCCGCGGCGCACACTTCAGGATCGGCCTGTGTATAATGGGGGTAGAATCAAAGCCCATCCTGCACCCACCCCGGTGGGCAGGTGCCCGAGTCCCCATGCCGGCCGTCCCCGCGTGTTGAGTCGGTCCGACGTGGCGCACCGCGGCGCCGCAAGGAGCCATCCCAATGTCGCACCCCCGATTCCTCACCCTGGCAGTGCCGGTCGTCGCCGCAGCCGCCCTGCTGTTTGCGCCCGGCGCTGCTGACGCCGGCGGCCACGGCGGCCACGGCGGTGGCCACGGCGGCGGCCACGGCGGCGGCCACGCGGTCGCCCACGGCGGCGGCCACGTAGTCGCCCACGGCGGCGCTGTCCACGTCGGCCCTGTCTACCGCGGCGGCTACTACAACCGCGGCTACGGCTACGGCCTCTACCTCGGTTACGGCTACCCCTACGGCTCCTACGGTGCCCCCTACTACGCCGGGGACTACTACGACGTGCCGAGCTACGTCGCCCCCGCGGCCCCCATCTACGTCGCGCCGCCCGCGGTCATAACGCCATCGAGTTACTCCGTGGCCAACCCCGGCCCCGGCGCGGGGCCGACGCAAGACCTCGCGGCCCACGTTACGGTGCAGGTGCCGACCGACGCCGAGGTCTGGTTCGGGCAGGGCAAAACGCGCCAGACCGGCGGCGTGCGCGAGTTCGTGTCGCCGGCGCTGACGCCCGGCCAGGATTACACCTACGTCGTCAAGGCGCGCTGGATGGAGGGCGGCAAGGAAGTGGTTCAGTCGCGGAGCATCGACGTGTTGGCGGGCAGTCGGGCGACCATCGATTTCATGAAACCCGCCCCCGAGGCTGTCGAAGCGCCGAAACCGGCCAAGCCCTGACTCGGCCGCCGTGGCGCCGATTGTCCCAGAAAGAGGCCCGCTATGTTGCGGATGCGATCCTTCGCCTTGCTCGCCCCCGCGCTGCTGCTCACGGCCGCGGGCAGTCACGCCGCCCCGCCCGGCTTCGTCAGCCCGCCGAGCACCTACCATTACCCGTCGAGTCGCGACACCGTCTCGCCAGCCAACCGATCGACGTCGCACTACTTCGCGCCGCCGATGTCCTACTACCAGCGCCCGTCCTACCCGGAGCCCGCTTCCACGCCGCAGTACCCCACCCCGCCGATGACCCGATCTCCGGTGGTCCCTCCCGGACTGGACCTGTCGCTGGTCCCCCGAGTCCTCCGCGAGCCCGAACCGGCCGCGGCTTCCGCGCAGATCGACATACTCGTCCCGGAGGGGGCGGAACTCTGGTTCAACGGGACAAAGACCCAGCGGACCGGCACGCGGCGAGTCTTCGAGACGCCCCCGCTGGAGCCGGGGACGCGCTACGCCTACGACGTGAAGGCGCGCTGGACGGAAGGCGGCAAGGCGCTCGAGCGGACCCTCCACGTCCCCGTCAGCGCCGGCTCTCGCCGCAACGTGGATTTCACGAAGTGACTTTTTCGCCGCTTGCGGCTTAGCGGTCATGCGAAGCCGCAAGCGGCCGGGCCGTTATTTCACCCCCATCACGTACACGTCGTAACCGCCGCCGCGGTTGGAGATGAAGGCGATCTTCTTCCCGTCGGGCGACCAGGTCGCGAAGTTGTCCTGCCCCTTGTCGTTCGTCAGGTTGCGTTGGTCGGACCCGTCGGCGTTCATCACGTAGATCTCGTAATTGCCGTCGCGGTTGGACGTGAAGGCGATCCGCTTGCCGTCGGGCGACCAGGCCGGCCAGCAGTCCATCGCGGGGTTGTTGGTGAGGCGCGTCGGCTTGCTGCCGTCGGCCTGCATCTTGTAGATCTCGTAGTTGCCGGCGCGGTTGCTCGTGAAAACGATCTCCTTGCCGTCGGGCGACCAGTTCGGGTTGTTGTCGAGGGCGACGTCGTTGGTGAGGCGCTTGAGGTCCTTGCCCTCGGCGTCGGCGGTGTAGATTTCCTGGTTGCCGTCGCGCGTGCTGACCCAGGCGACGCGCTTACCGTCGGGCGACCAGCGCGGCGACTCCTCGAACGCCTTGTGCGGGATGAGGTTTTTCGGCTCGGAGCCGTCGGCGTTGACAGTGTTGATCTGCAGCTTGCCGTCGGTGCCCTGGAGGATGTCGAAGACGAAGACGATCTTTTTCGAGTCGTGCGACCAGTGGCCGTCGAAGTGCGGCGTCTTCTGTTCGGGCAGAAGCGCCTTGAGGTCGCCGCCGTCGGCGCTCATGGTCCACAGGCCCATCTGGCCTTCGTGGATGCGCGTGAAGAGGAACTTCTTGCCGTCGGGCGACCACTGCAAGTGCTGCTTGAAGCTGCCGTCCCTGGTGAGTCGGACGGGCTCATCCTTGTCATCACCGAGGCACGGCGGACACAGGACGGTTAGAAGGGCGATCGCCGGAAGGATTGTTCGGGCCATGCTTCCCTCGTGTGTCTTGCTGTGTGACCTCTGTGGTTCGAGTCAAATCATATAGTACCACCCCTCGCGGTTGGCCGCCTCATGGCGGCGCGGGCAGGTCGGACACACGTCGCTTCCCAGCAGCTCGTAGGCGTGCCGCACCGCGTCCAGCGTGCTCGACGACGGCCCCAGGACTTCGAGAAACAACCGCCCCGCCAGCCGTCCCTCCAGGCCGGTCGAGCGCAGTACCTTCGCCAGGTCGTGGCGCACGCCGCACAGCAGCACTTTCACGCCGCGCGCCTCCAGCCGGCTGAGGAACGCGTCGATCAGCACCAGGCACACGGCGTCAGGGTTGCGTACCCGCTTGAGGCGCAGCACCACGACGCGCACCTCCGGCCCCGCTCGCTTGTCGATGGTGGCGAGGTGCCCTTCCAGGTCGGGGGCGGAGCCGAAGAACAATTCGCCCTCCAGGTTGAACAGCAGCATCCGGCCGCAGGCCTCGTGTTGCGGCAGCCGTTCGAGGATGACCCGCTCCGGGGTCAAGATCAATTCGGTGAGATCGACCTTCGCGGCACGGGGGACGTAGAGGATGAACGACAGGAAGATGCCGATGAGGATGCAGAACTCGACCGACACCAGCACCGCGGCCAGCGCCGTGGCGACGACGATAAGAAGGTCGAAGCGGGTGGCGCGCAGGTGGTAGAGCAGTTGTTGGCGGTTGACCAGCTGCGCCGCCGACACCATGAGGATCCCGGCCAGGGCGGCGCGCGGGATGTATTTCGCGACGGGAGCGAAGAAGAACACAGTTGCCGCGACCGCCACCGCCGCGATCACCCCCGACCACTGCGAGACGGCCCCCGCCTGCTGATTGATCGCTGAGCGCGTCAGCGACCCCGAGCCCGGGAAGCAGTGGAAGAAGCTGCCGGTCAGGTTGGCCAGGCCTTCGCTAAGGCACTGCTGGTTGATGTCCAGCTTCTGCCCCGTCTGGGCGGCGATCGCCTTGGCCATCGCAATCGCTTCGAGGAGGCCGAGCAAGGCAATGGCCAGGGCGCCGCCCGCCAGTTCGCGCACCCGCTGCAGCGTCACCTCTGGCGGCGCGAAGCCCGGCAGCGACCGGGGTAACTCGCCGATCGTGGTTACGCCCTGGCCGTCCCACCCACACGCCCACACCAGCGCCGCCGCCGCCAGCACAGCCAGCAGCAGTTCCGGCAGCCGGACGCCCAGCCGCGCGCTCAACCGGCGCAGCAGCAGCACCACGACGATCGTCCCGACCCCGATGGCGGTCGTGTACCAGTTCAGGGCGCCGACGTGGCTCATCGTCAGGCCGAACCGCACGAGGAAATGGTCCGAGCCTTGCCCGCCGGCGGGCAGGCCGAGGAGGTTCTTGGACTGGTCGAGGACGAGAAGCACCGCCGCCCCGAGCGTGAAGCCGACGATGACGGCGTGCGAGATGTAACGGGTCAGGTCGCCGAGGCGCAAGAGCGTAATGCCGCTCTGGGCCACGCCGACGAGCAGGGCCAGGAGGACCGCGCAGGACGCTTGCTGCTCGGGGGGGACCGCCGACAGGACGCTGAACAGGGCGATGCAAATGGCGTTGGTCGGCCCGTTGATGAGCTGCCGTGAGGAGTCGAAGAGCGCCCCGACGGCCGTCATCACGATGGCGGTGTACAGACCGTACTGCGGCGGCAGCCCGGCGATACTCGCGTAGGCCATGGCCTGCGGAACCGCGACGGCGGCCACCGTCAGCCCCGCCTGGGAGTCGAGGCGCAGCGCACGCAGAGAGTAGGAACGCAGCGAGTCGAGCGCGGGGACGACGCGAAAGAGGCGCTCCAGCGACCGGCGCCAATCGGACGGCTGGGCCGCCTCCTCGACAGCGGGGACTTCCTCGGGCAGCCTTGCCTCAGTCGCGTCGCTCGGGATGGCAGACCTCATGCGCTTCCGCCCTCATACTTCATCATCTTGATGAAGATAATATGGGATGCCGCCGCCGTCAATCGCGATCCGGAGTCCCGACGACGCCCGCTGATGCGAAGGGCAGTCCTCTCGCCACCTTCGGCCGAACCCGTTATACCTACCTCATGAAGACCCTTGCCGAGTTGCGCGCCGTCTACGACCTTCCCCTGCCGGAGCTCCTGTTCCGTGCGCTGCAGGTCCACCGGGCCCACCACGACCCGGCCGACGTGCAACGCTGTGCCCTGCTGAGCATCAAGACCGGCGGCTGTCCCGAAGACTGCGGCTACTGTGCGCAGAGCGCCCGCTACAAGACGGGCGTCAAGGCCGAGCCGCTGATGGGCATCGACGAGGTGAGGGAACGTGCGGAGCGGGCCAGGGCGCTGGGCGCGACTCGCTTTTGCATGGGGGCCGCGTGGCGCGAGGTGAAGGACGGGCCGCAATTCGAGAGCGTCCTGGAGATGGTCCGCCTAGTGCGCGGCCTCGGCATGGAGGCGTGCGTCACCCTGGGCATGCTCACCGAGGAGCAGGCGCACCGACTCGCGGAGGCCGGCCTGACGGCATACAACCACAACCTCGACACGTCGCGCCGCCATTACGAGAACATCGTCACGACGCGGACCTACGACGACCGGCTGGACACGCTGCGCGCCGTGCAGCGGGCCGGCATCTCGGTCTGCTGCGGCGCCATCCTGGGCATGGAGGAGACGGAGGAGGACCGTCTTTCGCTCCTGGCCGAGCTAGCCGCCCTCGATCCCCCACCGGAGAGCATCCCGATCAACTGCCTGATGCCCATCCCGGGCACCCCCTTGGAGAACGCCGCGGCGGTCGATTCAATTGAGTTGGTGCGGCTCATCGCCACGGCGCGGGTCTCCTTCCCGGCGGCGCGCGTGCGCCTCAGCGCCGGCCGCGATCGCATGAGCCGCGAGCTGCAGGTGCTGTGCTTCCTGGCGGGGGCCAACTCGATCTTCTTTGGCGAGAAGCTCCTGACGGCACCGAATCCGTCGGCAAGCGATGACGCAGCGCTGTTCCGGGCGATGGGATTATCCGGCTGATCGTGCTCTAGTGGGCACGGAAGCGGATCCTCTCGCCCGGCCCGAGGAAAGGTCAGGTATCGCATGGCCCCCACGGCCCGCAACCGTCGGCTCCTGCTCGTCGCGCTCCTGGTGCCGTTGCTCGCGCTAGCGATGACGGCGAGCTTCCTGGTCTACCGCTCCCTGTCACGGCCTCCCGGGGCCGACGGGCCGGCACCTGAGCCCGTGATCGTAGTGGTTGGCGCGTCCTTCCCCGGCGCTCCGCCCAAGGAGGTCGAGCAGCAGGTGACGACACCCCTGGAAATAACCTTCGCGGGCCTGCCCCATCTTCAGACGGTGTGGAGTCAGTCGTCCCTCGGGACGGCAATTCTGCGGCTGCGGTTCGACGGCCGCACCGACTTAATCACGGCGCGGCAGGAGGTCATCAACCGCCTCGCCGTCATGAACCAGCCGCTGCCCCCCGGCGTCACGCCGCAGTTGTCGAGCGTGGTGCCCGAACACGAGGTCTTCCGCTACACGCTCGCCGGTCCCGCGGACGCGGGCGGCCGCTCCGTCTATACACTGAACGACCTGCGCGCGGTGCAGGACTCGGTGGTGGAGCGCGAGTTCCGGCGTGTGCCGCGCATCATCGATGCCGAGGGCCGGGGCGGTACCGTGAAGCGCTACGAAGTCCACCCCGACCCCGACCGCCTGCGCCAATTCGGCATCTCCTTGAAGCAACTTCAGGGCGCCCTCGCGAACGCCAACGGTAACGTCGGCGGCGACTACGTCCTCCAGGGGCCGGCGGCGCTCAACGTGCGCGGCGTCGGTCTGTTCGGCGGCGGCGAAAACCCGATGGCGCGGGTACTGGGGACGAAGGACCTCGATCCGGCGGCGGCGGCGGCCTGGCTGCGCGAGGAGGACCGCAAACGTATCCGCGAGATCCGCAGCATCGTCATTACCTCGGTGAACAACCGGAACGTCCTCCTGGAGGACGTTGTCCAGGGGGGGCGCCTGGGCGAGAACGAGCGCCCCGGAGAGCGCGGCGTGGTGGTCGGCGCGCGACGACAAGGGGACGTCGTCGCACTGAGCCTGCGACGGGGCGAGGGTGCGGACTGGTTGGACCAGGAACGGGTCGAAGGCGTGGTGTTCCTGCGGCAGGGCGAGGACGCGGAGACGGCGCTGCGCGACGTCCGCGCCAGGGTCGAGGAGTTGAACGACCGCGGTGCGCTGCTCCCCGGGCTACGCATCGAGCCCCTGATCGAACGCGGAGGACGACCGGAAGACGGCTTCTGGATGCGTGCCGAATTCCCCCGCAACATCGCGCCCGACCGGCTAGCGGAGAACCTACGCAACGTCCGCCTGATCCTGGGGCAGCAGGCCGAGGTCGCCGCCGTCCTTACGGAAACGGACGAGCCGAATGCGGAGGCCCCGCTGCCGGGAAGCGCCGCGGTCTTCGTCCGTCTCAAACCGGGTGGCGCCGGCGCCCGCGTCACGGGGCAGTTGCAGAGGGACGTCACCGACGAGTTGTGCCGGAAGCTGCCCGGCGTGAGGTTGACGTACACCACGGGTCCCCCGGACAACTTCGCACAGGCATTCGAGGCGGCGCCCGGCCAGGTCATGCTGAGGCTTTTCGGGCGCGACCTCGACGGGCTGCAAGAGGTCGTGGCGCAGGTAGACGAGTCGCTGCGGCGGATACAGGGCGTGGAGGACGTGCGGCCGGTCGATGGCTTCGGCGCGACCCGGTTCGATTGCCGCGCAGATCCGCAGAAGTACAAGAAGTGGGGCGTGAGCGCCGACGACGTGAACGCCATCCTCCAGGCGGCGCTGGACGGCAAGGCGTTCAGCACCACGATCGAGGGGGAGAAGCAATTGGACATCACGGTGCGCTGGCCGCAAGGGCGGCGCGGCGACGAGACGTCGATCCTGGACCTTCCCCTGGACGTCGTCAACAACCAACTCATGCCGGCCGCCGGGCCAGGTCCGAACCCCGGCGACCCGGTCGTGGGCGGGCCGCGGCTACGCCTGCGCGACCTCGTCTCGCCGCTGGGCAGGGACGGCGCTCCCGACCCGCAGGGCCAGTTCGTGCGCGCCGGCCTGGCAGCCATCTACCGCGAGAACGGGCTGCGCTGCGTCGCGGTCCACTTCCGACTGCGCGACACCTCTCTCGACAAGGTGCGCGACACAATCGCGCCTCTGATCCCGCTCTCCTGCCGCGCGGAATGGGTCGGGCGCTGAGGGCTTGTGATAGGCAACCCCTTCGGGGTAGACAGGACATTCGCAACCTGAAGACCGCTAAACGGTAAGGTCACGGAGCCCGCAACAGACCGCTATCGTACATCACGTCTGCCGAGCCGTCTTTCTGGAAGCGAAGTTCGACCGTGTCGCTGCCGTAGTTGTAGATAACACGCTCGCGGGTGTACTCCATGCGCGGCGTCGAGAGGGGCAGGGCAAGGGGGACGGTCACGGTTTGGCCGGTGCAGGGATGGCGGAAGCTGACCAGCTGGGTCGCGCGCGGCGGCGGGCAGTTGTAGGGCTCCCAGCCGGTGAGCGTCAACCGTTCGCCGGCCGAGGGTGTCTTCAGGCAACCGTTTCCGCCCGGGTCGGGCGCGAAGTGGTAGCGCAACCGGGCCGCGTCGGCCGGCTGTGCCGTGGCCAAGCACGCACCGACGACGACGGCCGCGACGACGACGCAACTGCCGAGGGACATGGGGGGACTCCGTCAGGATAGAGATGGCCCCGGGGCTTCCGGGGGCGCTGGCGGAAGCCCCGCTGTCACCACCTCACTGCAATGGGGGACCGGGATGGAAGGGCGCCGGCGACGGCCCCGGGGGGAAGGGCACCAAGGGACCGGGGTGGAAGGGCGGCGGACCGCTTTCGACCGGCGGGTAGGCGCACGGGTTGCAGCAGCCGCAGCCCTCGCTCGGTGCGGGACAACACGCCGGCCGACAGCGGGGGGCGAACGGATGACGACAACACCAGCGATCCGGACAGCAACCGGAGGTCAGCACGATCAAACACAGGGCGAGCATCGCGGACAGGGGTCGGTAAAGCATATGGAGTCTCTCCTCTCTTCCTGGCGGAGATGCGGCGGAAGGAAGCGGGTTAGGCATGCGGGGTCAGCCCCCGCCGGTGACGGGACGGCCGCCCTGGGCTTGACGTGCCGTTCCCCTCAAGAGTATGCGCCCGCCCGCGCGACAATCAACGCCGCACCGAACCCGCCGCGCGAAACTGGGGCGGACGGACGCTAACCTTTTCCGTATGTGAGATGTGGGAAGTCCCGGCCGGATCGCCGTGCGAGGAGCGATGCGCGCAGGGTGAGGGTCGGACGGAGTCCGGATGTGCGGGCCGCATGGGAAGGGGCTCCGGGGCCGACTCTGCCGAGCCGGCCCCGGAGGAAGTGACGATTAGCCCCGGCGCTTAGTGGCCGGGGATGGCGACGACGGGCGGGGCGTAGCCGCTGCTGACGCCGGGCGGGGGCGGGATGGTGCCACCTGTCGGACAGCAGGGCGGGGCAGGGGCTGGACAACAGGGCGGGGCGCTGGCGGTCGTGCTGTGCTTGCAGCAGTGGTGCAGGCAGTCACACCCCGCGGCGAAGAACACGGCCGAGAGCAACAGGCCCCCTCCCAGGAAGCGGTTCATCATGGCCTCTCTCCTCTGGCCCCAGGCGGCCGGACAGTCGGAGCCGTCCGCCGGCTCCCGGGGCGTTCCGTAGGCCGGTCGGGCCTGGCCCTCCGGCTGACAGTCGGGGAATGGCCGCGGGCGCGTCGGCGCGCACTCCCCTGCTCCGATCGGTCGGCGGCGCGGGCCGCCACCTCTCTCAACCGTAGAGCCGGGGCTGCCCGGGATCAACAATTTTCACCGCCTCGCATCGGTTTTCTGCCCCGCGCTCGACAGAGTTTGCCGGGGACAAGGACTGGGAAGTCGGCGCCGGGTGCGCGGGGTCGCTACAATGACTCCCGCCGTGGAGGGGACCGATTGTGGCGTATCGCAGAACTTCGGGGCCGCTTGCGGCTTCGCACGCCCTGCGAAGCCGCAAGCGGCGCAATCACACCGGGGGGAACCATTATGAAGCGCCTGTCTCTGGCACTCCTACTGACACTCGTCTCCGTCGGGGGGGCCCCGGCGAAGACGCACGAGGTGCGCCTCAACGGCCACACCTTCACCCTGCCCGACGGCTTCGAGATTGAACTCGTCGCCGGCCCGCCGCTGGTGAATCGGCCCATCGTCGCCGACTTCGACGAGGACGGCCGGCTCTACGTCGCCGACTCGTCGGGCTCCAACGACCCGGTCAAGGTGCAGTTGGAGAAGAAGCCGCACCGCATCGTTCGGCTCGAGGATACCCACGGCGATGGCAAGTTCGACAAGGCGACCGTCTTCGCCGACAAGATGATGTTCCCCGAAGGAGTGATGTGGCTCGACGGATCGGTCTACGTCGGGGCGCCCCCCAGCATCTGGAAGCTAACCGACACCGACGGCGACGGCGTCGCGGACAAGCGCGAGGAGTGGTACAAGGGCAAGACGCTCGGCGGCTGCGCCAACGACATCCACGGCCCCTACGCCGGTCCCGACGGCTGGATCTACTGGTGCAAGGGCGGCTTCGAGCAGCAGACCTACGAGCGCCCCGGCAAGAAACCGCTGGTCAGCAAGGCAGCCCATGTCATGCGCTGCCGTCCCGACGGCACCGGGTTGGAACCGCTGATGACCGGCGGCATGGACAATCCGGTCGGCCTGGTCTGGACGCCGGGCGGTGAGATGATCTTCACGACGACCTTCCTGCAGCACCCGGCCGGCGGCAAGCGCGACGGGCTGATCCACGCGGTCTACGGCGGCGTCTACGGCAAGGACCACGGCGTCATTGAGGGCTTCCCGCGGACGAGCCCGCAGCTGATGCCGGTGCTGACTCATCTCGGCGCAGCGGCCCCGTGCGGGTTGGTGCGCTACGAGTCGAACGTGTTTGGGAAGGAGTACCAGGACAATCTCTTCGCCTGCCTGTTCAACATGCACAAGGTCACGCGCCACGTCTTGACGCCGGACGGCGCCACCTTCAAGACGACCGATTCGGACTTTCTCGCCTCCGACAACTTCGACTTCCACCCGACCCATGTGATGGAGGACGCGGACGGCAGCCTGCTGGTGATCGACACCGGCGGCTGGTACAAGCTGTGCTGCCCGACCTCGCAGCTGCACAAGCCGGACGTGCTGGGGGCGATTTATCGCGTCCGCAAGAAGGGGGCGCCGAAGATCGACGACCCGCGTGGGCGGAAGATCGAGTGGGCGAAGCTGAAGCCGAAAGAGTTGGTGAAATTGCTAAGTGACGAGCGACCAGTGGTTCAGCGGCGGGCCGTGGCGGTATTGGGGAAAAGTGGAGCACAGGCCATTGACGCGCTACAGGACGGACTCCTCCATATGAAGAGTCCTGTAGGTCTGCGAAACATCGTTTGGGCGGCTACAAGGATTGATTCCCCCGAGGCACGCACCATGACGTGGCCCGGTTTGGTATTCCGGGACATACCAGAGGCCCAACAGGTCGCGCTCCACTGGGTCAGCCTTTGGCGCAACAAAGAAGTGAGGGCTTTCCCGTTCCTCCTGCTCGGTAGTACAAAGCCACAGCTCAAGCGGGTTGCTGCGGAGGCTCTTGGCCGCATTGGCGATAAGACGGTGGTCCCGGAACTCCTAGCTGCTTTGGCCGAGAGCAACGACCAAGTACTCGATCATTCGCTGACCTATGCCCTCATCGAGATCGGCGACAAGGAAGGCACTGCGGCCGGGTTGGACAAGAGCCCGCGTGTCCGTCGCGCCGCCCTGATCGCGCTGGATCAGATGGACGGCGGCGACCTGAAAGCGGAAACCGTCGCCGCGGAACTCAACGCAACCGATCCGGCGCTGAGGGAAACGGCCGTCTGGATCGCGGGCCGGCATCCCGAGTGGGGCGACGCCCTGGCCGGCTACTTCCGCAAGGAGTTGGCCCGGGACCTGCCACCGGCGGCGCGCGATGAATTGGCCACGCAACTGGCTGGCTTCACCCGTACCCCGGCCATCCAGCAACTGCTCGCCGAGCCGCTGCACGAGGCCGCGGCCCGCCCCCGACGGGCGATCCTCGCTCTCCGCGCCATCGCCCGCTCTGGATTGAAGGAAGCGCCGGAAGCATGGGTGAGCGGGCTGGCGGAAGTGCTGGCCGGCGGCGAGGGCGAATTGGTCCGCGAGGCGGTGGGCGCGGCCCGAGCGGTGCCG
>Ga0116225_1001208_pt1 | contig 18908 bp, 15 predicted proteins | sample Sb_taG_8_FD_88968 | JGI IMG/M metagenome (GOLD analysis project Ga0116225, IMG submission 88968) | Peat soil microbial communities from Weissenstadt, Germany - Sb_50d_c_BC metaG | ecosystem: Environmental > Terrestrial > Soil > Wetlands > Peat | place: Germany: Weissenstadt | collected 2010-09-21 | reverse complement strand
GCGCGCGCACTTTTAGCTTCAACTGGTTATACGCGCGACACAACGGCGGCGTCATGATTCTGCGCATCGACGACACCGACGTGGGGCGTAACACCGAGGCCTCGCTCACTTCCATCTTCGACGGCCTGCGCTGGCTCGACCTGGGGTGGGACGAAGAGTACCGGCAGTCGGAGCGGCTGGCGCTGCACCGGCAGATGGCGAAAGCCATTTTCGAGAAGGGCATGGCTTATCGCGATTTCACTCCCGCGCAGGCGGCCGAAGGGGAGAAATCGGGCGCGCACGGCACGTGGCTGTTCAATGCGGGCATGCGCGAGATGTCCCGCGAGGAGAGCGGCCGGCGCGCCGCCTCAGGCGAACCATTCGCTCTGCGCTTCCGCGTGCCGCGCGACACCGCACGCCACGTGCGCTTCGACGACGGCGTGTACGGAGAGCAGTCGAAATCCACCGCCGATATCGAAGATTTCGCGCTCCTGCGCAGCGACGGGATGCCGACCTACCACCTGGCATCCTGCGCCGACGACGCGGACCTGCGGATCAGCCACATCATCCGCGGACAGGACCACATCACCAACACGTTCAAGCACGTGCTGATTTTCGAGGCCGCGGGCGTGCCTGCTCCGCAGTTCGCGCACCTGCCGCTGCTGGTGGCGCCCGACGGCACCAAGCTGTCCAAACGCCGGCACGGGCCGGTGGTGAGCGTCACCACGTACCGCGACGCGGGCTTCCTGCCGAACGCGTTCACCAATTTCATCTGCCTGCTGGGCTGGTCGCCCAAGAACGACCGCGAGCAGATGACGCGGCAGGAACTGATGGACGCCTTCACACTCGAAGGCGTCAACCGCAGCAACGCGGTGGTGAATTTCCAGGAAGACGATCCGTTCGACCCCAAGGCCGTCTGGCTGAACGCGGAGCATATCCGCGCCCTGACGGTGGAAGAGCTGTCCGAGCGCCTGCTGCCGTTCGTGTCCGCGGCCGGGTTCCACATCGCGCCGTCGAAGATGCTCCAGATCACGCCGTTGATCCGCGAGCGCATGAAGCTGTTGCGCGACGTGCTCACGGTGGCCGACTTCTTCTTCGCCACGGAGCTGCCGCCTTACGACAGCGCCGAGCTGATCCCCAAGAAGGGCGATGCCGCGCTGGCACTGCGCGTGCTCGAGCGCGCCGCCGCGGTGCTGGAGTCCGCCGAATTCTCGCACGACGGCCTGGAGCAGGCGCTGCGTTCGGCCGCCGGAGAGATGGGCATCAAGGCGGGCCAGATGTTCGAGCCCGTCCGCGTGGCGGTGTGCGGGCGCAAGACCGCGCCGCCGCTGTTCGGCACGCTGGAAGCGCTGGGGCGCGAGACCTGCCTGGCGCGCATCCACCAGGCCACGGAAAAGCTGAAAAAACTATGACTGCCGACGGTCCTTCGAATTTTATTCGCGATATCATCCTCGACGACTTGAAGACCAGTAAGTTCCAGGGGCGCGTGCACACGCGCTTTCCGCCGGAGCCCAACGGGTATCTGCACATCGGCCACGCCAAGTCGATCTGCCTGAATTTCGGGCTGGCCGCGGAGTTCGGCGGCAAGACCAACCTGCGCTTCGACGATACCAACCCGGAAAAGGAAGAGACCGAGTACGTCGATTCCATCATGGACAACGTGAAGTGGCTGGGCTTCGATTGGGAAGACCGGCTGTTCTACGCGTCGGATTATTTCCAGCAATTGTACGATTGGGCGGTCCAGCTGATCAAGAGCGGCAAGGCCTACGTTTGCGATTTGACGGCCGACCAGGTGCGTCAATACCGGGGCACGCTCACCGAGCCGGGCGTGGAGAGCCCGTACCGCAACCGCACGGTGGAAGAGAACCTCGACCTGTTCGAGCGCATGAAGGCCGGCGAGTTTCCGGACGGCTCGCGCACGCTGCGCGCCAAGATCGACATGGCGTCGAACAATCTGAACCTGCGCGATCCGGTGATGTACCGGATCCTCCACGCCGAACACCACCGCACGGGCGATAAGTGGTGCATCTACCCGATGTACGATTATGCGCACGGCCAATCGGATTCGATCGAGGGAATCACGCATTCCATCTGCACGCTGGAGTTCGAAGATCACCGGCCGCTGTACGACTGGTACGTCGAGGCGTTGGGCATCTACCATCCGCAGCAGATCGAATTCGACCGCCTGAACCTGACCTACACGCTGCTCAGCAAGCGCAAGCTGCTGACGCTGGTGCAGGAGGGCCGCGTGCGCGGCTGGGACGATCCGCGCATGCCGACGCTCTCGGGCATTCGGCGGCGCGGGTACACGCCGGAAGCGCTGCGCAATTTCTGCGGCGCGATCGGCGTATCGAAGACCAACGGCTCGATCGAGCTGGGCCTGCTGGAGCATCACGTGCGCGAAGACCTGAACAAGCGGACGCCGCGGGTGATGGCGGTGCTGCATCCGTTGCGGGTGGTGATCGACACTTACCCCGAGGGACAGGTGGAGGAGATGGAAGCCGTCAACAACCCCGAGGACGCTTCCATGGGCACGCGCAAGGCGCCGTTTTCCCGCGTGGTCTACATCGAGCAGGACGATTTCCGCGAGGTCCCGCCGCCCAAATATTTCCGGCTTTCGCCGGGGCGCGAGGTCAGGCTGCGATACGGCTACCTGGTGACTTGCACGGGCGTGGTGAAAAACGAAAAAGGCGAGGTGGTGGAGGTCCACTGCACGCACGATCCGGCGACGCGAGGGGGCAACACCCCGGATGGACGCAGGGTGAAATCGACCATTCATTGGGTGTCGGCGGAGCACGCGGTAGATGCCGAGGTGCGTCTCTACGACAACCTGTTTTCGTGCGAGAATCCCGGCGAAGTTGCAGAGGGCCAGGACTTCACGGCCAACCTGAACCCGCACTCGCTGGAGGTGCTGAAGGGCTGCAAGCTGGAGCCGTCGCTGGCCTCGGCCGCGGTGGGCAATCGCTACCAGTTCGAGCGGCTCGGCTATTTCTCGGTGGACCCCGACTCGGCGCCGGGAGCGCCGGTATTCAACCGCACGGTGGCGCTGCGCGACACCTGGGCCAGGATCGTAGAGCGCGAGCGGGAGCGATGATCATCCTGGGAATCGGCGGTATCCAGGGGGATGCCGCCAGCGCGGTCCTGAAGGACGGCGAGCTGGTCGCGGCCATCGAGGAATCCAAGCTGGTGCGGCGGCGCATGCGCTGGACCGGGCCGGGGCCGATGCCGGAGCAGTCGATCGCCACCTGCCTGGAACTGGCGGGGGCAAGCGCGGAGCAGGTGGATGCGGTGGCGGTGGTGCGTCCGATTCCCGACGCCGGTTTCCACGTGAAGCTGCGCTCGCAGTTTCCCAACAGCCGCATCCTGGTGCTGGAGCATCACCTGGCGCACGCCGCGTCGGCGTACTTCCCTTCCCCGTTCGAAGAGGCCACGGTGCTGGCGCTGGATCGCGGCGGGGACCTGCGGTGCGCCACGCGCTGGCAGGCGAGCGGCACGCGGATGGCCATCGACCGCGAGCAGTACCTGCCGGATTCGATCGGCGATCTCTACGGCCGCGTCACGGAGCTGCTGGGATTCCATGCGAGCGAAGACGAACACAAGGTGCAGTGGCTCTCGGTGGGCGGCGACGACCGGTACCTGCGGCTGTTCCTGGACATCGTCAACCTGTCGGAGCAGGGCGCGCGCGTGGACCGCTCCTATTTCAGCACCGAGCGGCTGCGGCGGGGCGGATTCGGCGCGCGCTTCTACGATCGCCTGGGGCTGGCGGACGGCAACGCCATCCCCGAATCGGAGCGGGCGCACGTGGCCGCGGGCATTCAGAAAGCGGTGGAGGAGGCCGCCATCCGGATGGCGGGCGAAGGGCGCAACCTGTGCCTGGCCGGCGGGCTGGGGCTCAACGCGCTGCTGGTGTCGGCGCTGGAGAGGCGATCGGGATTCGAAAACGTTTTCGTGCAGCCCGTATCGGGCAACGCGGGCACGGCGATCGGCGCGGTGCTCGACGCCTGGCACGGCGCGTTCCGCCAGGAGAAGCGCGTGGCGCTCGACACCGTGTGCCTGGGCCCGGCGTATGGGGCGGCGGAGATCAAGCAGGCGCTGGAGAATTGCAAGCTGCGCTTCCGCTACCTGCTGACCGCCGAAGAGGTGATCGACACGGCGGTGGCGCAGCTGAACGACAACCGGATCGTCGCGTGGATGCACGGCCGCATGGAGTTCGGCGCCCGCGCGCTGGGCAACCGGAGCATCCTGGCGTCGCCGCTGGATCCCTACTCCACGGAAAACCTGAACGCCTTCATCAAGCACCGCGAGCCGTTCCGCAAGTTCGCCGCGTCGGTGCCCTCGGAGTTGTGCGGAGAGTACTTCGAAGTGGGACCGAATGCGCGCTTTCTTTCGACCGTGGGCCGGGTGAGGCCGCAGCACCGCGAGCGGTTCGCGGCCGCCATTCTGGCGGGCGACCTGGTGCGCGTCCACACCGTCGACCGGCAGGAGAACCCGCTCTACTGGAAACTGCTCCACGCCGCGGGAAAAGCGACCGGGCTTCCGGTGCTGTACAACACGTCGTTCAATCTTTTCGGCGAGCCGCTGGTGTGCTCGCCGCGCGACGCCGTGCGGAGCTTCTACTCGTCGGGAATCGACGCGATGTTCGTGGGGCACTTCTTTTTGCAGAAGTAGGGGGGGCGCTCCCATCGGTCGCGGCTCGGAAACGGGTCCGGGCGTCACGGTGAACGGGGCTCGGCGCGAAAGGGTTTGCGGCGCCTGGGCAGTTCGGCGAGTCGGCGATTTACTCATGTGGAAGGCGGATTGCCAGGCGCAAGCGCGTTTGTCGTTCCCTAATCGGCGAATTTGGGCGGCTGGCTGCGAGTTCAACAGCTTGGGCGATTTCCGTCCAGTTGAAGTGAGGGGGGACTTACCAGAATTAACTAACAAGAGACATGTAAGGTCCGGAAAATCAGCAGATTGAGTGGAACAACCCAGCGGAGCCTCACCACTCCCCTTCGCAACGGCTGAAGATTTTGGCGCGGTGGGCGTCTCAGGGGGGGCCAAATAGTGTAACGAAGCTACGGAGCGTGGCGCCAAGGTGGAGTTTTTCGGATAGTAGTGTCCCCGGGTAGGATTACCTTGAGAAGGACAGGCGGACAATAGTGCGGCCCTACCGGACGAGGCGAAAATAATGTGCCCGTAAAGAGCGAAAAGGGGCATACTCCCTATATGGGGCTAGTGGCGAATGGATGACAGGCCTTGGGAGAAGATTGAGGGACTGGACTTCTACCCGTGGAAGGGCGCGAACTACGAGAGATCCGTTTTTGGTATCAGGATCCTAGTCATGGGGGAATCCACTTACTTCACTCCGGAGGATCCCCAGGAAGTCTTTGACCACCAATGCAAGAAGTGCGAAGAGATCAAGCATGGCTGGTTCGCGCACTACAACGTGTTCGCGTACCGTCAAGGGAAGTGGCAGGCAAGTTTCTGGACGAAGTGGATCAACGGGTTGCTAGGCCGGGAAGCAAGATTAGACGAACGGCAAACAGTGCTCGACAGTGTCGCGTTTTGGAATTATGCCGATGGTCGACCGCTGGAGCGCCACAGTACAGCTCCCAATGAGGACGTCCTGGGCCAAGCGAACGGAAAGCTGAGATTGGTCATTGACCATCTCCGACCGGATCTCGTGATTCTCTTATCGAGTCGCCTCTGGCCCAAGTTGTCGGAGGGGAAGGATGCTTTCAAGGAGGCCAAGAACGTTTGTCTAGGGACGACCTGCGAGGTGAAAGTCGGGGAAATAAGGACCCGTTTGCTGGGCGTCTGCCATCCCCGTAGGTTCAGCATCGCCGGTGACTGGTGCGCGATTAAGCAAGCGGTAAAAGAAGCTCGCGGGCGGCAGCCGGAAGCCCGAACCGACTTCGTGGCACCGCCGAAAAAGGTGCTGATCACAGATGTCGCCCCTCACCAGCTCAGGGTCTACAGTAAACACCATGCGTGGGTCTTCGACGACGAAACGTGCGACGTTAAGAAGCGACCGTTTGCGCACGGAGTCACCATGATGATCGACGAGCTGATTAAGAATGACCCGACCGCCGCGGACGGGTTCTACCTTCGGTTCTCGTCGGATTCCTTTGAAGGTCACACGACCGTTCTCAAGAGGATTGCTTCACAGAACGGCCAGCGGAAGATATGCGGAACGTGGTACCAGATGGACGAGAACCACGCTTCTCTGAAAGCTTGCATCTGCAAGGATTTAACAAAGTATTTTAAGAAGGCACCAGACAAAATCTTCTGCGAGGCCCGTCCAGAAGGCCAAACCGCGAGCGGCAGTCTGACGCTGTGAGGGGCACCCCTGTTGCATCAGGGGAAAGCGGTAAGCCGGAGCGCGGGGACGAAAATCGGGTACGGACGGAACGTTCCCGAGGATCCCCGGCGATTCCTCCCGTGAAACGCCGTCCCATGAAAATGTGTGACGCCCGGCCGGCTGGAGGGCGGCGGGAAACTGCGCCCTGAGGCACCGCCTCGAAAATGGAACGGCCACAAGGGAGGGATGGGCGTTTATTCGGCCAATCATGATGCCCGCGCGGCGTTAACTTGTGTGGAATGTGGCGCGTGCACAGATTGGACCGAATAAACGCGAAAAAGCCGGCCAAACTGCTTGATTTTAAATCGCTTACGCTGGGTTTTAGGAGCAAGCAGATTTGGCCGGTTTTTTTATGTTTCTCGCCCAGGTGACGTCGCAATGTGCAGCAGGCGACCGAAGCCGATCTCCTGGTCAAAAGGACCAAGTTAGCAGCTGCTCCAGTTTGGCGTCTGTCGCCCGGCCTCCATCGAGAAAAACGTTGGGAACGCCGCCACCGTAAAAGCGAACATTGTCCTCGCCGAATATGTCGTGTGCCGCTTTCACAGGAGAAGATTCCCCAAGGCTCCGTGTCTTCAATTCGGTCGGGCCATACCAATCGGGATTCTTATCATCCTTATCTACGACCGTGCAGCTCGTTCCGCTGCGTTGGCATCTAGCGGAGAAAAAGGCGCGATAGGTCATATCGTCCGGGGGCAGTGAATATCCCATGAAAATGATGTGTTGCGCCTGCATCGTCGTGGCCCGTAGGTCGCGTTGGATCTCCTCGATGAACGACGGCGGCCGGGGTTTGAATGAACTTTGCATCACCGCTTGCGTATGGTGTGCGTAGGTCAACGTGCTGCAATGGAGGCATTGCCGAGCATCTACCCTACCTTCTTCCCGCTGGTGACGCTGATCGTCAGTGATCCAATCCGGGCATACCCTTTCATCAAAAGCTCGGAGAGGCGGCGGTGGGAACAAGCCGGGGGAGTCGAGATTCCACTCATCGCCGTGGTAGGCGGAAAGTTTGCCACAATTCGGACATTCGCGCCAGCACAAACAGCCATGCGGAAACAGGAATTTGGTGAGCCTAACCCTACAATCGCCTCCGGTTTGCAGTTCGTTGAGCCGCTGGGTGGCCCCCTCGTTCAGCGGATACCATGGCCAATCGCCATCCCGGCCTATCCGGCGGGCGGGAATCAGATGGCCGAAATCGTGAAACAGGTGAAGCGGCACAGCCGGCGATCCGATATGAGGAACGCTAGGGCTCTTATTCAGTTCGCGGTTGGCGAGGAACTGCACCCAGAGGGCGATTGGATCGTAATTCAGGCTTACGAATCCGACATCGCCGTGATAGAACTCAGGCTGATCGAGTCGGTATTGACGGGCAAGATCCAACCCCTGGCGCTGCATACGGCGCCCCAGCAGGTTCGCGAAATCGCGGTATTTCCCCAGGATCTCGCGCTTCGAGGCAATGCATGCCTGATAGTCTATGTAGAACGACGCGATCAGGATCATAAGGAGGGCGTTCTTCGCGCCGATAAGCCTGCGGGCATCGAGAAATTGCTCTTCGGACTGCTTCTCCTCGCCAGAAACCCCATGGCCGCCCGGTGCCCGAAATCCGGATTCAGGCGCAATATGCATGTCCAGCAGATTGAACAGGTCGTTGAGCCTGAATCTGCCCGTCGATCTGCCCGGACAGGTACGGACCACCGATTTTAATGCGGGCCAGTCGTAGATCACGCGGAGCCCAATGATTCTCCCGCGTAGGTCCTCATCGCTTGCGCCATGCCGCCAGTTCCGGCGCATGGCATTGAGTTGCTCGCCGTCGACAAGGCTAATGCCGCCATAGGCGGCATCGCTATCGCCGAGGATGGTGATCAGAGAAAAGAGCACCATGCCATCGCCCGACGTTTGGACCGAGCGCTTCGTCGACGCGTTCCTTAAGCGTTTTGTCAGAATCGTACGCACCGGTGATGCAACGGATGAATTGCTCTTGCTGCTCAGTCGTCCGTATTCCGAGCTCCTTCGTGGCACCCGCACCCCAGAAGATGACGTTCTGTGCAATGCCGCGTCCCATCAGAGTATCGCCGGGATTTTGACAGCCACTATCTCTTTCCCGTTCACCTCTATTTCGAACTCTATCTTAGTTCTATTAACTGCTGCCTGTGTAAGGATGTCTCTAATATGATCGTCCGTGACCCTGAAGGGCGTCGTCCTTTCGAAGACTAGAGATTTCGGGCCGCTTGCGGAGATTAAAACGATGTAGTCCTTCTCTTTATGCTTTACGCCATAATCAGGAACTGGAGTGATCACGACGGAGATTTCGCCCTTGGGTTCGGAGGCCTTGCGTTCAACCTGAACTGTTCCTTGCGTTACAAACGACATTATAGTTCCTCTTTTGTCCATGTGCGATATTCCAGGCGGAACCGATGGATCCTCGTGTATCCAATCATCCAGGCTTTTCAGGCTTGATCCTGGCGTTGGTAGAGGCCATTAATTTTACCTCAGAGTCGGGCGCCCGCGATGATGGCGTTTCCCGCTTTCGTTCCGCTTGGCCGACTCGTGATTCCGTGGAAATGCCTGGCCGACCTGGATCAGGAACCACAAGTCGGCTTGGCGACGGTGATGGGCCAAATCATGGCAAGTTGACACGTAACGGCCACGTCGCGGAAGTCGCTGCAATGGCGCGATGACGATCGCCCTGGACCGGAAGTTCGACCTCGATTTCCCGAACCGTCGAGGAAGGGGACCAATCGGTGTGCAAGGACTCCCAGTAGGTGCAGATGACTTCCTTGGCCCGGGCAGTCAGATCTTCTCTGGAGTTCCCCGTGACCAGAATGGTGGGGAGTTCTGGCACGTAGCCGCTATAGCAGGCGCTGGCCCCTTCAATGATCAGAGAGGTCCTCGGGGGCGGTAATCCGTGCCGGGCGCCTCCCGATCGCGGCTAGGAGACGGGAGCCGCGCGCCTCAGCAAGCGGCCCCCGATCGATTACTGCACTTCGAAAGTCGCGGACCGCGTGGCGGAGCGGCCGGCGGAATCCAGGGCCATCATTTCCAGCTTGTAGGATCCGGCGGCCAGCATGTTTAACGGCAGCTTGAGCGCGATGGGGACCACCTGGCTTCCCTTGCGAATAAAACCGTTCACATCGACGCCACCGGAGTCTACCTTCTGCTCCCCGGTCTTGCTGTCGACCACACGAAGCTGGACGGCCACCTTGGGTGGATTGGGGCTCTGCGCGTCGCCGGCCGGGGCGGCGGCTTCCTCCACCAGCAGGGGCTCGTAAAGCTCGAAGTAGATGGCCACCTGGTCGGTGGTCTTGAACAGGTCGGCGCCGGAGGGATCGAACTGCATGCTCCCCGCGGTGAGCGGCGCTTTGCCCTCGAGCAGCTCCAGATCCAGGCGCGACGCCACGTCCTTCAGTTGGTGGAAGCTCGTGGAGAGCGCCATGGCGCTCATGGCGAACTGCTTGCCGTCATAGGGATCGATCTTGAGCGGAGTCTCCAGTTTGCCGAAACTCTCGCCGCCGGCGCTGAACACCACCTTGAGCGTGTACGTGCCGGAAGCGACGTCGAACTGGTCCTCGTAGTGGAACATCTTTTCGGCGAACTTCTCCACTTCCTTTTTGTCTTCGAAATCCAGCTTGACGGTATCGCCGAAGCGCGCCGCGACCTCGCCATCCTCCCGGTACACCATCCCCAGGACGTTGATTTCGGCGTGCTGCTTACCTTTGACCTTGTCGAACTTGATGTCGCCGGCGGGCATCTCGATCGCCAGGTTCACCCGGGCCGTATCGGCCGAGGTGTAGAAGAAGGGAGCCTTCATCTTGGCCGCGACAGTGCCCGCGGCCGAGGCGGTGGCGCGCGTTTCCAGCTCCTTCTCGATGGGCCGGCCGGCCAGGACGTTGGCGGTTTTGACGTTGCAGTAGCCGGTGCGGGCGCGCACGTTGGCGCCGCCGCGGTCGACCTTGACCTTGAGCACGTGGCAAGTGCCTTCTTCGGACTCCGGAGGCGTGTACCCCAGGATGTAGTAAGCGTTCTGCTCCTTGCCGATCCTTTCCAGGCCGCCCAGCAGGTCGTTGGTATTGGCGATGACGAAACCGCCGGTGCCGTCGGCGAGCTGATACATCACCTGCTGATTGGTAGATGCGCTCGGCGGAAACGGCGGCACAATCACCTGTTGCCGGCCCAGCGGCGAGTTGCGGTATTGCGGGTTGTTCAAATTCCCCACGGCTCCGCCGCCACCGCTCCGGCCGCCGGTGGCACCACCAGTAGTAGCGCCCGCACCGCCGCGGCCGCCCAGGCCGCCGCTCCCAGTGCCGCTGGTTCCGCCAGCACCGGCAGTGCCGCCGCTACCGCGCGGAGCGCCGCCGCCCGCGGCAGCACCGCCGCCGCCGGCAGCGCCACCGCCGGCAGGTGCAGTACCACCGCTGGCGCCGCCGCTGCTCGTGCCGCCGCCGCTGGTGCCGCCGCCACCGCCGCCGCGGCCGGTCTGGAAGAACGCGGCGATCCGCATGACTTCAAAGCCGGCCAGCGCAATGCCCGCATCGCGAACCGCGCCGGGCAGCATCACGGCGCCGCGCGGCGTCGCAAAGGGCATGGTGGTCAGGCCGCGAACATCCACGGGATAAATCGCGATGTTGGCCCGGTTACAAGCATCGATCGCGGCAGTGACCTCCGGCATGGTCTCGGGCGGAACGGGAAATCCCGAGGTGAACAGAACCAGGCTCTTGCGCCCGGGCACATCGGAGAGGTTCTTGGCCAGGCTGCGCAGGGCCATCAGCACGCTGCGGACTCCGAAATCGGCCATGCCACCCAGCCGCGGCCCCCTTCCCCCCACCATGGCCACCTGCGCGGTGGACGTCGCCGACATGCGCACTCCGCTCACCACCTGCTTCAGGCGCGCCACATCGTCCGTGAAGTTCTGGGCGATCTGCAGGCTGCCGCCGAAATTCACGATGGCCACCAGCCGGTCCGGGCCGACGTTGGCGTCGATGAACTTGGCCGCCTCCTGGCGCGCGCGCATCTGGTCCGCCGGCGCCATGGACGAGAGGTCGAAGAACAGCACCATGTAGCGCCGGTGAGTATCGGGCGGCGCGGCCGGATCGGCGCCGAAGGAAAACGTTTTCACGCTCTGCTGCTTGTCGTCTTCGTAGACCTTGAAATCCTTGGCGCTGAGATCGGTGACGTAATTGCCTTTCTTGTCGCGAACCACGGCGTCCACCAGGACCAGCCGCGTCTCCGTCCGGATCGTCGGGGCGCCGGGCGGAATCTGGGTGTTGTCCGGCGGGGTCTGCCCCCAGGCGCCGGCCGCCAGGAGAGCCCCCGTCCACAACACCGAGCCGTTGAATCGCATGATCAAGCCTCCTTACGGGATGTCGACGGTGCCGTTCGCCGCCGACATCTGTTGCCCTTCGGCATCCCTCACCACCAGCCGGACCATGTAGGTTCCCGGCTTGACATCAAAGGTGGACCGGACGGTAAACCCGGTATCCGCCCGCTGTTCCAGCGTCTCGTCCTTGAGACGCATTTCGAGAAGTTTCTGATTCCCGGTGATGTAGTTTCCGTTGCGGTCGAAGAGGGCGGCGGTAATGGTGAGTTCGTTACGGTTGCGCCCCTCGGCTTTGCGCAAGCGGAGGTGCCTCAGGTCCACGTGCGTGAGCACCGTGACCCGGGCATTTTCGTTGGTCGATTTGAAAAACTGCGTGTGCAGGTCGATGGGAAGCTCGTGCAGTTCTTCTTTGGAGAAGAGCGCCTCGCGGATCTCCTCCTTGGCCGTTTCGACCGCGTCGCTCAAGTGCTTGGGGGCATAATAGCCGCGGCGCGCCTGGGTGCTGAGCCCGGCGGGGTCCTTCAGCGTGACCTTCAAGGCGTGGAAGGCGCCATCCAGTTTCAGGTTTTGCGGCGAGAATCCGAGGACATAATAATACTCGGGCGCGGTGGCAACGCGCTTGAATGCCCCGTCGAGATCGTTGGTGTTCTCCACGAAGGCGCCACCGGTGCCCGCGGCGAACTCGGCCAGCACATCGGCATCGGCGCGCATGGAGTCGCGGTCGTATTGGTCCTTGATCCTGCCGATGTTGGAGTTGATCGGGCCCGGCCGGCTGGCGTCGAAGGTCGGATCCGTGTAGAGCCCCCGCGCATCGATGGAGTTGACGGTGACGTTGTAGCGGATCGCGCGGTCCATGATATCGGTTTTTTCCTGCTGCTGCTCGGGCGCGTAGAAGCCCGGCGACGCGAAAATGATGGTGCGCTGTCCCGGCATCCCGGACATACGCCGGATGACGTCGCGGATCACCGAGAGCGCGATGCGGCTCTGCTGGTCACCCATGGAGAACACGCGTTGCGCCGCACCCCTGACCATGGCATCGGCTCCGCTGGCGCTCTGCAGATTCGCGCAAATGACCGTCTCGGCGATGAGGGCCGGCATCAGGACGGGGTCGTTCTTGTTGATGACCATGTCCGCCATGTAGTAGCTGAGATCCGGGCAGTCGTGGAACGTGCGCTGATTCATGGGCCGCGGAATCAGGCGCATGAGCGTTTCGTGCAAGGCGGCCCGGTCGTCGGTGAAATCGAGCTGGACCTGGCCGGAAGTGGTGTAGATGGCCGCGCGGTCGGTGGGGGCGAGCGAGTCGATATGGCGGGTGGCGGCGTCGCGGACGCGCGCCAGGTCGCCGAACGAAATGTGCAGATCGTCGAAAAGGTAGGCGACGAAGCGTTCGGGCATGCCGGCCGGGACGCCCTGATCCGGAAGTTTTTCGCCGGTCTTGGCGGGCTGGACCGTCTTGAGGACGACTCCGGATTTTTCGACGGTGAACCGGCTGATGATCTGCGGCTTCCCTTTGTCGAAAACCTGAAAGTCTTCCTGCTGGAGACCCCCGACGGCGCGGCTCTGGCGATCGCGGACCACCACCGGCACCATGACGAGGTTCACTCCGGTCCGGAACGTGGCGGGCTGTTCGCGGGTAGTGGTTTCGGGCACGCTGGCCTGCTGGGTCTCCGTTTGCGCAACGGCGACTCCCAGAAAGACGAGACTGGCGGATACAATTCCCAAACGCATTCGTGAAATCTTCGTTTCAGCCATCATAGGCCATCGCAGGTCCAGGCACAACGGAGTGGCGGGAGGCGTGCGCCGCGGCCGGCCGCATGCGCGTAGAAGGCGCTTTGCTAGATACCGGCCGGGGGCGGCGCGCTTACGGGTTATACGAACAGGTCCGCCGAGACCTGGAAGAACTCGGCAAGCCGCCTGGCATGGGCTTTGCTGATGGCGCGTTTCCCGTTGATGACGTCGGACGCGTAGCCCCTCGATTTGAAAACCGGAAGCAGGGCGGCCTGTTTCAGGCCCCGCTGTTCCATCAGATACACCAACATTTCGTGGGGACTCGGATCGGGTAGAGGATGATGCGTCGCTTCGTAGTCCTGGATGAGGCGAACTATCAAGTCCAGGGCGGCGTCCTCTTCCATGGAGCGATGCTCACCTTTGTCCATCAGCTTCTCGACTTCGGTCAGCATGCGTTCATGCTCTTCGTCTGCGGTGATCACCCGTGGCAGGACTCTCGCCAATACCCGAGCGTATTTCTTGTTGTCGATGGCTAGCGCGCCCATTTTTCCCACCCTCCTCGGGTGTAGTCCTTGTGGGTCAGGAACTCCTTGACCATCAGGAGCTTTGACCGATAATCCACCTTCACGATCAGGCGGTAGTGGTTGTGCCGGATATTGAAGATCAACAGCGACTTGTACTGGTCGGCATCCGGAAAGTGCAGGCGAACGTCATTCACGTCCCGCCAGACGGCATGGCTGGCCGCTGCATTCCACCGCAGCAGTTCTTCGGCCGCGTCCGCATGAGCAGCCGCGTATCTCTTGATGGTCTTCGCACTGATCACGTTCACCGCCTCCATGCTCGCACAACGCGAGCATGGAGGCAAGCGGGAAGGGGTGCGGTCTCACTTCATGTCACACGGCGGCCACACAGATGTGTTGCCATCCATTGTGTCCTGTACCGTAATGGCGGCTTGAGCAGGTCCGTTAATGCTCAAAGACACCCAAGCTGCTGCCATTGACCAGGCCGACGGCATTAGCATAGAATATGGGACCCACGGCTGTATTGATGTTGAAAGGACTGCCCTGGGTCATCTGCAGTTGATCGTAGGTCGTCGGCGTGAGCGTACCATTGTGGGCCTGGATCGACGACGTACAGTCGCCTGTCGAAGGGCAGGTCAAGACGTTAATCGAATAGGTTGACCCAGAAGCTGCTTGCATTAGAAACAGAAGAGCAGCTCCGATTGTAGCGAGACGGTACACCATCAAAATCCTCCTTTTGATCTTCGGGCACTGAACAGAGCAAAAGCCTTTCTGCTTTCTCAATTTGCCATGGACACTAGCATGTGTAGACGGCGATTGCAAGGGCCTAAAGGCATTTTTTCGGGAGGGGGTGCGGTCGCTCGCAACATCTACCGGCTGTCGGCGGCGGTGTATGGCGCGGGATGGTCGGCACAGCTTCGGAACGCGCTGGCGGCGGTGAAGTCCGGCGAGTCGCAGACGGTGGCGGTATACGTGACACGAGCGGCGGGGAGCGCGCCATCCGCGACGGTGACGCTGAAGGCGGCGTCGGAGAGCGATCCGGCGAAGACCGCCACGGCGGCGTGTACGGCGCGGTAGAGGCAGGGATTCTGGAGTAGAATGCGTCCAATGGGAAGGCTGCCGGTTACACACGGTCTCGTGGCGTTCGGCGTGGCTCAGGTTCTGGCCGGCGCATTCGCGTCCGCTCAGCAGTCCGATGCGCCGGTGATTCGAGTGGATGTCCGGCAGGTTCTCGTTCCGGTGATTGTGACCGATGGCAAAGGCCATCACGTTACCGGCCTCAAAGCGTCGGATTTTCACATTCTCGAGGACGACGCCGCACAGGAGATCGCGGCGTTTTCCACGGATACTTCCCCATCGCCGGCCGCGGTGGCCGCCCCGGTGGCCCGGCGGGCGGAACCTCCACCGGCATCGGCGGCAGCGGCGCCCCAACCGGCAGGGCACACGTTCGTGATTTGCGTCGACGCGCTGCATTCGGCTTTCGCGAATTCGGTGCGAACGCGAGAAGCGCTAACCCGGCTTTTCGAGAAGGAGAAGCCTACAGGCGCCCAGTACGTTTTGCTGAGCATCGGGCGACAACTTCAGGTTTTCGAAACCGCGACCAGCGACCCCGCGGCGGTTCTTTCCAGGCTTCATAGCCCGGTGGTTCAACCCGCGCTGGGTGGCGGCGACGCCGCAACCTTGCGGTCGGAGCTCAACGATCTCAAGAACCGGATGTACGATTTCTGCAAGGGATGCGACTGCACCTCGGCCAGAGGTTGCGATGTCCAGGCCCAGAGCCTCAAAGCCGGCCTGGATGGGCAGGCGGAACACTGGGCCTTGTTGAGAGGGCAGTTTCTGGCTCAACTGAAAGACGTAGTGGAGGAGTTGGCGAAACTGCCGGCGGGGCGGACCCTCATTCTGGTCTCGGACGGGTTTTCCTTGCAACCGGCCCGAGAGTTCTACGCGGTGGCCGCCGCGTTCCTTCCCAAGGACGAGCGATTCAAGATGGCCGGCCCAACCGATCTCGAGTCCAGGTTGCAAGCGGTCATCAAGGTGGCTACGGAGCGGAACGTCAGGATTTATTCCGTGGATTCGCGGGGCCTGGCGCAGAGTTCATTTGCGGGCAACGGATCGATGGATGCCAGCACGCCCGCCGACCGCGCGGCGCAGAGCGTCATACGGCACGTTCCGAGTTCCAATCGAGGCGGCACGCTTCTTTCCGACATGGACCACCAGGCGAGCGCGGTTGAATTTCAGAAGGGCAGCGGCATGGAGCAACTGGCGCGGGCTACGGGCGGAGTTTATTTTCACGATAGCAACGACATGCTGAAGCAGCTCCGCTCGGCGCTGGCCGACGGCCGGGAGTATTACGTGCTCGCATACATCCCCACGAACCGGGTGCAGGATGGCAAATTTCGCAAAATCACGGTGGAGGTAGCGGACAAAAAGCTCCACGTCCAAGCCAAGGCCGGTTACTGGGCGGAGCCAGCTCAAAACTGAGCCACCTCCCGCGCCGGCGCTATTCGTATCTCAGCGCTTCGATGGGATCCAGGCGCGCGGCCTTGATGGCGGGCAGCAGGCCGGCGATCAGCCCCACGGTCTCCAGCATGAGGGTCGAAGTCAACACCGCAAACGTGGAAATCTTCAGATGGACATCGCCCGTGCCGCTGGTGTCGTGAAACAGCGGCCCGAGCAGGGGAAGGGTTCCCATCAGGACCGTGACTCCCCAGCCGGCCGCCACGCCCAGCACGCCTCCCACCGTGACGATGGCCATCGCCTCGAGCAGAAACTGCGCCAGGACGGAGCGGCGCGTCGCTCCGATGGATTTCAACACGCCGATCTCGCGCGTCCGCTCGGTCACCGAAACCAGCATGATGTTGGCCAGCCCCACGCCGCCGATGGCCAGCGTCAGGGTGCCGATGAAGGTCAGCAACAGTTTCAACGCGATCCCCATGGTGTCCACCAGCCGCATCGATTCGTTGAACACGAAGATGCGGACGGCGCGCTCGTCGTTGGGCGAGAAATTGTGCAGCCGCGCCAGGGTTTCCCGCACCTGCCTCACGGTCACTTCGCGAAACACCGGGTTGGCGGGCATCCACACGATGTCGTCCGGGTATTTCAAGTCGCGGTAGAGGGACGCGGTCTCGAACGGGATGAACACGCAGTCGTTGTCCGGGGTGTTGTAGTTGGCGACCTGCGTTTTGGTCTTGAGCACGCCGGCGACGGTGAAGCGCAGGCCGTCGATGGAGATCTCTTCGTCCTCGGGCGGAATCTCGCCGAAGAGCTTCTCGGCGGCCTTGGCACCCAACACGGCGACGCGCTGCTTCTGCAACTCGTCTTCGGGCTGCAGCCAGCGGCCCGAGCCCATGGTCTGGTTGCGGGCGCGCCCGTAGGGCGGGGTGACCGCGCGGACCATCATGGTTTCGGTGCGGTAGCCGCGAACCACGGTCATGCCGCCCATCATCATTTCGGGCGAGATGGCGGCCGCCATGGGGACCGTTTCGCGGATGGCGTCGACATCCGCGCGCTCCAGGCGAACGCGGCGCCCTGCGCGCTCGCCGCCGGCCTGCGTCGAGGTCTGGCCGCCGAACATCAGCACGAGGTCCTGCCCCACCTGCTGGAAGGCCAACCGCAGCGCGAGGTGGAAACCGTCGCCGTAGGAGTACAGGATGACGAAGCAGGCCACCCCCCACGCCAGGCTCATGGTAGTGAGCACGCTGCGCTGCCGGTTGAAGCGCAGGGCCTGCCCGGCCTCGCGAAAAACAGAGCTAACGCTCATAGCGCAGCGCCTCCACGGGCGTCAGGCTGGCGGCGCGCCAGGCGGGCCACACGGCCGAAGCCACAGCGATGATTCCCAGCGCGCCGAAGGCCATAGCGGTAGTGGTTCCGCTCACCGGCAGCCCGCCGAACATCTCCTGCTTGGGAAGCCGGTTCACCGCCGAGGCAACTCCGTAAGCTCCCAGCCAGCCGCCCAGGCCGCTGAAACCGGCTAGCAGAATCCCCTCCAGCAGGAAATCCGCCAGGATGCGGCGGCGCCGGGCGCCCACGGCTTTCCGCAGCCCGATCTCGCGCGTGCGCTCGGTCACCGAAACCAGCATGATGTTCATCACCCCGACGCCGCCCAGGGTGAGCGTCACCACCGCGATCGCGCCGAGGAAAATGGTCATCGAAGTAAAAATGCGGTCCACCAGCTCGGCGTTCTCGACGGTGTCCCAGATGAAGACGGCGCTCGGATCGCCGGGATCGAAGCGATGGTTGCGCGCCAGCACGCGCAGCACCTGGTCGCGGGCGGCCTTCCATCCGGTCAGCGACGCCGGGACGTAAATCAGGTCGCTCAGGATTCCGGGATGGAAATTCTCGTCCGCGAGCGGCAGGTCGCGGACCATGGTGGAGTACGGGATGTAGAGCTTGTCGCTGTCCAGGCCGTTGTAGGAGCTGTTCTGCGTCTTGGGCGGCATCAGGCCCACGATGCGGTAGGGCAGCCCGTTGATGGCGAAGGCCGCGCCCGGGGCCACCGGCCGCTCGCCGAACAACTGCTTGCGGACGTTGTCGCCCATCACGGCCACGCGCGCCGCGCCGGCGTTGTCCTGCTCGGCCAGAAAGCGGCCGCGGTCCACCGGGATGTTGCGGATCTCGGAATACAGGGGCTCCACGCCCATCACCTGAAACGTGCCGCTGTTGAACGGACTGACGGCGCTGGCCGGGTTCTGCAACTCTCCCACCACGCGGGAAACCAGGAAACATTCGGAGCGGATGTCGCGCACGTCGTCGTAGGTGAGCCGTATGCGCCTGCCGGCGCGACGGCCGCCCACCTGTTTTTCGGTGCGGCCGTTGAAGACCACGACGATGTTCTCGCCCAATTCGCGAAAGCGGTCGCGCTGGCCGCTCTTGAACCCGTCGCCCATGGCGACGATCAGCACGATCGACGCCACGCCCCAGGCGATCCCCGCCATGGTGAGGAAGCTGCGCAGCTTGTTGCGCATCAGGCTGGAGAGGACTTGGGCGAAGAGTTCGGTGAGGAAAGACATGGAACGCTCCGAGACAGGCT
>Ga0116225_1001202_pt1 | contig 18994 bp, 17 predicted proteins | sample Sb_taG_8_FD_88968 | JGI IMG/M metagenome (GOLD analysis project Ga0116225, IMG submission 88968) | Peat soil microbial communities from Weissenstadt, Germany - Sb_50d_c_BC metaG | ecosystem: Environmental > Terrestrial > Soil > Wetlands > Peat | place: Germany: Weissenstadt | collected 2010-09-21 | reverse complement strand
TGCGCGATTGCTGCGAGGATGCGGTCAGGATCAAATCGCCCAAGCCCGATAAACCCATGCAGGTTTCCGGGCGTCCGCCCTTGGCCACCGACAGGCGCATCAGTTCGGCCAGACCACGGGTGATCAGCGCGGCGCGGGCGTTGTCGCCCAAGCCGCGCCCTTCAACGACGCCGCAGGCGATGGCCAGCACGTTCTTGACCGCGCCGCCGATCTCGGCGCCGATGACGTCGTCGGTCAGATAGGGGCGGAAGCTGGGGGTGCCGATGGCCTCGACCAGACGCTGGCCCAAGGCGGGGTCGGCGCAGGCGAGGGTGATCGCGGTGGGCAGGCCGCGCGCCACTTCGATGGCGAAGGTCGGGCCGGACAGCACCGCCAGCGGAGCGTCGGGAAGCTCCTCGGCCACCACTTCGCTCATCGCCGCATGGGTGCCGGCCTCGATGCCCTTGGCGCAGACCACCACCGGCACCCCTGGTGCCAGCAGTGGCTTCAACTGGCGGCAGACGCCGCGCAGAAACTGCGACGGCACCACCAGCAACAGTGCATCGTTGGCGACGATCCGCGCCAGTTCGCTGGTCGGCTCGATCCCTTCCAGCGCCACATCGGGCAGATAGACAGTGTTGTGGCCATCGCGCTGGATGGTGCGCGCCACCTCGGGCTCATGCGCCCACAACATCGCCTGACGCCCCGCCCGCCGCGCGGTCACAGCCAGCGCGGTTCCCCATGCTCCAGCGCCGACGATGCCGATCCTATCCATCACAGTCCCTCCCTCCCTTGACGCTAGACTGACTGTGCCGAACAGTCGTCCCCCTCTCAGCTCGGCTTGCCAGCCTTCAACGCCGCTAGACGGTCGGCGACAGACACCGCTGCCGGCTTGCCGGCGGCTTCCGCCATGGCGGCGGCGATGTTGGCGTCGGCGGCGCCATCCGAGCCAGCCGGACGCAAGGCGGCGGCTTTCATCTTCGCCGCTTCGGCTTCGATCTGGCTTTTCTTGGTGTTTTCCTGCATGGCGGTCAGAGCGATGTTCAGGCTGTTGGCCCGCGTCGACAGACCGGCGGCGCGCTTGGCGGCTTCGGCCTGACGCTCGGCCATTTCTTTCTGCCGCTCGGCGGAGTCCTGCTGCAACCGCGCCTGTTCCAAGGCGCGTTGAGCCCCCAGCAACTGATCGCGGGTGTCGTTGTACTCGGTCTCCAACTGGTCGAGCAGCTGCTTGGCCAAATCGGCGTCCTGCTGGTCGAGGTTGGACTTGCCCTGCAAGGCCTCCAGCTCGCTGACCAGGGTGGTCAGGCTGTGGTCCAGCGAAGCCTTGGTGGCGGCGTCGGCGGTCGCCGTCTTGCTTTGCAGGATGTCGGCGGCGGCGAGTTTTTGGTCATAGGCGGCCTTGTCGTTGGTCACCGTGGCGGCCTTGGCGGCATAGGTCTGGCGCGCTTCGGCCAGATCCTTGCCGCAAGCATCCAGATGGTCCTCGATGGTCTTCAACTCGGCCTTGGCCGCGCCCTCGGGATCGAGGCCGACATAGGCGCGCACGCCCGCATCGACGGCATCTTGGGCCTTGGTGCCCAGCAAGTTGCTAAAAAAGCTCATCGCGCAGTCTTTCACGGTTGTTGAGGGTCACAGGAAAGATAAGGCGCTGGGATTGATCGCCAAGCCCACATGTATCTCGATCGCCGCCGAATCGGTATTTTCGACGGTGGACAGCAACACATATTCGCCTTCCGGTGTCGGCCCGCCCGGTGCGGCGAGGCGGCGGGCGTAGAGCATGGCTTGCCGTTGAAGCTTGCGCGGATGGCCGTCCAGGGTGCGCGCCAGCGTCTCGGTCAGGGCTTGCGGGGCGACCCGCGCCGCTCCGGGGCTCCACAGGCGTTGATAGACCTGCCCGGAGGGGATCTGGAAATCCGGCGCGCCGATCAAGCCGCGTGCATCGTCAAGCCAGACCGCCCAATCATCGGGGGTTATGCGGTCGAACAGCAAATAGACGCGGGCCTCGCGCACCTCTTTCACCGCTTTGAAGTCGTCGAACAGCAAATCGAGATGGACGAAACCCTCGAAGCCGTCGCCGCCATCGAAGGCGATATGCTCCCAAACAATGCCGCTGGGGGTGGTCATGCGGCCCACCGACTCGACGGTGACCTGTTCGGGCGGCATCGGCAGGATCGAGCCGGCGGCTCCGGCCAGCACGAAGGGCGCGATGTCGAGCTTGAGCTTGGCGCCGGGATGCACCGCCGGCAGCGGCTCCTCGGTTTGCTTCGAGGCGAAGGCCGCTTTGAGCAAGGTCTTGGCGGCGGAAAAATCAACCATGGTCAGGCTCTCCGGCCAGAGAAAAAGCGGAAGGCGCCATAGGCCCCGCCGCCGATCACGACGAACCACAAAATATTGCGGAAAGGATGCGGCTCCGGCTCGGCGGGGCTGGCGAGGGCGGTGGCCTGCGGGCCTTCCTCTGCCAATTTATGATCCATCTCGTCCAGTCGTCCGCGCAATTCGGCGTTTGTGGCGGCCTGCTGGTCGGCCTCGCGGCGCCAAGCGCGGTAATCGTCGCTGTCGCGGTGTGACATCAAAGTCGCCATGACCGCATGATCGGCCAAGTTCTCGATCATCATCCACCAGACGATGCCGCTGATCCCCGATGATCCGCTGCCGTAATAGGGCGGCGTCGCCGGCACATATGAGGGCCGCGACCATGCCGTATCGGGGCGCGGCTGCCAGTTGGAGGTCGGCGCGGCAGGCGCCTTGCTGGCCTTATAGGCGTCCAACGACGCTTTCGAGGTTTGCTGGCTGACGGCCTTGTCGTTGGCGCTGCCCAGGCCCGACAGCGATCCTCCTGCCGCCGGCGCGGTGGCCGACAGGCTGGGACTGCCATAGCCGCTGGAACTCGGTTTGCTCGACGCGCCCAGCGACGGGCTGCCATAGCCGCCGCCGGAACTCGATTTGCTGGAATAACTCGACGACGACCGGCTGGAACTGGAGCTAAAGCCGCCCTTGGCCTCGACCGTTGACGGCAGCAGGGCGAAACATAAGGCGACCGCCAGAGATAGCCCCTGGATCGATCGGCGAGACAGCAGCGACATCATTGGCTCAATTCCCAGGTTCGGCGGGCGTCCGCGTCACAGTAAAAACATGCCGGGGCGGTTTCAACTGAAATGGCCGAAGTGGGGATCAAGCTTGGCTGGCTCAGGCGGTTCCGACCATGTTTGCGGCCTCCTGGCGACCCAATTCATCGGCCAGCACTCCCAACAGCTCGACCACCGTGGCCGATGCGGCGTTCATGTCCTCGACGGCCTTGAGGGCGTCGTCGATCCGATTTTCAGCGGCGCAGGCCAAAGCGCGCTTGGCGCAGGCATGCACCTGCTCGTGCGGACCCATCACCGCCTTATAGGCTGTCGTCGATAGCACCGCTTGGTTGTCGATGCCGTCATACCATTTGCCCAAGCGGCAGGTGTGGTGATCAGGCACGCCACCGGCGGCGAAGGTGGTCCGCTGAAGCACGCTCTCCAGCACCCGCCGTTTGAAGGCGATATGGTCGTTCTTGGCGATTTCCACCAGCAGCGCCCCCGAGCCCAGGCTGACATAGGTGGCCACCTGACTGTCGAGATGCTCGCTCATGCGATGCATGTCGCCCAGCACCGCATCCAGCCGCGCATTGTTGGCTTGGGCCAGTTCGACCACATGGGCAGTGCCGACCGCCAAATCGCCGGCGGTGTTGGACTGCGAGGCCAGCACGCCGGAAATCCCGGTGACCCGAGACTGCACCGCGCCTACCTGATCGGCGATGCCGTGCAATTGGCGGCCCAATTCGCCGACCTGCGCCTGGCCTTCCACCACGGCGGTGGTGCTTTGGCCGATAGCGGCGACGATGTCGCCCATTTCCTCCTGCAACGCTTCGATGCGGCTGCGGATATCCTCGGTGGCGCGCGCCGTCTGGTTGGCCAGTCCCTTGACCTCGTTGGCGACCACGGCGAAGCCCTTGCCAGCCTCGCCGGCCCGCGCCGCCTCGATGGTGGCGTTAAGCGCCAGCAGATTGGTTTGCCGCGCCACGGCCTCGATATCGGTGACGATATTGCCGATCTGCGCCGAGGCTTCGGTCAGCCCTTGTACCTTGGCGCCGGCGCTGTCGACGGCGACGACGATATGGGCAAAGGCCGACAGGGCGCTTTCGCTGGCCCCCAATCCGTTATTGGCGGCGTCGCCCGCGCGTCCAGCGCCTTCGGCGGCGTCGCCGCTATCGGCCGAAATCGCCGAGATCGACTGACGCATGGCGCTGACGGCGGTCGCCATGGTGGTCACCTCTTCCGAGGACAGGTCGATTTCACGCTTCATCTTGGACAGCGAAATCATCGCTTCGTTGCCCAGGATGGCCGCCTGCACCAGCGAGCGCAGCATGTTCCGCTGCATCGAATAGCGTTCCAGGTCGACCTTTTCACGTAGAGCCTGCCGCTCGGCTTCGGAACGGTCCAGTTGTCGGCGATCTTCGGCGATTTCGGCCAGAATTGCCGCCACCGGTCCGAATTCGTCGCCACGGTCGATGCGCAGGGTCAGATCCGCCCCGGTGCCGCCGGCATTGATGGCGTCGATGTCGCGGTGCAGCGCTTTGAAGCCGACATTGATGCTGTGCGTGATGATGACGCCGACGGCGCCCACCACCACCAGCAGAACCACCAGCAGGCCGACGCGGCGCAGCAGGTCGGAGTGATAGGCGGCATCCACATCGTCGATGTACAGCCCCGAGCCGATGACCCAGCCCCAAGGGGCAAAGGCCTTGACGTAGGACACCTTGGGATAGGTTTCCGCCGAGGTACCGCCGCCGGCCTTGGGCTTGGGCCAGTCGTAGCCGACATAGCCTTGCCCGGCCCGGTCGGCCACGCTGACGAAGGTGGCGAACAGGTTGCCGCCGCTCACTGGTTCGCTGTTGCTCGAATCGCCAAGACGCAGGCTGGTCGCCTTATTGAACTTGGCGTCATCCAATATCTTCCCGTCCAAAGCCGGCGAGATCGGATGCATCAGCATCTTGGGGAACGGCTTGCCTGAATCGTTGATCCAGACATATTCGACTTTCTCGTAGCGCATCTGGCGAACCGTGGCCATGGCCATGGCCTTGGCGTCGTCCTCGGACAGATGGCCCTGTTTGGCTTCGTCGGCGAAATGCTCCAGCACGCCATAGGCAGTTTCGACGACATGGCGCAGCGTCACTTCGCGCGCCGTCATCATCTCGGCCTTGGACTGTAGTGCGTCGGTAATGAAGACGGCGGCCAGCCCTAAAAGCGGCAATCCCACCAGCAGCCAAAGGCGCGCGGTGATGCGCGGCCACGTCAACGCACTGAACGGCGCCATAACAGACTCCTCCCTGGTTGTGTCAACTAAAGTAGTAGACACTTATTAGATGGCGTCTATTTTTGAGCGCCTTATAGTGTGCTATCCTATTCTACCCGAGGCTTGATGTGCAATATCCGTGAGTATCCCGCGTCAGGCGCGGAACACGCGGGCGCGGTGGTGCCCCATGTAGTGCGCCTGCTGCGCGGTCAGCGTTAGCCGCAGGGTGTCGGTGATTCCCAAGGCGGCACGATCCTCGGCGGTCAACCGCGCCGACAGCAGCATCGCGCCGTCGGGATCGAAGGAGATCAACCCGGTTTCAAACGCCACCGCCAGATTGGGAATCAGCAACAAGGCATTATGCGGATCCAGCCGCTCGGCATCGATGGCATGGCGCCAGGGTTTGATCGCGGACACCCGCAGAACCACATGGTTGCTGCATCCGGTCACGGCGCAAGCGCCCCACAGGGCGGCGACGGCGCGGCGGAAGTCGCCGGTACCCATGCGTGCATCGACCAGACCGCGCTTGAGCGTCTCGGGGGTTTCATCGGACAGGTTGACCCGGGCGATGTCGTCAAGCAACAGGTCGCTGTCGGCCAACAGGCTCCAATAGCGGCGCTCGCTGCCGATGGCGCCGGTCTTCTTGGGGGCCAGACCGATGCTTTTGCAAAAGCTCTGGTACAGCTTCTCGCAATAGCCGTCCAGGGCCGGCTCGCCGAGCAGCCGGGTGATCGCTTTGTTGGTGTCCATGCCGGTCCGGGCGGCGGCCTCGTCATGCTTGCGGGTGTCGTTCTTGGCATAGCCAAGGAACCGCGCGGGCGCGAAGGACGCGACGCCGCTGCTATAAAACATGACGAAGCGGATGCCGTTGATGGCCCGCTTGATATAAAATTCCTTCTCGACATGGTCGGTGGACAGCCGATACGCCGTGAACGTCTGGATGTTTTCTTTGATTTCGTCGATGGAACTGACAAACGTCTCGGGCATGGTCGCATCCAGTCGGAAAGGCGAGGAGGGTCGGCCGCCAGGGTGTAGCGCCTTTGACGCGGCGACGCTATCGCTGAAGCAACCGCCTGCGCTTGATTGACCGCCTCAGCCCGCTTGCCCATCATGGCGGCCGGCACGATCAACGGGTGGAGTGGCGCCATGAGTTTGAAGCATCTCCAACTGGCGGGCGGACGCATCGAATATCTGTGGCACGGTCCGCCGGCTGGAACCGCGCCGACGCTGGTGTTTCTGCATGAAGGCCTGGGCAGCGCCCGGCTGTGGCGTGATTTCCCCCAGCGTCTGGCTCAGGCTACCGGGTGTTCGGCGCTGATCTACAGCCGCTTCGGCTATGGCGGTTCGGACCCTTGCCCGCTGCCGCGCCCGCTGACCTATCATACCGACGAGGCTGCCGTGGTGCTGCCGCAGGTTCTCGATGGGCTGGGCATCGGTAACTATCTGCCGATCGGCCATTCCGACGGGGCGACGATTGCTTTGCTTCATGCCGCTTTGGCCCCAGCCAAGGGACTCCTTGCCGTTATCGCCGAGGCTCCCCACGTTTTCGTGGAGGACGAGACGGTGACCGGCATCGCCGCCACGCGTGACCAATACCCGCTGGGCTTGCGCGACAAACTGGCCCGCCATCACGGCGACAATGTCGATATCGCCTTCGACGGCTGGGCCGAGACCTGGCTGCGCCCGGAGTTCCGCGACTGGAATGTCGAGGCGATGTTGCCGGCGATCACGGTGCCGGTGCTGGTGGTGCAGGGGCGTGACGACGAATATGCCTCGCTGCGTCAGGTCGAGGCGATTCTGCGCCAGACCGGCGGAGCGGCGGAAAGCGTGGTGGTCGAATACTGTGGCCACGTCCCGCACCGCGATCACGCCGACACGGTGCTGACCGCCATGGCCGATTTCGTCCGCCGAATGGTGAGGTAAAGGGGGCAGGGATGAAGGATATTCTGGTGCAGTTGGACGGCGGCCCGCGTAGCGCCGCCCGTCTGGAGGCCGCCATCGCGGTGGCCCGGACTCTGGGCGCCAGCCGCTTGACCGGCCTGTTCGCCCACAGCGAAAGCCATGGCCCCAGCGCTGTCGCTCGGCGTGCCAGCGACCATCTGCACGCCGCCGCCGAACGGGCCGAGACCGCCTTTCATGCGGCGTTGGCGGGATCGGGGATCCTGGGGCGATGGTGGAAGCTGTCGCATGGCGAACACGGTCACGTCATCGCCGAGACGGTATTTTGCGCCCGCTATGCCGATCTGGTGATCCTTGGCCAATACGACGCCGACAGCTCTCGCGTGCCCGAGGAACTGATCGAGCAAGTGGTGCTGAACAGCGGGCGGCCAGTGCTGGTGCTGCCGCATTCCGGCGGCTTCGAATCGATCGGCGCCCGTGTCTCCGTCGCCTGGAATGCCAGCCGCGAGGCCAGCCGCGCCCTCCACGACGCCATGCCGTTCCTGGAAATGGCTGCCGAGGTCACTATCCTGGCGATCCGCAACACCGGACCCGGTGCCGTGCCGCATCCCGACGACGTGCCGGCGGTGGACATCGCCGACTCGCTGGCGACGCATGGCATCGCCGCCAAGACCGAACGGCTGACCGGCGAGGATATCGGGGTGATGGATCTGCTGCTGTCGCGCAGCTTTGATGTGGGGGCCGATTTGCTGGTCATGGGCGCGCATAGCGGCCTGGGGTTCAGCTTCACCCGTGGCGCCGGCACCCGCTTTATCCTGGGGCATATGACCTTGCCGGTGCTGATGTCGAACTGAGGGCGAGCCCACAACAAATTGCCCTCACCCGCCCGGCGGGTGTGCCGCTTGCTGGGGATGCGGAATGGCGATAGTTTTGCCGCCCCTGACCCGTTCGCCCTCTCGGAGACATCACGCGGATGAGCAAACCCCCGGCTCGCCAGACCAAACCCGCTTCCGCCGTCGCGGCGGAGGTTCCCTTGATGATGGCGGCCAACGCCCATCGGGCGGGCAATCTGGCCGAGGCCGAGCGGTTCTTCCGCATGGCCTTGCAGGCAGTGCCCACGCATGCGCCGGCCCTGGCGATGCTGGGGATCGTGCTGGCTCAGCAAGGGCGTGCCGCCGAAGGGGTATCGTTCCTGGCTCAGGCGGTGAAGCACGCTCCCGATTATGGCAACTGGTTCAATTACGGTCTGGTGCTGCGCGCCGCCGGTCATGCCGACAAGGCGGTGCAGGCTTTCGCCAAGGCCTCCAAGCTGCACCGCGCCGAACCCCAGGCGGCCTGGGAAGCGGGTGTTACATTGCGCGGGCTCGACCGTCTCGCCGACGCGGCTTTGGCGTTCGATGTGGTGTGCCAGCGCGATCCCGGCAGCCCGACGCCGTGGATCGAGGCCGGACGCACCCATCTGGCGGCGGGGCAGGCGGGACCGGGGCTTGACCGCCTGCGCGAGGCATTGCGGCGCTTCGAGTCTGACGACGATGTGTGCCGGGCGGTGTGCCTGGCTCTGGAGAGCGTCACCTTCCGCCGCCATGACCCCGCGTTCCAGGCGGCGTTGGGACGGTGGGCGGCAATGCCAGACGACAAGCCGGTGTGGTTCGGCGGCAGTTTGCTCGGCCTGCTGACGCTGGATCCGGCGTTGATGCCGGTGCTGGCGGCGGCGCGGGACGGCGGCGGGTTTGCCGATGCGGCGGTGACCGACGGCACTTTGCAGCCGCTGTTCGCCTGCCAGCCGTTACGCAATTTGATGGCCTCGGACGTGCTGGCCGATCCCGACTTTGAAATTCTCATGCTGGCGGTGCGCCGCACCTTGACGCGCTACGTTGCTGGTGGACAAGCCCTGGCCGCCGATGCCCACGCCTTCCTGTTGGGCTTGGCTCTGCTGGCCGATGCCGGCGAGTTCGTCCTGCCCGAAGATGATGCGGTCGCTGGGCCGGCCTTCGCGCTCGCTGAAAGCCTCGCCGCCGATATCGATACGGGGATGGCCACCGAGCGTTTCGCCGAACGCCTTGCTGTGATCGGCTGCCATCGCCCCCTGGTCAAGCTGCCGGTCGCCACGCGGCTGGCCGCATTGGCGCTGACGACACCAGACCCGCTGCTGGCCCGCCTGCTGGATGTGGCGGTGGTCGATCCCCTGCGGGAACGCCAGTTGCGCGGGCAAGTGATCCAGATTACCGCCATCGAAGACGAGGTTTCGCTGGCGGTTGCCGGTCAGTATGACGAAAACCCCTATCCGCGCTGGTTCAACCCGCCGGCGGTCACTCCGACCCGTTCGGATGAGTGGCTGCGCGCCGCCTTCCCGCATGCCGCCTTCAGCCCGCATGCCCTGACGCCGCAGCGCATCCTGGTGGCCGGCTGCGGTTCGGGCTGGCAGGCCTTCTGCACGGCGCGGCTCTATCCCGATGCCGAGATTCTGGCGGTCGATCTCAGCCTGACCAATCTGGCGCATGCCCTGCGTGCGCAGGAAAAGTTCGGTTTCGCCAACGTCACCTTCCGCCGCGCCGACATCATGCGGCTGGGTGAATTGGGCGGAAGCTTCGACGTCATCCAGAGCAACGGCGTGCTGCACCATATGGGCGATCCGCTGGCCGGTTGGACGGCGCTGGACAGCGTGCTGAAGCCCGGCGGCTTGATGCGCATCGGCCTTTATAGCGAAGTGGCTCGCCGCACCTTGCGGGTCATCGAGGACTTCGCCAAGGAGCACGGCTTCGGCGGCGATGCGGCGGGGTTGCGCGGCTTCCGCGCGGCGGCCCTGGCCTTGCCGGAAGATCATCCGGTGCGGCTGGTGGTGCGCAGCAAGGAGTTCTACTCCCTGAGCAGCCTGCGCGATCTTGCCTTCCATGTGAACGAGCACCGTTTCACCATCCCCGGCTTGGCGGCGGCGTTGGCCCAGCTCGATCTGACCTTCATCGGCTTTCAGCTGCACCATCAGCTGAGCGCCAGCCTGTACCGCAATCGCTATCCCGACGACCCGGCGCAAACTGATCTGGGGCATTGGGCGGCGTTCGAGGAGGACAATCCTCACACCTTCGCCGGCTGCTACGATTTCTGGTGCGCCAAGCCGGAACGCTGAAGGCCCGTCACAGCCAGTGGACGAAGTCGCCGGGATCGTCGCTTTTGGCCGAGGCGGCGGGGGGATGGTTCGGTGTTCCCAGATAAAGGAAGCCGACGATCTGATCGCCCTCGGCCAGCCCTAGATCGCTATGAAAGCCGCGGTCATACATCAGCCAGCCGGAGCGCCAGACGCCGCCGAAGCCTTGCGCCTGCGCCGCCAATTGCATCGCCAGCACGGTGCAGCCCGCCGCCAGTTGCTGGTCGAACACCGGCACCACCGTGCTGGGTTTGGGCGTCGCCGCCACGGTGATGACCATGGGCGCGCGCAGGGGCATGCGCGGGGCGCGTTCCACGATATCGTCGGGTTTGTCCGCCGCCACTGCCGCCCGCTGCATCATTTGGCCCAAACGGTCGCGGCCCTCGCCGACGGCGACGATGAAGCGGAATGGCCGCAGCCGCTGGAAGTCGGGCACCCGTAACGCTGCCTGGAAGATGCGGTCCAGGGCCGCGCCTTCGGGGGCGGGCTCGCTCAAGGCATGGCAGGACCGCCGCCCCAGCAGCAAGGATAGCGCCGCGTTTGTCTCGCTCACCATTCAATCTCCGCTTCGACGCGTTGTCCGCCGCGCAGGCGGTCGCGGATATCCATCAGCTTGGCGTCGATCTCTTCCAGGCCGCGCAGGGTGCGCAACTCCACCTCCGAGGTCTCCATGACCTCGGCGATGCCGCCGTTGCGGATGACGATGCGCCGCCCGCCGCGCAATGCCAGCAGCGGATCATGGGTGGAGATGAGGACGATCTTGTCCTTTGACACCAGCAGCTCCAGCGCCCGCTTGCGGTCCACCCCAGCGTTTTCGATCTCGTCGATCAGCACCACCGGCGAGGCGCTGAGCAAGGCCACGTCGGCGATCATCAAGGCCCGCGTCTGCCCGCCCGACAGCTGGGTGACCGAGATGTCCTTGGCGAATTTCTCGCCGGTAAGGTCGTTGGCGCAGGCGATGACGCGCGCCACCACATCGCCTTGATGCACCCCCATGCGGCAGTGGGCATGCATCTCGACGAATTCTTCGACCGACAGATCGACGACGAAGTTCATGTTCTGCGACAGTTGCGCCACCAGCTTGCGGTCCACGGCGAAGCGGCGGTCGTCGCCCGCGACCCGACCGTTGACCAGCACCCGCCGCCCGGTCGGGGTGTCGCCCTGGGCGAGAGATTCGATATCGCCGAGCAGGCGGCTTTTGCCCGATCCGGTGGGGCCGACGATGCAGACGATCTCACCCGCGCGGATGGTCAGCGACACATCTTCCGCCTCGCCCAGCTTGTTGCGCCCGCCGAGGATGGTCAGCGACTCCACCCGTTCGTCGTCGGCGGCGCGCATGGCGCGGACCTCTTTGCTCAGGCCTTGGACATGGCCAAGGATGTGGTCGCGGTCCATGCCGGCATCGGCGACCGCTTCGTCGCTCAGGCCTGCCAGCCACTCGCCCAATGTCGTCCGCGCGGGCGGAGCGCCCAGCCCCAGCGAGGCGAGAAACTCGCCGATGCAAGGTTGCTCGGCGACCAGTACGGTCACCACTTTGCTGGCAAAGGCGGTGTCGATCATGGGCGGTCCTCGAACGACATCTTTTTCACATTGCCCCGCTGATGGGTCTCGCTGATGACGGTTTCGCCGACGCAGTACGGGCAGACGGCGGAGGGCATGGAGAAACGCAGCCGCCGTCCCTCCAGGCTGTCGATGTCCGGGGCGCCGCGCAGGTGGAAGGCGACGTTCATTGCCCCCTGGCCGCTGATGCCGTTGCACTGCACCGCCGCCGCCTTGGGATTGGCCAGACGGACGTTGAAGGCGAACACCTCGCGCTCGGCCTGCGAGACGATGTCACCCTTGGTGATGACCACCACATCGGCCAAGCGCAGCATCGGGCCGATCTTCTTCGGCGTATGGATGCCCGCCAGGGTATCGACGACGCAGACCGCCAGCACTCCGGCGATATGTGGCGAGCAGCGGTTGCACAGCCCAGCGCTTTCGCTAATAAGGATGTCGAAGCCGGCCCGCTGGCCCCAAGCCAGACAGTCTTCGATATTGGTGACGAAGAAATGGTCGGGGCACAGCCCGCCGGCCAGTCCCACCACCACCTCGATGCCGTGCTTGCGGTAGCGCTCGTCGTCCGAGGTCGACAGCGAGTCGAACTTGACCACGCCGACCTTGAGGCCGTCGCGGCGCAGAACCTCCGCCGCCTTGACGATTACCGAGGTCTTGCCGGTTGAAGGCGATCCCGCCACCGTGATCAAGCGCATTCAGCGGCCTCCCCGGCGTGCCCAGGCGTCAAAGAAGATACGCCCAGCGGTGCGCGTGCGCTCGACCATGTCATGGCTGCGCACATGCTCCCAACCCAGCCATTTCAGCCGTGCCCCCGGTGGAAACGCGTCCGCCACCGCCGCCGATACCGGCGGGTAGCGGTTTTTGCTCAGCACCGCGCCTAAATCCGGGCCGGTGACGTAATCGATCAAGGGACGCAGGCGTTCGGCCCGGCGGGGATCGGCAACGAAGCCGATGGGCATGGCCAACGCGCCGTCGTCGGGCCACACCACCGAGGTGCGGTCGCGGCGCGGGCAGATATCGGCTTGCAGCCACGGCAGGATCGAAATGGCCGCCGCCTGATCGCTGCCAGACCCCGCCGCCCGCACCGCACGGATGTTGTGAATCAGGTGTTTGACGTTGCCGGCGAAGGCGTCCAGCCCTGCCGCGCCGAATTCCTCGAACAAGGAGAGCAGCAGGAATTCGTTGTAGTCCTGATAGGGCACCTGTCCATTGGCGCGCCAGCCGCCGAACGACACGTCGCGGACATAACGCGGATCGAGCACATCGCTCCAGCGCCGAGGCGCGGGGCGGTCGCCAAGCTTGGCATGGTCGATCAACATCACCATCGGGATTACCGCGAACACCGAGAACACCCCGAGCGAATCGAGCAGGCCGGCTTCAACGCAGGCGGGGTGGGCTGGCGGGGCAGGGAGGCTGGGTGAGGCGGCGGCATAGTGGCCCAGCCACGCGGCGGACAGCAGATCGGCCGACCACGACGACAGCACCATTCCCGGCAGCGCATCCAGGCCGGGCGCGGTCAGCAGGCCTTCAAAGGGCGCAGACCACTCGCCGCCCATGAGGAAGCTGCACGCCAGCGAATGCCCCGCCACCGCCCGATCCAACCCGGCCTTGAACGGTCGGCGCAGTGGAATCGGCATGCGCCCGAGGAAGTCGAGATCGGCGAGGCGCGGCAACGGCGGAGATCCTGCCGTCCAGGTGGCGCCGTCCAGATCGCTGACGATGTGCGGTTTGCCGTAGAACATCGCCCCTCGCCCTTTCATGGAGGACGCCACCCATTGCAGCGCCTCAAGTCAATCAAAGGATTGATTTGCTCGCGGCAAAAGTCAATGCTATTCGTTTATAGTACATCGACAATAATATATTGTTAGATGTCAGACAATAGACAATGTACAAAAATGTACACTGTAGCAAACAGTGTTCGTTCTCGTGCATATTGATGGAGTGAAGCGAATGGGACATAGCCCCCCTGTGAGACCGACGGATTCGGCGATGACGGAGCGGTTGCTCTGGCCGGCTAACCCGGAAACCACGCGCATTCTCTATCTGGCGCGCTTTGCGCCCGACGATCCGGTCTATACCGTCAAGCCGGACAGCGTGGTGTCGGGCTATGCCGAGTACCATTTCAACCTGTTCCAGGCGCTGCGCGAGATCGGCTATGACGTCCGCTCCAGCTCCAAGCCCTATGCGGCGTGGATGGCGGGGGGCAATGTGGATTTTGTCTTCTCGTTGCTCAACCGCATGCCGTTCCGCAATCCGGAACTCCATATCCCCAGCGTCTGCGAATATCTGCACCTGCCCTATCTGGGGGCGCCGCCCAATATCCGCGCGCTCGCCGAGGACAAATATCTCAGCAAGCTGACCTTCCGCGCGCTGGGCCTGCCGGTCGCCGAGGGCCGCCCCTATAGCCGGGGCGATGCGCTGGATCCGCCCGATTTTCCCGGTCCCTATTTCGTCAAGGACCGCTTCGGCGCGGCCTCGGAAGGCGTCACCGCCGACAGCCTGCAAGACAGTTGGGAGGGGGCGGCGCGGATGGTCCGCACCCTGCACGACCAAGGCCGCGACGTGCTGGTCGAAGCCTATTGTCCGGGCATCGACGTGACCGTGCCGGTGATCGGACACAGCCCCTATCTAATTTTGGGCCATGTCTCGCCGCAGTCCGACCAGATCGGCAACATCCTGACCCAAGACCTGAAGGCCGACGACCATCTGGGCAACCAACTGGTCGATGTCGGCGACAGCGCCGCCGCCATGCGCGGCGATGTCGCCACCCTGTGGCGCGCGCTTGGTCCCATCGACTATTTTCGCGTCGATTACCGCTGGGATCCGGCGACCGGCCGCCGCACTGTGCTGGAAATCAACATCTGCTGCTATCTCGGCAAGCAGGGCGCGCTATGCCTGGCCGGTCAGCAGTGGGGCTTTAGCCGCAAAGCCATCCTGGCCCATGTGGTCGAATACAGTCTGGCCCGCCAGAAAGGGGCGCGCGAGCGAGGCGCATGGATTGTGTAACCCGCCTGATCCGTTACGGCCTGCGCCATTTCCCGCGTCTGCGGCGCACGCGCAAATGGTGGTTCCGCCCGCTATGGGAGGGACTGACGCTGGCGATCCAGGTGCTGAGTTTCGCGCCGCTGATGCAGTCTGATTTCGTGCGAGTTTCAACCCTGAATCATGGCTGCGAAGACCCCTAAATGCGCTATAAAGCTATGATATATAGCGAAAAAATATGAAAAAGTACGATATCGTACGTTGACGGGATGGCGTTTCAGCCCCACCCTTTTGACATGTCGGCCGGATGCTAGATCGCGTAGCCGATAGCGAGATAAGCCATCGAGGAGAAGATTATGAAGCTCAGCGCCCGTAATGCCCTGAAGGGTAAGATTGAAAGCATCCACAAGGGTGCGGTGACCACCACCGTCAAGGTCGCCGTCGGCGAGGGCAACCACATCACTTCGTCGATCACCAACGAAGCGGCGGAAGAGCTTGGCCTCGTGGTCGGTGACACCGTCACCGCCATCATCAAGTCGTCCGACGTCATTATCGGTAAGTAAGCCGTCCGCCGGCTGGGCGTGGTCTCTCCACGTCCAGCCGCTGGTCTTGCTACTCTTCGCCGCCGCTGCGCAGGTGAATGTAGCTGCCGAAGCGGACGAATTCCTTCGGCGCCGCGCCGGCGTGAATGGCCAAGGCCAAGCCGTCGACATCGCGGACGACGAAGCCGCCCAAGACATCCAGCCCATAATCGAACAATCGTGGCGTCAACGGCGTTGCCGGACCGATCAAGGCGATGCGGGCATCGCGGGCCAGACGCAGAATGCGGGGCAGGCTGCGGTTGACCAAGGCTGATGAATTCACCACCACGGCCCCGCATCCCGGCAGCAAGGCGTCCATGGCCACCAGCGGATATTCGCCGGGGCGCGGATCGGCCTCGATCACCGAGGACTCTGGATACATCCCCTGCAAGCCGGGAAACGCGCCGATCACCACCACCTGACCAGCGCAATGGCGAAACGACTGAGTGCCATTGCCGGATGCGCCCTGGCTGTCGAAGCGGTTGTAATGGGCGTTGATGGCGGCGAGACCCAAAGCCATTTCGACCGGATCCCAACTGGCCGTCAGTTGCGCCAGACTGCGCAGGCCTTGCTGGGCCAGACGGGCGAACTGCGGCGCTAAATCGCGCGGACTGCGCGGCAGATAGGCCAGCCCGGCGCCATGTTCGCTTTCCACCATGATCCAGCGGCTGCCGGCGACGATCCGCTTGACCTCGGTGTCGGCGACGCCCAGCTCAAGATCGCGGTACAGGTTCTCCGGCCCCCACCATTGCCACAGCGCCCGCAGGCTGGGTGAGATCATCGCCCCGTCCGGTTTGATGGCGTCTTGCCATTTCTGCACGCAACGCCCGGCGATCGAGGTCAGGATCGGCATGCCTTGCGACGGCCCGCTCATCGTCGCATTGACGTTCTGCGCCGCCGCCTCAAAGGCGGCGAAACGGCTGATGACCACCAACTCGGCGTCCTCGCGCATGGCTTTGCGCAACAGCTTGATGCTGCTGCTGCGGTCGGCGGAAAAATTGATGCGCTCGCCCAGGTCGAAGAAGTCGATCTGCTGAGCGCAACCTTGCCCCATCGCCTCGCCGCAGGCGTTGTTGCGCTGAACCGCTCCCGCGACATGGAAGCCACGGTCGCGCAAAGTCAGGGCGAATTCCGCCAGCAAGCCATCGACCGGCACCGTCGGCTCATGCACCACCACGCCCGGCCTGAGCCAGGGCGCCTTGACCGGCGCCAGAACCGCCGGCGTTTGCCGTAAAGGCGCCGCGTCCGGGGATTGCCCAGAGAGGACACCAGACGCCTGCCTGCTCTTCGCCATCATGGTCTTGGCACTTTCTCTGTCCGTTTTGTCCGGATACCAGCTCCACCGGCCCCGGTATGCCCGTTCCACGCGTCGCAAAGGCCATGCCAAGCCAAGGCCGCGGCGGATGCGGCGCTTGTGTTGTCAAAGTCAGACGATGAAGGAACGCGTGCGTACGTTTCAGCGGAGATTCGTACGTCTTTGTCGAGCAGCGGCGGCTCTGGATGCCGACAGGCAAAAAGAAAGGGCCTCGCTGTTGCCAGCGAAGCCCTTGTCTTACTTGGTGGAGCCAATCGGGATCGAACCGATGACCTCTACAATGCCATTGTAGCGCTCTCCCAGCTGAGCTATGGCCCCGAATTCTGGGACGCGGTAGGCACCGCGTGGAGCCGGAACATATGGATTTCGGAGGGGGCGTGCAAGCGAAAAATTCACCAGCTTCCGATATCTTTTTTCCGGCCTGTCTTCAGACCTCGTCTTCGAGGCCTTCGTCCAGGTGCTCCATCACTTCGGCCATGTCGTCATCGTCCTCGCCCAGGTCCGAGGCGTCTTCGATCAGGCCGCTTTCGTCGTCTTCGCCGCCGTCGATGGCATCGATGGCGCCTTCTTCCTCTTCGGCGACGTCGAGCCCTTCGGCTTCAACCTCGATCTCGACCGCTTCGTCATCCACGACGGCTGGCACAATCTTCGGCTCGGCGGCGGCGGCGGCCGGCGAGCGGCGGGACGTCTTAAACGTCACCTCCGGCTCGACCGTCGACGCACATTTCGGGCAGACGATCGGCGAGCGCATCATGTCATAGAAGCGGGCGCCACAGCTCTGGCAGGTGCGCTTGGCACCCCATTCCGGTTTCGACACCCGTGTCCTCCTCGAATACGCGACTCTTTGGTTCGTCGGGCCATTTGCCACGATCCCCCCCGCGTGTCAAAACGAAAAATAGGCGAAGGCGTCGACCGACCATCTTATAGGGGCGGCGCTAGGGCCTACCTTGCTCCCCGCTCCTGTGCTACAGACGCCTCTTCACGCCGTTTCAGACCGCCCGAGGCCCCGCCCATGCAGCCCACACCCTTAATGTCCGTCGCCGCCCAACCGCTGACCGGTCAGGTGCGGGTTCCCGGCGACAAATCAATTTCGCACCGCGCCTTGATGTTCGGCGCTTTGGCCATCGGCGAAAGCACGGTCGAAGGCCTGCTGGAAGGCGAGGACGTGCTGCGCACCGCCGAGGCCATGCGCCGTCTGGGTGCCGAGGTGGTCCGCCGCCCCGATGGCACCTGGGTGCTGCATGGGCGCGGCGTCGGTGGGTTGGCCGAACCCGACGATGTCCTCGACATGGGCAATGCCGGCACCGGGGCGCGGCTGCTGATGGGGCTGGTCGCCACCCACCCCTTCACTTCGATCTTCACCGGCGACGCCTCGTTGCGCTCGCGCCCGATGAAGCGGGTGTCCGAGCCGCTGTCGCGCATGGGCGCGGGTTTCGTCGGACGCAGCGGCGGACGGCTGCCGATGGCGGTGATTGGTACGGCGTCTCCCATTCCCCTGACCTATGAATTGCCGGTGCCGTCGGCCCAGGTCAAATCGGCGGTGCTGCTGGCCGGTCTCAACACTCCTGGTTCCACCACCGTCATCGAACACGAAGCCACCCGCGACCACACCGAATTAATGTTGCGCGGCTTCGGCGCCGATGTCCGCGTCGAGAGCCTGCCGCAGGGCGGGCGAGCCATTACTTTGATCGGCCAGCCGGAACTGATCGGCCGCGCGGTGGTGGTGCCTGCCGACCCGTCCTCCGCCGCCTTCCCGGTGGTCGCCGCCTTGCTGGTGCGCGACTCGGTGGTGACGCTGACCAATGTGGGCACCAACCCTTTGCGCTGCGGTCTGTTCCAAACTCTCAAGGAGATGGGCGCCGATATCGAATGGACCAATGTACGCGACGAGGCCGGCGAGCCGGTCGCCGATCTGGTGGTGCGCTTCTCTGAGCTAAAGGGTATCGACGTCCCCGCCGAGCGGGCGCCGTCGATGATCGACGAATACCCGGTCCTGGCCGTCGCCGCCGCCTTCGCCAAGGGCACCACCCGCATGCGCGGGTTGTCCGAGCTGCGGGTCAAGGAAAGCGACCGCCTGTCCGCTGTCGCCCGTGGCTTGGCCGCCTGCGGCGTGCGTCTGGAAATCGAGGGCGACGACCTGATCGTCCACGGTGACGGCCACCGTCCCGAAGGCGGGGCGACCATCGCCGTCAACCTGGATCATCGCATCGGCATGGC
>Ga0116225_1001196_pt1 | contig 19056 bp, 20 predicted proteins | sample Sb_taG_8_FD_88968 | JGI IMG/M metagenome (GOLD analysis project Ga0116225, IMG submission 88968) | Peat soil microbial communities from Weissenstadt, Germany - Sb_50d_c_BC metaG | ecosystem: Environmental > Terrestrial > Soil > Wetlands > Peat | place: Germany: Weissenstadt | collected 2010-09-21 | reverse complement strand
CCCGAGATCGTCCGCCGCAATATGGGCCTCCCCTGGACCGACGCCGACCGCGAGGAGCAGCTGATCCGGCGCGGGCGCTATGTGGAGTTTAACCTGCTCTACGACCGCGGCACGATTTTCGGGCTGAAAACCGGCGGCAATGTCGAGGCGATCCTGTCCTCCCTGCCGCCACTGGTCATGTGGCCTTAGGCCCTTTCCTCACTCCCGGATGCCGCCATACATCAGCGGCGGCGTTGCCGACATCCCGACGCGCGTCTGGATCACCGGCACGTCAGTGATGAGCTGCGCGATGAGGATGCAGAGTGCGGTGGCGAGCAGCAGGAGCACGATCTTCCGCATGACGACCTCCGAGGATTTGGGCCCGCGCGAATGCGCGTGACGTGCTGTCCTCGTAAGTCCCCGCCGCTGAACCGAAGCTGAGACGCCCGTTCATCTGCGGTTTGGTTTTCACCCTCTTTCATGCGAAGCTCTCGCGTTCGAACCTAAGGGGGCCGGGTTCGCCGCATCGACACGCTGAAAGCCGCCTTTTGCGGGCAGCGTTAGGGAGCCGTTCGCTCGTGGCCCGCTCGTTCGACTACAATGCGCCAGCGGAGCTGTTCGCTCCCAAAGGCCGGCCGGGAATGCGCCAACCCGTGGCCTATCGCCGGTTCCCAAGCGCCGCGGCCGCAATTCGCTTCGCCGTCGAAGAGTTGTCGCAGGCGGGACTTGCCGCCGCCGTGCTCGAGGTCAACGAGAACCGGTTCGACCATGTCGGCATCCGCCAGCTTTATGATGATGCGGCCTATCCCTTGCGGCGGCGCGCGGCGCGCTGAGGCGAGTCTTGGCCAAGGCGATCCTCGCCAAGCCGATTCTCGGCGAGCGGTTTCTCGCCGAGCCGAATCTCGGGAACCGAGTCTCGGGAAGCGAGTCTCGCCGAGCCGATTTTGGCTTGCCAATAGAGTGGCTTCTGCTCATACTCACCCTACCGGGCGCTCAAGGCTTTGGGCGCGGACTTGGACTGACGGCAAAGTGACCTCGCGCCGGATACGTGCACGACACCCTTTCCTGAAATCTCAAGACGCCAGGGGACCTTTGTGGGTCCGCGGCCCGTTGTTTGAAACTCGAACGGGAAAGGATTTCCCTCATGGCTCGTGTCAATGGCACTGTGAAGTTCTTCAATCATTCGCGCGGCTTCGGCTTTATCTCGCCTGAGGATGGCGGCAAGGACGTGTTCGTGCACGCCTCTGCACTCGAGCGTTCCGGCGTGCCGGCCCTCAACGAGGGCGACAAGGTCTCCTTCGAGATCGAGGACGATCGCCGCGGTCGCGGCAAGCAGGCCGCGAACGTTCAGCTCGCCTAGAGTTCAGCGCGCAACACGCGACCCGCGCAACGCGCGATTAGCGATCGATCACCGCCGGGCTTCGTGCCCGGCGGTTTTTTGTTGTTTTGGTCCCAGCCCCGAAGCGATGCTTAACCCGCGATTCATTTTGCCGGCCCTATTTTGCCGTAAAGGGGCAGTTAACTCTCCCTCCCAAACCCTGACGAATCGCTAGAGCGCCCGCATGCGCGCGTGCGGGCGCTCTAGCCAAGGAACAGTGCTCTATGACGAGGACAAATCTGAGGGCCCTTACGGTTGCGGCTCTGATCGGTCTCGGCGCCCTCTCGCTGCCGGCAACGGCTCAGGCCGGTTACTGGGGCGGCCATGGATATTGGGGCGGTGGCCCCGGTTATTGGGGCGCGGGCCTAGTCGGCCTGGGCGTCGGCGCCGCCATCGGCAGCGCCCTTGCGGCCCCGGTCTATGTTGGGCCGCCTTATGCAGGGCCTCCGCCACCGCCCGCCGTCGCCTATAACCCGGCCGGTTACGGCCCAGGGGCTTATGGACCGCCGGCATGGACGCCCGAATGGTACACCTATTGTGCCCAGCGCTACCGCAGCTTCAATTCGCATACGGGCTATTTTACTGGCCATGACGGCCAGCCCTATTTCTGCCAATAGCGCATAAGGCGAGCAGTTCCTGAGCCTCTCGGGCCAACCAGAGCCGGTCCGGCAGGCTTTTTGAATCTGGGCCGAATTTCCGGCTCCGGCGCGCCTGACGCCGTCGAGCCTCCCCTCTCTTCACCCCGCAGCACCTGGCCCGTCCGGGGCCACGCTTTGACGCAGCGTTTACCCCTGCGGCAACTAGGCCTCGTTCCGACCGACATTGCGTCTTGAGCGCGCAGCTCATACAGCGCAAAATTAAGTGTTTCCGGGGCTGAGTCCGAAAGACGAAGTCTGCGCCCGCTTGGGCGGAGGTTGGTGGCGAGCAAGAAGACGAGACTGAAGGGCTCGAAAGAAATGACCACGGCGACCGCCGAAGGGCCCGCAGCCCAGGCCCCGCGCGACATTCCGAATGCCCCTGCCGACCGTCAGGCCCTCGGCCTGGTGAAGCCTTATCTCGGCATGGTCGCCTGGCCGACCGTGTTCCTCGCCCTCGGTATCGTCTCGGCCTTCGCGCTCGTCACCGCGCTCGCCACCATGTGCGTCATCCCGCTCTGGCTCGGGATGATCTTCAACACGCTCATCCTCTATGCCGACCAGACGCCACTGCACGAGGCCTGCCACGGCAACATCGCCGGCAAGGACTCCAAATGGCTCTGGATGAACCATCTCGTGGGCTATGTGTGCGGGACGATCCTGCTGCATGAGTACAAGGCCTTCCGCTACATGCACCTCGCGCACCATCGCGACACCAACGATCCGGAGATCGATCCCGATCATTGGGTGGCGGTGAAGAACCCGTTCCTCGTGCTCTTCCGCTGCCTCACCATCGTCTACTGGTACCACCAGTATTTCTGGAAGCACATCGCCTTCCACGCGCACGTCCCGGGCATGCGTCCGCTCACCATCCACATCGTCGCCATGTACACGATCGTCTACTCGATCGCCTTCTGGCTGTCGGTGTTCGGGTGGTGGCGCGAGGTGCTGGCGCTGTGGCTCGTGCCGCACATCCTAGCCTCGGCGCTCATCATCTATTTCTTCGCCTATCTCACCCATATGCCGCATGAGGTGCATGAGCGCTATCGCGACACCAACATATTCTGGGTGAAGGGCAAGATCCTCGAGCCGGTGGCAAACTGGCTCTACATGTTCCAGAACTTCCACCTGATCCATCACCTCTTCCCGCGGGTGCCCTTCTATCTCTATCCAAAGGCCTTCCGGAAGCTGAAGCCGGTGCTCGATCAGGAGCGCGCCCACATCTACGAATTCGGGCATTAGCGGCAAGCCTCTACCTTCCCATTCCACTCGTCATGCCCGGCCTTGTGCCGGGCATCCACGAACTTGCCCGTCGCTAAACGTGGATGGCCGGAACAAGCCCGGCCATGACTAAGAAAGAAGCTTGGATCGCGGTTGATATCAGTGCAGCCGGAGCTCACCCGCGACGAAGCTGAACTCTTGTGGCGCGATCAGCCGCCGATGCGCGACCCGGACGCGATAGAGAGCGCCTTCGAGATTCGCCGCCCAGAATCCGAGAAAGTCGGTGAGCTTGGGGAAGCGCGGCGCGAGGTCGTAGTCCTGCCAGATATAGCTCTGCAACAGTCTCGGATGGTCGGGGAGACGGTAGAGGATTTCCGCCGTGGTCAGGGAGAAACCCTCGATCTGCCGAAGGAAGTCGGTATCGGTCATGGCAGCCCTGCTGAATCGTTGTCCTTTAGGACAATAATTGTTACCCGCAGGGTCGAGTCGGGTCCAGAAAGATTCACGAGGTAAATCAGCGCGTTAGCAGCAGACAGGATGAATTGCTAGCGGTTTGGCACTCAAGGCTTGAAAGTGCCAGGAGCCTTCTCTACATATTTTGTGGGGTAGCCTTGGGGAGACTCCGCTCATTCAAAAAACTGCCTGGAGGAGGTTCATCATGAAGTTTCGTCCGCTGCATGATCGCGTTGTCGTGCGCCGCTTCGAGGAAGACGAACGGACTCGCGGCGGTATCATCATTCCCGACACCGCCAAGGAGAAGCCGCAACAGGGCGAGGTTGTCGCCGTGGGACCTGGCGCTCTCGACGAGAAGGGTGTGGTTCAGCCCCTCGAGGTCAAGGCGGGCGACCGGGTGCTGTTCGGCAAATGGTCGGGCACCGAGGTCAAGATCGATGGCGAGGAGCTCCTGATCATGAAGGAGAGCGACATCCTCGGCGTGCTCGAAGGCGCTCAAGCCAAGCGGAAGGCCGCTTGAGCGTCGCCGAATTTTTCCTCGTCCCGAGTCGCCGACCGGAAATCGGCGTCCCGAGGAATGAGCCCATAGATCAAATGTCGTCCTTCGAGATGCGAGCTTCGCTCGCCGCTCGGGACGCGGTCAACATTCCGGAGACAAAACAATGGCTGCCAAAGAAGTAAGGTTTGGACAAGACGCCCGCGAGCGCATGCTTCGCGGCGTCGACGTCTTGGCTGACGCTGTCAAAGTGACGCTCGGCCCCAAGGGCCGCAATGTCGTGCTCGAAAAATCCTTCGGCGCCCCCCGCATCACCAAGGACGGGGTGACGGTGGCGAAGGAGATCGAGCTCGATGACAAGTTCGAGAATATGGGCGCGCAGATGGTGCGCGAGGTGGCGAGCAAGACCTCGGACACTGCAGGTGACGGCACCACGACCGCAACCCTGCTTGCCCAGGCCATCGTCAAGGACGGTGCGAAGTCGGTGGCGGCCGGCGCTAACCCCATGGACCTCAAGCGCGGCATCGACATGGCCGTCGCCTCCGTGCTCGACGAGCTGAAGGCGAAGGCGAAGAAGGTCACCTCGAGCGAGGAGATCGCGCAGGTCGGCACCATCTCCGCCAATGGCGATCACGAAATCGGCGCCATGATCGCCAAGGCGATGCAGAAGGTCGGCAATGAGGGCGTGATCACCGTCGAGGAAGCCAAGGCGTTCGAGACCGAGCTCGACGTGGTCGAGGGCATGCAGTTCGACCGCGGCTACATCTCCCCCTATTTCATCACCGATGCCGACAAGATGCGTGTCGAGCTCGAGAGCCCCTACATCCTCATCTACGAGAGGAAGCTTTCCAACATGCAGTCGCTGCTGCCGCTGCTGGAGTCGGTGGTTCAGGCGGGCAAGCCGATCCTCGTCATCGCCGAGGACGTCGAGGGCGAGGCGCTTGCCACCCTCGTGGTCAACAAGCTCCGCGGCGGATTGAAGGTCGCCGCCGTCAAGGCCCCCGGTTTCGGCGATCGGCGCAAAGCCATGCTGCAGGATATTGCCGTGTTGACCGGCGGCCAGGTCGTCTCGGAGGATCTCGGCATCAAGCTTGAGAACGTCACGCTCGACATGCTCGGCCGCGCCAAGAAGGTGGTCATCACCAAGGATGACACCACTATCGTCGATGGCGCCGGCAAGAAGGCTGACATCGTGGCGCGCGTCGCCCAGATCAAGCAGCAGATCGAGGACACGACCTCCGATTACGACAAGGAGAAGCTGCAGGAGCGGCTGGCCAAGCTCGCCGGCGGCGTGGCGGTGATCAAGGTCGGCGGCTTCACCGAGATGGAGGTCAAGGAGAAGAAGGACCGCGTGGACGACGCGCTGAACGCAACCCGGGCCGCGGTTGAGGAAGGCATTCTTCCTGGCGGCGGCGTCGCCTTGATCCGCGCTCAGTCGGCGCTCGATAGGCTCAAGCCCGCCAACGAGGATCAGAAGGTCGGCATCAGCATCGTCCGCCGCGCTTTGCAGGCGCCGGCGCGCCAGATCGCCGAGAATGCGGGCGAGGACGGCGCCGTGGTCGCCGGCAAGATCGTCGACAAGGGCGACTATGCCTTCGGCTACAACGCCGCGACGGGTGAATATGGGAATCTGGTCAAGCAGGGCGTGATCGACCCCGCCAAGGTGGTGCGCACGGCGCTGCAGGACGCCGCCTCCGTGGCGGGCCTCCTCATCACCACCGAGGCGATGGTCGCCGAGAAGCCGAAGAAGAAAGCCCCGCCGATGCCTGGCGGCCACGGCGGCATGGGCGACATGGACTTCTAAGGAAGTCCATTCGCCCAAACATCCATGAATACCGAAGTCGGGCTAGGCCGACTTCGGTGGCGACATAGACTTCTAAGTCAGTCCCGGTTGCGTCTAGCGTATTGAAAGAGCCGCGCTCCCGAAGCGCGGCTCTTTTGTTTTGCGGTGTGTTGTCCCGCAAAGCTAACCTACGCCGGAATGGCGCAGCGTAAGCAACAGCCCAAAACGAGCTCCGGGTCGGGACAGGTTCGGGTCGGGATCGGCGGCTGGACCTATCCGCCCTGGCGCGGGGTCTTCTATCCGAAGGGCCTCCCGCAGGCAGAGGAGCTCGGCTATGCCAGCGGCAAGCTCACCTCCATCGAGATCAACGCCACCTTCTACCGGCTGCAAAGCCCCGCGAGCTTTCGCAAATGGGCGGCGGCCGCGCCGGACGGCTTCGTCTTCTCGGTGAAGGGTCCCCGTCTGATCACGCATCGCGGGGCGCTGGCCGAGGGCGGAGACTTCATCAAGCGATTCTTCGACTCCGGCGTGCTTGCGCTCGGCGACCGCCTGGGGCCGGTCGTCTGGCAATTCGCTCCGAACAAATCCTTCGAGGAATTGGACTTCGGCAAGTTCCTCGAGTTGCTGCCGCGGCATCTCGATGGACGCGCGCTTCGCCATGCCGTCGAGGTGCGCCACGAAAGCTTCGGCAATCCAATGTTCATTCGTTTGCTGCGCGAGTTCGGTGTCCCGGTGGTGTATTCCGAAAACGAGCCGTCCATGGCGGATCTCACCGGCGATTTCGTCTACGCCCGCTTGCAGCGAGGAAGCGAAGCCATCGAGACGGGCTATCCGCCGCGCGATCTCGACGCCTGGGCGGGGCGCACGCGCAGCTGGGCCTCGGGCGGCGAACCGGACGACCTCGCCAAAGCGGATGCGGAGCGGCCCGAGGCAAGACCTCGCGACGTGTTCGTCTATTTCATCCACTCGGGCAAGCTGCGCGCACCCGCCGCGGCGACCGCGCTGATCGAGCGGCTCAAGGCTGCATAGGCTAGCGAATCCGAAGCGCCCGCGACCCTTGAGACAAACGGGCTCATGCTTCGATTTGGCCGCCGCCCCTCCTCCCCGCTCTGCGCCCGGATCCCTACGTCCAGGGCTCCGGCCGGCCGAGTTCATCCCGACCGACCGCCTCCGCGCAATAGTTGAGGAGGCCGGCCAATGTCAGACCGTGCAACACGAGAAGATGACTACGGCTGTGCCGTTGCGGATGCAACGAGAGCGCGGCATGAGACGCCAGCCAGCGTCGCAACTCCAAGAAATCCAGAATCGAGGCAACCCCCCTCGCAGCCAATTGAGACCGGAGTACATCCTATCAGCGTCGAAATCGTGCCCGCTGCCGCGCTCTGGTTTCTCGCCGTGACCTGGGGTGAGCTTCGCCCGGGGTGGCGAAGTAGACTTGGATCTTGTGGTCGTCACGTTCTTCTTCGCTTTCTTCTTCGCTCTCTTCCTGCTCACAGCGTCCTACGCCATCAAAGATCCGCGATGGCATCTGCGCGAGACGAGCTTCGGCGAGTTTCTCAAGAGCAACGTCGGCACCGCCACCGGCAGGATGCGCGGCCGCGATGTGCTGATCGAGATCACAATGGTGCCGGTCTTGCTCGCTCTTGCCGCCACGGCCATCGGTCTGGTCTGGATCGCCTTGCACTAGGAAGATCATGGCCCGAGCTAGTGCCGCTCTGAAATGAGCGTTCGCGCCTTGGCGAGGAGCTGATCGCGGTCAAAGCCGAAATCTCCCTCGATCCACTCCTGCTCTAGCCGCCGCAGGGCCTCGCCGATCTCGGGACCTTTCAGCTCGCCAAGCGCCATGATATCGTTGCCGCGCAAAGGGAAGCAGGGTGCCTGCCACCTTTCGGGCAGCGTCAATGCCAGGCGCCAAAGGCGATCGTCCGGAGGGGCGCCTGACTCCGCCCAGGCGAGCAGAAGGTAAGATTGGTAGGTGCTCGACCCCAAGCGATAGAGGATGGCCTTGGCTGCCGCCTCTTCGGGCAGTGCGGCGTCCCTCCCCTCCCCAGCTCCAAGCGCAAGCACGGCCTGTTCGGCATTGGAAAGCCGCAAGCGTTCACCGAGCCGCGCCACATCCTCGGCGACGAAGACGGCAAGTGCCGCGAGCCTCTGCGCGGCGTTGGGCGTGAGGCCAATCGTCGCCTCGATCGCGATCAGTCTCTCGAAACGGTCGAGCCGCGGCACGCCGCCGAGCAGTCCGGTGAGGAGGCCATAATCGTAAAGCGCCTCGACTGCACGGCCCGCGCCCGGGGCGTCGAGAATGCGCCGGAGCTCGCCCCCCACCCGCTCGGCCGAGAGCTGCTCGAGCCCTCCGCGCAAGCTGACCGAGGCCTTGAGGCCTGCGGGGTCCAACTCGCCCTTGCCGTAATAGGCGTTGAAGCGGAAGAAGCGCAGGATGCGCAAATAGTCTTCTTTGATCCGGGCCTCCGCCTCGCCGATGAAGCGCACGCGGCCTGATGCGAGATCCGCGAACCCGCCAAGCGGGTCGAACAGCTTGCCGTCCCGATCGGCGTAAAGCGCGTTGAGCGTGAAGTCGCGACGCCGCGCGTCCTCCTCCCAGGAGGTGGTGAAGGCGATCTTGGCGTGGCGGCCGAAGGTCTCCAAGTCGCGCCTGAGCGTCGTCACCTCGAACGGAACGCCATCGGCGATGATGGTGACGGTGCCGTGATCGATCCCGGTCGGCACCGCCTTCAACCCCGCCTTCTCGGCGAGCGCCATCACCCTCTCCGGCGGCGCCGTGGTGGCGAGATCGATCTCGGTGACGGGGAGCCCGAGCAGCGCATTGCGCACCGCACCGCCGACGGCTCGCGTCTCGATGCCTTCGCCGCTGAGGGCGTCGAACACGGCCCTTGTCTCCGGCCGCTTAAGCCATGCCGCAGCCCTCAGCGAGGTGGCCTCGGACCGGCGCTCAACAGCAAGCTCGGACATCCGCTCAACGCCGTCAGTCGATTTCACCAGGCTTGATCACCCCATTCTCGGTGCTCGAAGGATGATAGGTGCCGCCGGGCTTGCCCCCGGAAAATGAGATCAGCGTCGCCATGGTGATCAGCAAAAGCCCGCACCCCACGGCCAGGAGCCAAAGCACCGGCGCGTCCTGCCAAGCGGTCGCCGGCGCCGCCCCTTTGGCCGCGATCATATAGCCCCCGTAGATCAGAAAGGGCAGCGCGAACATGATGACGTCGATCAGGGCGATGCGTAGCATCGGGGGGATGTGCACCTCGTCTTGGGACAGCTTTCGCAACCATAGCGGCGCTTGCCGCACAAAGCGAGCGGCCCCCGCAAAGGAAAAGGCGCCTTCAATCGTCGCCGGATGCCTGAGGCGGGGGAAACGGGTAGAAGATACCGCCACTCCAAACCCCAAGCTCGGCCCTCCCGCCGCGGCCTTCGCTCACCGCGGCCGCGACGAGATCGTAATAGACGGCCCGGGCGAGCCGGGCCTTCAGCCGGCCGCGGACCAGGATAAAGGGCGTGAAGCTTCCGTCCGTCTCCAGGCGAAAGCTCAAGGGATGGTCCGCGCCGGCCTCCACCCAATCATCGGCATGGGTGCGGAAGATCAGGCGCTGCTGCATGCCGGCGCCCTCCACCCGCATCTCCACGGCCATGAACGGCGCATCCTCGACGGCGACCAGCACCTTCTCGGCAGGCGTTACGAGGTAATATCGACCATCGTCCTCCTGCCGGAGCACGGAGGCGAAAAGCTTGACCAGCGCCTTTCGTTCGATCGCGCTATTCCGGTAGTACCAGGTGCCGTCCCGGCCGATCCTCAAGCCGATGTCGCCGCAGTCTTGCGGACCGCGCGCCTTCGGCAGGGCAGGTTTCCCGCCAAGCTCGCCAAGTGCTGCGAGGAGGCTCTTTTTGTCTCGGCTAGGCATCTTGAGCCGCTGCTGACCGCCTCCTACCTATCCTGTTGAAAATGGCGTGGCTCAAGGCCAGCCCGGTAGCCAACACTATTGTGACGAATTTTGTGCTCAAAGTGTTTCCTCCCCGCCGGGCCTTTCGGCCTATAGTCGTCCCTCCTGACCCAATTTGAGCCAAACTGGACCCATGACAGCACTTGCTCCCACGGAAGCCCAGCTCATCGATCGCCTCGAAGAAATCGGCGCCAAGATCGAGGCTGTGCGCGAAACCACCGCCTCCACCATCTTCGGCCAGGATCGCGTCATCGAGCTCGCGCTCATTACGCTGCTCTCCGGCGGCCACGCGCTCCTAATCGGGGTGCCGGGACTTGCCAAGACGAGCCTGGTGGAAACGCTCGGCGCGGTGCTCGGACTCCAGAACAAGCGCATTCAATTCACCCCCGACCTCATGCCCTCCGACATTGTGGGCTCCGAGGTGCTGGAAGAAAGCGCGGGCGGCAAGCGGAACTTCCGTTTCGTCAAGGGCCCCGTCTTCACCCAGCTGTTGATGGCCGACGAGATCAACCGGGCGAGCCCGAAGACGCAATCGGCGCTGTTGCAAGCCATGCAGGAGCATCACGTCACCGTGGCTGGTGTGCGCCATGACGTGCCGAGGCCCTTCCATGTTCTCGCCACGCAGAACCCACTCGAGCAGGAAGGGACCTACCCGCTGCCCGAGGCCCAGCTCGACCGGTTCTTGCTGCAGATCGACGTCTCCTATCCGGACGAGGCCGCCGAACGGCGCATGCTGTTCGCCACCACGGGGGTTGAGGACCGATCGCTGAAGACGATCCTGTCCGCCGATGAGCTGATGATGGCGCAGCGCTTGGTACGTCAATTGCCGGTCGGCGATCAGGTGGTCGACGCGATTCTCAAGCTCGTGCGCTCGGCGCGGCCCGGCACCGGCATCGATCAGGAGTTCGAGGACATGATCGCCTGGGGGCCCGGCCCTCGCGCGAGCCAGGCGCTGATGCTCGCGGTCCGTGCCAAGGCGTTGATCGATGGCAGACTGGCTCCCTCCGTGGACGACGTGATCGAGCTTGCTGAGCCCGTGCTCAAGCACCGTATGGCGCTCACCTTTGCCGCCCGCGCGGAAGGCATGCAGATGAGCGACTTGGTGGCGAAGCTTGTCAAGCCGCTAGGGTGATCCGAGCGTGGCCCAACGCGAGGAGAGAGCGCTAGAGCCATTTCCGGCCGAGGAACCCGAGGCCCATGCCTTGGCCGCGCGCATGCCGGCGCTGTTGATCGAGGCGCAACGCGTCGCCCATACCGTCACCCATGGCACCCATGGCCGTCGGCGCGCCGGACCCGGCGAGACCTTTTGGCAGTTTCGGCATTTCGACCACAACGACTCGCAAGGGGGCATCGACTGGCGGCGCTCGGCGAGCTCGGACCATCTCTTCGTGCGCGAGCGTGAATGGGAGGCAGCGCACACGGTTTGGCTCTGGGTCGATCTGTCTCCGTCCATGCATTTCCGCTCGTCCCTGTCGAAGACCTTCAAGGAGAGCCGCGCCGTCGTGCTCGCGCTCGCGCTCTCCGAGCTCTTGGCCCGCGCCGGCGAGCGCGTCGGCGTCCTCGGCAATGTGCCCTTCAGCGGGCGCAATGCCTCGCGCCGCATTGCCGAGGTTCTGGTGAGGAATGTGGATCGAGCGACCAGCCTGCCGCCGCCCGCAAGATTGAGCCGCTTTTCCGAGTGCCTGCTGTTCAGCGACTTCCTCGAGCCTGTCGAGGAGACCAGCGCCCGCCTCGAGGCGATCGCGGCGCAAGGAGTGCGCGGCCACCTCGTGCAGATTCTCGATCCCGCCGAGGAGACACTTCCCTATGAAGGCCGCACGGAGTTCACCTCGAGTGAAGGCAAGGATCGAGTGATCGCCGGCCGCGCCGAGACTTTGCGCGAGCGCTACCAGGAGCGGCTCAAGAGCCATCGCACGGCGATCGCCGCAGAGGTCAGGCGCCTCAGCTGGTCCTTCCTCGTCCACCACACCGACAGGTCCGCCGAGGAGCCGGTGCTCGCCCTCCACAATCGCCTTGCCGGGCTTGAGCGGGATTATCGCTATCGTCCGCCATCTCCCCTGGCCGCAGCGGTTCAGCGTCCATGATGACCCTCGGCGCCATCGGTTTTCTGCAGCCCTGGATACTCTTGGGCCTCGCCGCGCTCCCCGCCATCTGGTGGCTGTTGCGGCTGACGCCGCCGAGCCCCCATCACGTAGTGTTCCCGCCGACGCGGCTGCTCAAGGAACTGAAGACGACCGAGGAGACGCCGGCCCACAGCCCCTGGTGGCTCACGGCGTTGCGAATGCTGCTCGCGGCCCTGATCGTGCTGACGCTGGCCCGCCCCGTGCTCAACCCCGACCGGCAAAACTTTGCCGGAACCGGGCCTCTCCTCCTCGTCGTCGACAATGGCTGGGCCTCGGCGGCCCATTGGCCGGAGCGGCGCGAGGCGATCGACGCCGCCATCGACCGCGCCGGGCGTGACAGCAGGACTATCGTGCTTGCACCTTCTGCACCCGGCGACCCCGTCACTGGTCCGGTCGCCGCCGCCCAGGCCCGCGAACGCGCGGCCGGGCTCGCGCCCCAGCCTTACGCGCCGGACCGCAAGGCGCTGGCCGCAACGCTCGAGCGCGAGCTCGGCGGCAAGACGGACTATAGCGTGCTGTGGCTTTCCGACGGCCTCGATTATGGCGAAGGACCGGCCTTTGCTGAAAGCCTCGCCAAGCTTGCCGGCGGCAAGGGCGCCCTCGCCGTGCTCCGCCCCGAGCGGGACGATTCGGCTTTGGCGCTGGACCAAGCCGCCGGAGACGGAAGCGAGCTTGCCGCGCGCGTGCTGAGCGGAGTTGAAGGTCCGCGCTCTGGCGTGGTCAAGGCGCTCACCGGCCGTGGCGAGCCCCTCGGCGAGACGCCCTTCACGCTTGCTCAAGGCACGCGCGAAGCCAAGGCGCATTTCGATCTGCCACTCGAAATCCGCAATCAGGTCGCGCGGCTGGAGATCGCGGGCGAGCGATCGGCCGGCGCGGTGCATCTCCTCGATGCCCGCTCGGAGTGGCGCCGGGTCGGCATCATCTCGGGCGAATCCCAGGAGGCCGCGCAGCCCCTGCTCTCGCCGCTTTACTACGTCAAGCGCGCGCTCTCGCCCTACGCCGACGTCGTAACGCCAAATGAGCCCAACGTCTCGACGGCCGTGCACGAGCTGATCGACGGCAAGGTGTCGACCATCGTGCTTGCCGATATCGGCAAGCTGGTCGCGGGCACCGAGGAAGAGCTCGACGCGTGGCTCAAATCTGGCGGCGTTCTCATCCGCTTTGCCGGTCCGCGGCTCGAGCAAGGTGGAGACGAGCTGCTTCCCGTCGCTTTGCGTCGCGGCGGCCGGTCCCTTGGCGGATCGCTGTCCTGGAGCACGCCGCAGCCTTTGGCCCCCTTCGAGCAGACGAGCCCCTTCCGCGGGCTTAACGTGCCCGATGACGTGAAAGTGAACCGGCAGGTGCTCGCCGATCCCACCGTCGCCATGGACGCGCAGGTGTGGGCGAGATTGGCGGACGGCACCCCCCTCGTCACCGCGGCGCGACAGGGCGACGGCTGGATCGTGCTGTTCCATGTGACCGCCAATTCGGATTGGTCGAATCTGCCGCTGTCGGGTCTCTTCGTCGAAATGCTTCGCCGCGTGGTGAGCCTTGGTCCGAGCAAGGTCGGTCTCGCGTCGGGCGATCAGCCCTCGGCGGCGGCGGAAGCTTCAAGATCCACCGGCGAGAGCCTTACCTCGGAGAGCGCCTTGCCCCCGATCCAGACCCTTGACAGCTACGGCCAGTTGACGCCGCCGCCGCCTCGCGCGGCTCCGCTGTCGCCGGATACCATCGACACCACAGCTCCCGGGCCCGACCATCCGCCGGGCTATTACGGCCCCGCGGGCGCGCCGCGCGCCTTCAACGTCATTGCCGCGAAGACCGTCCTCAAGCCGCTCAAGCCCATTGAAGGTGCCGCCCAGCTGAGCGGCTACGTCATGCGCAAGCCGGTGCCGCTCGAGCCCTGGCTGTACCTTGCGGTGATCGCGCTCTTTGCCACAGACGTTCTGGCGGTGTTGCTGCTAGGCTCCGGGCTTGGCTTCAGGCGGCACAGTTCCGCCACCGCCGCCGTGCTGCTCGCTCTGGCACTTCTTCCCCTCGCGCCGTGGCCGGTCAGAGCCGAGGCGCCCGAAGGCGCCATGAGCAGCGACGAATTCGCGCTTAAAGCCTCGCTCAAGACCCATCTCGCCTATGTCGTGACGGGGGACGCCCAAATCGACGAGATCAGCCGGCAGGGTCTTGCCGGCTTAAGCAAAGTGCTCACCGCGCGCACCGCGCTGGAGCCCGCCGAGCCCATGGGCGTCGACATCGACAAGAACGAGCTTGCGTTCTTCCCGCTTCTGTACTGGCCGGTCCGCGAGGACGCCGAGCCGCTCTCCGACAAGACGCTGGCCAAGGTCGATGCCTTCATGAAGCAGGGCGGGCTCATCATCTTCGACACCCGCGACCAGGAAAGCTCGATCACGGGCGGTGGGTTTCAAAGCAAGGCGCTGAGCCGGCTGATCGGTCAGCTCGACATTCCACCGCTCGAGCCCGTCCCGGAAAACCACGTCCTCACCAAATCCTTCTATTTAATGCGGAGCTTCCCGGGCCGCTGGGACGGCGGCACGCTTTGGGTGGAAGCGGAGCCGGAAAACGAAGCCGACCGCTCCGAGCGCTCCCGCCGCACCGACGGCGTAAGCTCGATCGTCGTCACCTCGAATGATCTCGCCAGCGCCTGGGCGCTCGATGACTCGAACCGTCCGCTCTATGCCGCCGTGCCCGGCGGCGAGGTTCAGCGGGAAATGGCCTTCCGCGCCGGGGTCAATCTCGTCATGTATGCGCTCACCGGCAACTACAAGGCCGACCAGGTCCATTTGCCCGCCCTGCTCGAGCGTCTGGGTCAATAGCGCGCCATGAGCTGGTCGATCGAGTTCATCCCCTTCGTCTCCTGGCCCGTGCTGTGGGCGCTTGCCGCGCTCGGCGTTGTGCTCTTTGCTCTCTTGCTGTGGCGCGCGCGTCGCGGCGCATTCCTGCGCGCCTTGAGCTATGCGCTTCTGCTGCTGGCCATCGCCAATCCGCATTTGAAGCAGGAGGATCGCGAGCCGCTCAACGACGTCCTGGCCGTCGTCGTCGACGACAGCCAGAGCCAAACCGTCGCCGGCCGCGACCAGCGCACCGAAGCCATCCGCAAGGATCTCGAGGAGCGGCTGAAGGCCTTTCCCAACCTGGAAACGCGTTGGGTGCATTCCTCATCGACCACGAGCGACGGCGACCGCGACGGCACCATGCTGTTCACCGACCTCGGCAAGGCGCTGGCCGACGTGCCGCCGGACCGGCTGGCGGGGGTAATCCTGCTCACCGATGGCGACGTCCACGACGTGCCCGCAAGCGCCGCGGCGCTCGGCTTCGACGCCCCGGTGCACGCGCTGATCACCGGCAAGCCCGGCGAGTTCGACCGCAGGCTCGAAGTCTTGCACGCGCCGCGCTTCGGCCTGGTCGGCGGGGAGCAGCCTGTCGAGGTCAAGGTCACCGAGACCACGCCGAGCGGCGCGGGAGCGGTCAAGCTGACCATCACGCGTCAGGGCGAGGCGCCCGCGACGCGAAGCGTGCGCGTCGGCGAGAAGGTCGAGATTCCCGTGAAGGTGGACCACGCCGGTCCCAACATCGTGGAGATCGAGGCCGAGGCTGCGCCCGGCGAGCTCACCACCGTGAATAACCGCGCGGTCCTAACCGTGGAAGGCGTGCGCGAGAACATGCGCGTGCTGCTGGTCTCGGGCGAGCCCCATGCTGGCGAGCGGACCTGGCGCAACATGCTCAAATCCGACGCCGCCGTCGATCTCGTGCATTTCACCATTTTGCGGCCTCCCGAAAAGCAGGACGGCACGCCGATCAATCAGCTGTCGCTGATCGCCTTCCCCACCCGCGAGCTGTTTCAGGAGAAGCTCGACCAGTTCGACCTGATCATCTTCGACCGCTATCAGCGGCGCGGAGTCCTGCCTCTCATGTATCTCGACAATGTCGCTCATTACGTCGAGCGCGGCGGCGCCGTGCTGGTCTCGGCGGGTGACGATTATGCCTCGCCTTTGAGCCTCTACCGGACGCCGCTCGGCCAAGTGCTTCCCGCCGTGCCCAGCGGCCGCGTGGTGGAAGAGCCCTTCAAGCCGAAGCTCACCGAGCTCGGGCAAAGGCACCCGGTCACCCACGATCTTCCCGGCGCCGGTGCCGCTGGCGAGGAGCCATCCTGGGGGCGCTGGTTCCGCGTGGTCGATGCCGATCCGCGTGATGCCGAGGTGCTGATGCAGGGCGCCGAGGGTAGCCCGCTGCTCGTTCTAGGGCAGCGCGGCGAGGGCCGGGTAGCGCTTCTGCTTTCCGATCACATCTGGCTCTGGGCGCGCGGCTATGAGGGCGGCGGCCCCTATACCGACCTCCTGCGCCGTCTCGCCCATTGGCTGATGAAGGAGCCGGACCTCGAAGAGGAGACGCTCAAGGCCTCGAGCCGGGGTCAGACCCTCACTTTGGAGCGCCGCTCGATCAAGGACGACGTCGAGCCGGTGACGGTGACGGCGCCGTCGGGCAAAGAGGAGACGATCACCCTCGACAAGAGCGAGCCGGGCCTCTGGCGGAAGTCGATCACCGCCGGAGAACAGGGCGTCTACCGCGTTGCGTCTGGCAAGCTCGCAAGCGTCGTCACCGTGGGCAATGCCAACGCCAAGGAGCTCGCCACGGTGACCGCGACCGACGCAGTGCTTGCGCCGCTGCTGGCCGAGACCGGCGGCGGCAGCTTCTGGCTCGGACGCACCGCCGACGAGGCGGCGCCGCTCCCGCGCATCGTCATGCTGCGCGGTGGTCACGTGATGCATGGCGGCGACTGGCTCGGCCTGCACAAGCGCGAGGCCTATCACGTTGAGGGCGTCCGCCTGTTCCCGCTATTCACCGGGCTGCTGGCGCTCGCGCTGCTGCTCGGGATGATCGCCATGACCTGGTTCCGCGAGGGACGCTAGCCGGCGTAAGCTTGTACCGGCCCTGTGGCGGCGGCGAGCGCTTCCGGCATCAGCTCCAGCGCCAACAGTCGCACCGGGTCCACGGGCCCCGGCAAGGTGATCTGCCCACGCGGGACAGGCGCGAAGCCGAAGCGCCCGTAATAGGGCATGTCGCCCACCAGCAGCACCAGGCTGAAGCCTTCCACTTTCGCGCGTTCGAGCCCCTCCCCGACCAGCGCCTTGCCGTAGCCTTTTCCCTTATGCGCCGGATCGACCACCAATGGCCCAAGCAGGAGTCCGCCCTTCCGGTCGCCGATTTGAATCGAGGTGAAGCGGATGCCGCCGACGAGGCGACCGTCGAGCCAGCCCGTGAGGCTTAGTGACGCAACGGGCGACACGCCTTCACGGATGCGGTAGGCGGTGCGGGCGAAACGGCCGGGACCAAATGCCTCGGCGGAAAGCTCTGATAGCGTTTTAGCATCGCTGTCGTGTTCGCGGCGGATCTGGAAGCTTGAGGACTGCATGCGTGCGCATCCCGAAAAGGTCGATGGAGAGGACCCCCTGCCGAGACCGCCGGGGAACGCGACCGCAATGAATAAAGCTGGGGCGTCAGCGACGAGGGGCAAGCGAAAGCGCGGGTCTGGCGCGCCCGCGTCGTCGCGAAATCGTGAGTCGCTCAAGTCTTACCCGCATGGCGGCGCTGCCATATCATGGTGTGGTCCAATGGTCCAGCAGCTTCGGCTGCTGTCTCAATATGGAACGGCGCCTAAGCGGGTTGTTGTCGCGTCCCACCGCGCTTTCCATCTAGACTGTCATATTGACGGGGGAGGGGCGGTTCGGTGTACCCCTTGCACGCGGGGAGCAAGGACCCATGGCTGACACGACCAGACTGCTCGTTCTCTATCACAGCTCCTACGGCCACGTGGAAACGCTGGCCTATGCGGTGGCGCATGGCGCCCGTGCGGTCGATGGCGTGCAGGTCAGCATCAAGCGCGTGCCCGAGCTGATGCCGGAGGAGATCATGCGCGGCGCGGGCATGAAGGTGGATCAGCCGGCGCCGATCGCGGACCCGCAAGAGCTCGCAAATTACGATGCGATCCTCTTCGGCACGCCGACGCGGTTCGGCAATATGAGCTCGCAGATGCGGAACTTTCTTGACCAGACCGGCTCGCTTTGGGTGGAGGGCGCGCTGATCGGCAAGGTCGGCAGCGTGTTTACCTCGACCTCGACCGGCGGCGGTAACGAGACCACCATCGTCTCCTTCCACTGGACGCTGCTGCATCAAGGGATGATCGTTGTCGGTCTGCCCTATTCGGCGCCGGACCTGGCCGACATCAGCGAGGTCAAGGGCGGGTCGCCCTATGGCGCCGGGACGATTTCCGCGCCTGACGGATCGCGCATGCCCTCGCAGAAGGAGCTCAATCTCGCGAGCTTCCAGGGCCATCACGTGGCCAAGATCGCGAAGCGGCTGGCCGCCACGTCATAGGCCGATTACCAAAGCGGGCGTCTCGGCGCCATGTCGAAGATCTCGGCGAGCCGCACCCGCGTGCCGGCATCGGTGAGTTCCGGCAAATCCCGCCGCTCGAACATGCCGGCCTCCGCGATCTCGCCTCGCTTGTGATAGTCCGCGCGCCGCCGCCACTGGCGGACGACGAAGACGGCGACGTGGTCTCCGGGGAAGTTCGCGAAATTGGCAAACACGCCGTGCAGTTGGGCCGGTCCGGTGAGGGTTACGTCCACCTCTTCCTCAAGCTCCCGGGCGAGGGCCGTCTCGAGCGTCTCGTTCCATTCGACCCCGCCGCCGGGAAAGAACCAGCCCGGCCGATAGCTGTGACGCACGAGGAGAATGCGATCGTCTTGATCGATGACGACCCCTTGTGCCCCGAGCGTAAGCCCCCGCTGCAGGCGCAAGCGCGGTCTAAGCAGTCGGCTGAGGCCCCAGATCGGGCGAGCGGTCGGCTCCTGTGTCGGCTTCAGCCTCGCCTCCTCGCTTCCCCTGCTCGCGTCTACTTCTTGCTCTCGGAGTCGCTCGCAGGGCTTCCTCCACTTTGCGGCGGGGGCGCCGGGCTTGTGGGCTGAACCGAAAGACCGAACACCCGCCAATGACCACCGACGGACTGATAGAGCACCTCGAATAGAGCACCTCGAAATCGAT